>WNFC01000083.1_pt1 | contig 82840 bp, 83 predicted proteins | sample 5400541 | NCBI WGS metagenome assembly WNFC01 (sample SAMN13153342, study PRJNA577476) | soil metagenome | isolation source: 120 cm saprolite under Douglas fir tree site 2 hole 2 replicate 1 | place: USA:California | collected 2015-04-18
GCGCGTGGTGTTCACCGGCCGGAACCCCGAGCGGGTAGGCGAGCCGACCGATACCAGCGAGAGCGCGCGGATCGAGTGGGTACCGCTGGCGTCGGTGCCCAGCTTGATCGCGTCGGAGCAGATCTGGACCGGTGGATCGCTGGTCGGACTGCTTTATCTGCTAGGACAGGGAACGTCCTCGGCCGGTGACGGCTCGCCCGGTCACGGTCGCTGATACTCGCCGTGGCAGGTCCACGACGTACAAAGCGTCCTCATCTGACCCGTTTACGGTTGATGCGGACCGATGCGGGATGTCGGTGCGGCTACGGCATGACTTTGTAGACGTCGACGGGTGTTTCCTGGGGCGGTGCCGGGAACCCGCCCTCGATACCCTGCTGCATCCGGGGCATGAGGGTGCTGTCACGGAACCGCTCCCAGCTCTCCTTCGACTCGTGGACGGCCATGATCGTCCATCCACCGGGTGAGGAGCCAGCGGCGTGGAAGATCTGACCGGCGGGCAACTGTCCCTCGCCCGGGTGCACCGCCGCGATCGATGCCTCATATTGCTCTTTGGTGCCATCCGGAAAGAAATGCACAACCCCGTATGCCATGATTTGTCCCCCGTCAAATCGCGTCCAAAATACTTCGCCGAAGTCAATCTTATGGCACGCGGGCTGGGCGCTCACAGAAACATAGGATTGGGATCCTGGAGCAATGGCCCTTCCTTATTGAACTGACGGACGCGTTGATCCCGGGATCGCCCTGCCCGGTGTCGGCTAGGCGCAGGAGCCGATTGCTCGCGGCGGCTACGCTTTGGGCGCCTGCGAGATGCGCACCGTGGTGCCCGAGGGGTCCCGGAACGCGCAGTCGCGCGGGCCCCAGGGCTGGTCGATGGGCTCCTGCAGCACCTCGGCGCCGGAGGCCCGCACCCTCTCGAAGGCCGCGTCGAGATCATCGGTGCGGAACACGCTCACCGGCAGGACTCCCTTGGTCAGCAGCTCCTGCAGGGCGTCGCCGTCGGCCTGGGACCGGCCGGCGTGCGGCTCGGAGAGCACGATCTCCAGGCCCGGCTGGGCAGCGCTGCCGAGGGTGACCCAGCGGAACCCGTCCGAGGCGACGTCGTTGCGCACCTCAAGGCCGAGCGCGTCGCGGTAGAAGGCGAGCGACTCGTCCACGTCGTTGACGGTGATGTGGCAGTACTGGAGTGAAATGGTCATGGAGTCAACGCTAGACGACGGCTACCCGGGTCGCTTCTCTGATCCTGATCGGCTGGTCCCTGGTCGGCTGGTCCCTGGTCGGCCGGGTGCGCGCCTTGGCCACGCACGCGGGCATCGCCAGCACGGCGCGGTGCTCCCGGGCCCGGTACGCGCTCGGCGTCATCCCCACGAGCTCGGTGAATCGCGAGCTGAACGAGCCGAGGGAGGTGCAGCCGACCTCCATGCACGCGTCGGTCACGCTCATGCCCGCGCGCAGCAGCGCCATCGCCCGCTCGACCCGCCGGGTCATGAGGTAGCTGTACGGCGTCTCGCCGTAGGCCGTCCGGAACGCCCGTGAGAAGTGCCCCGGCGACATCAGCGCGTGGCGAGCCATGGCCGGCACGTCGAGCGGACGCGCATACTCCCGATCGACCAGATCCCGCGCCCGGCGCAGGTGCGCAAGGTTGGCCAGGTGTTGCTGGTCCATGGGACGAGGGTATCAACCGCTCCGGCAACAGTCCTGCTGGCCTGCAGGGATGAGACTTGGGCAGGGGTCTTGCCCGCCGTGGCGCGGGAGGTCCAGCGCTGATCCTGGCCAGCACGCTTGAGAACGAGTTGAGCAGCTCGGGATCGCTGATCCGTCGTGTGTAAGAAGTACACCGGGTCCTAAGCCAGTGCGGATGCCGGGGCCCAAAGACCGTCGATCGCTTGCTCGGCCGCCGCGAGGCTCTTGGCGGCCAGCGGGATCAGCTCGGCCATGGCCGGCGTTACCTCGGCGAGTGTTAGCTCGGCCGCGATGAAGCGCGGCTCCAGGCCCGTGGACAAGATGGCGTGCGGTAGCCACGGCTCGGCGTGGTCCCAGCCTTCGCGTGGCGTGCCTTCGGCGTAGCCGCCGCCGCGGCTGGCGAGTACGACGAACTCGCGGCCGCCGAGCAGGGGGGCGTGGGTCTCGGGATCGATCGACAGTCCGGGGGCGATGAGGTGGTCGACCCAGGCCTTGACGCTGCTGGGTGCGCCGAAGTTGTACAGCGGAAGTCCCAGCACGATCGTGTCCGCTTCCTTGATCTCGTTGACCAGCTCTTCGGTCAGCGCCCAGGACTCGGCTTGGGCCGCTGTGTGCTGGTCGCGCGGCAGTATCCGGGCCAGCCCGGGGATCACGGCCGAGGTCCCGGTAGGTGACGGTGCCGTCGGGATGCGCGGCGCGCCAGACGTCCGCTGCGCGGGCGCTGAGCTTGCGGCTGACCGAGGCGTCTCCCCGGATGCTTGAGTCGATGTGCAGCAGGTGCGCCACGTCGCTACCCTTTCATAGATGGTTTGTGAAGCACGAATCGTTTATACCATACCGGTAGATGATGCAAGCGAGTACACTGGGCGCATGGCTCGGCTGCCTGTGGTCAACCAGCCGCCACACCACCCGGGTGCGCTGCTTGATCACCTCGCGCGCAGGATGCGCCTGCGCGCCGAGGCGGTGCTGGCGCCGATGGGCCTGCGGCCGCGCCACCTGGTGGCGCTCACGGTGCTGCGGGAGCGCGGCGGCAGCACCCAGCAGGCGCTTGCCGCCACCCTGGAGATGGACGGGACGAACATCGTCGGGCTGCTCAACGAGCTTGAAGCCAAGCAGCTCATCGAACGGCGGCGCTCGCCCGAGGACCGGCGGCGGCACCTGGTCGAGGTCACCGACGCCGGCGCGGAGCAGCTCGCCAAGGCCGAGTTCGCGTTGTCAGCGGTCGAGGACGAGGTGCTCGGCGCGCTGGATGACAGCCAGCGCGAGACGCTCTACAACCTGCTTCAGCGGGCGGCCGCCGGCACGGTGGTGAACTGCACTGCAGCCATCGACGACTAGACGATCTATCCCGACGGGGTGCGTGGGGAACAGCAACTGCGCGAACTCGCGGACACCCAGGCGGCGCTGCGGCGCCTGGCCATGCTGGTCGCGCAGGGCGAACCGCCCGAGGCGGTGTTCGCGGGCCGCGACCAGGGAGGCTCTCCGGCATTTCGGTAGCGGCACCGCCAGGATGATCCGGTACGAGCTCGACGGAACGGCCACGCTCCTCGCCAGCGAAGGCACGACGGGTCCCCACGTGCGGGTCGGGGAACACTGGGAGGGCTATCCGCCGGCCGGGCTGACAGCGACCGTCTTGCGTACCGGCCAGGCCGCCCGGGCCGATGACTACCGCGACATTCCGGGCGGGGAGCCTTATCTCCGCGAGGGGCTACGGTCCGCGGTCGCCACGCCGGTACACGTAAACGGCCGGCGGATGTTCCCGCTCTGCCGCGGCCGCTTCCCTGGCCGGCTTCCGCTCATACCCGGCGATCTCGCCCCGCGCAAGTATGCACTCGAGCGCTAGTCCATCTTCGTCACAGCCTTGGGACGCGACTTCGAGATCACGAATGAACTCGCTGGTATTCGCATAAGCATGCGAGCTGGCAACGCGCTCTATTCGGCAGAAGCGGTTGACTCCAACCGTCCAACTGGGTCGACGGCGCGTCAGAATATCCCGATCTGGGCGGATCAGTTCAGGAGGTCCGCCCACGCTGGTTCCGCGCCGAACGGTGGATCCGGCTGAAGTTGGGGCGTTGATCGGCCAGGTTCGTGTGCAGCGCCGCCACGCGGTGCTGGTCACCGAGTTCGCTGCCGAGCTCGAGCGCCTCGGCCGCCGCCGCCAGGGCCTCGCGGCGGCGCCCGGTCTCGGCCAGCAGCCGGGCCAGGTTGTTCAGCGCCGCCACCGCCGCCCCCAGCGGGGGGGATAGTGGAGGTCCTCCCCCCGGGCCAGCACCACGGTCGCGTCGGCGCCGGGCCTCGGCAAGGCTGTCCCGCAAGTAGGTTTCCGCCGCGGCGGTGTCCCCGGCCCGCGCGGCCAGCATGCCGAGCACGTTCAGCGCCTGCGCCGTCGCGCCGGGATCGGCGGCGGTCCGCGCACAGGCCAGCGCGGCCCGGCCGAGGGCGGCGGCCTGCTCCGCGTCGCCGCGCCGGTAGGCGACGACGGCCCGGTCCGCCTCGGCCCTGGCCAGGCGGCCCGGATCGGCACCCTCGACCAGCTCCGTCACCACGGCCAGATGAGCCTCGGCCAGATCCCAGTCGCCCAGCCGGTGATGCACGTCGGCGAGCTTGTGCTCGATCCCCGCCTGCGCGGCCCGGTCGCCTTCGCCGCCGCTGGCGATGGCCGCGGCGGTCTCGAACTCGGCGAGCGCCTCCCGGTACCGGCCGAGCACGACTAGCACCTCGCCCAGGGCGATCCGCCCGGGCAGCTGCGGGTAACCGAGCGCCAGGGCCCGGGTCAGGTACGCGCGTGCCTCGGCATGCGCGTAGAGCTCGCGGGCCACCTCGGCGGCCCGCCACCACCACCGCGCGGCCTCGGCTTCCCGGCCGGCTAGCTCCAGATGGTCAGCCACGGTCGCGGCCCGAGTAGTGGCCGGATCGCGTTCATGTCGGCGGGTGAGAATGTCGGCCGCGCGTCCGTGCAGCAGCCGCCGCCGGGCCAGCGTGGCCGATTCGTAGGCGGTGCGGCGCAGGGCCTCGTAGGGGAAGCCGTAGGACGGCGCCTGGTTAGCAATGAAGGGGAATGGGGAGGTGGGTGGGGGGATCTCGGTCAGCAACGACCGCGCGAGCGCCTCGTCGATTGCCTCGACGATTTCGTCCTCGCCCCGCCCGCTCACCGCCCGCAGCAGGTCCGCGTCGTTGTCGCTGCCGAGCACCGCGGCGGCGGTCAGCATCTGCTGGGTCGGCTCGCTGACTGCCTGGAGCCGGGTCCGCAGCAGGTCCCTGACGCTGGCGGGCGGCCACCAGTCCGCCTGCTCGGACCCCGGCTCAGCCGACCGCCCGGCCGAACGAAGGGCCTCGACGTATTCGCGGACCAGCATGGGCAGCCCGCGGGTCTCGGCGAGCAGCCGGGCCACGTCGATCCGGGGCATTCCGTCCAGGCCGAGCAGCGTGCTGATGGCTTCGGGACCGAGCGGACCCGGCTCGATCGTCTCGCCCATTGACTGGCCTTCAGCCTCGTCCACCGCGGTCCGCAAGACCCGCAGCCGATCCGCCTGCTCGGGCTGCCAGCTCAGCACGAGCAGCAGCGGCCAGTCGGCGAGTCGGCGCACCAGGTAGGCCAGCAGTCCAAGCGAGGAGCTGTCGGCCCACTGCACGTCCTCGACCACCACGATGCCGACCCGGCCGGCCCCACTGGCTGCGCTGCCCGCGGCTGCGCTGCCCGCGGCTGCGCTGCCCGCGGCTGCGCTGCCCGCGGCGGCTCCGCCGGCTCCCGCGGCTCGCAGGGTGTCCGCGATGGCCGCGTACAGCCTGGTGACCGCCACCGGGCTGTCCAGGGCCGGCGCGGCCGAGTCCGGCTGGGACGCGGACAGCGCCGGGACCAGCCGCCCGGCCATCGCGGCCGTCTGCGCCGGGAGCGCGTCGGGCAGGTCGGGACGGATGGCGAGCGCGGTCCGCAGCAGGTCGGCGGCCAGCACGAAGGGAAGGCCGGTCTCGCCGTCGTGGCAGCGGGCCGCGAGCACGGTGGCGCCGGCCTCCGCCGCCTCGGCACGCAACTCGGTGACGAGTCGCGTCTTGCCGCTGCCGGCCTGGCCCGCGATGGCCACCACCCGGCCGCTGCGGCCGGTAGCGTGCCAGGCCGCGCGCAGCGCCGCCAGCTCGGCGGTCCGCCCCACCAGCGGCCAGGTCAGCGGGGCCGCGGGCGCGCCGACGCCGGTTTCGCCAGGCGCAGGCTCCGGCATCGGCACTGCCTCAGCAGCGGTCGGTCCCTCAACAGCAGCCGGCGCCGCGGACGAGGCCGACGCGGACGAGACCAGCGGCCTGGCCGGGGCAGGCGCAGACTCGAGCCGCCCGGCGCGCACGTCGTCGTACAGCCGCGTCGTCTCGGGCAGCGGCCGCACGGCCAGGTCCCGGTCGAGCACGCGCACCAGCGACCGGTACTGCCGCATGGCCGCCGAACGCTGCCCGGCCCAGCCATACAGCCTGATGATGGCCTGGTGGGCGGGCTCGTGTAGCGGGTCGAGCTGCAGCCAGCGCCGGGCGTGCCCGGCGGCCCGTTCGAGCGAACCATCCGCGATGCAGGCCGCCACCAGCCGCTGCAGCCCGCGGGCGAGCGACTGCCTGAGCTCCTCGCTCACCGAAACCTGCCACTCCTCGAAGTCCGGGCAGCCGCGCAGGGTGAAGCCGGACAGGAAGTCGTCCCGGTACAGCTGGACCGCCCGCTCCAGCGACGCCGGGTCCGGCTTGGCGATCAGGTCCTCGAATTCGCGCACGTCGACCTGGATCGCCGCCAGATCCAGGCCGACCGCGGCCCGGCTGATGATCAGGCTGTCGCCCATCGCGGCCGCGGTCACCGAGAGCGTGCGCCGCAGCGACGCCCGTCCCTTGACGCTGTTCGCCTCCGGCCAGAGCAGGTCGGCCAGGTGTTCGCGGCTGTGCTCGCGTCCGGTGACCGCCAGCAGCGCGAGTAGCGCCGTCGCCTTCCTGGTGTCGAAGGTGACCGGCGCGCCGTCACGCCTGACCACCGGCGACCCGAGCAGGGCCAGGCTGAGCTCCGTCGATGCCATCCTGGCCACCGTAACGCACCGTGCGAAAAAAAATTGCGGGAGGGCTTGACTGCCGTAACGATCTCGTATCGCCTTCTTCCTAGGCTGATGGTGCGTCGCAAACGATGCCGCGAACCCGGAGAGTGACATGGCGCAGCAGGTGGGGAGTACCAGCGGGACCGCTCCGGCGGCCCATGAGGCTGAGATAACGTCCGGGGGGGCGTCCGGGGTGACAGAGGCTGACTGGCAGGAGCCCGAAAGCAAGAACGACGGCCAGGTCGTCAGCAACAGCGACAACACGAGCGACGCCGAGGCCAGGTCCGGTCGCGTCCGCGGCTGGCTGCGCCGCACGGCGCCGGCCGCCGCCGTCACCACGGCGGCCAAAGCGCCGAGCGTGGTGGCGGCCGGCCCCGACCTGGACCTGGCCTCGAACGACCCGCTGGTCGGCTACCTGCTCAGCGCGGCCAGCGCGGTGGACATCACCGGCCTGCAGTTGCAGTCCCCGGCTCTGAAGGCCCTGCAGGAGGCCGGCGTGGTCCTGGTGGTCCCGCTGATCTCGTCGGGCAGCCTGGTGGGCCTGCTCAGCCTGGGCCCGAGAAGGTCGGAACGCGGTTACTCGACCGATGACCTGCGCCTGCTCAACTCGCTGGCCGGCTACGCGGCCCCGGCCATGCGGGTCGGCCAGCTGGTCAGGCAGCAGCAGGCCGAAGCCCGCCAGCGGGAGCGGATCGAGCAGGAGCTGAAGATCGCCCAGATCATCCAGCAGCAGTTCCTGCCGAAGAGCCTGCCCGACCTGCCCAGCTGGCACGTGGCCGCGTTCTACCGCCCGGCCCGCACGGTCGGCGGTGACTTCTACGACTTCATCCCGCTGCCGGACGGCCGGGTCATGTTCGTGGTCGGCGACGTCACCGACAAGGGCATCCCGGCCGCGCTGGTCATGGCGAGCACGCACGCGCTGCTCCGGGACGCCGCACCCAGGCTGATCTCGCCGGGCAAAGTCCTCGGCCACGTCAACGAGATGCTGTGCGTCGACATCCCGGCGCACATGTTCGTCACCTGCCTGGCCTTGGTACTCGACCCGGTCAGCGGCCAGGTGGAGTTCGCCAACGCCGGCCACGACGTTCCCTACGTGCGGACCCAGGGCGGCGTGGCCGAACTGCGCGCCCGCGGCATGCCGCTCGGGCTGATGCCCGGCATGGACTACGAAGAGATGCGGTTCCAGTTCGAGCCCGGCGACTGTGCCCTGCTGCACAGCGACGGGCTGGCCGAGGCGCACGCGCCGGACCGGGAGATGTTCGGCTTCCCGCGGGTCTCGGCGCTGGTCGGCAAGGGACCCTCGGGGGAGGCCCTCATCGACCTGTGCCTGACCGAGCTCGGCGAGTTCACCGGGCCCGAACATGAGCAAGAAGACGACATCACGCTGGTATCGCTACAGCGCTCACCGTCAGCATGGCACCACGGGTACCAGGAGCTTCAGGGCGACCAGGAGCTTCAGGGGGACCAGGAGCTTCAGGGGGAACGGGGAGGCGCGCGATGACTCAGGTAGCCCGGCCCGCGCCGCGCAGGCTGGATGCTTTCACACTGCCCAGCGAGACGGGCAACGAACGTCTCGCGCTAGCCCGGGTGGCCGGGACCGTGCAGGGCCTCGGATTGTCCGAGGCCAGGCTCGAGCGGCTGAAGACCGCGGTCGCCGAGGCCACTATGAACGCGATCGAGCACGGCAACGGGAACCGCCCGGAGATCCCGGTCGAGGTCGAGGTGACCCAGAACGGCGACGAGATCATCGTCGCGATCAGCGACCAGGGCGGCGAGAAAAACGCCGGCGATGGCGATAGCGATAGCGCCGGCGCGGGCGACCACGAGGAGCCCGATCTCGTCAAGAAGCTTGACGGCGGCCAGAGCCCTCGCGGCTGGGGCCTGTTCCTCATCCGCAACATGGTCGACGCGATGGACGTGACGACCGATGGCCAGCGGCACACCATCTGGCTGACCATGCGAACTGGAGGTGCTGCACATGACAAGCACATGTGAGGCCGCAACCCGGGTTCTCCCCGGAGCCGCCGTCATCGAGCTTTCCGGCGAGGTCGACGGGTCCGCCGCTGCGGTCCTGATCGGCGCGTACGAGCGCGCGGTCAACTCCGCCCCAGGGGACCCAGCCGACCTGGGCACGGTCGTGCTCGACTTCGCCGCGGTGGATTACATCAACTCCACCGGTATCGCGCTGATCGTCAGCGTGCTTGCCCGCGCGCGGGCCGAACGCAGGAAGGTCGTCGCCAGCGGGCTCTCCCCGCATTACCGCGAGATCTTCGACATCACCCGGCTGTCGGACTTCATCGAGCTCTTCCCCGATCTCGACCGCGCCATCAGCCAGATCACCCACCCGGCCGCCTAGGCCGAGCAGTAAAAACGAGCCGTAAAAACGAGCCGTAAAAACTGAAAACTCTCAGGGGAGGAAACCAGATGAGCGCACCAGCGATCACGATGGATGTCCGGCGGGTCGGCGAGACGACGGCCGTCGTCGACATCAGGGGCGAGGTCACCGCGGCCTGCGAGCCCGTGCTCATGTCGGCCTATGAGGCCGCGGGCGGCAGCGCGACGGGCAGGCTGGTCCTGAACTTCGCCGGCCTGGAGTACATGAACAGCGGCGGCATCGGGATGCTCGTGACCCTGCTCGTCCGCGCCAACCGGCAGCGTCAGCAGCTCGCCGCCTACGGGCTGAGCGCGCACTATCGCGAGATCTTCGAGCTGACCAGGCTCGACGAGGCCATCACCATTTATGACAGCGAGGAATCGGCGCTCAAGGGCGTCGTGAGGTAGGGAAGTCGCCATTACAGAGACAGCAGGCCCGGACAAGGTGGCGTCGGCCGATCAGATCGGGCTGAGCGCCCGCGAGGCCGCCGCGCCCCCGCCGCGGGATGCGGCCGAGGCAGCCCTGCCACGGGACGTGGCCAGCTGGGCCAAGAAGGTCGACCGCCTGCAAGTCGACCCGCGGCACGGCGTCCGGGGGACCAACGTGGCGGGCCGGCGGCTCACCGGCCCGGTGCAGGGCTTCGGCAAGATGTGGCAGAAGACCTACCGGATGGACGCCGGGCCGGACATCACGCCGGAGCAGGCGATCGCCACCTGGCGGGAGCACTTCCCCGAGTTCTGGCCGAAAGGCAACCGGTTCGCCGGCGCGCTGACCGGCATCAACCCCGGCGACGTCGCCCTGCTCGACCTGGCTATCGGCGGCGGCGTGAAGCTGTCCACCGGCGTCTTCGTCCTGTACGCCGACGCCGAGTCGTTCACGCTGATGACCCCGCAGGGCCACATGTTCGCCGGCTGGATCACGTTCTCCGCCGAGCGCGAGCGCGAGGCAGACACGACCACCATGAAGACGACCGTGCAGGCGCAGGTGCTGATGCGGGCCAACGATCCGCTGTACGAGATCGCCATGACCCTCGGCGGGCACCGCAAGGAAGACAAGTTCTGGGCGGCCACGCTGACCGCGCTCGGCCAGCGGCTGGGTATCAAGGACCCGAAGGTCGAGACCCGGAGCACCTGCGTGGATTCCAAACGGCAGTGGCGTCACTCCCGCAACGTGTGGCACAACTCGATGGTGCGCAGCGTGCTGCAGACCATCGCGGCCCCGGTGACCGGCCTCGGCCGCCTGATGCGCGGCACGAAGAGCCAGGCCAGCGGGTAACCGAGCCGTCATGCGGGAAGATCTCGACGCGGTAGTCGTCGGCAGCGGGCCGAACGGCCTGGCCGCCGCCGTCACGATGGCGGCGGCCGGCCTGCGGGTGCAGGTCATCGAGGGGGCGCCGACGATCGGCGGCGGCTGCCGCACCGAAGAGCTGACCCTGCCCGGCTTCTGGCACGACGTCTGCTCGGCGGCCCACCCGCTGGCGGTCGCGTCGCCGTTCTTCCAGCGTTTTGACCTGGCCGCGCGCGGGGTCACGCTAGCGCGGCCCGAGGTGGAGTTCGCCCATCCCTTGTCCCAAGGCCGGGCCGCGATCGTGTCCCGCTCGGTGGCCGAGACGGCCGCGCGCCTCGGCGCCGACGGCCGCGCCTACCGGCGCCTGCTCGGCCCGGTGGCCGACCACATGGACGAGATCTGCCAGGCCATCCTCGCGCCGCTGCGCAAGCCGCCCGCGCATCCCGTCGTCCTCGCCAGCTACGGCCGCCACGCCATCCTGCCCGCCTCCGCGGTGGTCAGGCGCTGGCACACCCAGGAGGCCCGCGCGATCATGGCCGGCGCCGCGGCCCACGCCATGATGCCGCTCACCGCCGTGCCGACGGCGGGCATCGGGCTGATGCTGACCGGGCTGGCGCACGCGGTGGGCTGGCCGGTCGTGGCGGGCGGCAGCGCCCGGATCACCGATGCGCTGGCCGGCGCGCTGACTGCGGTCGGCGGCAGCATCGAGACCGGCCGCTGGGTCCGTTCCCTGGCCGAACTCCCTTCCGCCCGCGCCGTCCTCCTCGACGTCTCGCCCCGGACGCTGGCGCTGCTGGCCGGTGACCGGCTGCCGGGCCGGTACCGCGCCGCGCTGCGCAAGTTCCGCTACGGCCCCGGCGTCTGCAAGGTGGATTTCGCCCTGTCCGGCCCGGTGCCATGGGCCAACGCGGATTGCCGCCGGGCCGGCACCCTGCACCTGGGCGGCCCCTTCGAGCAGGTCGCCGCGGCCGAGGCCGAAGTCGCCGCGGGCAAGCACCCGCAGGACCCGTACGTGCTGGTGGTCCAGCCGGGCGTCGCCGATCCGTCCCGCGCCCCGGCCGGCCGCCAGACGCTGTGGACCTACTGTCACGTGCCGTCCGGATCCGACGTGGACATGACCGACCGGATCGAGGCGCAGATCGAGCGGTTCGCCCCCGGCTTCCGCGACCTCATCCTGGCCCGCGCGGTCCGCACCGCCGCCGCCGAGGAGGCGCACAACCCGAACTACGTCGGCGGGGACATCGGCGTCGGAATGCAGACCCTGCGGCAGACTATCCTGCGCCCGGTGCCCAGGTGGAACCCGTACCGCACCCCGATCCGCGGCGTCTACCTCTGCTCCTCGGCGACCCCGCCGGTCCCCGGCGTGCACGGCCGCTGCGGCGAACTCGCCGCCCTGACCGCCCTCCGCGACCTCTTCGGCGTCCGCGACCTCCCCGACATCAGCCCCGCCCGCCTCCGCCCCCCCGCCAGCCTCCCCACCCCCGGGCCCGGGGCTTAAAAAACCTTTGGGCCGAACGGGCCGCGGTGCACGCTCGCGGAAAGCCATCTCGCCCCGCAGGGCTGGCCCGCTGAGCGGCTCTACTTGGCCGTGCCCTTGATCGAGCTGGTGAGGGTGACGCCGGCCGGCTGAGCGGACGTCGCGTAATAGGCGACGCAGTGCAGGGCTCTGTCGCCGCCCGGCCAGGTGGAGGCATCCGGCACGATATCGGTCCAGGTGTAGAGCGATTTCGAGTACTGGATTCCGACGTAGGACTGGAACGCGTTGTTGCATCCGGCGGTGGCAGCAGTTTTAATGCCGGCATCGCCGGGATAAGAACCGCCCTTAGGCCAGAAATAGTTATTCGCGTAGAACACTTCGGCGGTGTGGCCCTGGCCGCAGGGCACGGCCTCCGTTATCTTCGGCCACGGTGTGGCCTTGTTCAGCTGCATGTTCGCCCCGGTCAGGCAGTCGCCGACCCGGAACTGGGCGAGCTGGAGGCCGCCCACGGTCGGGGTCGCGCTGGCGCTCGGCGAGGCGCTGTGCGACCGGGACGGGGTCGGGCCGGGGTTCTGCCGGGCCGCGGTCGTCTTGGGGGAGCCCGAACTCAGCCCCAGGACCAGCGCGACGACGACCACCACGATGGCCGCGGCCGCCCCGACGGGCAGCAGCCACCGCGGCCGCTTGCGCGGCCGGCCTGGCCCCGTGGGCGGCGTGTACCACTGGTCCGCCCCGGGCATGCCAGGTCCGCCGCCGGGCATCCCCTGAGCCGGGTACGGGGTCTGCGGCATCCCCCCGGGCTGGCCCGACCACCACGAATTGTCTTGGGGTCCCTGGCCGGAGGGCCCGGGACCTCCCTGGAACCCGGAACCACCGGGAGCGACCGGATCTCCCTGGCCCGTCCGGTATCCCTGCGGCTCCGGATATTGCTGCTGCCCTGAGTACCCCTGCGGACCCGAGTACCCCTGCGGACCCGAGTATCCCTGTGACCCGGATGGACCCTGCTGCCCCGAGTATCCCTGCTGCCCGGAGTACCCCTGCGGTGCCGGATAGCCTTGCGGTCCCGAGTAACCCTGCTGCCCCGAGTAACCCTGCGGCCCCGGGTAGCTCTGCGGCCCCGGGTAACCCTCCGGCCCCGGGTAACCCTCCGGTCCCGGGTAACCCTCCGGTCCCGGGTAACCCTCCGGTCCCGAGTAACCCTGCGGCCCGGATGGACCCTCCGGACCCGATTGTCCCTGCGGTGACTGGTATCCCTGGGGTCCTTGGGGTCCTTGGGGTCCTTGGGGTCCTTGGGGTACCGCCGTGGTGGGCGGCGGCGGGGTCTGCGGGGACAGTGTCGTCCGGGTCGGCGGGTCGACCGAGGCGTTACTGCCCGTGGCGGGCTCCGCAGCCGCAGCCGCAGCCGCAGCCGCAGCCGCAGCCGCAGCCGCGGCCGCGGCCGCGGCCCCGACCTCGGCCGCCAGCGCCATCGGCGCCATCGCGTCGGCCGCCGGCGGGATCGGGTCCGCCATCCCGGGGCCGAACCTGTCGGCCATGGAACCGCTGGCCCTGGAACTGCCAGCCAGGGAACTGCCGCTCGCTGCGGGCGGATGCAGGCTCCGATCCTCCTGGGCGGCCCCGGCCGCCGACGGGTCGAGAACCTGGGGTGGCAGCCAGTCGGTCAGGTCCGCGGCCGATGGGTACGCGGCCGACAGGTCGGCGAGGAACTGGCCCGCCGTGGGCCGGCGCTTGGGGTCCCGGGACAGGCTTCGCTTGATCAGCGGCCGGAGCCTGTCGGGAACGTAATCCATATTCGGCTTGCCGTGCACGACGCGGTAAAGGAGCGCGGCGGTGTCGCCGCTGCCGAACGGCCCTTCGCCCCGGGCGGCGTAGATGAGCACGCCGGCCAGGCTGAAGATGTCGCTGGCCGGCCCGACGGTCAGGCCTTCGGCCTGCTCAGGTGACATGAACCCGGGCGAGCCGATCATGAAACCGGTGCCGGTCAGCGCCGTGGCCTCGGCGGCGGAAGAAATGCCGAAGTCGATGATCCGCGGCCCGTCCTGGGCCAGGAGCACGTTGGAGGGCTTGAGGTCACGGTGAATGACGCCGGCCGCGTGGATCGCGCTCAGCCCTTCGGCCAGTCCCGCGGCCAGGGCGAGCACGGAGGTCTCCGGCAGCGGGCCCTGCCGCTCGACCGCGTCGGACAGCGACGTGCCGGGAACGTAGGCGGTGACCAGCCAGGGCACCGGCCCGTCGATGTCGGCGTCGACAACCGCGGCGGTAAACATTCCGCCCACCTTGCGCGCGGCCGAGACCTCACGCGCGAACCGGGCCCGGAAACCGGCGTCTTCAGCCAGGTTCGCACGGATAACCTTTACCGCTACCATGCGGCCGCCCGGGGAACGGGCTAGGTAGACTCGGCCCATTCCACCGCTGCCGAGCCTCCCGAGCAGCACGTAGGGTCCTACGCGCTGGGGATCGCCGGCCTGTAGCGCCGCCAAACTGGTCACCCCCACCCACTGTCACGCATCGTGCCAGCTTGCACCGAATCGCAGGAATTACACATACCACAGATCTGGGCTGCGGTCAGGCCCCCGGATTGCTCATACGACTGGTCCTCCGCTAGCTAACTCCAACAGTAGTGCGGATTGCGGGCAAAAGGGAGGTGGGGCGTCAGGACTGCCCCGTCATGATGGCACGGAGGCCGGGCGCCCAGTCGAGCCGCGGACCACTAGTTCGGGTTCGAAGAGCAGTTCCTCTGGATAGACGGCCGCGTTCTCGATCTGGTTCACCAGCAGGGCGACCGCGGCCTTGCCCATCGACTCGATCGGCTGCCGCACGGTGGTCAGCGGCGGATCGGTGCAGTTCATGAACGCGGAGTCGTCGAACCCCACCACCGAGACGTCGCCGGGGACGGAAAGGCCCGCTCGCCGGACCGCCCGGACCGCGCCGAGGGCCAGCACGTCGCTGCCGCAGATGACGCCGGTGATGCCGTGCCGCAGCAGGCGCGTGGTGGCGGCCTGGCCGCCCTCGAGGGAGAACAGCGCGTGCTCCACCGGCAGCCTCTGCTCCCGGCTGGCTTTCTCCGGGCTGGCTTTCTCCCGGCCGGCCTGAGACGGCGCGGTGCCGCCGCGCGTGGCCAGCTCGCCGAACGCGGCGAGCTTGCGGCGCGAGGGCATGTGATCCTCGGGGCCGACGACCAGGCCGATCCGCTGGTGACCGAGCGAGGCCAGGTGGGTATAGGCCTGTACCGCGGCCGTCATGTCGTCGGTGGAGACGCAGGGAAAGTCCAGGTTGTCGATCGCCGCGTTGAACAGCACCACCGGGACGCCGCGGCTGCGCAGCAGCCGGTAGTGGTCGTGCGGGGCGGCCTGCTCGGCGTAGTGCCCGCCGGCGAACACCACCCCGGAGACGTGCTGGTCGAGCAGCATGCCGACGTAGTCGGCTTCCGACAGCCCGCCGGCCGTCCGGGTGCACAGCACCGGGGTGAAGCCTCGTTGCGCCAGCGCGCCGCCGACGACCTCGGCCAGCGCCGGGAAGATCGGGTTCTGGAGTTCCGGCAGCACGAGGCCGATCAGCCTGGCCCGTTCGCCGCGCAGCTGGGTCGGGCGCTCGTAGCCAAGCACGTCGAGCGCCGTCAGGACGGCTTCCCTGGTGCTGCCGGAAACCCCGGCCTTGCCGTTGAGGACCCGGCTCACCGTCGCCTCGCTGACCCCGACCTTCTTGGCGACGTCGGCCAGACGCCGGGTGGGTGTACGCGTCATACTGCAAAGATACGACATCGAGCCGCAACTTTTTGCGTGATCTGGCTCACTCTGTTGCGGAAATTATCAGTCGGATAACGCGTTTGCTTTCCGCAGGATGACGCAAAGAATGCCGGAAATCAAGCAAAGATGACGAAAGCGCCAATCGACCGGCTCCCGTAATCAAGTTGTGTCTTTGCAATTTTTCGTAGAGATATTGCGGATTGATGTCGTCATACGTATGTTGAGCTATCGATATTTTCCAGCCCAGGGAAGGATGAGTCGATGATCAGACGGCTTCACCGACGAGCCGGCCGTCGCAAGATGGCCGGGATCACCGTCGTCGCGGCTCTCGGGCTCGGTGCGGCGGCGTGCTCGAGCAGTCCCGCCGCCACCAGCTCGGCCGGCGGCGGCAGCGGCCACGTGACGATCAGCGTCGACTGCGCACCGCCGGCGAGCGCCCCTCAGCAGCACAAGGAGTGGAACGAGGACGTCGCCACCTTCGAGAAACAGAACCCCAACATCACCATCAACAGCATCTACGAGAACCCGTGCGAGGTCCCGGCCTCGTTCACCGCCATGCTCAGGGCGGGAAACGAGCCGAACGTCTTCTACACCTACTTCACCGACAAGAACCAGGTCCTCGACGCGGGCCAGGCCGCGGACATCACGCCCTACGTGAACACGAAAGCGGTCCCTAACCTCAACGACATCGTGCCGACCGCGATGGCGGCCGTGACCGCGGGCAAGACCCTCTACGGGCTGCCGACGGTCAACTACACCCAGGGCCTGATCATCAACCGGGTGCTGTTCAAGGAGGCCGGGCTCAACCCGGACAACCCGCCGGCCACCTGGGCCCAGGTCGAGCAGGACGCCAAGGCGATCACCAAGCTCGGCCACGGCATCTACGGCTACGGCGACTACAGCGCGGGCAACAACGGAGGCTGGCACTTCTCCTCCGAGGTTGACGCCGAGGGCGGGCAGATGATCAATCCGGCCGGCACCGCGGCCTTCAACTCCACACAGGGCCAGGCCGTGCTCCAGGCCCTGCATACGATGCGCTTCGTCGACCACAGCATGAGCGCCACCCAGCAGCTCGCCTGGGGCACCCTGCAGAAGCAGATGGCCGCGAACAAGCTCGGCATGTACATCGCCGCGCCCGACGACATCTACAACGTGATCGTCCCGCAGGACGGCGGCAACATCAGCAACTACGGGATGGGCCCGCTGCCCAGCACCACCGGCACCCCGGCGGGCTCCCTGTCCGGCGGGAACGACTACATGTTCGCCAAGCGTGACACCCCCGCGCAGATCCAGGCCGGCATCAAGTGGCTCGTCTTCGAGAACCTGACGCCGGGCGCCGGCCAGTTCAACTACGTCAGGCAGAAGGCCGACGGTTTCCCCGTCGGCTTCCCCGAGCCGCAGCTGTTCACCGGCGCCACCGAGGCCAAGCAGCAGAAGCTGCTGGATGCCAGCGCGACCGTCAACCCGGCCTTCTACTCGACCTTCACCAAAGCGCACGAGCTGGCGATGGGCGAGCCGGTGGACGCGCAGGCGGTCTACAAGACCCTCGATCCCGTCATGCTGGCGGTGCTGACCAACCCGAACGCGAATATCTCCCAGCTACTGGCCAACGCGACCAGCCAGGTCAACCAGATCCTGGCCAACAGCGGCTTGTAGGAAACCCCTGATCCGGCCGGCCGGCCCCAAACCCCCGGGGCCGGCCGGCCCGCCCCGCCAGTCAACCGGGAGACCCGATGGTAGCTACCTTGCGCAAGGCTGAGCCCGTCGCAGGTCTGGCGCGGTACCGGGTCATGGACAGTCTCGGCCGCAAGGCCAGGCTCAATGTGTCCGCGCACGGGTTCCTGATCGGCGCCGTGGTCTGTTTCGCTTTCTTCTCCTGGTACCCGATGTGCCGGGAGATCGTGATGAGCTTCCAGAAGACGCGGCTGGGCGTGACCAGCTGGGCGGGCTGGGCGAACTACGAGCGCATCTTCCACGACCCGACCTTCTGGGTGGCCTGGCGGAACACGCTGGAGTTCACCGTCCTGGCGCTGATTTTCGGCTACGCGGTGCCGTTCTTCGTGGCGATCCTGCTCAACGAACTGCGGCACGCCCAGGGTTACCTCCGCTGCCTGGTCTACCTGCCGGTGATGCTGCCGCCGACCTCGGCGCTCCTGCTCTTCGCCTACTTCTACGATCCGACCTACGGCCTGTTCAACGACATCCTGCGCACCGTTCACCTGCCGACCTCGCAGTGGGTCCAGTCGCCGGGCACCACGGTTCCCACGATGGCGATGATCTCGGTGGTGATCGCGGCCACCTGGATGAACATGGGCGGCGCCACGCTGATCTACCTGGCCGCGCTGCAGAACATCCCGGGTGAGCTCTACGAGGCCGCGGAAATCGACGGAGCGGGGCTGTTCAAGAAGATCAGGCACATCACGATCCCGCAGACCAGGCTGATCCTGTCGATGCTGCTGATGCTGCAGATCGTCGCCACCATGCAGATGTTCGTCGAGGCGTTCATCCTGACCAACGGCGGGGCCGGGGTGAACAACAACACCCTGTCCGTGGTCAACCTCATCTACCAGTACGCGTTCGCCCTGAGCGGGGCGAGCAACTACAACAGCGCGTCGGCGCTCGGCGTGATCCTGATGCTGGTGCTCGCCGCGTTCTCCGGCGCGTACCTGTGGCTGACTCGAGACCGCGACCGGGACCACGGGAGATAATTGCCATGGCATCGCTGCTGACCGTCAGGCCGCGCCGATCGCGTTCGGTACCCGCGCCGCAGGCCAGGACGCTGATTTCCAGCGCCCAGCTGAACCGGGCCCGCGGCAAGATCGTCTACCGGGTCGTGCTGACCCTGGTGGTGGTGATCTTCACCCTGGTCTTCATCGGGCCGCTGTACTTCCTGTTCAGCGACGGGCTCAAGTCCACCGCCGAAGCGGTCCAGGTGCCGCCGACCATCATCCCGGCGCACGTGCACCCAGGCACCTACGCTTCCGCGTGGAGCCGGGTCGGCATCGGGCGGCTGTTGGTCAATACCCTGTATTACGCCTTCGGCGCGCTCTTCTTCCAGCTGATCTTCGACGTGGCCGCCGCCTATTCGCTGTCCCGGCTGCGGCCGGTGCTGGGCAACGTCATCTTCGCGCTCATGCTGGCCACTTTGATGATCCCGTCCACGGTCCTGCTCGTGCCGCAGTACGTGACCGTGGCCGACCTGCCGATCCTGCACCTGAACCTGATCGGCTCCCCGGCCGCGATCTGGCTGCCCTCGGTGGCCAACGCCTTCAGCATCTTCCTGCTCAAGCGGTTCTTCGACTCGATACCCGGAGAACTGCTGGCCGCGGCGGCGATCGATGGCGCGTCCCCGCTACGGACCCTGCGCTCCATCGTGCTGCCGATCTCCCGGCCGATCCTCGGCGTCGTCTCGATCTTCGGTCTGGTGGCCGTCTGGAAGGACTTCCTCTGGCCGTTGCTGGTCGAGTACGGGTACAACCCGAGCCGGGAAACCCTGAACGTCGGCATCTTCGAAGCCTCGAGCACGACGCCGCAGAACCTGGTGCTCGCCGCCTCCGCGATGGCCGCGGTGCCCACCCTCATCTTCTTCCTCGTCTTCCAGCGCAACATCTTGTCCGGCCTGACCGCGGGCAGCCTCAAGGGCTGACCAGACCCAAAAACCGCATAGAAAGCAGGTTCTCCTTGCATGACATCAGGGGCGGTGCCTGGTGGCGCGGTGCCGCGATCTACGAGCTATACGTGCAGAGCTTCGCGGACGGCGACGGCGACGGGATCGGCGACCTGGCCGGCGTCCGCGCCCGGCTGCCCCATATCGCGAACCTCGGCATCGACGCGATCTGGTTCAGCCCGTGGTATCCGTCCCCGAGATCCGACGCCGGCTACGACGTCGCCGACTACCGGTCCATCGACCCCGCCTTCGGCACCCTCGCCGATGCCGACGCGCTGATCGCCGAGGGTCACGCGTACGGCATCAGGACGATCATCGACATCGTGCCGAACCACTGCTCGGATCAGCACCGGTGGTTCCGGTCCGCGCTGGCGGCGCCGCCCGGATCGGCCGAACGCGCCAGGTTCTGGTTCCGCCCCGGCCGCGGCGACGGGGGAGACCTGCCGCCGAACAACTGGCGGTCGATCTTCGGCGGCCCAGCGTGGACCAGGACGACGGCCCCGGGCGGCACGCCCGGCGAGTGGTACCTGCACCTGTTCGCGCCCGAACAGCCGGACTTCAACTGGGCCAACCCGGAGGTCCGGGCCGAGTTCGAGGACGTCCTGCGGTTCTGGTTCGACCGCGGCGCCGACGGCATCCGGATCGATTCGGCGGCGCTGCTGACCAAGGACCCGCGACTGCCGGAGACCGGGCCGGGGGACCCGTCGCCCTACTCCGACCGTGACGACGTACACGACATCTACCGGGCCTGGCGCGCGGTCGCGGACGAATACTCAGGCCGGGTGCTGATCGGCGAGATCTGGCTGGCCGACGCCGCCCGCCTGGCCAGGTACCTGCGTCCCGATGAACTGCACACCGTGTTCAACTTCCCGTACCTATGCTGTCCCTGGGACGCCGTGCAGCTGCGCGCGGTGATCGACAGCACGCTGGAGTTCCACGCCGCGGCCGGCGCCCCGGCCACCTGGGTGCTCTCCAATCACGACGTGGATCGGCACGTGTCCAGGTACGGCCGCGCCGACACCTCGTTCGGCCTGGACCGGCGCGACCACAGCCAGCTGGTCGACCTGGAGCTCGGCACCCGCCGGGCCCGGGCCGCCGCGCTGCTCACGATGGCGTTGCCCGGCTCGGTGTACGTCTACCAGGGCGAGGAACTCGGGCTGTGGGAGGTCGAGGACATCCCGGACGAACGGCGCCAGGATCCGATCTGGCACCGGACCGGCGGCGCCGACCCCGGGCGGGACGGCAGCCGGGTGCCGCTGCCCTGGGCCGGGCTGGAACCGCCGTTCGGCTTCTCGCCGCCGGACGCCACCGCGCAGCCCTGGCTGCCGCAGCCGAAGGAGTGGCGTGAGCTGACCGTCGAGATCGAGACCGGCGAACCGGATTCGATGCTCGAGCTGTACCGCCGCGCGTTGGAGATCCGCCGCGCCGAGCCCGCCCTCGGCGATGGGCCCGGCCCCGGGGCGACCGCGAGCGCGATGACCTGGCTGCCGGCACCCGACGGGGTGCTCGCCTTCTCCCGCGACGGATCCCCCGGGGACAACGTGTGCTGTGTGGCCAACCTTTCCCCCGGCCCGGTCACCTTGCCCGCGCACACCGCCGTGCTCCTCGCCAGCGGCCCGCTCGCCGATGGCCTGCTGCCCCCGGACACCTCGGTCTGGCTGGGGATCCCCGCAGGACCGTAAGCACCTGCCGGGCCGCTCATTTTCATCGATCCGAACGGGCTAGTTGCTGCGTAGCCAGGTCGCGCTGAAGTTCTCTCCGCCGCTCAGCGAGGAGATGGCGTCCTTGGCGCGGCCCCGGTTGTCGATCATCATTTTGTGGCTTTGACCAGCGGCGGCGATATCATCGCAAAATTGTGCACCTGCGGCTGAATCCGGCTCGATGGCTCCGCGCCCATGCCGTCACGCTGGCGGCCCTGGTGCTCATCTGCGCCCATGCCGTCATCGTGGCGGCGCTGCTCGGCCACTCCTACTTCCGCCAGGACGATTTCCTCATCCTCGACCACGCCGCGGCCACGCCGAAGCCGGGCTGGAACTACCTGATGGGGCTGGGAGGCGCCCGCAACGGTCACCTCATGCCGGCCGGGCTGGCCATCGCCTGGGCCCTGGCCCGGTCCTCGTCCTACAACTGGCCGCTGGCCAGCGTGGTCATCAGCGTCCTGGTGACGGCCGGGTGGCTGGCCGTCGGCCATACTCCGTGACGGCCAGCAGTTCACCGCCCCGCTCGCGCTGGCCGAAGCCACCGGATTCGGGCTCGCAGTGGCCTGGAGCATGCACCCACGATCGTTCGGGCTGAAAAAAAAGACAGAACGGCCTGCGGGCAGGCACCGGGCTACGGTCCTGGCCGACGCGCCCGGTCTTGCCCTTGGAACCATCGCGCTGCTCGCGCCGCTGCTGCTGCTGCCCGGGCTGGCCTGGGGGGCGGCGGGGCGGCGGCGCCCGGCCTGGTATCCGGACGGGTGGCTGGCCGCGGCGCACATGATAGACGGCAGCCGCGCCCCCGGCGACGTGCTGCTGCTGCCCTGGGCGGCCGACCGGGCGCCGTCGTGGAACCACGGCGAGGTGATGCTCGACGCCTGGCCCCGGCTCGTGTCACGTCCGGTCATCTGGAACGACGGCACCCAGGTCGGCAACGTCTCGAACGACGGCACCCAGGTCGGCAACGTCTGGAACGACTGGACCCAGGCCGGCAACATCACGATGGCGCCGGACGACCCGCGCGCGCGGCGGCTGGACGGCCTCATCCGCTCCGGCGCCCCGCTGACCGCGGCGCTGCGGGCGGCCGGTGTCAGCTTCGTGGTGATCGACGCCGACACGCCGGCGGGCGCCAGGCTGCCCGGCTGCACCGCCATATACAACCAGCCTGACCTGGTCGTATACCAAGTACCTCGATAGCCGCCCCTATCGGTACTTGTTACATTTTGACCAAGTTACTAGCTGGTTGCCTGCATGTACCGCTACTGTCCAGCCATCGGCCCCGGAGGAGGAGCGCCCCGTGTCCCGTCTGATTATCGCTGTCGTCGTGGGCATCGTGATCGCCATCGGAGCGGTGGCGCTGGTGGAAAATGTGCTGTCGGGCGCCTCTAACGGCACGCCCGCCAATGCGTCCCTTTACCAGTACGGAACGCGCTGACTGCGCCGCCGGGCCGTGGCGAGCGCGCAGTGGGGGGATGACCAGTCAGCCGCCTTCGAGATCGTCGTCCCAGCTCATAACGAGGCCCGCAGGCTGCCCGAAGGGCTGGCCAGGCTGTGCCGGAAGGCCGCCACGCTCCCGCTGCCCACCGCGATCGTGGTCGTGGACAGTGCGAGCACCGACGGCACAGGCGACGTGGTGCGACGCTGGCCCCGGCACCAGGTACCGGTCCGCCTGCTGCGCTGCGAGCGCCCGGGCAAGGGCATCGCGGTGCGGGCGGGGTTGCTGGCCACCCGCGCGCCGTTCCGCGCCCTGGCCCGGCAGATCGTCCCGGACTCCACCGACACCCAGTGTGGGTTCAAGTTCTTCTCCGGGCCGCTGGTCCGGGGCGCGGCGCAGCCGCTGCGGACGGTCGGCTTCGCCTTCGACGTCGAGCTGATCGCCCGCTGTCAGCGGCTGGGCGCGACGCTGACCGAGATCCCGGTCCGCTGGCGGGACGTGGCGGGCTCCACGTTCTCGGTGCAGCGCCACTCCGCCGCCGTCTTCCGCGACGTCGCGGCCATCTGGCTGCGGTCGCGGTTCGAGCAGCAACGAGCGCAGCACGAGGCGGCCAAGCGCGAGCCGGCGGCGGCCGTCCCACCGGCGCTGCCGACGGCCGGCCCGCAGGTGCTCCCGGTCGGCGCAGGCACGACATGAGTACCACCGACCTGCGCGGCCTGCGGATCGCCATCGCCAACTGGCGGGATCCGTGGCACCCGCAGGCGGGCGGAGCCGAGCGCTACGCCTGGGAAATGGCGTCTGCCCTCAGTAGCAAAGGCGCCAGGGTCTGCTTCCTGACCGCCCGCGCCCGGGGCCAGGCCCGGACGGAGAATCGGGCCGGGGTCGAGATCGTCAGGCTCGGCGGCCGGTTCACCGTGTACCCAATGATCCTCCTCTGGCTGCTCGCGCACCGCCGGTCCTTCGACGCGGTGCTCGACTGCCAGAACGGGATCCCGTTCTTCACCCCGCTCGTGCTGCCCGAGATGGTGCCGGTGCTGTGCCTGGTGCACCACGTGCACACGGCGCAGTTCGGGGTGCACTTCGGCAGGTGGATCGCCGGCCTCGGCCGCCTGCTTGAGGGGCCGGCGGCGCGGCTGGTGTACAAACGGCACGCCTGCGTGGCGGTCTCGCTGTCCACTGTCACCGCCATGCGGGAGCGGCTTGACTGGACCGGCGACATCTACCTGATCCCGAACGGGGCACCCAGGCCCGCAGCAGTCCTGGTCCGGGCGGACGCGAAGAACCTCGTCTGGGTCGGGCGCCTTGCCGCCCACAAACGACCAGAGTTGCTCATTCCCGTAGCCGAGCGGCTGCGGCTGCGACCGCGGAACGACCGCCAGTTCCTCGACGTCGTGGGCCACGGCCCGGCGGCCGGGCAGCTGGCCGCCAAGGTGGCCGTCTATGGGCTCGACAGCGTGGTCAGGCTCCGCGGCTTCGTCCAGGAGCAAGCCAAGCAGGCGCTGGTGGCCGGGGCCGTGCTGCACCTGAACACGTCGCAGGGGGAGGGCTGGGGCCTGTGCGTGCTCGAGGCCGCTGCCCTCGGCGTGCCCACGGTCGCCTACGACGTCGACGGGCTGCGCGACGCCGTCCGCGACGGGGAGACCGGCTGGCTGGTCAGGGACGGCGAGCAGCTGGCCGACGTGGTGGACCGGGCGCTGAGGGAACTGAGCGACCCGGCCCGACGGGCGGCCGTCGCGGCGGCCTGCCGCCGGTGGGCGGCCCAGTTTGACTGGGGCCGGAGCACGGAACGGATGGCCGCGCTGATCCGCGCCTCGGTCCGGGCCGGAACCTCGCGGGCCCGCCGCCCCGGGGCCTGGATCGTGCCCGGCCCGGACGGAGACGTGCTGGCCGAGGGACCGGTCCTGGACCAGCTCATCGACCGCGGCGCCGCGGTGCGCAGGCCGGCCACGCCGCTGGAGCGGCTGACGGGGCTGGAGCGGCTGACGGGAGCGGGCCAGCCGCCGTGACCGAGCCGCCCCGGGGGCCCAGGCGCGCCCGGCTGCCCGGGTCCTGCCTGGTGCTCGCCGCGCTTCCCTTTGTTACAAACCCGGGTCAGATCATCGCCGACAGCAAGTTCGAGCTGGCCGTCGACCCGAACCGCTTCTTGTCCAGCGCCCTCACCTTGTGGAATCCGCAGCAGTTCGGCCAGCTGCAGGACCAGGTGGTCGGCTACCTGTTCCCGATGGGGCCGTTCTTCGAGCTCGGCAAGCTGGCGTTCAGTGCCAGCTGGGTGGTCCAGCGGCTGTGGATCGGCGCCGTGCTGATCATGGCCTTCACCGGCACGGTCCGGCTCGCGGGCCGGCTGGGCATCGGCACGCAGATGTCGGCCCCGGTTATCGCGGCCGGGTTCGGCTATGCGCTGTCGCCCGCCGCGCTCAGCATGCTCGGCGAGCTTTCCGCGGAGTTCCTGCCCGCGGCGATGCTGCCGTGGATCCTGATCCCGCTGGTGGACGCGTCGCGGGGCGCTCAAGGCCGGCTCCGCGCCGCGGCCGCCTCCGCGCTCGCCGTCGCGCTGTGCGGCGGGGTCAACGGGGCCGCGACCGTGGCCGTGCTGATCCCGGCCGGGCTGTTTATCCTCAATACCAAGGGCTGGCGGCTGCTGGCCTGGTGGGTCCCGGCCGTCGTGCTGGCCACCGTGTGGTGGTCGGTCCCGCTGGTGCTCCAGTCCAGGTACGGCGTCTCGATCGTGCCCTACACGGAGAGCGCCGACGTCACCACCTCGGTGACCGGCCTGTCCAACGTGCTGCGCGGCACCGACAACTGGGTCAGTTACCTCGTCACACCTAATGGGCAGGTCTGGTGGCCGATGGGCTACCGGATTGCCACGCAGGTGCTGCCGACGCTGCTGACCGGGCTGATCGCCGCCCTCGGCCTGGCCGGGCTGATTCGCCGCGACATGCCGGCCAGGAGCTTCCAGCTCAGCTGCCTGCTCACCGGCGTGGTCATCATCTCGGCCGGCTACCTGAGCAGCCTGGGCAACCCGGTGGCTGGCCTCGTGGGCGAGGTCATCAACGGCCCGGCTTCGGCGTTCCGCAACCTGTGGAAGTTCGATCCGCTGATCCGGCTGCCGGTCGTGCTCGGGCTGGCCCACGTGCTGGCCCGCACGCGCGTCCGCACGACGCGGATCGGGGTGACCGCGGCCGCGGTGGCCGCGATCGCTGGCCTCGCCGCGCCGGCTCTGGGGTCGCCGGGGCTGGCCGCCGCCGGGTCGTTCGGGCAGGTCCCGTCCTACTGGGTGGCTGCGGCGAACTGGGTCAGCGCGCACGCCGGCCGCCAGGCGGTGCTCGTCGCCCCCGGCGCGTCGTTCGGGCAGTACACCTGGGGCAGCCCGATGGATGATGTGCTCGCGTCGCTGACCGACGCCGACTTCGCCGAACGGAACCTGTCCGTCATCGGGTCGCCGGGCAACGAGCGGCTGCTCGACGCCATCGACCAGCGGCTGGCGGCCGGAACCGGATCCGCCGGGCTGACCCAGGTGATCGCGCGGATGGGCATCAAGTACGTGCTCGTCCGCAACGACGTGAGCCGATCGGACACCGAAGGGACCTGGCTGGCCCGGATCAGCCAGGCGCTCGCCGCATCGCCGGGGATCACCCTGGTGGCTCGGTTCGGCCCGCTGGTGGGTAACGTGGCGCCCGACGACGCGGCGACCAACTTCGACCCGCCGTACCCCGCGGTGCAGATTTACCAGGTCACCGGGGTCAACGGGGTTTATGGGTCCGAGCCGGTGGCCACCGTGCAGCCCGCGGCCGGCACGCTGCGCGTCTACGGCGCCCCCGAGTCGCTGCTGACGCTGGCTGACGCGGGCCTGCTGGCCGAACGCCCCGTGTTCATCAACGACGACGGTGCGGGCCTGCCCGTGGCAGCAAAGATCCTGACCGACTCGCTGCGCCGCCGGGTGCGGAACTTCGGCGAGCTGCGCACCAGTTATAGCCCCACGCTGACCGCGACCCAGCCCGCCGGCACGTTCGAGGCGGCCGCCGATTACACCGAACCCGGCTGGAACGCCTACGCCAGCGTGGCCCGGTACGCGGGTATCAAGAGCGTGACCGCGTCCTCGTCCGCCGCCGACATCCAGGCCAATCCCGCCCAGTGGGGGAGCGGCCTGCTGCCCTACGCCGCGGTCGACGGCGACCCCAGGACCATGTGGGAGTCCGGCAGCTGGACCGGCCCGGTCGGCCAGTGGATCCAGGTCGACTTCGATGCCCAAGTCACCATGGGAACGATCAAGGTCGCCTTCGCCGACAACCCCGCGATCGGGCCGCCGGTCAGCCGGGTCACGGTGCAGACCGCCGCGGGTCAGGTCAGCGACGCGGTGCAGGTCACCGGGGACGCGCAGCCGCTGCGGGTGCCCGCGGGCCCGTCCGGCTGGCTGCGGATCAAGGTCACCGGCCTGGCCGCGCCGCCCGTCCCCGTCATCGGCTCCCAGGTGGGCATCACCGACATCACGGTGGTGCGGGCCAGCCGGACCATCGTCGCCCCGTCGGTCCCGGGCGGCGACCCGGCCGCCGTGGTGCTGGCCAAGGCCCAGCCGCAGCCCGCCGGCTGTATGCTCACCGCCGCGCGGTGGGTCTGCGCGCCGTCCCTGGTGACCCCGAGTGAGGAGCAGTACGGCTTCGATCATTCTTTTCAAGAGCATTATTCCGAACGGGCCGTAGTGCGTGGCTCGGCCGTATTGACCAACGCCTCGGTGGCGGACCGGTACGCTCGCCTCGGCTTGCGGGAGGCGACCGTGACCGCCTCGTCGACGTACACCGCGGATCCGCAGGATCAGCCCAGGTCCGTCTTCGACGGCGACCCCGCGACCACCTGGATCGCCAGCCCCGATGACCCGCACCCGAGGCTGACCGTCCGCTGGGGATACATGCACACGGTCAGCCGGGTGACGATCCAGCGCCCGCCCGGCGCCGCGGGCCTGCTGCAGGTCCTGATCACCAGCTCCGGCGGTCAGGCCAAGGGCGCGACCATCTCCGGCGCTTCGGCGGTGGTCAGCTTCAAGCCGATGCGGACGATCAGCCTGACCTTCGCGTTCACCCCGGTGCAGGGCCCGGTGCAGATTTCCGGCGTCGTGGTCCCCGGGGTGCCGTTCCTGGGCATGCCCTCGGTGCCGTTCACCTTGCCGTGCGGCCTCGGCCCGCTGATCTCGGTCAACGGGACGGTGGTGCCGACGAAGGTGTCCGGCACCTTCGGCGAGCTGCTGACTGGCCAGCCGGTGCAGTTCACCGCGTGCAGCGCGGTCACCTTGGCCGCCTGGACCAACCACGTGACCGAGCCGTCGACCGACGCCTTCAACGTCCAGGACGTGGTGTTCGACAGTTCCCTGGGCTCGGTCCCGTCGGTCCCCTTGGCCCCCGCCGCCATCGTGTCCTGGACGCCGGCCAAGCGCGTGCTCCGCGTTTCCGCGCCCACGCCGTCCTACCTGGTGGTCAACGAGAACTTCAACGCCGGCTGGCGCGCCGTCATCGGCGGCCGGGCGCTCCGGCCGGTCCGCCTGGAGGGCTGGAAGCAGGCCTGGCTGCTGCCCGCGGGCACCAGCGGCGCGGTCACCCTGACCTACCAGCCCGAGCGCCTCTACCGCGAGGCCGTAGTAGGCGGCCTCGCCGCCCTAGTCCTGGTCCTCCTGGTAGCCACCTGGACCCTTCCTCCCCTTCCCCACGCCCGCCGTCGCCACCGTTCCCCGCCCGCCCCGCCGACCCCACCAGACCCGCCCGCCCTTCCGGCCGCCCCATCCACCGCCTCCACTCCGCTCGCCCCGCTCGCCCTCAGAGCCCCATCCGCCCCACCGCCCCCGTCCGCTAGCCTAGGCCCGGTCGTCCGGCCGTCTCGGTCGCGCCTGCGCCGCCTCGGCCAGAGATCTCTGCCGGTCCTGGTGGCCTGTGCGCTAGCCGCCGCCGGGCTCTGGCTGGGCGGGTATCCCGGTGCCGCTATCCTGCCCGCGGCCACCCTCGTGTTCCTGGTCTCGACCAGTTACCGCGGCGGCCCCCCGCCCTCGGGCCTGCGCCGCCTCTGGTTCGAGCTATTGCGGCCGTGGCTGCTGGCCGCCTTGCTGCTCGCCGCCACGGCCTGCAGCGCGGTGGGCGTGCATTTGCTGCTGGGCGCCGATTCCGGCCCGGCCGCCACCGCGCTGGTAAACGCGGTCCCCCAGGTCATCTGCCTGGTCATCGTGGCGCGTCTGGTGGCCGCTCTTATCATCCCGTAAAAGCACGTCGGCCACGGATACCGGATGCAGGCTGTGGCCATAGCGATTCTTCGGCATTGTGCCGTGCCTGCGCTGATACCAGGCCACCGCGCGCTCGCCGCCGAGGTAATGCCAGGGCGACGTCTCGTGGCCGCCGTAGGGTGACAGCCAGTTGGTGAAGGTGACGAAGATAATGCCGCCGGGCCTGGTCACCCGCACCATCTCGGCCAGCATCGCGGGCCAGTCCCTGACGTGCTCGAGCACGTTGGACGAGAAGCGCACGTCCACCGCGCCGGACGCGATGGGAAGGCGAGTCGCGCTGGCCACGATGCTGTCCTTCTCCGCGGGACCAAGGGCGGCCATCTCGCCGCTGTCGGCGTCGACGCAGAACGACCGTGCCCCCGCGCGGCTCAGTTCCTTGACGAAAACCCAGGCCCGCCGCCGACATCGACCACGACCCGCTCATCCAGTTCCGCATAATGGCCGAGTTGAAGGATGGTGTCCTGGGCCAGCGCGGTGTAGTAGGCCTCCGGGGACTCCTGCTCGGTACGGAACGCCTGGAACAGCCGCACCGACCGGGCTACATCCGCGTGGAACACCTTGCTGTCGCTCATGATGATTTCATCTAACACGCGCACCCCAGACCGCCGGGCGGTAACGGCGCGTCCAGATCACCGCCAGGCCTCGCGACCCGTCGGCCGCCACAGGGTCATGGAGCCCATCCCGGTGGGGTGCCTGATGGTTGCGGAGCAACCGAGAAGATCTTGAACAAGATTTCGTGAATAGATGGCTTTAATCAGGCTACAATGATAAGCTTGTTCGCACAAGGACTTCCCCCACCCAGCCCCATCGGAAGGCGGTTCATGGTCCAAGATCCGTTCCCCGGTCGCGGGCAAGACGGCGAAGAGCCAGAAGGCTCACGCCCGCTGCCCGCCGGCGGGAACGGGCCGGATGCCCCCGCGGGCGCGGGCGAGGATGAGATGCCCCCCGGCGGACCGGAGCAGGGCCTGTTCGTGTGCCTGCCGGCGGAGGAGCTGACGCTGGCCGGGTTCGGCCAGGGCGGCCGGGCGGACACGATGGCGCCGGGCCCGCTGCTGGCCAGCGTGCTGCACGCCATCACCGGCCAGGACGGCGCGGGCCTGGCGGGCCTGTCCGATGACCAGCTGATCGGGGTCATGTCCGCGGTGCGGCGGATGGAGTCCCGGGCGGCGTGGACGTTGATGGCCGCGATGCGCGAGTTCGCCTCCCGCCGCCCCGCCCAGGACCGCGCCCAGGATGGTCCCGCCCGGGATGGTGCCGCCGATGACAGCACCGGGTTCGATGAGTTCGCCGGCGATGAGCTGACCGGGACGCTGCACCTGACCTGGCAGTCCGCCGCGGAGCAGATCGGCTACGCGTGCGCGGTGGCCAGCCGCCTGCCGGCGACCTTCGCCGCGCTGGGCGCCGGGCAGCTCCATCCGGTGCACGTGCGGATCATCGAGGACGAGACCCGGGTCCTGTCCGAGGCGGACGCCGCCCTCGCCGACGAAAAGCTGGCCGAGGCGGCGGCGTCGAAGACGTTCGGGCAGCTGCGGTACGCGGCGCACCGGCTGGTCCTGAAGCTGGACCCGGACGCGGCGCGGCGCCGCCAGGAGCAGGCTCGGCGGGACGCGCACGTGCGCCGGTTCCGGGAGGACTCCGGCAACGCCGGGATGATCGCGCGGGAACTGCCCCCCGATGAGGTCCTGGCGTCCTGGCAGCATGTCGAGCAGCGGGCCCTGGACCTGCGCGCCGCCGGCGTGCCCGGCACCCTGCAGGACCTCCGGGTCCGGGCTTACCTGGATCTGCTCCAGGAAACCGACTGCCGCCTCCTGCCCGGCGACCCGGACCCAAGCGCAGCCGGGGGAGCCGACGGCGCCGCCGGCCCGGAACGACCGGACGGACCGGAAGAACCGGACGCGCCGGAAGGGAACGGCGACCCCGGCGACCCGGACGGCGGGCCCGGCGAGCCAGGCGGCCCGCAGGACGGCCCCGGCGCCCCGGGCGGGAACGGCGGCCCGTCCGGCGGCCCTGGCGGCCCCGGACCCCAGGCCGGCCCGAACGGGACCAGCCCGGCCGGCCGCACCCGCGCTGACGGCCAGGACAAGGGCCCGAGCCTGGCCGCTCTGGTCAACATCACTGTGCCCCTGACCGCCCTGCACGGCGACATCGGACCGCCGGGAGAAGCCGCCGGGTTCGGGCTCCTGGACCACCAGACCGCCCGCGACCTGGTCACCGCCGCGGCCCGGCACCCGAACACCCGCTGGTGCCTGACCGCCCTGCACCCCGACGGCACCGCCGCCGCCCACGGCTGCGCCGTCGGCCCGCACCCCTGGCCCCCCGAACCACACCCGCACCACGACGGTGAACCGCTCGGCCCGCTCAAACCTGCCGACCAGCGGGCCACCGAGGTCCTGGGCGCCCTCAAGCTCACCCTCAACACGGTCATCCGCGGCCCGTGTACCCACGCCCAGGCCCAGCGCGGCTACCGGCCCAGCCGCGAACTGCGGCACCTGATCGCCGCCCGGAACGCACGGTGCACCGCGCCCGGCTGTGGGCAGCCCGCTGCCCGCTGCGACCTGGACCACACCAGCCCCTGGCATCACGGCGGCCCGACGTGTCCCTGTAACCTCGCGCCGCTCTGCCGTCACCACCACCGGTGTAAACAGGCCGAAGCGTGGTGGCTCGAGCAGCCGGAACCAGGCGTCCTGATCTGGCGAACCCCCTCCGGCCGGACCTACACCACCACCCCGACCCAGTACCCGCTCTAGCCCTGGGCGTGAGCACTTTTTACCTGGGACGCATACTCGGCCTGCAGCAGTCCCATGAGGATGAAGTCCTTCCAGCCGTCCGGATATAGCTCGGCTTCACGGCGGACCCCTTCCTGGCGGAATCCGCAGGCCAGGTAGCAGTTGATAGCGCGGCTATTGAAGGCCAGTACCTCTAGCTGGATGCGGTGCAGGCCCAGCGCGCCGAAGGCCCAGGACAGCACAAGCCAGGTTGTCTCACGGCCCAGCCCCTGGCCACGCAAGGCGGCGACGAACAAGCCCACCGTGTAGGTCGCGCAGTGCTGATTGGCGTCCACGCGGAGCCCGGCGCTGCCGATGCAGTGGCTGTCGTACTCGACGGCCCACGTGTAAGCATCGGGTTCCGGCGGCCTGCGGGCGGCGGTCAGATGCTTACGAGTGTGATAGCGCCGACCATCCCACTCCCGCCGCCATGCCGAGCCGTAGCCGTCCTCTTCCTCGGGATCGATGGGATGGCGCAACCGGTCATCGACATCTGCCTCCCGGGGCTCGCGCAAAATGACACGCTCCCCCGGCAATGTGGGCAGCGCCAATAGCGTCAGCGGGTCCAGCATGAGGCCCAAGACTACGCAAGTCGCCCAACCCGCCGGGGCGCGGGCCGGGGGGCAATATGGTGCGGCGCGGCCCTTCAGGGAGGAAGCCCACTGCTGCCGCTGTATGGACGGATGATCTGCCGCGACGCGTCAAGCTCCGGTCATTCGGGCATGAGGCGATAGGAGCCGACGATTGCCGCGTCGGCTGGAGTGGGCCCCTCGATGCACCGATCTTGGATGCCGGATTGAAACTGGCCGAACGCCGCCGATGCCGACAGCGGGTTCGTCTCGCCGTCGATCACGGCGACATGGAGGAAGCTAACCCCATCGTCAAGGCGAAAGGCGGCATAGTGCAGGCCCTCAGGTTTCTGCTCCGCCAGTTCGGCGAACACGTCACGTATCAGGCGCTCGTTCTCGTCCGCGCTTTCCGGCTTCGTCTTATAGCGGATCACCTTGGTGAGCGTCATGGGCCATCTCCATCTGTTCGCTTAGGTCCTGGCTAGGGGCGCGTTCCCGGACGAGAGCGCCGCGGCGGTCATGTGAGTCAGGTCGCTCGCATGCGGTTGTTGCGTGTTTCATGGGTGACTTCGGCGAGGCCGAGTGCTTCCAGCAGGGGTGGGAGGTACATCCCGAACCGGCCCCGGTAGCCGTTGCGGAGGCCGTACCAGCCTCCCACCGGGTTGTCCGGTGATCGTCCCCATGCCTCGACAGTGCCCGGCGCGGCGGCCTTTTTCTCGTCGGCTGCGCCGAGCGGCACCCAGTCGCCTTGCCCGGCGAGCCAGGTATGCAAGTCCTCGATGGCCCGGAGGTGGTACTTCAGTGTGGTAGAGCCCACCTGGCAAACGAGGGCCGGCGGATCGGCCTGCTCGTCCCTGTACATGGTGTACTGCGAGGTGCCCGGCGGGGTCGTGAGCACCCAGGGGTCCTGTTTCGTGCCAGCGGTCATCCGCTGTCTTCTTTCTCGATCAAGGCTAGTTTCTCGATGACGGCCCGATAGTGCGGCAGCAGCGTCTGCCAGCCGGCGCGATTCCGGTCGCGCCATTCCTCAGCTGCCTTACCTAGCCGCTCCCAGCCGCGGTGCTCGATCTCGATCCGGGTAGCGGCGGCGCCCCGGGCCACGAAGCGGATCTCCACCTCGGTGGCGTCCGCCCGGTCACGCCGCAGGTACCACAGGTAGACCAGCCGCGCGGGAGGTTCCCACACCGTTACCTCGCCCCAGTCGTGCTCCACGCCATCGGATGTGCGTTCGTAGATCCGTCCTCCGACACCGCTTTGCAGGACGACGAGGTCGGCCTGCCCGGTCGCGGTGTGGTCGGGCGGCCACCATGTGCCGATCCTTCCGGTCCACACGTTGAACGCGTGCTCGGCTGAGCAGGCGACGTCGAAGGACATCTGCAGTGAGTCGGTCACCGGTCCGGCGCCTGGTCAGTGTTCTCGGCCAGCAACCGGAACCGGACGGCGGCCTCGCCCCAGATGCCCTCAAGATAGGCTTGCACGGCGTGCATCCCTTGCTCGTGCAGGTGATAGATCCTGCGTGTTCCGCGGGCCTGCTCCGTCACCATTCCGGCGTCTTTCAGCAGGCGCAGGTGGCGCGAGACTGCAGGCCGGCTGATGGTCATCGCGGCGGCGATTTCCTGGACCGGTTTGTCACCGCCGCTGAGCAGCCGCAGGATCTCCCGTCGATTGGCGTCACCGAGAGCCTCGAAGGGGTCACCGGCGGCAGGTACCCGGGCCATCTGCTCAGCCGCCCGACTCGACCCGCAGCTTGAGCCCGCGGGCGAATCTGCCGAAGGACGGTCCCAGGTCGGGCCCATCGCTCAGCAGAGCCCGGACCGCCTCTGCGCTGGCGGCGATCACGGACGTCGCCTCGTAATACCGCATCCTGCTGCGCTCCCGAGCATCGGTAACAACTAGGCTACCGTAACACAGAGGTTACCAACACGGGAGCCTGCGCGGGCTACTCACCCCCGTCGCGGGGCCGCAGGATCGAGGCGGCTCAGCCGCTGCACTCCGCGCCTCATGATCTGCCGGGTGAGACGAGCGCGATGCACTTTCTGAACGACGCTGAGCGTGACTACCTGACCATCTCGGCGACGGCGGATCTCCTGTGCGAGAGTCGCCGGAACCCGAAGTCGGCCAGGCGGCTGATGGCCTCAGTCTTGGTGATCAGATCGCCTGTTGTCAGGACCGCCTCGGTGCGAGGCAGCACGATGAGCCCAGAATCAACCCAGGTGTCTTGTAGCCAGCACTTCCGCTGGCGGGCGATCCGGCGCCAGTAACCGCCGATCTCCTGGTGCGCGGCGGCCTGGACGTCTCCGGTCCTCCGACCTACCGGTAGGGCCGGCCAGCTAGAGGTCGGCGCCCTTGTCACGGTTGCAGTCGGCGCACAGGAGTTGGAGGTTCTCGATCGTGGTGGCTCCGCCTAGAGCCACTGGAATCACATGGTCATATTGAAGGTCGAAGTTGCTGCCGCACTGGCCGCATTTTCCGCCGTCGCGCTCGAACACAGCGCGGCGCACCTCGCGCGGGATCGGCTCGCGCCTGCCCCGCAGCATCGGAGCCTGGCCTTCCTCGACGTTGAGCAGCATGTGCGCGCGGTCCAGCCGCTGCGCCGATCGTCGCTGACGATCTCTGATCAATGCCAGCACATCCCGCTCACTGTACCGACCGGACTCCCAGTAGAACGTGTCCTCGAACCACCACCAGACGCGGCTACCAGATTGGGCTACTGGTACCGGTCGCCGTTGCCGGGCGGCATCGAGCTGCCGGTACTGCTCCGCGGCGACCCGTACCGGCGGGCAACATGTACCGGCGAACCAGAAACGCCGCCGGAACAAGAATCCGCGGTCAAGGATGAATCCCGCGTTCGGGTCCTGCCGCAGCTGCACGCTGCTGGATGTGGCTGCTCGCCGCGCGAAGGGAGGTGTCGCGGGCATCCCGATGATCGTCAGCGACAGGCCCGCAACGAGGAGGAACCCAACGATTATGAGAGCGATAAGGTCGCCGAACGCGGCCATCACAGGTTCCTCCGGACATTGCGAGTTATCCACCCAGAATGCCCTGTTATTGGTCACAGTTCCATCTAGCCCCGGTACCCGACTGTCACAGTGCTCGTGGATACGGCGTGACCCACCGCTGCGTTGAAATTGCAGGCCAGTGCGCGCTATTGCTTGGTCAGGGTCTTGCCCAGGTACATCAGCTCCCAGACGGCCGGGTCGGTGTAGCTGTCCACGACGGTGTCCCCGCGCCGGTGCTCGATGCGCAGTTCTCCGGTAAACCGCAGGTAGGCCCCGTCGAACCGGACGAGCTTGGCCGCCACCTTTTTGGCGCCGTGGAGCTCGTCGATCAGCCGGTTCGCGGTGAGGTCACGATGCCGGGTGAAGGTGACGACGTAGGTGTCGTCACCGTCGGCGTACGTGTAACGGGTGACGTTGGCCACCGGCTTTCCTGTTCCGGTGTCGGTGTAGGTTCCCAGCTCTTCGAACCTCACCTTGGTCGCATCGTCGGCCACGACTTTGCCGTCCCTGGCCAGGAGGAAGATGGGTAGTTCGGCGTGGCCGAACTTCTCTTCCGCAGTGATGTAGGAGGCGACCGCGGTGTAGGGGCCGGCCTGGCCGCGGGCCCAGTACCAGTGGTTGATGAGGGAGTTCATGGGGGCGTTGCCCCAGTTGTGGTCGTGGTATCCCACGCCCGAGGCGGTGTGTGCCTTCCCCGCCACGGTGTAGGTGGCATCCACCTTGCCCTGGGGCACGGCTGGCAGCCAGTCGAACTCATGCTCGTCATGGGGACCGAAGTACATGTGACCGGTGCGAGGGCGCCAGGCCGGGACCTCGCCGGTCAAGCTGACGTCCACAGCGATGTCCTCGATCTGTGCGGTGATCCCGTAGGTGTGAAGGTCACCGCTGAATGAGTTGTCACCGATACGTACGTCGCAGTGGTCCTTGGCGGCGGCGAATTCCTCCGGCTTCCATTCGGCGAGCTTGTTGTAGCTGGTGCCGTCCGGCAGGTCGAGATCGATGCGGATCATGGGAGCGAGCGGCTTGTTGATGTCGGTGAAGTTCTTCGTGAAGAAGACCACGACCATCTTTGCCCCGTCGCCGAGGTGCGCATCGAAGTACCACCACTCGTAGGTTCCGGCGCTCCCGTCCGTCCGGGCCCCGTCTTCCCAGGGCTCCACCTGATCCGGCTTGATGCCGATCCGCTCGTAGTCCTCGGCTGTCGATCCGAGGTGCGCAAGAGGGACGCTCATGGCACACCACCTTTCTGTCCGAATTGCCTGCTGTCCCTGGTAATCTTAATCCGACAAGTGTCGGATTAAGAAACTGGAGGCACAGCGAGGATGATCAGGGAGGTGTCATGACGGTGCCGCAGACGCGGCGTAGGCCCGGCAGGCCTCCTTCTGGCGCGCCTGTGCCCCCGTCGGAGCAGATCCTTGAGCGCGGGCTGGAGGCGTTTGCCGAGCTGGGCTACGAAGCAGTCTCGGTACGGCAGCTCAACGCACGCCTCGGCATGGGGCACACCTTCATCCACGACCGGTTCGGGTCCAAGAAGGCCTTCTGGATGGCGGTCGTCGACCACGCCATCGATCACATAACGCAAGAGGTCGCGATGGCACTCGGCCGCGACGGCGAGGACGATGTCGCCCGGTTGATCGCCGGCGTCCGGGCCTTTCACCAGGCCGCCGGCCACCATCCGCACCTCACCCGCCTCGTCGACTACGAGGCTGCCCGCGAGTCACCTCGCCTGGAATACCTCTACCGGCTGATGGCCCCGCTGAATGATGCCGCGCGGCCGCTGTTCGAGCGGCTCGTGCGCCAGGGGAAGGTCCGGGACGTCCCGTGGTACCTGTTCCACTTCGCGGTGACCAAACCGCTCGCCATGTACAGCCAAGCCCCGCTAGCACGGCTGTTCGGCCGTCCGGAGGACGCAGACGATCACGCTCTCATGAGCCAACTCGTCCTGAATGGCTTGCTTTGCGCACAGGCCGCAGATCAGTCACCTGTTTCTGCAGGCGACTCCGATTGACCGGCGCCCTCGTCGCTTTACAGCCGCCCGGACGCGAGGGTCAACTGCCAGAAGTCAGCCGCCACTCGCCGACCGCCAGAAGTCAGCCGCCAGAAGTCAGCCGCCAGAAGTCAGCCGCCAGACGTCAGCTCCGGCGGTGAGCTGCCCGGGCCGATCTGGGCCTTGAGCGCGGCGAGCTCATGGTCCACGTCCGCGGCCGTCCCGGCCTCGTCCAGTTCCTTCTGGATGTCGTCGGTGTCACCGCCGACGTCTTCGAGCACGCCGGACTGCAGCAGCTCGTCCAGGGCCCCGGCGCGCGCCTGCATGACAGCGATCTTGTCCTGGGCCCGCTGCAGCGCGGCACCCGAATCTCCCAGCGTGTTCGAGATCCCGGCCACGCTCTCATTCACCGAGGTCATCGCGCTTGCCGCGGTGTACTCGGCCTTCAGCGTTTCCTTCTGCGTCCGGAAGGTGTTGACCCGCTGCTGCAGGGCCTGCAGCGTCTGCTCAAGCTTCTCCTCCTGCTCGGTGAGCTGCTCGTGCTGCGATTCCATCCCGTCGATCTGGGCCTGGGCGGCGGCCTTACGGGAGAGAGCTTCCCGGGCCAGCTCCTCCTTCCCCTGGGAGAGCGCCACCTTGGCCTGATCCTGAAGGTGGGCCACCGTTTGCTGGAGCTGTAGCTCCTGCAGCTCGATCCGCTTTCGCGACGCGACGATGGTGACCAGGGCCTGGCGGACCTTGGTGAGCTGGTCGAGCATCTGCTCGTAGGAGAGATCGAGCATTTCGTCGGGCTTCTCGGCTGCGTCCAGCGCCTTGTTGGCCTTGGCCGCGAGTATGTCGTGGGCCCTTTGGAAGAGAGACATGTCGATCTGCTCCTTAGTCGACGGTGACCGGATGGCTCTTGCGCCGAGCTCTGGCGAAGCGACCCGAAATCTATGCTGTAAATCTATCGGTCCCCGCCACGCCGCCACCCCTGACCGCCCGCCACGGCTGGGCCGCCCCCCGGCCGCCCAGAACCCCGCCCGCACCCGGCCGCCCAGAACCCCGCCCGCCCAGGACCCGCCCCGTCTCCCATCCGTTACGCAACTTCAGCCACGTCAGCTCTTGTAATTCCCAATGGGCCAACTTATTACCTTAGGTAATAAGGCAAAGGAGGGCGTCATGGCCACCACCGGAACCGGCCTAGCCAGAGGGGCCATCGGACTGCGGGAAGTCCTGTTCCAGTCGGTCACCTCCATGGCACCCGCGGGCGCGGTCGCGCTGTCGATCGCGGCGGGCGCCACCTACGCAGGCGGCGCGCTGCCGCTGACCGTGCTGCTGGCCCTGATCGCCTGCCTGCTGGTCGCCACCTCAATCGGGCAATTGGCCAAGCACCTGCCAAGCGCCGGGAGCATCTACACCTACCCCGCCGAGGCGATCCACCCAGCGCTCGGCTTCCTCGTGGGCTTGGGGTTACGCGCTCGTCGAGGCGCTGCTCGGCCCGATCACCATGGTCCTCTGCGGATACCTGATCGGATCGATCACGAGCAGCGAGTTCGGCTGGCCGTTCACCACCACCTGGGTCATCTTCATGATCGTCGCGTCATTCCTGGTGGCGGCCCTGAACTACCGCGGGATCCAGGTCAGCGCGGGCCGGAACGATCCTTGGCCTGTTCGAGATCCTCGTCTTCCTCGCGCTCGCTGTCACGCTCATCGCCAAGGCCGGCTCAGCGAACACGATAAACGTCTTCACCCTGCACTACGCGACGATCAAGGGCTACAAGGGCTTCTCCGGCATCGCCGCCGGCTCCGTTTACACCATCCTGGCGTTCATCGGCTTCGAGCCCGCGGCGTGTGGGGCGTCGGCTGGGTGGTGGCGTTCTTCGCCATCTTGAACTCCACGTTCGCCAACGGGAACGCCGGCACGCTTGCCACCACCCGGACCTGGTACGCCATGTCCAGGATCGGGCTGCTGCCCTCCCCGCTGGCCAAACTCCACCCCCGGTGGAGCTCCCCGTACGTCGGCGTGGTCGTCCAGTTCGTCCTCACGCTCGCGATCGGCCTCCCCATCGGCCTCCACTTCTGGCCGACCACGGCCTTCGTCTTCCTCGCCACCATCCTCACCGGCATCATGATTGCCATCTACATGGTCTTCAACCTGTCCTGCCTGCTGTTTTACCTGCGCCGGCGCGAGGAGTTCAACGTCCTGCTGCACGCGGTGATCCCGGTCCTGGGCATCCTGGCGTTCATCCCGGCCTGGCTCACCGCGCTCGGCATCGGATCGAGCTTCCTGAAGTTCGTCACGCCGCTCAGCTACCCGGCCAGCGAAACCGGTCTGGCCATCGGGATCTGGTACGGGATCGGCATCGTCGTGCTCGTCTACCTCTATCTCAAGCACCCCGAACGGCTGCCGGAAATGAAGCGGGTCTTCGCCGACGACGCGCTGCCCGCCGCCGACGAGCCCGGGACCAGCGGGGGAGCGGCATGACGGCAGACGAGGGTTTCATCGAGGTCCCCGGCGGACGAGTCTGGTATCGCGCCGTAGGCGACCAAACCGACGCCACCCCGTTGCTCTGCCTGCACGGCGGCCCCGGTTTCACGCACTACTACCTCGAACCACTCGAGACACTCGCCGAACACCGCCGCGTCATTTTCTACGATCAGCTTGGCTGCGGCCGTTCCGATCGCCCCGACGACGTCACCTTGTGGACCGTGGACCGCTTCGTCGAGGAACTCGCCCAGGTCCGCACGACCCTCCAACTTGAACGCCTCCACCTGTTCGGCAGTTCCTGGGGCGGCATGCTGGCCATGCAGTACGTCCTGGACCGTCAGCCGGACCTGCAGAGCCTGACGCTGGTGATTATCGAGGACGCTTCCCACCTGTGCTTCGCCGAGCAGCCAAGCGAATTCAACAAAACCATAAATTCATTTTTTGACCGAACGGACCGGGTTTCTACGCCTTGACGAGAAGCACCTGTCCTCCCGGCGCGGCCCGGCACCGAAGCTTCAGCGACCCTGCCATTCTCAGCCAGCGGGTAACCGGATGGCCGCCAGCCGGTCCGTGCTCAGGCCGCTGAGTAGCCGCGGCCGACTTGCCGACCGCGATCGGTCACCACCTCGGCCCCCTCCGCGCCGAGGTCCGCTGTTACCGCGGCGCGATCAGCCGCGGCGATCAGCCCGCGGCGCGATCAGGCCGGGCGCCAGCCCAGGAGCCTGCGGGCCACCAGCACGATGACCGCGGCCAGCACGCCGGAGAACCCGAGGAGCGCGGTCCGCGCACTGAACGCCTGGGTCGCCAGGCCAAGGCCGAGCACGGGCACCGCGAGTCCGAGGTAACCGGCCAGGAACAGCCCAGCCAGGGCCTCGCCTTTGGTCTCACTGGGCGCGATGTCAAGCACGGTGGAGATGCTGCCCTTGAACACCGCGCCCGCGCCGGCCCCGGCCACCGCGCCGCCGGTCAGCAGCAGCGCCAGGCTGGGGTTCCAGATGGCCACGGTCACCAGGATCAGCCCGAGGACCAGCAGGCTCAGCCCGATGCCGAGCTGGCGGCGCAGGGCCATCCGGCTGGTCGCGATCTGCGTCAGCGCGGCGGCGCCGAACACGATGAAGGTGGCGGCGCCCGCCAGGGCGTGCGAGCCGTCGTGCAGGGTGCCCGCGATGAAGCCGGGGGCCAGGGAGGTGAACAGGCCGAACACCGCGAACGCCACCGCCGCGGCGACCGAGGCGGCGTAGAACGTGGCGCGGCTCGCGGCCGGGACCGTGACCCGCTGCGGCCGGTACCGGCGCTTTGCGAGCAATGGCCGCACCGTCTCCGGGGTGACCGCCAGGGCCACGCAGCCGGCCAGCATGAGTGCCTCGAAGACCAGGTAGGGCACCTGCAGCGGCGCGCCCGCGTACTGGGCCAGCAGCCCGGCGACGAGCGGCCCGAGGCCAAGGCCGCCCAGGCTGGCGGCCGCCGCCACGATCTCCGCGCGGGTCCGCGGCGCCCCGGGCCTGGCCGCGGCGTGCAGTTCGCTCAGGTAGGCGGTGGAGGTGGCGCTGAGCATGCCGATGCTGATGCCGGAGATGACCCGGCCGATGATCAGGCCGGGGACCGCCGGCCAGCCGAGGAATAGCAGGCCGGCCGCCATGTTGACGCCGACCGCGATGAGCAGGATCCGCCGCCGCCCGAGCCAGTCGGACACGTGGCCGACCAGGAACAGGCTCGCGGCCACGCCCAGCGCGTACACCGAGAAGATGATCGTGACCATGAGCGCGCCGAAATGATCCCGCGCCTGGTACAGCACGTAGAGCGGGGCGGGCACGGCCGAGAACGCCATCGTGATGGCGAATACGTACCCGGCCAGCCAGAACCCGGTCCCGTGCCGCCGGCTGGGACCCGCAGGCGGCGTCGGGTGTGTCACCTCCGCCCGCTCGTATCCGATTCCCCGCACCGGCGCCGTGGCCACGTCAACCTCCTAAGTCGGAATTCCTTCCTTCCAGCTTCGGCGTCATTGGTCATCTACGCCAACGAAGGTTTGTGCTTACCAGTATCTGGATATGAGATAATGACCGGGTGGAGCTACGGCATCTTGAGGTGTTCGTCGCGGTCGCGGAGGAGCTGTCCTTCACCCGCGCCTCGGGCCGGCTGCACCTGGTGCAGTCGGGCGTCTCCAGCGCGATCAAGGCCCTGGAACGCGACCTCGGCGCGGCCCTGTTCGACCGGGACCGTCACCGGGTCATGCTGACCGACGCCGGGCAGGTGCTCCTGCCCGAGGCCCGGGCCACGCTGGCGGCCGCCCAGGCAGCCAGGGACGCGGTCAGCCAGGCCCAGGGCGGCCTGCGCGGCACGGTCACGGTGGGCACGATGCTCTCCACCGGCCCGTTCGACCTGCCCGGCCTCCTCGGGCGCTTCCACCAGACCCATCCGGGGGTGACGGTCAAGCTGCGCATCTCCGCGCGCGGCTCGGCCGGGCTGGCGCGCGAGGTGCTCGACGGGAGCCTCGACCTGGCCGTGGTATCGCTGCCCGGCCCGCCGCCCGCCGGGCTGAGCCTTCGCCCGGTGGCCGAGGAGCCGCTGGTGGCGGTGGGCCAGCCCGGGCATCCGCTGGCGGCCGGGCCGACCACGATGGCCCGGCTGGCCGCGGAGCCGTTCATCGACTACCCGCCGGGCTGGGGCACCCGGGCGTTCGCCGACCGGGCGTTCGCCGCGGCCGGGCTTGACCGTGAGGTCCTGTTCGAGGCCGCGGAGTTCACCGTGGCCATCAACCTGGTCCGGGGCGGCCTGGGCGTCGCCTTCCTGCCGGCCTCGGTGTCCGCCAGCCAGGGCGCCGGCCTGGCCGTGATCGAGATCTCCGATCAGGCCTTCAGCTGGGTCGTCTCGGTCGCGGTGCCATCCGGCCGCCGGATACCGGCCGCGGCCCGCGCCCTCCTGGTCGAACTGCCGGGAACGCGAGCTGCCCGGCACGAAACACCCGGCCCGCCTCCCTGATCGCCGTAACTGATAGCCGTTAACGCCGTCTGCTATCACCGTCGGGGAAAGGCTTGCCCGGTCCCGCTGTTGCTTTTACCGGGAGCAAAAAGCAGCAGAAGGAGAGCAACATGCGTTACCGGACGATTGGCGGGATCACGGTCGGCGCCATTGGCCTGGGCGGGATGCCGATGTCTATCGAGGGCCGGCCCGAGGAGGACCGCTCGATCAGGACGATCCACGCGGCCCTCGACGCGGGCGTGACGCTCATCGACACCGCGGACGCCTACCACCTGCTGGCCGGGGAGACCGGCCACAACGAGCGGCTGATCGCCAAGGCGCTAGCCAGCTACCCAGGCGACACCAGCAACGTGCTGGTCGCGACCAAGGGCGGCCACGTCCGCCCGGGCGACGGCTCCTGGCAGGTCGACGGCTCGCCCGCTCACCTGCGGCAGGCCGCGGAGGCCTCGCTGAAGGCGCTCGGCGTGGACACCATCGGCCTGTACCAGTTTCACCGGCCCGACCCGAAGGTCCCCTACGCGGAGTCCATCGGCGCGCTGAAGGAACTGCTCGACGAGGGCAAGATCCGGCTGGCCGGCATTTCCAACGCCACCATCGAGCAGATCGACATCGCCCGTAAGGTCCTCGGCGAGCAGAACCTGGCCAGCGTGCAGAACCAGTTCTCGCCCGCGTTCCGCTCCAGCGAGGACGAGCTCGCGCACTGCGCCGAACTCGGCATCGCCTTCCTGCCCTACAGCCCGCTCGGCGGCATCGGCCGGGCGGCCCGCCTCGGATCCCGGCACGCCGCGTTCCAGCAGGTCGCCGAGGCGCGCCGGGTTTCGCCCCAGCAGGTCGCCCTGGCCTGGATGCTGGCCAAGGCCCCGGTGGTCATCCCGATCCCCGGCGCCAGCCGCCCCGAGTCCATCACCGACTCCGCCCAGGCCGCCGACCTCACCCTCACCCCCGCCGAACTAGCCACCCTCGACCAGTCCTGACCCCTCACCCGTCCGCGATCAGCTCGCTCAGCCCGGCTGGATACAAAGGCGGGCTGACCGCGTCCGCCGCCCGCCAGATCACGCGGCTCTTCGCCGACCCGGACCCGCAGAAGGCGGCCCGGGTGATGCAGGCGATGCTCGGCATGACCGAGTTCGACATCGCCGCACTCGAGAAGGCCTACGCTGGCGTATGAGGGTGCCGCTCCCGGCGGGCGGCCCGACCAAACTGCCGTTTCGTTATAGACGGCTTTGAACCGCATAGGCGGCGGTCGCGTGATCAGGGTTATGGGGAGCATGAGGGGGGCGTCACTGCCCCGGCGGTTCTGGTACTACGGGATCGTCGGGGCGGCACTTCTGATCGCCTCGGGATCAATTCACCTGGACCTGTACCTGACCGGTTACAGGTCCATACCGACCATCGGCCCGCTGTTCTTGCTGCAGGTCATCGCGGCGTTCGCGCTGGCCGTCGCGATTCCCGTCACCCGTCACTGGCTGGCGGCCGCGGCGGGCGCCGGATTCGCGATCAGCACCCTCGGCGGTTACCTGCTGTCGCTGAAGGTCGGCCTGTTCGGTTTCACCGAGGTGCGGACGACCGCGGGCATCGTCGCCGGGATCATCGACGTCGCGGCCTTCGCCGTCCTGGCGGTGGCCGTGGCGATCGCCCTGGGCCTGGACCGCCGGGCACTCCAGGCGACCGCGGCCGCATCGGTGGTCGCGCTCGCGCTGCTCGGCGCCTTCGTCGCCACGCCGAAGACCCAGCCCGTCGCGAGCGGCGCGCAGGTGCTGGAGGCCAAGCAGATCGGCGCCGTGAACCTGCTCACCAACGCCAAGGGCTTCACGCTCTACTCGTTCGCCCCGGACAGCCCGAACAAGTCCGCCTGCTACGGGTCCTGCGCCGCCTACTGGCCGCCGGTGGCCGGGAACGCGTCGGCCGGGCCCGGGGTCACCGGCACGCTCGGCACGATCAAGCGGACGGACGGCAGCACGCAGGCCACCTACGACGGGCATCCGCTGTACACCTACGTCGGCGACAACGCGCCCGGCCAGGCCGGCGGGAACAACATCAACCTGAACGGCGGCCTCTGGCACGACGTGCCGGTCACGGCCGGGTGATAACCGCTCGGGGCTAGGATATGCCGCGTGTCCGTGCCGTTTCCCGAGCCCACCACCCCGGCGAGCTCGCGCGCCGAGGTCTTCCTCCGCTACCTCGACTTCTTCCGCTCGCGGGTGACCGCCACGGTCGAATCCCTGCCCGCCGCCGAGTTGCGGCGCAGCAGGCTGCCGTCGGGCTGGACGCCGCTCGAACTGGTCAAGCACCTGCGCTACGTCGAGCGGCGCTGGCTGGAGTGGGGCTTCGAAGGCCGGGATGTCGGCGACCCGTGGGCCGACAGCGCCGGCGGCCGCTGGTCCGTCGCGCCGGAGGAGACGCCCGCCACCTTGCTGGCTGACCTGCACGAGCAGGGCGCGCGGAGCCGGGCCATCATCGAGTCCCACGACCTCGACCAGGTGGGCAAGCCCGGTGAACGCTGGGCCGGCGCCGACCCGGCGACGCTGGAGCGGGTCCTGTTCCACCTGCTCCAGGAGTACGCCAGGCACCTGGGTCACCTGGACATCGTCACCGAGCTCGCCACCGGCAGTGCAGGAGAATAAAAACCATCTTCCCGAACGGACGCGGTGCGTGCTGTGTCTCCCGCTCGCCTCCGGGGCGCCCTTTAGGCGCCTCCTTCCCTCGTCGCTCGTCCCTCGCTCCTCAGTCCAGCCGGCGCCGCGCCCCTTCGGCTCGCTCATGCGTCAATCCCTGCGTGCCCGGTAGGCCTCGACCGTCTGCAGCTTGTGCCAGCGGGCGTAACGCTCGACCTCGGCGGGGTCGCCGCTCTCCAGCAACTCGATCAGCCGGGCGTGTTCGCGCGCCGCCTCGGCGGCGCGCTCGGGCAGGTAGGCGAACATGGTGGAGCGGACCCGGTCCAGCCGGTCGTGGGTCTGCTGCAGCAGGTCGAGCAGCCAGGCGTTGCCGCACCGGGCCACGATCGCCTCGTGCAGCCGCCGGTTGAGCTTGCCGAACCGGACCGGGTCGTCCTGGCCCGCCATGTCCGCGGCGATCTTCCGCAGCCGGGTGAAGTCGGACGGCCGCAGGTGGCGCTGCGCCTCGGCGGTGGCGGCGCCCTCCAGGACGGCCAGCGCCACCATGGCCTGCTCCCACGAGGTGGCGTCCACCGGCGAGACGATGGCGCCCGCGTTGGGCTTGAACTGGACCCAGCCCTGGGCTTCCAGGCGGCGCAGGGCCTCGCGCACCGGTATCGGGCTCACTCCGAGCTCACGCGCGAGCGCGTCGATGTTGAGCCTGGCCATCGGGGGATACGCCCCGGTGTGAATGCGGTCCCGCAGGATCTCATAGGTCCGCTCCTGCTTGTTCACCACGCGATGGCCAGCGTTAGTCGGCCTTCTCCGCCACGCAGGGGTTGACGCACTCGCCGAGGCCCTCGATCCAGGTGCGCAGCACGTTTCCCGGGCGCAGGTAGACCGGCGGCTTCCTGGCGTCGCCCACACCGCCCGGCGTTCCGGTGGCGAAGAGGTCACCTGGTCTCAAGGTGATCGCCTGGCTCGCATAGGCGACGATCTCGGCCGGCTTGAACAGCAAGTCCGAGGTCCGCGACTGCTGCATGATCTCGCCGTCGACCTCGCACCGGACCTCCAGGTCGGCCGCGTCCCCGACCTCGTCCGGCGTGACGAGGTAAGGCCCGGCTGGCGTGGACTGCTGGAACATCTTGCCGGCCAGCCACTGCAGGGTGCGCCGCTGCCAGTCCCGCATTGACACGTCGTTGATCACCGTGTACCCGGCTATGGCCGCCGCGGCCTGCTCCGGCGTGGCCCGGTACACCGGGCTGCCGATGACGACACCAAGCTCGACCTCCCAGTCGACCCGGTCACTCACCGAAGGCAGCACGAGGTCGTCGCGCGGTCCGAGCAGCGTGTCGGCGAACTTGGCGAAGAGCGTCGGGTACTCGGGCAGTTCCCGTCCGGTCTCCAGGATGTGCGCCCGGTAATTCAGCCCGACGCATATCACCTTGCCCGGCCGCGTGACCACCGGCGCGAAGTCCGCCTCGGCCACCGGCACCGGCCGGGCTCCCTCCCGCGGCCGTGCCGGCCCCTCGCCGCCGTCGGCGAGCATCGCGCCCACGTCGTCGGCGTCCAGCGGAATGAGCACGTCCCCCTCGAGCCGCGCCGCGGTCGTCCCCTGATCAGTCCGGATAGTGGCGAATCGCATAGCGAGACTCTAGCGTGCCGCCCGCCGATCACACGACGGTGCGCGGCCCCGCGTACCCGCACGACAGAGCGCAGCACGGCATGCTAGTCACCATGACCCGGCCGCTCCTGCTGCCCGCGGGCGCCGCGCTGATCAGCCTGGCTGCAGACGCGACGACCAAGGCGTGGGCGCTGTCCGCGCTCGGCGACGGGCACCGGATCACGGTCGCCGGGGGCCTGCTCCGGCTGCAGCTGGTCGCCAACCACGGCGCGGCATTCGGCTTCGGCGCTGGCTACGAGCCGCTCGTAGCCGTGGTCAGCGCCGCCGGCATCGTGCTGCTCGGGCTCTGGGCCTGGCACGCGACCAGCGCCCTCGAGCGGCTCGGCGCCGCGCTCGCCGTCGGCGGCGGCCTGGGCAACCTCGCCGACCGCCTGTTCCGTCCGCCCGGGGGCCTGCACGGCGCGGTGGTCGACTGGATTCACGTCTCGTTCTACGCCCCGACATTCAACCTGGCCGACGTCTGGCTCCGCGGCGGCATACTGCTGGCCGCCGCCGGCTGGCTATGGAACCGTCGGAACCGACCGCCCCGCCCCGCCAGCGCCAGTCCGCCCTGAACCCCGGACCGCAGCGCCCCCAACGAAACCGATGCTTCATCGCTGCCGCCCTGACGGCACCGATGCTCCATCGCCGTCGTTACGAGGCCCAGAGCCAGCCCGGCGAGCTGGTTACCCCCGGGCTATTCATATATGATCTTGCGCACCATGACCGCCCTGGAACGTGTCCCCGGCAAGGTCGTCGCGGTGCACGTCAGCTACCGGAGCCGCGCGGCCGAGCGCGGCACCATGCCGGCCTGGCCGTCCTATTTCCTCAAGCCCCCTTCGTCGCTGGCCGGAAGCGGCGACCCGGTCGCGCGGCCCCCGGGCTGCGAACTGCTGGCCTTCGAGGGCGAGGTGGCGCTGGTCATCGGGCGCCGCGCTCGCCGGGTCAGCCGGGCGGACGGCTGGGACCACGTGGCCTGGGTCACGGCCGCGAATGACTTCGGCGTCTACGACCTGCGCTACGCCGACCGGGGCTCCAACGTGCGGTCGAAGGGGATCGACGGCTTCACCCCGCTCGGCCCGCGGCTGATCGACGCCCGCGCCGTCGATCTCGCCGCGCTCCGGCTGCGCACCTGGGTCAACGGGGAACTGGCCCAGGACGCCTGGCCGGCGCGGGACATGCTGTTCGGCTTCGGCGACATCGTCGCCGACCTGTCCCGGCTGGTCACGCTGGAACCCGACGACGTGATCCTGACCGGCACGCCCACCGGCTCGACCGTGGTCAACCCCGGTGACGTGGTGGAGGTCGAGGTCACCGCGGGGGCGCCGTCCTCGGGCCGGCTCCGCAGCCCCATCGTCGAGGCGGATTACCGCCTCGACCCGCCCGGCGCCATGCCCCGCGCCGACGACGCCGAGCGCGCTGCTGCCTTTGGCGCTGCGCGCGGGGCTGCCTTTGGCGCTGCGCGCGGGGCGGCCCACCGCACCCGCCAGCTGCCCGCGGTCACGCGGGAAACCCTCGCCGGGCTGCGTGAGGTGTCCACGGCGACGCTCGCCTCGCTGCTGCGCAAGCGCGGGCTGAACGGCCTCACCCTGGATGGGCTGCGGTCCACCCGCCCCGAAGCAAAGATGGCCGGCTACGCCAGGACGGTGCGCTACCTGCCGCTGCGCGAGGACCTGTCCGCCGCGCACGGCGGCGGGATGAACGCGCAGAAGCGCGCGATCGAGGACATCCGCCCAGGCGAGGTGCTGGTCATCGAGGCGCGCGGCGACCCGACCGCGGGCACCATCGGCGACATCCTCGCGCTGCGCGCCCAGGTCCGCGGCGCGGTCGGCATCGTCACCGACGGCGCGATCAGGGACAGCACCGCGCTGGCCCGGCTGGAGATTCCCGCATATCACGCCGCCGTCCACCCGGCCGTCCTCGGCCGGCGCCACGTCCCCTGGGAAACCGGCGTCACGGTGGCCTGCGCCGGAGTGACGATCCAGCCCGGCGACATCCTCGTCGGCGACGCCGACGGGGTGGTCGTGCTCCCGCCGGGCATCGCCGCCGAGGTGCTGGCCGACGCCCGGGAACAGGAGCGCCAGGAAGAGTTCATCGCCTCTCGCGTCGCCTTGGGCGAGCCCCTCGACGGCCTGCACCCGCTCAGCGACGCCCGCCGCCCCGACTACGAGTCCTGGCTCGCCCAACAGGCGCCCCCCACGCCACAAGCACCCCCCACGCCCCACATCGGGGCGGCACGATGGAGCATCGAGCCGGCTACAACCGGCTCGATGGAACATCGGGCCGGGCGAGCCGGACCTCAGCCACGGCACACCTGTGCCTGGTGATGCACCATGACCGGCCCGCCACCGGATCTGCCCGGCAAACTCGAGCACTTCATCGGCGGCAAACCCGCCGACAGCGCGGACGGCGCCACGTTCGAGATCGCCGACCCGGTGAGCAACGAGCCGTACGCCACGGTCGCGGCCGGCGGGGCCAAGGACGTGGACCGGGCCGTCACCGCCGCCACCACCGCGTTCACCGACGGACCCTGGCCGAACCTGCCCGCACGCAAACGGGCCCAGATCCTGAACCAGATCGCGGGCGGCATCGAGGCCCACGCCGCCCGGATCTCCGAACTCGAGTCGTTCGACACCGGGCTCCCCATCACCCAGGCCCGCGGCCAGGCGGCGCGGGCGGCGGAGAACTTCAGGTTCTTTGCCGACATGGCGGTGACCCTGCACGAGGACGCGTTCCGCTCCGGCAGCGACCAGTTCGGTTACGTCATCCGCAAGCCGGCCGGGGTAGCCGGCCTGATCACGCCGTGGAATACCCCGTTCATGCTGGCGACCTGGAAGCTCGCGCCCGCGCTGGCGTCGGGCGGCACGGTGGTGCTCAAGCCGGCCGAGTGGACGCCCCTGTCGGCCAGCCTGCTGCCGGAGATCATGACCGAGGCCGGCCTGCCCGACGGGGTGTTCAACCTGGTGCACGGCATCGGCGAGGTGGCGGGCGCGGCGCTGGTCGCGCACCCGGGCGTGCCCCGCATCTCATTCACCGGCGAGACAGCCACCGGGCGGACGATCATGACGGCGGCCGCGCCGCACCTCAAGGGCCTGTCGATGGAACTGGGCGGCAAGTCGCCGTGCGTGATCTTCGCCGACGCCGACCTCGACCAGGCCGTGGACAGCGCGCTATTCGGCGTCTTCTCACTGAACGGGGAGAGGTGCACGGCCGGCTCCAGGATTTTGGCCGAACGGACCGTGTACGACGCCCTGGTCACCCAGCTTGCCTCCCGGGCCGAACGCATCCGGGTGGGCAATCCCGCCGACCCGCAGACCGAGCTCGGAGCGCTGGTGCACCCGGACCACTACGCGCATGTGCTCTCTTACGTGCGGGCCGGCCAGGATGAAGGCGCCCGGCTGGTGGCCGGCGGATCCCGGCCCGCCGGACTAGCGCAGGGCAACTACCTGGCCGCCACGGTATTCGCCGACGTCGACCCGTCCATGCGGATCTTCCGCGAGGAAATCTTCGGGCCGGTGGTGTGCGTCACTCCGTTCGGTGACGAGGCGGAGGCGGTCCGGCTTGCCAACGCGACCGCCTACGGGCTGGCCGCCTACATCTGGACCCGGGACCTGGCCCGGGCGCACCGGGTCGCGCACGCGGTCGAGGCCGGCATGACCTGGATCAACTCGCACAACGTGCGGGATTTGCGGACCCCGTTCGGCGGCGTGAAGGCCAGCGGTGTGGGGCGGGAGGGCGGGCCGCACAGCCTGGACTTTTACACTGAATCGCGCATCATCCACATCCCGCTGGGCGACACGCACGTGCCCCGGTTCGGAGCGTGATCATGGAGCTATCCCAGCCCCCCGACATCGTCCGGGCCGCCTACGCCGAGCTTGTCGTCACCGACCTGGCCGAAGCCAGGCGGTTCTGGGTGGACCTGCTCGGCTTCGTGGTCACCCGCGACACGCCTGACGCGCTGTACCTGCGCGGGTACGACGAGCTCACCCACCACAACCTGATCCTGCGCGAAGGCCGTGAACCCGCGGCGGCCAGGCTCGCCTACCGGGTCAGGGCCGCGGCCGACCTGGACCTGGCCGAGGCGTTCTTCGCGGCTCTCGGCTCGCGGACGGCCCGGGTGCCGGCCGGCGTCACGCCGGGGGTGGGGGAGGCGGTCCGGGCCGAGGATCCGCTGGGCTTCACCGTGGAGTTCTTCTTCGACGCCGACTACGTCGAGCGCCTACAGCAACGCTACGACCTGCGCCGCGGGGCCGAAGTCGCCCGGCTCGACCATTTCAACATCGTGGTCCCCGACGTGCGCGCCGCCTACGAGTACTACCGCTCGCTCGGCTTCGGCCTGTCCGAGACGATCGAGGACGAGCAGACGCTGTACGCCGCCTGGATGTTCCGCAAGCAGACCGTGCACGACGTGGCGTTCACCGGCGGAGACGGGCCGCGCCTGCACCATCTGGGGTTCTTCGCCCACGAGTCGCACCAGGTGCTGCGGATCTGCGACATCCTCGGCTCGCTTGGGCAACAGGGCCAAATTGAGCGCGGGCCCGGCCGGCACGGGGTGTCGAACGCCTTGTACGTGTACCTGCGGGACCCGGACGGGCACCGGGTGGAGATCTACACCAGCGACTACTTCACCGGCGACCCCGGTCATCCCGTGCTGCGCTGGTCGGTGCGCGACCCGCGGCGCCGCGACTTCTGGGGCCACGCGGTGATCCCTTCCTGGTACACCGAGGCCACCACCGTGCTCGACCTGGACGGACACCCGCGCCCGCTGCTGGCGGAAAAGCAGACCGCCGAGGTCAGTGCCGCCGAGGTCAGGGTCGGCGCGGACGGCTTTACCCGGTGACCCCGGTGACCACTGCTACCACTGCTACCACTTGAGCCGCTCGACGGCCAGGTCCCCGGCCGCGTCACGGGTGCGGAGCACCTTCTTGTCGAACTTGCCGACCGCCGTCTTCGGGATCTCGGCCACGAACGCCCAGTTCTCCGGCACCTGCCAGCGGGCCACCCCGGCGGCGCGCAGGAAATCGGCGAGCTCCGCGGCATCGGCCTTGGCGCCTGGCCGCAGCACCACGCAGGCCAGCGGCCGCTCGCCCCAGCGCTCGTCGGGGATCCCGATCACCGCGGCCTCCTGCACGGCCGGGTGCGCCATCAGCTGGTTCTCCAGCTCGACCGAGGAGATCCACTCCCCGCCCGATTTGATCACGTCCTTGATCCGGTCGCTGATCAGGAAGAAGCCGCGCTCGTCGAGCGTGCCGACATCGCCGGTGCGCAGCCAGCCGTCACGGAACTTCTCCGGCGCCGGATCCTTGTGATAGGACCCGGTGACCCACGGCCCGCGAACCTCGATCTCGCCCTCCGACACCCCGTCCCTGGGCAGTTCCTGGCCGTCCTTGCCGATGATGCGCATCTCGACCCCGTGGATGACCCGGCCCGAGCGCATCCGCCAGTTCAGGTCCTCCGGCGTGCCTGCCTCGACCCCGGCGGGCGGCAGGGCCAGGCCGCCGACCGGGCTCATCTCCGTCATGCCCCAGCCCTGGACGATCCGGAACCCGTACCGTTCGGCGAACCGCTCGAGCATGACCCGGGGCGCCGCGGCGCCGCCCGAGTTGCCGATCCGCAGCGAGGACAGGTCGATCTCGTGGCCCTGCCCGTAATCCAGGATCGCGTTCCAGATGGTCGGCACCCCGGAGGTGACCGTGGTCCGTTCGATGGCGATGAACCTGGTCAGGTGCTCGGGCTGCAGGAACGGGCCGGGCATGTGCAGCGCGGCGCCGGACAGGAACGCCGCGTACGGCAGGCCCCACGCGTTGGCGTGGAACATGGGCACGATGGCCAGCGCCCGGTCCGCCTCGGTGATGCCGTGCACGGACGCGGCCATGACCGCCGCCGCGTGCAGGTAGGTGGACCGGTGCGAGTAGACGACGCCCTTCGGGTCCCCGGTGGTACCGCTGGTGTAGCACATCAGCGCCGCGTCCCGCTCGTCGAGCTCCGGCCAGTCGTAGCCGGGGCTCTCGGCCGCCAGCAGCTCGTGGTAGCGCAGCACCGGCACCTGGCTGCCGAGCGCCGACGCGTCGCCCGTGCCGTTGACGATGAACGCCTCGACCGTGCGCAGCTCGCCGGCGATCTTGGCCAGCAGCGGGACCAGGGTGTCGTCCACGATGATGATCCGGTCCCCGGCGTGGTTGACGATCTGGGCCACCTGGGCGCCGGGCAGCCGGATGTTGAGCGTGTGCAGGACCGCGCCCATGCCGGGCACCCCGAAGTAGGCCTCGAGGTGCTCCTGGTTGTTCCAGCAGAAGGTGCCGACCGGGTCGCCTTGCTTGATGCCCAGCCGGGCCAGGGCGCCGGCCAGCCGTCCGGCGTTCTCCGCCACCTGCGCATACGACGCCCGGCGGGTGCCCGCGCCGGTCCAGGTGACGCACTCGCTGGCGCCGTACACGAAGGCGCCGTGCCGCATGATCGCGGAGATCGTGAGCGGGAACTCCTGCATGGTGCTGCGGATCATAGGGCCCTCATCCTCGCTGGCGGCCGGACTTACTCGGCGGTACGGTAGGACCGCATAGCGGCCTACGTCAATTGTTCCCCAAGGCGGAGGGACTCGTGCCACGTCAGATCGTCCTCGCCTCACGGCCTTCCGGCTGGCCGACCGCGGCCAACTTCGCGCTGACCGAGGCGGACCGTCCCGAGCTCGCCGACGGGCAGGTCCGGGTGCGCAACGAGTTCATGTCGGTGGACCCGTACATGCGCGGCCGGATGAACGACGTGAAGTCCTACCTCCCGCCGTTCCGGCTGGGCGAGCCGCTGGAGGGCGGCGCGATCGGCACGGTCATCGAGTCCCGGTCGCCGGACCTGGCCGAAGGTGATCTGGTCATGCACATGCTGGGCTGGCGGGACGAGGCGGTCCTGCCCGCCAGCCAGGCGCGGAAGGTGGCCGCCGTGACGGGCCTGTCCCCGTCCGCCTACCTGGGCGTGCTCGGCGTGCCGGCGCTGACGGCCTACGTCGGCCTGCTCGACATCGCCGCGATGAAGCCGGGTGACGTCGTGTTCGTCTCCGGCGCGGCCGGCGCCGTGGGCAGCATGGCCGGCCAGATCGCCAAGCTCAAGGGCGCCGCCCGGGTGATCGGCAGCGCGGGCTCCGACGAGAAGGTCCGCTGGCTGCGTGAGATCGGCTTCGACGCCGCCTTCAACTACCGGGCGGGTTCCGTCGTGGAGCAGCTGCGCGAGGCCGCGGCCGACGGCATCGACGTCTACTTCGACAACGTCGGCGCCGACCACCTGGACGCTGCCCTGGTGATGCTCAACAACCACGGCCGCGTCGCCATGTCCGGCGCGATCGCCCACTACAACGCCACCGAACCGCCGGCCGGCCCCAGCAACATCGGCCTGGTCATCACCAAGCGGCTCACCCTGCGCGGCTTCATCGTCATCGATCACCAGGACCGGCTGCCCGACATGATCGCCGACGTCACCGCCTGGCTCCGCGAAGGCAAGCTCGCCCACACCGAAACCATCGTCGACGGCCTGGACCAGGCCCCCGACGCCTTCATCAGCCTGCTCCGCGGCGCCAACACCGGCAAGATGCTCGTCCGCCTCTAAGCAGGGAGCAAGGGGAGCAAAGGGAAGGCTCTTAGCCCTGACGTCATCTGCTGGACAGCAGCGGGCCAAGCGGCCCGAGGTCCAGGTTCAGGTCCTCCGCCGTGAGGCCAAAATGATCCCGGAGTTCGGCCATCCGGGTTTCGAGAGCCATGAGCGTCAACCCGATCTTCTCCACCTGGTCGTCGGTGAGGGAATCCTGTTCCACCCGCCGGAGTGCCTGGCGCTCCATCAACTGGCGCAGCAGTTCGACCAGCGCGAGAACCAGGGTCACCAGATCCTTTTCCACCGACTCCGGACGGGTGTCGATCCGGAGTCGCCGCGCCGCGGAGACACGCGAATCCTCCCCGCCTGTCACCGGTCCTGCTCCCCGCGCCCGCCCTCGGCGCCCGCCACTAGGGCGCTGACGGATGTCACGAGCGCACGCAATGAGACGGTCACCAGATCGACGTCCGCGATGGACAGTGTCACGTCCCCGGCTATGACCACCCCGCCCGCCAGCACCCGGTCGAGCAGGTCTACCAGGGCTATGCGTTCGGCCCCGATCGCGAGGTCGTGGCCCTGCTCCGTCACTGGAGGCCCTCGGCTTCGCGCATGCCCACGAATGAATAGGCCGGCCACGGCCCGGTGAGGTTGAGCTGGACGGACCGGTGTTGTGCCGCCAGGTCCGCCACCGCGGCCGCGAACTCATCGGCTCGCTCGTCGGCCACCAGGTAGGCGGCGTTCAGCACCATCGATACCGGTTGCCCGGTGAGTTCCGGCGACTGGGGCGGGTAAAGCCGTGCCGAAACCGACAGGCGGCCAAGTTCCGCATAGACGACCTGGGCGCTGGCCATCGATTCCTGACGAGCATCGTCTTGCGCTGCCAGTTGCGCCCGGCGTCGGCGCAAGTACGCTGCTCCGGGCCCGCCGGCTGATCCATCGCGCCCGCCCGTCTGAGACCCGGATGCTGTGCCTGGAGCGGCGGGGCCTGGAGCGGCGGGGCCTGGAGCGGCGGGGCCATGAGCGGCGGGCTTGGCGGTGTAGCCCTTGACTCCCCATTCGCTGCACGCACTGACCCTGGACAAGGCCTGGCGGAAGTCTGCGGACCGCTCGTGCAGCGTCCCGGCCACTCCCGCGTCGGAGTTGTACACGGTCGCCAGTCGCATGGGGATGACGGGGCCTCGTCTGGCTGCGGCTTCGATGACGGCGTGGTGCGCCCGTGCTGTCTGCTCCAGCCAGTCCAGGTCCTCGAGGTTCCGCCGCAATGCGGCCTCGCCGAAATCCGGCTGGTCCACATCGCCGACGATGGCCGTAAGCCCCGCTGCCCTGACCGGGCGCACCACGCTTCCGCCGACCCCGGTCAACTCCCCGGCAATGGGCGCCGTGAAGTCGCCTGCGACGGCGTACAACCACACACAGTGTCCGTCAGCCGCCATTACTCTCGCCCGATTCCAGTTCTTCGATCCTGCTGCGGAGCTGGCGGTTTTCTTCCTCGAGCTCCCGGCCGCGCGAGCCGTCAGAGGCGCCGGCACTGAGCCACGGATCGCTTTCCCACCAGTTGATGCCCACTTGCCTCGCCGTGTCGAGTGAGGCGATCACCAGGCGCAGCTTGATCGTGAGCAGCTCGATATCGAGCAGGTTGACCCGGATATCACCCGCGATCACCAGCCCTTTATCGAGCACCCGCTCAAGGATGTCGCCGAGGTTGGCGGGCTGGGGGCTGCTGGGGCCGCTCCGCACGGCTCCCGATGAAGGGTTGACCAAGTTTGCTGACGTCATCTCATCGTTCCTCACTGCCGTCACCGCGGCCGCGGGGGTACCTCCTGACCCTTCGGTACGACATCAGCTCGCCATCCGCATCGATAGTGGCTTCGTAGGTGGCCAGAATGTCCGCGGAGGAAGGAATCCGGCGATCCTCAACCACCTCGACGCCGATCGACCAGCCGTCCTCCGTACGCTGCACAGCCGTGATGCCCTCGGCCCGCTTCGCGGTGAGCTCGACGATCTGGCGCAGCGCGGCCTTGGCTGCCTCACGGGCGGTCAGGCCTGACGGGTGGAGGTCCGGCGCGCGCGATGTGCCCGCGCGCGCCGGACGCCGTCCGCGGCTACCCCTGCCGTTGGCCGAGGATTCAGCCTCGCCGGCCAGCTCAGGCTCGCCCTTGCCGACCAGCTCAGGCTCAGCCTCACCAGCCAGCTCGGGCTCGCCCTCATCCGAAGGCTCCGGCTCGTCGTCGAGCACCTCACGGTCGAGCTCTTCATCATCGGTGGCCCTGAGGGACCTTCGTCTTTCTGCCATCTCAGTCAGCCCTCATCGCTGTCTGCGGACGCCGCCGTGTCTTGACGGACCTGGGTGTAGCGCGCAACTACCTCGTTCTGCAGCTGAGCGGCTTCTTCGTCCGATATCTCCCCGGATGCCAGCGCCTGCTCGATCTGCTCCAGCTCACGCCGGGCTGTCGCAGGGTCGGCGAGCTGACGCTCAGCCTCCTCCTGGATCAGCTGCGCCAGGCGCACGACTCCTCGAACCGGAAGCAGTGGCAACCGGAAGGGGAGAGTCAGCAGGCCCATGTCAGTCCTGAGGCTCGGCTTCCTGGGTGCCGCCCACGAAGTCATAAGGAGCCATCGGCCCGAGGACACGGATCTCCACACGTTCCTCCCAGCGGTTCCCCAGGTCCTCGACCACCCGGTCCAGTTCGTCGGCCTGGTCCTCGTCGACCAGGAAGGCGACGTTCACGGCATCCAGTTCGTGCGTCGGGTCCCGGACGAAGCTGGCCTCGCAGTGGTCCGCCGTGACGGACAGCAGCAGGCGTGTGTCTTCCTCATGCTTTGCCGCGACCGCGTTGTTGATGCGCTCCCCGAGCTGGATCCTCAGGTCGCGGGTGGCGTCAGGGTCGGCGCCGTGAATCTGGTCCCGGAGCTGTGCCGCCTCGGAGTCCTCCGACAAGATCTCCGCCAGGATCGCCTGCTCGACGTAGCGGCCCTTGACCAGGTACTCAGCACGCCCTTCGAGTTCTTCCAGAGCCGCGGCGAAGTCGTCGTGGTGTGGTTCGAGGAGTTCCTCGACCACCGCGTCCTCACTCGTCAGGACCGCTCCGAAGCGCAGCGGCAGGACGGGCGACGCGGTAACGATCGAGTCCAGGATCTCCTCATGGGCTTCGAGATCTTCCGGTGTGCCAAGCGGCCCCAATAGGTCCACCTCGCTGACCAGGGCAGCCAGGTCTCCGGAGCGCACCAGGCTGACCTCGGCAGGCGGGTTCCCGACTCCTTGGATATCGTCGTTCAGTTCCACGTCTCCGGGCAGGATGCCGTACACATACCAGCCCGTCTTCTGCCCTGAGCCGGCGTTGGACCGCGTGTCCGACGGCGCTGACATATCAGTCCTCCCCTCGGCGGCCGCCGCGCGCACCCTGCCGCTCCCGGCTGTCGCCTACGAGTTCTCCGAGCTTCTCCCCGGCGGCTTCCAGGGCGCCTCTGGTCTTGTGCTTGGCCCCGCCTTCCTCCAGGTCGCCGACGAGTCCGGGCAGGCCCTCCTTCTCCTGGCTGATGTCCAGGCGGTTGACCGCCTCCGCGAAACGCAGGTACGTGTCGACGCTCGCGACGACGACGCGTGCGTCGATGGTGAGCACCTCGATGCCGACCAGCGACACCCGCACGTAGGCGTCGATGACCATCCCCTTATCCAGGATCGTGTCGATAACGTCGGCTAGTCCCGAGGGCTGCGGCCTCGCCGAGCTACTACCGCCGGGTTGTATTGCCGTGGTCACCTGTTACCTCCTCGCTGCGCCGCGGCGCCGGTACGCCGCCGCCCGTTTCCCCCGCTCGCGGTCCCCGACGACCTCGTTCCCGAAGCCCGGCGGCCACGACTCGCGGCACCAGACCCCGCCCTGGCGCGTTCCGGCCGGCCGTCGCGGGTCTCATCGCGCTCCATCTCATCGCCCTGGGCCTCGTCTTCTTCGCGCTCGCCGGCTTCCTCGCCCTGGGCCTCGTCTTCCTCGCGCTCGTCGTCTTCCTCGCGCTCGTCGGCCACCGCCTCGCGGTCCTCGCCCGTGTCCTCGACCGTGTCGTCAACCCGGCCATCCCCGGACCGCCGGGAGTCGTCCCGCTGGGAGCCTTCCTGCTCTTCCCGGGCGAGCGCGTCTTCGTGGCTCTCGACCACTTCGCCGTCGTGGATGGTCCCGCGCCAGCCCTCGATGTCGTCGGCGTGCAGCACGCCCTCCGTCATGATGTGACGCCGGAAGTGCTTCAGTTCCAGGCGGGCCCGCCTGCCCTGCGCCCGCCAGATGTTTCCGGTGCGCTCGAACAGGCCTTGCGGGTGGTATTCGAGGACCACCAGAATGCGGGTCAGGTTGGGCGCGAGCTCATGGAAGGTCACCGCGCCGTCGACCCAGCCCTTGGCGCCCTTGGACCGCCAGATGATCTTGTCGTCCGGCACCTGCTCGATGACTGTGGCCTCCCAGGTGCGGTGCGACCAGAACACCTGGGCCTTCCAGCTGGTCTTCTGCTCGTCGGCCTTGTCGACGTTCTCGACCTTCTTCATGAACCTCGGGAAGTCGTTGAACTGGGTCCACTGGTCGTAAGCGACCCTGACGGGGACGCCAACGTCGATCGACTCGACGATGTTGGTCAGCTTGATCTTCTTGCCGCCGCCACCCTTGCCGCCTTTCTTGAAGATGCCGGCGACCTTCTCCTTGAGGCCCGTCATTCCGGCGCCGAACATGGCCCGGACCGGAGACTTGCCCTCGGCCAGACCCTTCGCCCCCGTAACGGCGGCCATGACGCCTGGCCCGCCTCCTCCGTCTACGTACTCCGTCAGGCGGCCGGTAGCACCTTCGACCTTGTTGCGCACCGATGACACGGCACGGTCACCAAGCGCGCCGACGAGGCTGCCGACCTCAGACCGAAGCCGTTCCATCACCGGGCTGCCTGAATTAGATTCTTCTCGGGCCATTTCGGTCACCTCCTCGTCCGGGTGACGGGGGAGCGCGAGGTCCTCCTGCGCCGCGGCGCAGGCTCCTCAGCCTCTTCTTCCTCGCCGAGATCGTCGGTTTCGCCGGCCACGGGCTCGTCTAGCTCGTCCTCGTCAGGCTCCTCGTCCTCGTCTTCCTGGTACTCGTCCTCGGGCTCCCGGCCCTCGTCTGCCTCGGATCGCGCCCTCCTGCGGGGCCGCGCACGTCCGGTCCGGCCGTTGCTGCGCTCTTCCTCGCCGTTGCTGCGCTCTTCCTCGCCGTTGCTGCGCTCTTCCTCGCCGTTGCTGCGCTCTTCCTCGCCGTTGCTGCGCTCTTCCTCGTCCCGCTCGGCATCTTCCTCAACGTCGGCTCGCCTGCCGCGACGCCGCAGCCTGCCCACGGTCTCCTCGCCTGCCCTGCCTACGGTCTGCTTGCCGGCCTTGCCCACGGCCTCACCGGCGCCAGCGACTGCGGCTTCGGGGTCCCTGAGGGTCTCCGCACGTTCGTGCAGGTTGTCGCTCAGCGACTCGATCCGGCTGCTCACTGCCGCTGCGGCGGCGGCCTTACCGGCGTCGAGCAGGTCCCCGCGTATGGTCGAGACGATCTCTCCCACCTGCGGGCCGAGCGCGCCGGCGATGTCCGTCGAGCCGAGGTACTTAGCTCCCCGCCGCACTGCGGCCGGGCCTAGGCGACCAATGCCCCCTGTTGCCGCTCCGACAGCGAGCATCGTCGCCAGGCGCATCTTGCGCCGCCTGCCGAGGACATAACCCACTCCGAGCGCTAGCGCGGCTTGCGCACCGCCTTTCATGACTACCCCTTCCTTCGGGTTGGCATTTAAGTCCCTCGAACGGGACGTTTGCGTTTCATCCGGGAAACTGAAGGCCCACGACTACCCTCGGCCGGCTCAGCCAAAACAGAAATGCCGCGAATGACAGCGGTGATCCCGGGGCGGCCGGGTCTCCGGCTCCGTGTCTTTCGGCGTAATACCAGGTCAGTGACGCATCGCGCGGTTCGGTGAGGCGACGAGATCTGGTTGGTCGTGCCTGCCGCCAACCTCGGCCTTGATGACCGAACGCCACTCGTTTGCGCAAAGAGTACGTACCTACACACTCAAAGTAACCGGCGTGCTGGATACCCGCGGACGACGACGGGACGTAATCATCTGCTCTACGCAAAGCCCTGACAACACGGGGCTCACGAGAGCAGCACTGTCACAGCGGCGTTCATTAATGCGACGCTATTGGCTCGCTTTGATCACAGTTCACGCATGCGCCGCCAGTTACGTTTAAGGGACTTTGGGCGGGGAAGCATCCGCTCTCCCGGTTGTGGCGACGTTAGACAAGCGAGCGTGGCAGATCGACTCAATGACTGTGCCTTTGTTAGTGGAGGAACCATGGCCGCAGATGGCTCATCAGCTATAGCGGCGTCCCTGGCAAGGGAGCCTGACAACAGCCAGCGCGCATTGCAGACGGCCACGTGCTCTCTGTGCGGCATCGAGCTTCCGATCGGCCTGATGGTGCCCGATGGCGGCCAAGCCTGTGCCGACCTGCGCTGGTATTGCAAGGACGCCAGGTCCTGCACGGAACGCTGGACCGCCCGCCCCCCACGACTTACCCGCAGGCTGGCGCCCGCCGCAGAAGCACGAGCAGAAGCAGAAGATGCGTCCGAGGCCGGGGTAGGGCCGGAATCAGCCGAACCGGAGCCGGACGAGCTACCCGCCGGGCAACTCGGCGCCCCGGCTGAACCGGCCTAGCCGTCCGCAGGCGGGTGCCCCGCGGCCGCGCGGTTGGCGAGCTCCCGTTCCACCATGGCGACCAGGTCCGGGTGAGCGCTTAGCCCGCGCAAGACCTCCGGCGCGATCCCGAGTTGCCTGGCTGCCTGGGCCACCACGGGCTGCAGCATGTGCAGGGCCTGGGCCAGCCCCTCGTCCCGCGTGTACGTCGGCGGCAGGTCATCGAGGGCGAGCTCGGTCGGCCGGCGGAACGTCCCGTCCGGTCCGGGCAGCCACGCCTCACGCTCCGCGGCCACGGCGATCGCCGACCTGACGTTTTCCAGGCGGGAATCGCTGAACGACTGGAGAACTGATCTCTCCACCACGCCGGCCACGAGCCGGCGGTTCGGAGCGAGCAGGACGTTCCAGACGTACTCCGAACGAGCGTGGCCAGGGTGGCGCAGGGCGAAGTCCAGGCCGTCTATCTCCGCGTCGGGATCGAATCCGTCGAGCCCGCGTTCGTTCCGGCCGAATTCGACGGCGATGACCACATACCCGAGGTCGCCGGGGGTCCGCCCGCGCACCTCGACGGCCTGCCGCACGCCCATCCCGCGAAGCTGGACGAGCCAGGGCCCGTAGCCGTCGCCGGCGAACCACGCGTCCGGGTTCCCGTCGAAGTAGATCTCCAGGTCCTTGGTCCGCTGGTAGAGCACCGGCGGTGGCATCAGGCGCTGCTCGCCGGTGGCGGCATTCTCCCCGATCAGGAAGGCGGTCTGCCGCAGCTGCCCAAGGAGTTCCTGCCGCCGTCCGGCCGCGGCCTCATCCAGCGCGCGCATGACGCAGTCAAGGTCGGCATCATGCTGGGCCGGATCAAGCTCGGCGATGTCCATGCCGTCATACCTGGGCAGGATGAGCTCAAGTACCTCCGCCACCACGTCCGGCTCGGTCAGGTTCAGCGCCTCCAGGAACGGCCGCGCCGCGGGGGAGTCCGCGACGACCCGCCGTACCGTGGGAAAGCCGCTGCCGGCCGGTCCGGGCAGGTATACCGCCGGGCGGTCCTGGGCGGCGAAGGGCGCGACCTGGCTGCCATCTTCGAGCCGGATGATCGGCTTGGTTCGCGCCGCCCCCGGCTGCTCGCCAGGGAATCTCGGCGCCCGCCACAGGGCGGGATCGGCCAGCAGGAAGCCGTAGAAGCCCGTGATCCAATCATCGGTTCGCGCCTGCAGGAAATCGCGGGTGACCCGCGCGACCACGTCCTCGGCGGTGACCTCATCGATGCCGATCTCTTCCCTGAGGTACCGCCACAGGACCGGCGTGCCGTCCGGCGTGATCGACGCATCCGCGAAAGAAACCTGCCCGCTCGCGCCATAGAGCGCGCTGAGCTGGTCAGCGCCGAGGAGCTCGCGCAGCCCGGCGCCGCGGGCCAGCCTCAGTTCCCCGGCCGCGTGGTAGCCGCCGTCGGCGGCACGAATCAGCGGCTCCCGGGCCAGCGCCTCGCGCACCGCGTCGAACAGCGGGCGGAACATCGAGCCGGGCTGGAACCGCGCGGCGTCGATCGGCAGCGCCGTCAGGACGTCCACCGTGAGGAGCCCGCCGTCGCGAAGCTCCCGCAGCACATCGATGAGCAGCGCGGCGGTCTCGCGCACCAGGACCTGGTTCGACCGATCGTGCTCGGGGATGTTGTCGCGGGCAGGCGTGGTCCGGTAGGGACCCTGGACCAGGAAGCCGAGAAATGTTTCCTTCTCGGTGGGGAAGAACACGGTCAGCGGGGAGCTGCCGCACCCCACGATCGGGCCGGCGTCGACCCGGAAGGCGATCTCGATCGGTGCCGCCGGGTGACCGAGGCCCTCGACCTGACGCTGCCAGACGAGCCACTCCTCACCCCGCCGCCCCCGGCCCCTGGCGAGCGTGACGCGTCGGCTCGAACCGCGCTCGACCGGGCGCTCAATGCCCGGGCGCTCAATGCCCGGGCGCTCAATGCCCGGGCGCTCAATGCCCGGGCGCTGGGCGACCGAGCGCTCGATGGCCGATTCGGCGACCCCGGCGCCGCGAACCCGCAGGCGTTCGATGTTTTCCAGGAACAGCAAGATTCCGGGCTGAATCGCGCTCAGGGCCGCGGATATCTCCCGGACGGCGACCGCGGCGGGCACAGTGTCGTGATCGAAGGGGAAGACGAAGAGCGTTCCGGTCACGGGCTCAGGCACCGGCTGCACCGGAAACGGCCGCACGTAATTCTCGATCCGGAAGTGCTCGCCCCCGCTGTAGACGCGCGGAGACTTCGTGTACGCGTACACCGACTTGAAGCCGATGCCGAACTTCCCGATCGCGGTGAGATCCCCGGCCTTCCCGCTCTTGCCGACTCCGCAGACTCCGCGCACATCGGCTTCGGTGAAGGGCCGGCCGTCGTGGCGGAGCTCCAGGCGGTCGTCGAAGACCTCGAAGGTCAGCTCGGTCGCGCCTGCGTCCTCGGCGTTCTGGATCAGCTCGAAGATGAAATGGGTGCGCTCGCTATAGAGCTGCCCGAGCAGGTCAAGCACCGCGGTGTCCCAGCCGTACCTGGCAATGTTCTCCTCGCGGATCTTCTCGTAGTCGGCCGGCATGGATCCCACGCTAGTCGAGGGCCCACGCGTACATCGTCGCGTTGACATCCGTCTATGCATTCGTTTACCGTCGTTAACCGTCGTTTGTCCCATGTCAACCGGTTCACGTGTCAGCGAGTTCAGTGGGGGGAGCATGCAGCGGATGCCCGCGGTCTCACGTCCAACCTGGATGCTGGCCCTGTCCGGTATGGGAGACCGGATCGGCGCCCCGCGCCGCTCGCCGGTGGAGATCGTCGCGACCATGGGGACGTACGTGACCCGCACGCAGGCCGCCGAGGTGTCGGGGCTGCGCACCGGGCCGTTCGGCCGCTGGGCCGACGGCGTCGCCGCGATGCGCGAGGACTGCGCGGCCTTCGCCCGCCAATGGCAGGCGCACAACGACCGGGTGCTCGCCATGGACGGCCCGCTGTGGGTCGTGCTCGGCGACTCGACCGCACAGGGCCTCGGCGCGCCCAGCCCCGACGGCGGCTACGTCGGCCAGGTCCTGACCGAACTGCGCCAGCAGACCGGCCGGCCCTGGCGGGTCCTCAATCTGTCGGTCTCCGGCGCGCTCACCCGCGACGTGATCGGCGCCCAGCTGCCCCGGCTGCCCGCCCACGCCGACCTGGTGACCTGCGGCATCGGTGTTAACGACATCCTGTACACGGGTCCGGGCAAGCTGTTCGCCGACCTGCGCGCGCTGATCGCGGCCGTCCCGGACCAGACCGTCGTGCTCGACCTGCCGGTGCCCTCTGGCTGCTGGGGGCTCCTCGGCCGGGCCGGCGTGCCCTACGTGGCCCGGATCAACCGGACCATCCACGCCGCCGCCGCCGCGCGGGGCCTGCCGGTCGCCGAGGTGTCCGCGCACTTCCTGCCGCCCTGGGCCGGCAAGTTCGCCTCCGACTGCTTTCATCCCAGCCAGGACGGCTACCGCGACTGGTCCCGCGCCCTGCTGGCCGCCGTCGCAAGCACCCCCGTCCGTTCGGCATTAAAATCATTTTCCCGAACGGACCCGGTGCTTGTCACCGCCCTCCCTGCCTGCCGCGGCCCCCGTCCGCCGGGCCGGGGAGCCACCGGGACCGCGTTCGCCCGGGCCACCCAGGGCGACCTTCAGGTCGGCCGGGGCCAGCAGGGTCTCGGCGCGGCCGCCGCGATCCCGCGCGGGACTTTTTCATTTCCGGAAACGATTCCTTGGAGACCCGATGAACGAGCAGGGGCCGCCGTTCCGGTATGACGCGCGGCTGGCCGGCGAGATCGAGCTGCGCTGGCAGGACCGCTGGGAACGCGAGGGAACCTTCCACGCGCCGAACCCGCCCGGCGCGCCCCGCGACGGCGTGGCAGACGGCCTGTCGGACGGCTTCGCCGACGTCGCCGGGCGGCCCAAGTTCTACCTGCTCGACTTTTTCCCCTATCCCAGCGGCATCGGGCTGCACGTCGGTCATCCGCTGGGCTATATCGGTACCGATGTCTACGGCCGGTACCTGCGGATGACCGGTCATAACGTGCTGCATCCATTCGGCTTCGACACCTTCGGGCTGCCCGCAGAGCAGTACGCGATCGACACCGGCCAGCACCCGGCCGTCACCGTGCGGCAGAACGCGGCCGTCATGCGCCGCCAGCTGCGGCGGCTGGGGCTGGCGCACGACCGCAGGCGCGAGATCATGACCAGCGACCCGTCCTACTACCGCTGGACCCAGTGGATCTTCCTGCGCATCTTCAACAGCTGGTACGATCCGGCGGCCGCCGGATCCGGGCCCTCCGGCTCTGGCGGCTCTCTGGGGCGCGCCCGGCCGGTCGGTGACCTGATCGCCGAGTTCGCCGCGGGGGAGCGGGCCACCCCGGACGCCCGGCCGTGGCGGGACCTGTCCGCGGCCGAGCAGCGGGACGCCGTCGACGGCCACCGGCTGGCCTACCTGGCCGAGGAGATCGTCAACTGGTGCCCGGGGCTGGGCACCGTGCTGGCCGATGAGGAGGTGACCAGCGAGGGCCGCAGCGCGGTCGGCAACTACCCCGTGTACCGCCGGCCGCTGCGGCAGTGGATGCTGCGCATCACCGCGTTCGCCGAACGCCTGCTGGCCGGCCTGGACGACGTGGACTGGCCGGAGAACATCAAGCGCCTGCAGCGGAACTGGATCGGCCCGAGCGGGGGCCCCTACCACCAGAAGGACTGGCTGTTCTCGCGGCAGCGGTACTGGGGCGAGCCGTTCCCCATCGTGTACGACGAGGCTGACCCGGCCCGGCCGATCGCGCTGCCCGAGGAGATGCTGCCGGTGACGCTGCCGGAGATGACGGATTTCCGGCCGGTGCCGCAGGACGACGCCAGCGACCCGGTGCCGGCGCTGGCCCGGGCGCCCGGCTGGGCGGAGGTCACGCTGGACCTCGGCGATGGCCCCCGGCGCTACCGCCGCGAGCTGAACGTCATGCCGCAGTGGGCCGGCTCCTGCTGGTATTACCTGCGCTATCTGGATCCGTTTAACGACACCGCGCTGGCCGGCCCAGACATCGAGCGGTACTGGATGTCGCCGGCCGGCGTCGATTTGTACGTCGGCGGCGTCGAGCATGCCGTGCTGCACCTGCTGTACGCGCGGTTCTGGCATAAGGTGCTCTACGATTGCGGCGTCACGAGCACCCCGGAACCGTTCGGCAAATTGTTCAATCAGGGTTATATCCTGGCCGACGCCTTTACCGATGCCCGCGGCCTGTATGTGCCTGCCGCCGGGGTAACGCGGAATTCTGACGGCTGGGAATACGACGGGCAGCCGGTCACCCGCCGGGCCGGGAAAATGGGCAAGAGCCTGAAGAACGGCATCAGCCCCGACGACATGTACGCCGCCTACGGCGCGGACACGCTGCGCATGTACGAAATGGCCATGGGCCCGCTGGACGGCGACCGCCCCTGGCGCCCCGACGACATCATCGGCATGCACCGATTCCTGCAGCGCCTATGGCGCCTGATCATCGACGAGTCGACCGGCGAGACCCGGGTGAACGACCCCCCCGCCGAATCTCTGGACACGGCCAGCGCGCGGCTGCTGCACCGGACCATCGCCACCGTGCGGGAGGACTTCGCCGCGCTGCGGTTCCACACAGCGATCGCGCGGATCATCGAGCTGACCGCGCACGCGTCCCGGCTGCCGCGCGTGCCGCGCAGCCTGGCCGAACCCCTCGTGCTGATGCTGGCCCCGCTGGCCCCGCACATCGCCGAGGAACTGTGGCAGCGGCTCGGCCACCCCTCGTCCCTGGCCTACGAGCCATTCCCGCAGGCCGATCCGGCGCTGGTCGCCCCCGCTAGCGTGACGCTACCCGTCCAGGTCAATGGCAAGGTCCGGTTCACCATCGAGGTCCCCGCCCAGGCCAGCCAGCAAGACATCGCCGAACTGCTGGCCCGCCACCCCGGCTACCCGCGCGGCGACGTGGCCCGCCAGGTCATCGTCCCCGGCAAGATCGTCAGCATCGTCATGCGCTTATAGAAACTGAAGGGCCGAGTTCTGTGCGGATCTCAGCGCGCGTCCTCGCCCCGGATGACGCTGAGGAAACTCGTGACGGCTGATCGCGCGTCCTTGGCCGCCGCGCCAGCTCCGGCCTCGTCACCCCGCTGAGGTGGCCCGCGCCTGCCGACGCTGGCCAGGCATCCGTCTACCCACGCCGGCCAGCTCGACCGCAGCGCGAGATATCAGCCGCCAAGCCGTTACCTCCCGTTCAGGGTCGTGTCAGAAAGGCCTCGCTTTCGCCCGAAACGCTACAGAGGCGAACACCTAACTGGGAGGACATCATGCGGATGAGACAGACGCTGCGCGCCGCCGCGGTCGCGGTGGGCATTGCGGCCCTCGGGGCCGGGGCCACGCTGACCTCGGCCTCGGCAGCCACGGGCAGCCCAGGCAATGGCCATGAGGGCAGCGGTATCAAGCATGTCCTGCTGATCTCCGTGGACGGGCTCCACCAGCAGGACCTGTCCTGGTACGTCAAGAACTACCCGGCTTCCCTGCTGGCCAGCCTCACGGGCCACGGCCTGGAATACAGCAACGCCCAGACTCCCTTCCCTTCCGACTCCTCACCCGGAATGGTCGCCCAGGTCACCGGGGGAGACCCGCGGGCGACCGGCATCTACTATGACGACACGTGGAATCACGACGTCTTCCCGGCGGGGACCACGAACTGCACCGGGCCGGTGCCCGGCGGCGAGGCCGCCTACCACGAAGCCATCGACAAGAACTCCAACTCGATCGACGCGGGTCAGGGCCTGGCCGGGCTGCCTGGCAGCATCCTTCAGATGACCGGTAACCCGCTGAACGTAATCAACCCGGCGAACCTGCCGGTCGACCCGACGACCTGCACGCCGATCTACCCGAACCAGTACATTCAGGTCAACACGATCTTCAATGTGGCCAGGGACCACGGACTCCGCACGGCCTGGTCCGACAAGCACCCCGCGTACATGATGCTCTCCGGGCCTTCGGGAACGGGAGTCCAGGATTACTTCACTCCTGAGATCAACAGCCAGGCACTCGGCTACCCCGCGGGTCAGGACTGGACCAAAGACAACGCCGCGACCATGCAGTACGACTCCTGCAAGGTGCAGGCGATCCTGAACAAGATCGACGGCTTCGACCACAGCAAAACAAACCATGTCGGCGTCCCGGCCATCTTCGGGATGAATTTCCAGACCGTCTCCACGGCCCAGAAGCTGCCCACCTCCGATGGCCTGACGGGCGGCTATCTTCCTGGCGGCGCGGTTCCGGGACCCCTGCTGGTACGCGCCCTCAACTACATCAACGACCAGGTCGGGAAGATGGTCTCCGAGATCGCTGCGCAGGGCCTGGCCGGCAGCACCGCGATCATCATCTCCGCCAAGCACGGGCAGTCGCCGACCGATCCGAACACCCTGGCCCGCGTGCCCGACAGCTCGATCATTGCCGCTGTCAACGCGGCATGGACCGCCGCACACCCCGGCGCCGGGAATCTGGTCATCTTCTCGACAGATGACGACGGAATGCTGCTCTGGCTGAGCGACCGCTCACAAGCCGCGGCCGATTTCGTGAAGCAGTATCTCCTGACCCATTCAGCGGCCGGGAACGACATTAACGGGAACTCGATCACGGTCTCCGCGTCAGGGCTGAAGCAGGTCTATGCCGACGCAGACGCTGCGGCATTCATCGGCGTCCCGGTCAGCGATCCTCGCCATCCCGACGTCATCGGGATCGTCCAGCACGGCGTCGTCTATACCGGCGGGAAGGCCAAGATCGCCGAGCACGGCGGCAACGACCGTCAGGATCGCAACGTGCCGATCCTCGTGGTGCTGCCTGGCCTGAAGGACGGGCATGGGATAAGCGCTCCGGTCGAGACGACGCAAATCGCGCCGACGATCCTGAAGCTGCTCGGCCTCAACCCGTCCGACCTGCAGGCGGTGCAGATCGAGGGCACCAAGGTGCTGCCCGGGCTGCGGGGCAACGGGGACTGACGTCCCGGACCATAGCCGACCCGCGATGGCGGCCCAGGCCGGTGTGGCCTGGGCCGCCATTACCTCCTCGCGATCCGGATCTCAGCGCGCGTTGTCGCCCCGGATGACGCCGAGAAAGCTCCTGGCGGCTGACCTCACGTCCTTGGCCGCCTGCCGGGCGATGAGATTGGCTAGCTTGACCGGGAGGTTGACCGGCCCGGGCGGATCGTCGTCGGGTTCTTCCACGACGCGCGTGCCCGCTGGGATGTCGGGCCGGAAATCGCCGGGCTCGACAGGCTCGGTTACGACGTCGCGGAGCTCGTACCGTGTCACCGGCTGGGACCCGGAAAAGAAAATGCAGCGCAGCAAGATGCCGAGCTCGGCGTCCACGACCATCTCGTGCGGGAAGAACAACCAGCCCCAGGCCCGGTCGTCGGACGCGACGCTGAGCCGGAAACCGCGTCGCCCACCAGTCATGGTCTCGAGACCGCCGGTCAGCTGATATTCCAGCAGCCAGGACGCGTCAAACAGGTTCGCGATCTCACGCGGTGGCGGCGCGGCGGGCCCGGTGACTACCTCGTCGCCGATCTGCCAGCGCCGCTCCCCGTCACAGATGACCGTCTCGGGCCGGCGCCGGCCGGGTCGGCGCCCACTGGGGCGGCCCGGGTAGAGCACCGGCTCGAGACGGTACTGTCCGGACCCGCCGAGGCGTAGCCGGCACGCCGTGTGCACGGTGTCGATCCGCTCGCTGGCCGCGTCGACGAGAGAGCCGAGCCCGCCGAAGCCCGCGCGCCGCGCGCTGTCTGGGATCCGGGCCAGCATCGCGGCGACGTCGTGCCACTGGTGCAGCGTGGCCGCGATCCCCGGCGCCCAGCGATCCTGGCTAGCCTGCAGCAGCTGCAGGACCTCGTCGCTGGCCGGCCGGTCATCCGCGGGCAAAGGCCCCTCGTCCAAGGGCATCTCCGCCTCGGTCTCCTCCTGCGTGGCCTGCTCGAAAGGGCCGGAATGGCGAGGACCTGATTAGCGCGCCAAGCCCGCCTGCGGCCAGGCCCGCCGCGAGCTTGGCCACCTCCCAGCCCGGTCCGGCCGGCGTGAACAGCCCGGATTCGTTGGACATGATCCGCCAGGGTCCGTTCATAGTGATCCGCAGCGCGCTGTCGTCGACGGAGTCCCAGCCTCCGGGCGGCTGGAACCGCGCGTCGTCGCCGGCCTGCGCCGGGTTGAGCTCCACGTCGGCTAGCTCGGTCACACGCAGCGGCCTGCCGTCGAGGATCTCCTCGTGGCGCAGCAAGATGCCAAGTTCGGCATCCACGGTGACCTCCACCCGGTCCAGCGAGCTGCGGGCGGGCACGAGCCGGTCCCTGCTGCCCGGCCGCGGCGTCGCCACCACCCGCAGGGCGTCCCGCCCGCTCACGGTCACCGGGCCGCCGAGTTCCAGGGTGAAGCCGATGAGCAGCCACGACGGCCGGAGCAGCCTCGCCACTAGCGGCGGCTCGGGTCCGCCGGCCGCCACGACAGTCCAGCCGTCGTCGTCATCATCATCCTCCACCGCGTGCCAGCTGCGGTCCCCGTCACACCCGCTGAGGTAACCCTCGCCTTGCTGGCGGTAACGCCGGCCCGGGGCGATCAGCAGCGCGAACCGGCCCGATTCGGTGCCCAGCAGCTCCGTGGCCTGTTCCCACTCATGCCCCGTCCGCCGCGGTCCCTGTGGCCCGCCGAAATGCCGCCGTGGCGGCCCGGTCTCCCACGGCTCGCCCGGCCCGTCCGGCTTGCCCGGTGCCTCAACCCACGGCCCCCGCGGCGGCCCAGACCACGGCCCCCGTGGCGGCTCAGACCACGGCCCCCGTGGCGGCTCAGACCACGGCCCGGACCAGGGCCCTGGCCACAGCTCGAACCACGGCCCTAGCCACGGCTCGAACCACGGCTCGTCCGGCGGCCTGACCGACGGCCACGGCCACAGCCCGGTCGGCGGCTCCGCCCGCGGCCTGCTCGGCGGTTCCGCCGGCGGCCCGCTCTCGAACTGGCTCCGGAACAGATCGCGGTCCAGGCTGGCGCTTACCTCGGCCATCAGGCTCAGCCGCGTCCAGTCCGCCCGGTACAGCAAGCTCACCAGGTCCGGCTCGCCGCTCATCGTGCCTCCTGCCTCGCCGCGCGGGCGGTGCTCAGCATCCGGCCGCACGTCCCGTCCTGTCTGGAGCCTATTTTTCATCCGAACGACCCCCGGCTCGCCTCCAACCCGAAGATCCCAGAAGTTCGCCGCATGAAAGACTCGGGAGCGATGTGTACTGTCGTGGTCAGCCTGGCGCCGGCAGACCAGGTGCCGTTGCTGCTGCTTGGCATCCGGGATGAGCTCACCGGCCGTCCGTGGCAGCCGCCGGCCAGGCACTGGCCCGGATCCCCGCTGATCGGCGGGCTTGACGAGCAGGCCGGCGGGACCTGGCTCGCGGTGCACCCGGACCTGCCGAGGGTCAGTTGCATCCTCAACGGCCGGGGCGAGTTCGCCCCGCCAGACCGCCGCCGGTCCCGGGGTGAGCTTCCGCTGCGCGCGGCGGCCGAGGGGCGAGACGCCCTCTACGAACTGCACGAAGATCCGGACATCCTAGCCAGCTACGACCCGTTCTACCTGGTCTGCGCCGACCTGACCACGGTGCTGCTGCTGAGCTGGGACGGCGAGAACCCAGGGCTCACCGAGCTCGAGCCGGCCACCCATATGCTGACCAACGCCGGTCACATGTACCCGCCCACCGGCGACAACCAGCGGAAACCGGCCGACGAAAAGGCGCAGCGCTTCGGCCCGAAATTCGCCGCCCGCAGGCCCTCCGGCGACCCGGCCGCCACCCTCAAGGACGCCTGGGCCGACTGGCTCACCCTGGCCGCGGGCGACGACCTGGCCGGCACCGACAAGGGCGCGATCATCGTGCGCCACGAGCTACCCGACGGCCGGGTGTATGGCAGCACCTCGGTCACCCTGGTGGCCCTGGCCCAAGACGGCAACCTGCGCTACGACTTCCAGCCCGACCCGAAGACCCCGCCCGACCCCACGACCTGGTACACGGTCGACACCAAAGCCCAGTAAAGATCAGAAGAACTCGAAACTTACCCTAGGTGCGGCGGCAGGCCGAATTCAGGGAAAATCCGCTCGGTGTCCAGGAAGAAGGTCAGCCGGCTGATCCGCCCGCCGGACACCTCGTGTACCTGCAGCGCCCACGGCATGTGCCCGCCGGCCGGGTCCGGCTTGTACTGGGCCCAGGCCTCCTGGACGCCGTTGACCTGGCCGACGGGCACCAGGATGGAACCTGCGCAGGCGCTCGGCGACGGCTCGGTCATCCAGCGGCATACGTTCTCGGCGCCCCTGACCCACATGGCGTACGGCGGCATCGTCATCAGCGCGTCGTCGTGCAGCAGCGTGACCAGCTGCTTCATGTCGTACCGCTGGAACGCGTCGACGTACTTGGCCAGCAGCTCGCTCTGGTCCGCGTCGACCTCGCTCGGGCGCTGCTCCTCGGGCAGCGCGGCCAGCGTGGCCCGGGCCCGTTGCAGCGCGCTGTTCACCGCGGCCACGCTGGTGCCCAGGGTGGCCGCCGCCTCGGCCGCGGGCATCCGCAGCACCTCGCACAAGATGAGCGTGGCCCGCTGCCTGGCCGGCAGGTGCTGCAGCGCGGTCACGAACGCCAGCCTGATCGTGTCCCGCGCCACCGCGATATCGGCCGGGTCGCCATGCTCGGGCACGACCTTGCCGTCGGCGATCGGGGAGATCCAGATGTCGTCCGGGTGCCACCCGCCGAGCAGCGCCTCGACCGGCGGCGAGGCCGGCCCGAGGTCGATCGGCAGCGCCCGCCGCTGCCTCCCGCGCAGCATGTCCAGGCAGATGTTGGTGGCGATGCGGTACAGCCACGACCGCACGCTCGACCGGCCTTCGAACCCGTCGGCCGCGCGCCAGGCCCGCAGCATCGTCTCCTGCACGGCGTCGTCGGCCTCGAACCCCGAGCCCAGCATGCGATAGCAGTACCCGGTCAGCTCCCGGCGGTACTGCTCCAGCGTGTCCGGGCTAATCTCAGCAGCGGCAGTTGGTGACATACTTCCTCACCCTACGCTGCCCCTCTGACATTTTAGGCGGGCATTTCAGGCGGGCTCCATCCCGTACCTGCTCATCAGCTCCCGCTCGGCTTCCCGCGACGGGGCCTGACCAGAAGACCAGAGCTTGTGCAGTTCTTCGAAATAGGCATCCATGGCCGGAGCGTGCAGGACCAGCAGCCGGGCCGGCCCCCCGCCCTGATTCCCGAACGTATGCGCCGCTCCCCGCGGCACCAGCAGGAAGTCCCCGGCCCCGCCGGTCAGCTCGGCGTCGTCCAGCCGGAAGGTGATCGTCCCGTCCAGCACGAAGAACGCCTCCGAGCAGGTGACGTGCCGGTGCGGCGGCGGCGTGCGGGCGCCCGGCGGCACGGTACGCTCCATGAGCGAGAAGTCGCCGCCGGTCTGGTCCGCGACGGCCTTGAACGCCATCACGTTCCCGCGCGCGGTCAGCAGGTGCCCCTGCCCCGAAGGCACGATCCCCGATGGCACGATGCTGGTCATGTGCCTATTCTGCCTAGGGTGAGCGACCTGCTGGCTAATGCGGTAGCCGAGCTGTACGAGGCCGACCCGGACGAGTTCACCGGGCGCCGCCAGGAACTCGCCGCCCAAGCCCGGGAGGCGGGGGAGCCAGCCGTGGCCAAGCAGATCGCGGCGCTGCGCAAGCCGACCCGTTCGGCCTGGGTAGTGAACCGCCTGGTCCGGGAGGACCCGGAGGTCAGGGCCCGGCTCGATGAGATCAGCGCCGACCTGCGGGCCGCGGCCGGGTCGGCCGACGGCGGCAGGATCCGGGAGCTGACCGCGGCCCGGGCCCGGCTGGTCGACGAACTCACCCGGCAGGCCCTGCAGGTGTCGGACCTCCCCGCGCCGCCCGCGGCGCTGCGCGAGGAGGTGACCGCCACCCTCGACGCGGCCATCGCCGACCCCGGGGTGGCCGCGAACCTGGGCACCCTGGTCCGCGCCGCGCACTGGGCCGGCTTCGGCCTGAGCCCGCTCCCCGACGGCGCCGACGCGCCGCCCGCCCCTCCGGCCAGGAAAGCCAGAACCCCGGCACCGGCTGAGGCCGAAGCGGACCGCGAGCGCCGTCGCCGGGAGAAAATTAATGAGGCCGAACGGGCCCTGGCTCAAGCCGGCCAAGACCTCGAAGCCGCCTCTGCGGCCGAACGCGACCTCGAAGACACCGTCCGCCAGCTGGAAGCCGAACTAGCCGACGCACGCCAGCGCCTCGCCGAGGCGCGGCGGCAGTCGTACCGGGCCGAGTCCAGGCAGCAGCGAGCGGCCCAGCAGCTCAGCCGGCTCCGCGAGTAAACCATCCCGGCCAGCTGGAGTCTCTTATACACGTGAGGCCGCTGAGCCGGGACTGAGGGTGGTTTGGGGTTTCGAGGCTTTTGGGGGGTCAGTGGAGGTGTTGCCCGTGGATGGTCGTCCGTCTGAACCGGACGGGTTCCGTGATTTCGTCGAGGCACGGTCGACCGCGCTGCTGCGGTCGGGCTGGCTGCTGACCGGCGACTGGCCGAGCGCCGAGGACCTGGTGCAGACCGCGCTCGCCGCGGCCTGGCCCCGGTGGGCCACCCTGATCAGGCAGGACGCTCCGGAGGTATACGTGCGGAAGATCATGGTCAACACGTTCCTGCGCTGGCGGCAGCGCCGCTGGAACGGCGAGATCGCCACCGGGCGGCTGCCCGAACTGCAGGCCTACGGCGACGTGTTCGCGCAGATCGATGCCCGTCAGGCGCTGATCGCGGCGCTGGATCGGCTGCCGGCCAGGCAGCGGGCCGTGGTCGTGCTCCGCTATTTCGCCGACCAGACCGAGGCGCAGACCGCGGCGGCGATGGGCTGTTCGGTGGGCGCGGTGAAATCTCACGCGTCGAAGGCGCTGGCCCGGCTGCGGGACGCGCCCGGGCTGGCTGAGCTCATGACCGGAGGTGTGGCGTCGTGAACACCGAGGAACGGCAGCTAGCCGAGATGCTGCACCGGATTACCCCCGAGCCGCCGCGCCCGGTGACCGTGGAGGATGTCGCGTTCCGGCTGGCCAGCGAGGCCGGGCGCCGCGCTGAGCCGCGCGCGCGACGCGGGTTTCCTGGCTGGAATCGCGGCTGGGCGCCGGTGCTCGCCGCGGCCAGCGTGTTCGCCGTGGCCGGGGCTAGCGCGGGCATCGCGGCGCTGGCCTCGCAGCACAGCCCGGCACCGCGGACAGGCAACGCCATAAGCTCGGCCTCGGCGTCAGCGTCGTCATCAACGGCACCGGCCCAGACGCCGACGTCGACCGGGCCCACGTGGCCACCGGAGACTATCGCGGGCGGGATGTGGGGCGCTCAGCTGATCAACCGCCAGACGTTTACCCAGGATTCGCTGGTCGGCGGCGCCAACTCGCTGTACGCCATCTCCCCCGGCTACCTGGACCGGATCAATCCGGTCACCGGGGAAGTGGTGACCGAGGCGCCGTACACGTCGCCGGTCCCGAACCCGCCGGTCGTCACCGGGAGCACGGTATGGGTGGTGTCGTCCTACGGCGGCGGCAGCGTCGTGCTGCGAGGTTACGACGGCAAGACGCTCGCCCAGGTCGCGTCGGTCTCCGTGCCCGCCAGCGGTCAGCTGTCCACCTCGGCTTCCACGGTGCTGACCAGCGGACCCGACGGTGACCTGTACGTGGCCGCGGGCAACAGCGTCGCGGTGGTCAACCCGGCCACACACCAGGTCGTCCGGCGGATCAGCGTGTCCGCGGGGCAGGTCAGCTCGCTGGCCGTCTCGCCCGATGGGAGCAGGCTCTACGTCAGCACCGCCCCTTCGAGCCCCTTCGAGCTGCTGACCTATGACCCCGCCACGGGCGCGCAACTGGGAGGGTCCGCCGTGGCGGATCTCGGCAGTTCCGCGGGGAACCTGATCGCGACCTCGGGCGGGGTCTGGGGCACCACCGGAGTAGGCATGAGCGAGTGGGTCTGGTTCGCCCCGAACGCCGACCTGACCCGTATGGTCCGGGTCAGCCAGGGCGCGGGCGGCGGCCTGGATTCCGTCCCCAGCCTCAGCGGCGGCGCCGTCTGGATCGGCGGCTCGCACACGCTGGTGTGCGCGGATCCCGCCACCGGGCGGGTCCGGGCCAGCGCCGCCATTCCTACCGACAACAGCGTGGTGGAGTACTTTGGCAGCGTAACGGTCACCGGCGGCCACGCGTACGCCTACTACCAGGACCAGCGAGCCCAGCAGTTCGGCGTGGCCGCCCTTACGCCGCCTAGCGCCTGCTCAGCCTAAAACCCGTAAACCTTGCGCGGGCAACCCTGCAGGCCCGCGCGGCCTAACTGCCGGGTCCGTCCGTCACCCGCTCCGCGGGCGGCGGCGGACCTGGCGGCGTTCCGTCGCCGAATGGCTGCCCGCCGAGTTCCTCGCGCCGGTGCGGGGTGAGCCAGCCGGACAGGTCGGGTCCGGCCGGGACGATCCGGGATGGGTTCAGGCCGGTGTGCACCCGGTAGTAGTGCTCCTTGGTCTGGGTGAAGTTGATCGTGTCGCCGAAGCCGGGCGTCTGGTACAGGTCGCGCGCGTACGCCCAGAGCACCGGCATCTCGGTGAGCTTGTTCCGGTTGCACTTGAAGTGGCCGTGGTAGACGGCGTCGAACCTGACCAGCGTGGGCCACAGCCGGACGTCCGCCTCGGTGATCGTGTCGCCCGCCAGGTAGCGGCGGGTGGCGAGCCGTTCGGACAGCCAGTCGAGCCGCCCGAACAGCCGCTGGTAGGCCTCCTCGTAGGCGGTCTGCGTGCTGGCGAACCCGCACCGGTACACGCCGTTGTTCACGTCGTCGTAGACCCCGGCGCTGATGTCCTCGATCTCGTCGCGCAGCTTGTCCGGGTACAGGTCGGGCGCGCCCGGCCGGTGGAACGCCGTCCACTCCTGCTCCAGGTCCAGCGTGATCTGCCGGTAGTCGGCGGTCACCACCGCGCCCGTGGGGACCTCCACGATGGCCGGGACGGTGACGCCCCGGTCGTAGCCGGGCACCGCCTTCTCGTAGGCGTCCCGCAGCCAGTGAATGCCGAGCACCGGGTCGACCCCGCCCGGGTCTAGGTCGAATGTCCAGCTCCGCCAGCCGTGCTCGGGCCCGCAGATGCCCATCGACAGCGCGGGCTCGAGCCCGAGCAGCCGCCGCACGATCATGGTCCGGTTGGCCCACGGGCACGCCCGCGCCACCACCAGCCGGTACCGCCCCGCCTCCACCGGGAAGTTGCCGTCCCGCCCGTCGGCCGTAATCCGCGCGTCCAGGTACTTGGTATCCCGGACAAACTCTCCCGTGGCACTCACCCTCCCGACGCTACCTCATTGCTCCCGTTTTCAAATACCCACCCCTCCCAGTGCCCCGCCCCGGCCCGTGCCCCGCCCGCGCGACGAACCACAGGCACCACCGGCACCATCCACCCCGCAAACCCCAAGCCCAATTGCATGGTTGTGACAACGTGGTGGCTCTTTCGGGTAGGCTGCCACATCCATGCCTAGCGCCTCCGGCTAACGGATGCCCTCCCAGAGGACGCGCTCGTCGCCGGCCGGATCGTCAACCGCGCTGATGGTATCCGTGAGGAGGCCGGTGGTGCGGCGGGCGGTGTCGTAGGGCGCCCAGCCCGGGTCCCCGCTGGTGATGAAGTTCACCCACACCCGGTGGACCTGGTCCGCGACGGCCTGCGAGGGCGCGTCGCCGAGGCGGGGCGGGACCTCATAGTGGGTGATGGTGTCGAACACGAACGGGATCTCCACCCCGTGGCAGGCCCCGAGCCGGTGGTTGTCCTCCGGTTCCGGGCAGTCGAACCGGTACATCCAGGTGTGGCCGGTTCCCGACGTGGCCCGGGCCTCGGCGACCCGGATGGGCGGGATGCGGAAGAACCAGTCGGTGACCACGGCGGCCAGGATGTCACCCGCGCTGGCGCCCGGCCGGTTCTTCCGGTAGACCGCGAGGTCGGTCTCGGCGAGCCCGTACGCGCCGGCCACGGCGGCCAGCGTCGCGTCGTCGATGAGATCGATGGTGGCCGCCGCGACCAGGAACAGCCGCGCTTCGTCGCGGTTCGATCCGGTCAGCAGCGAAACGCCGCTTCCCTGGCCCGCGGCGATCCCGGTGAGAGGCGCGGTCGGCAGGACCGAGCCGTCCACGGTGGGTGCGAACGGCAGCAAGCTCAGCGCGAGCTGCCCCCACTTGGCCGGGTCGGGGTTGGTCTGCACCTCCACCACCACGTCCGATGCGGTCTGCACCAGCTTGTCGAGCGGAACCGCCTTGATCGAGTCCCGGTCGGCGGGCACGCCGAGTGCGTCGGCCAGGTAACCGGCGACCATGAGCGCCTCGTCCCGGGTCAGCGTGTGGGCGGCGGCCCCGCTTTGCGTGATGGCCCGGCTGAACAAGCCCTCCGCGAGCGGCATCGACAACAGCGTGGTCACGCTCATGGCCCCGGCCGACTCGCCCGCGACGGTGACCCGCCCCGGATCGCCGCCGAACGCGGTGATGTTGCCCTGCACCCACCGCAGGGCCGCCAGTTGGTCGAGCAGGCCGAGGTTGGCGATGCCGTCGTCGAGGAACAAGAAGCCCTCGGCGGCCAGCCGGTAGTTGATGCTCACGCACACGACGCCGTCGCGGGCGAACGCCGCGCCGTTGTACTCGCCCACCGAGGATGATCCGTTCATGAACGAGCCGCCGTGAATCCAGACGAGCACCGGAAGCCCGGTGGCGTTCGGGTCGGGCGTCCACACGTTCAGGTTCAGGCAGTCCTCGCCAGGGATCACCACCTCCGGGAACAACGCGGCGTACTGCGGCGGGTAGTCGCCCTTGGGCACCGTCGGCCCGCACGCGGTCGCGTCGCGTTCGCCCTCCCAGGGCTGGACGGGCTGCGGCGGAAGCATCCGGTTCGCGCCGAACGGAGGCGCCGCGTAAGGGATGCCGAGAAACGCGGATACGCCGGATTCGACTGTGCCGCCGATGGCGCCGTCCTTGAGCTGGACCACTGGGTGCTGCGTCATCTCGCTGATACGTCTCTCCGTTGCAACGTTCGCTTGGTCTGTTGCAAACTGTCTCTCAGCGCCCTTGACATGTCAAGAGCACCGGACGAGCAGAGTCACGGCACGAACAGGAGAGCCCGATGGCAGCCCGCGGCCCGCGTCACCCCGGCACGTTGCAGCAGCATCAGGTGGGCACGCCGCTGCAGCGTCAGCTCGCGGGAACGACGACTGTGCGGCCGACCGCCCTCGACGCCTTCCGTCAGGCCCGCCGGACCTTTCTCGCCGGTGACCGCGTCGACATGCAAGCCCTCGCCCGGGTGCTCAACGTCGACCGTGCGACCCTCTACCGCTGGGTCGGCTCGCGCGAGCAGCTACTCACCGAGATCCTCTGGTCGCTGATCGACCCCACCATCGCGGACCTGCGGAAGACCCACTGCCACGCAGGCCAGCCGGCCGTACCCGGTCAGTCGCCGGCCGCGGCCGTCATCACCGGCACCGTCCGCGCCGTCATCGCCAATACCGGCATGCAACGCTTTCTCGATCGCGAAGGCGACCTGGCCCTGCGCCTGCTGACCACTAAGGCGTCCGGCTTCGAAACCCGGCTGATCGCCCTGGTCGGCGATCTCGTCAGCGACGAGGCCTCGGCCGGGCGGCTGACCGCCGCCGTCCCCATGGACGACCTGCCCTACGTGCTGGTCCGCATCATGGAGTCCTACATCTACCTGGGGTTGATCACCGGAGAGCATCCCGATCCCGACCGCGCGGCCCGGGTCATCAACGCCCTCCTGCCTCCGTCTCACGAAGGTCCCGGCACAGCTAGATAAGCATTGGGCCGAACGAGGATGGTGTAACGCCCGGGTCACCGCTACTGCTACGGCGTGGCCGGGAGATTAGCCCGAGGCGTTGCCATGGCGGGCCGCAACTGACAGGCTTTCCCGTGTTGTCGGGCCACTACTCAATGGGGGTGTCCAACGTGGTGCGTGCCCGCCTGACGGTTCGCGCGACCGGGCTGCTGGCTGGGGCGGTCCTGGCCGCGTGCGCGGCGCTGACCGCCGCCGCCCCCGCCGCGAGCGCCGCCCCGGTCGCGAGCGCCGCCCCCGCCGCGAGCGCCGCACCCTCGGCCGCCGGGCCGGGCGGCGTCGGCGCCGAGTCGGCCGCGATCGAGAACGCGGCCACCGGCGCGCTGCTGTGGAGCCGCGGCCTGAACACCGAACGCCCGATGGCCAGCATCACCAAGGTGATGACCGCCCTCGTCGTGATCCGGGCGGGCGACCTGGACCGGAACATCACCATCCCGTCCGCGGTGGTCGCGTACGTGCGCGAGTGGGGCGCCAGCAACGCCGGCCTGCGGCCGGGGGACAGGCTCACCGCCGGCCAGCTTCTCTATGGGCTGCTGCTCCCCTCTGGCTCCGATGCCGCCTACGCCCTCGCCGAAGCCTACGGTCCGGGTATCCCGGCGTTCATTACGAAAATGAACGCCACCGCCAGGCTGCTGGGCATGACCCGGACGCATTTCAGCAACTTCGACGGGCTGCCCTGGCCGACCCCGTACTCGAACTACTCCACCGCCGCGAACCTGCTCACCCTCGGCCGCGTCGCGATGAGGTCCCCGCTCTTCCGCTGGATCGTGGACCAGCGCAGCTACTGGCTCGCCGCCGGATACGGGCATCACGCCTACCTGTGGCGGAACCTCAACCCGCTGCTCGGCCACTACCCGGGCGCGATCGGCATCAAGCCCGGATACACCGGGGCCGCCGGGCTCTGCCTGCTGTTCGAGGCGACCAGGAAGGGTTACTCCCTCATCGGCGTCACTCTCGACAGCCCCGGCTCCATCACCTCCGTCAACGGAACCGACGCCATCCGCATGCTGAACTGGGCGTTCGGCCTCCGTGCCGCCTGATCCCCGGGGCTAGCGGGAGGATTCGCAGCCGACGGCCACGGGCGCGGCCGCCGGCGCCTTCCCAGGCCGGCGCAGCAGCAGCCCGGCCAGGGCCAGGACGGCGAGCAGGATGACGGCCGATCCGTATTCCCTGGCCGTCTCGAGCAGGCCGTTCACCTCGGTGACCAGGACGCCGCCGATGACGGCGGGTACGCCCAGGCCGAGGTAGGAGACGATGTACAGCAGGGACAGCACCCCGGCCCGCTCCCGCTCGCCCGCGAGCGGGACGACCAGGCGGATGCCGCCCTGGAAGCCGCCGCCGAAGCCGACACCGGCGGTCGCCGTGCCGATGAAGAAGCCCGCCGCCGAGTCCGCGGACGCCGCCGCCAGCGTCACCGCGACGCCCGCGACGAGCGCTCCGATGCTCAGGTAGAGGACTGGCCGGGGCTTGGCCCGGTTGAGGGCCAGGACCGATCCCGCCGCGACCCCGGCCAGGATGAACAGGCTCAGCCCTCCGTACACGACGGACGTCGAGTGCAACAGGGTGGCGGCGAGCGCCGGGCCGAGCGACCCGTAGAAGCCCGCCAGCGCCCACACGGCGAACAGCACCGGCGCGGCGATGGCGACCTCGGTGCGCGCCGCCCTCGGCAACCTGATGTCGGGCACCAGGCTCCTCAGCGCCCCCGGCCGGCGCGGGGCCGTCTCCCGCATGGCCAGGACACCCGCCGCCTGGGCGCCGAACACCCCGAGCAGGACCAGGTAGATCAGGTGCGTCGGCGCGGGGAGGTACTGGACCGCCAGTGCCGAGACGAGCGCGCCCGAGGCGGTGCCGATGCCGGGGGCGAAGGAGTTGGCCACCGCTCCGCGCCGCCGGTCGATATCGAGCATCCCGGCCCCGACGGCACCCAGCGAGGCCCCGGTCGCCAGGCCCTGGACCACCCGGGCGACCAGCAGCGTCCCGAGTCCTCCCGCGGTCGCGAACAGCACCATGGACACCGCCTGCAGGGCGAGCCCGGCCAGCAGGACCGGCCGTCGTCCCGTGTGGTCGGACAGCCTGCCGAACGTCAGCAGGCCGGCCAGCACCGCGAGCGCGTAGACGCCGAACACCACCGTGGTCGCCAGCGGCGAGAACCCCCACTGCGCGGCGTACACCGCGTACAGCGGCGTCGGCGCCGCCGAGGCGGCGAGGAACGAGACAATAATCGAGCCAAGGAGCAGCAAGCTCAGCCCCCGCGCCCGCGGGCTACCCGCCTCCTGCGGCGCGGTCTGCGAGCCAGCGTGGACGGTGTCCCTCCCGATCGCCATGGCGGCTTCCTGCCTAGCGCGGAAGTTGTCCTTGCTGGTCGCCATGGCGGCCCTCCTTCGTAGCTGGCGGCGCGCCGCTCTCCAACGCTCTCCACCGCGGACGAACCGCGTGCGATAACAAGACAGACCGATCTGTCTATTCCGCCCCTGCCCGCCACCAGCGCTCGTTTGCCGCGCCGCGCTCCCCGCTGGCGGGCCGGATTCCCCCTGGTGATGGCATAAAAGGCTGGGTTTTCGTAATTGCTGCCATGAGTAGGCGCCGTCAGACTGGGACACATGCGCACGGTGCTGATGGTCCTCTTCGACGGGGTCCAGGCCCTCGACGTGACCGGCCCGCTCGAGGTGTTCACCGGGGCTAACACCTGGCGAGCCCATCACGGCGGCGGCCCCAGCGTCCCCGTTTACGACATCCGCACCGCGAGCCTCGGCGGTCGCATGGTCCGGACCTCGAGCGGCCTGCGGGTGGCGCCCGATGGGGACCTGGGCGAGTTCGGAGGTCCCAGCCTGCCCGGCGGCCTCGACCCGTCGGCTTCGGCGGGTGATGGGAAAGCGCCGGGATAAACCGGCATGGAGGAGGAGATGGAAGAGCTCTGCGCCGAAGGGCTAGCGACCCACGGCGACCCCGAGTCATGCGTCGATGACCCGCGAGGGCATGGCGAAGCGTTGACAGGGGCAC
>WNFC01000146.1_pt1 | contig 82803 bp, 81 predicted proteins | sample 5400541 | NCBI WGS metagenome assembly WNFC01 (sample SAMN13153342, study PRJNA577476) | soil metagenome | isolation source: 120 cm saprolite under Douglas fir tree site 2 hole 2 replicate 1 | place: USA:California | collected 2015-04-18
GACCGCCATGGCGGCGCTGTCGCACAGCACGGTCTCGATCACTGGTATCCCGACGGCCGCCAGCAGTTCCCGGGCGGCATCCGGGGCGAGCAGCCCGTGGCCGACGGGCACGGCCGACCGCGGCGACGGCCGCGGCGACGGCGACGGCGAAGCTGCAGGGTCCGGTGCCGAGCGCCACCCTGCGGGGCCCGGCGGCCGCCCGGCCCGCATGCCACAGCGAACTGCCACGCCGACCGCCCTGGCGGTCCGTTCCGGCCACGGGAAGCACGGCACGCCCGCCTCCTGCAGCAGGCTCGCGTGCGCGTCCGCGGCACGCGGCGCCACCCAGCAGACATAAACCGGCACCGGCACCCCGTCGTCGCGCAGCCTGGCCACCGCGTCCCGGACCGCCACCGCGACTTCCGCCGAGGCCGAGCGCTGCAGCAGCACCGGCACCACCACGTCGATCTCGCCGGAGCGGGCCAGCATCTCGATCGTGGCCGGGTACAGCGTGGTGAACAGACGCCAGGTCGGGGTCATGTCCACCGGGTTGCGCGCGCTGGCGTAGCCGGGCAGCAGGGCCCGCAGTTCGTCCTGCAGCGGCCCGCTCAGCTCCGGCACCTCCAGACCCTCGTCGGCCAGCAGGTCGGCCAGCTCGACGCCGGTGCCGCCGGAGTTGGTCACCACCGCGATTCGCCACCCGCGCGGCAGAGGCTGGCCAGACAGGGCACGGGCGGCATCGAGCGCCTGCAGTCCCGTGCGCACCCGGGCCACCCCGGCCTGGCGCAGCGCGGCATCACGCACGGCATCGTCGGTGGCCAGCGCGGCGGTGTGCGACACCGCGGCGCGCTGGCCCGCCCCCGTACGTCCGTGCACGACCGCGATGACCGGCTTGACCGGCGTCGTCCGGCAGGCCTCGGCGAAGAACCCGCGGGCGTCGGTGATCGATTCAAGCAGCAGGCAGATCACCCTCGTGGCCGGGTCCTCCCGCAGGTAGCCAAGCAGCTCCGCGTCGGTGATGTCCGCCTTGTTGCCGGCCGCGAACACCTTGGCGACGCGCAGCCCTTCGTCCCGGCCGAGCGCATGCACGGCCATCCCGTAGGACCCGGACTGGGTGACGATGCTGACGCCACCGCCGCCACGCGGGGCGCCGGCCGAGATGGAAGCGTTCAACGGGAGGTCGGCGTTCTGCACGCCGAAGCAGTTGGGGCCGACCAGGCGGACTCCGCCGGCCCGGGCCGCGGCCACCGCATCGGCTTGCAGCTTCGCCCCGGCGGCGCCGGTCTCCGCGAAGCCCGCACTGAGCACGACGACCGCGGCGACGCCCTTGGCGGCGGCGGCGGCGATGATGTCCGGCACGGTGGCGGCCGGGGTCGCGATGACGGCGAGGTCGACCTCACCGGGGACGTCACGCAGGTCGGGATACGCCGGCCGGCCGCCGACGGTGGCGGCCTGGCAGACGGGCAGCACCTCGCCGGGGAAATCGGCCAGGTTGTCCCACAGCAGCCGGCCCACGGAGCCGACCCGGTCGGACGCGCCGACCAGCGCCACCCGGCGCGGGTCGAACACGGCGGCCAGGCCGCCGCCGGTCAGCATGCGCAGTCCGGGCCAGCACCTGGCTCGAAGGTCCGGGCGAGCTCGCTTGGCGAGAACTCCGACTTGCGCACCCCCAGCGGGTCCACCGAGCGGACAGCGGCCAGCTCGGCGGTCGAGGGCGGCCTGACGGTGCGCAGGTCGCCCGCCGCCTGCACTGGGAAGCCGGTCACCGCGCGGATCTCGGCCAGGCTCACGTCAGGGAAGAGCTGCACCAGCCGCGCCTGGCCGCCGGTGAAGTCGAAGACGCCCAGCTCGGTGACGAGCCACTGCGGCCCGCCGCCGGTGAAGCCGAGTTCCGCCCGGGTACCCAGCGGGGTGCGGTGCCCGATGTCGGTGATGAAGTCACACGCTTCGACCAGCGTGTGCCCGGACCGGTGCCGGGTGGTCCACAACGTCAGGTGGCCGATCGTGGCGGACAGGTTGCAGCCGCCGCCGCCCCCGCCGAGCTTGACCTTCGGCCGGCCGACGGGGCCGATCGCGGTGACGTTGGTATTGCCGGAGACGTCGATCTGCCCGCCGGACAGGAACATCCGGTCCACGTCGCCGCGGCTGGCGGCGTCGAAGAACTCCTCGAACCGCATGCTGTACGCCGCGCCCCGGCTGAGGCTGGCATCGTTGCTGGTGGGCGGGATGAACGGCGGATCGGGGTTGACCGCGTACATCGCCCCCTCGATCAGCACCATCTCCGGCGCATGGGTGCGCCGCGCGACGTGCATCGCGACCTGGGCGCACGGGCTGCCGAAACCGTGGAATACCGTCTCCCGCGGCCGGATGGTCCTGGCCAGCGCGACCACGAACCATTCGTCGATGGTCCAGCTCATGTGAACAGCTCCTGCCACGCGGTGGTGGATCGCGACCATCCGGCTAGGGCGGCCAGGCGCTCGGCGCCGACGGCCGCCTGGTAGCTCTCCTCGCTGCCGTAGACGTAGGTCGCCAGGTACTTGTCGAGGTCGTCTGGTCCTGACTGCGCCGCGGACACATACTCGCGCAGGTGGCCGCGGTCGTAGGCGTACCACGGGTAGCACGAGGTCGGGTGCGCGCCGAACGGGGCCAGGACCGTGGCGGCCACCAGGTGCCCAGGGATGGTGATGCCGGACGCCGCGACCTCCTCCGTGGATACCAGCTCGTCCACGGTCGCGATCACCGTCCGCGCGGCCGAGGCGAACCGCTCGTCCAGCACGTACGGCTGCTCCAGATGCAGGTTGCCGTACCGGTCACCCGATGGTGCGTGCAGCAGGGCGACGTCCGGGCGCAGCGCGGGCACCGCGATCAGGGTCTCCCCGGTGAACGGGCAGGTGATCGTCGCGTACTCGGGATGGAGCGCCGCGATGTCCGACCCGCGAACCCCGCGGACCGGCAGGAACGGCACGCCCATTTCCGCGGCCCGCAGCTGGGCCAGGAGGCTGACGCAGCAGCTCTCCGCCACCTCGATCGAGCCTTCCTCGGCTGCGCGGCGGTACGCGGGGGCCAAGCCGAGATCCTGCTCGAAACCCACGTAGCTCTCTTCGCAGCGGCGCACCGCGCCGACCGCCACGAGCAGGTCCACGTCAATGCTGTGCGCCGACCCGACCAGGTGCAGGCCGCGCCGGCCCTGCCGGATCAGCTCGCGCACCATCGCCATCGGCAGCCGGGAGGACAGCCCGCCGCCAAGCGCGACCATGGCGCCGTCGCTCACCAGGGCTACCGCGTCGGCGAGGCTGGTCCGCTTGTCGCGTGGTGGCTGCAGGCTCACGGTGATCCTCCGATGGTTTCGGTCAGAACGAGCATCGGGCAGTGCCCCGGCGGTGGTCAGGTCTTGGCGGGACAAAGAACCGGCTCAGGCTCGACCCTCCGGATCAATGGAATCAGCCACAGGCAGAGTCACTCTGACTGCATGAGCGAGCGCAAGGATCAGCAGGCGGGCAGCCCGGTGCGGGAGGAGCCTGTGCAGGAAGACTCTGTGCAGGAAGAGGTTGCGGCCGTCGTGAGCCGGGCCCGGGCGGCGGCGAGCGGCATCGAGCACTACACCCAGGAGCAGGTGGACGAGCTGGTCACAGCCATGGCCTGGGCGGTGGTACGCAAGGACCACGCCGAGGCGCTGGCCAGGCTCGCGGTTGACGAAGGCGGGTTCGGCAACTACGCGGACAAGGTGGCCAAGATCAACAAGCGGGTGACCGGCGTGCTGGCCGACATGTCCGGCCTGCGCACCGTGGGTGTCGTCGAGGAGCTGCCGGCCGCCGGGCTGACCAAGATCGCCAAGCCGGTCGGCGTGGTCGCCGCGCTGATCCCGGCCACCGGCCCGGACGCCACGCCGCCGGTCAAGGCACTATTCGCGGTCAAGGGCCGCAACGCCATCATCTGCGCCCCGCACCCGCGGACCCAGCGCGCCACCGAGGCGGTGGTCGGGTTCATGCGGGCCGCGTGTGAGCAGGTGGGCGCGCCGGCGGACCTGGTGCAGTCACTGCCCGCGCCGTCGCTGCCGAAGTCACAGGAGCTGATGCGCCAGGCCGATCTGGTCGTGGCCACCGGCGGCGCGGGCATGGTGCACGCGGCCTATAGCTCCGGTACCCCGGCCTACGGCGTGGGGGTCGGCAACGCTGTGCACGTGGTCGACGAGACCGCTGACCTGGCCGACGCGGCGGCGGCCATCCTCGCGGCGAAGACGTTCGACTACGCCACCAGCTGCCTGGCGGATAACGCGGTGATCGCGCAAGCCGGCGTCTACGACGAACTGGTGCAGCGGCTGACGGATGCAGGCGCGCACCTGTGTGACCAGCGGCAGAAGGACGCGCTGCGCGCGGTGATGTGGCCAGACGGCGGGCCGGTGCCGGCCATGGCGGTGGTGGCGAAGCCGGCCGCGCGCATCGCGGAGCTGGCCGGGTTCCGGGTCGACCCGGGCTGCCCGATGCTTCTGGTGGAGGAGACGGGCACGGGTCCCGGCCACCCGTTCTCTGGTGAGAAGCTGTCCGTGGTGCTCGCGATCTACCGCTACGACGGCGGCATCGCGGCCGCCGCGGACCTGGTGAACGCGATCACGGCCTATCAGGGCCTCGGTCATACCTGCGGAATCCATACCAGCTCGGACGCCAGTGTCGAGCGGCTGGCCATGACCACCAGGACGGCCCGGGTGCTGGTGAACCAGAACCTCAACGAGGGGGCGGGCAGCCCGCGCAACGGTCTCCCGTTTACGCTGAGCCTCAGCTGCGGCACCTGGGGCGGCAACATCACCACGGAGAACGTCAACGCGCGCCACTTCGTCAACCTCACCTGGGTGTCCCGGCCGATCGAGCCGAAGACGATCAGCGAGGAAGCGCTGTTCGCCGCGCACTGGCACGCTCACGGCCGCTAAAGCGCCGGCGCGCCGGCTTCACGGCTCCAGGCTCAGCCGGCTCGCCAGGAACTCGTCGGGCTCGAGGTAGTAAGGGTTGTCGATCACCATGCCGCCGAGAAGCGCCTTGGGATGCGTCTTCAGCACATCCATGATCAGGTCTCCTGAGCACCTGGTCAGGTCGTATAGGCACAGGTTGACCTGCGGGAAGTTCGACATGATGCGGTTGAGCTCTGATTCGTAGCCGATCAGGTCGTCGACAGCCCGGGGGCTGCGGTGCGCCCAGCTCATGTCACCGATGTTCCGGGCGAACCCGTACCCCTCCCCGGCTGGGCCCTGCCGGGCCTTGGCCCCCCAGAAACTCAGCATGCGCTCCGGCAGGAAACTGCCATCGGCCAGGTAGGTGCCCGCCGCGTCGAGCACCTCGAGCTGGCTGACCGACACGTAAGGGCCGACCTCGATCTGCTCGGACATCTTCGCCAGCACATCGCCGGGGGTGCAGCTGTCTACCACGCAGGTGCATTTGTCGCCCGCCCTGAGGCCCTCGACTAGGAAGGGGATGAGGATGTCGTCCCGCTCAGACGGCCTGCGGTAGAAGCCGCAGATGTGATCGCCGACGCCCAGCCGCAGGCCCAGTACCTCGTGCCGCACCTCTGCGGTCATGTCCCGCCTCCACATCGGGCGCCGGCCGCCCGGCGCCGGTTCCCCGGGCGGCGTCGCCACCTGGGGCTGAGGGTACCGCGCGGGCCGGGGCGCTCCCGGCGTCCCGGCCCGCGCCGCTCGGTCAGAGCTTGCTGCGCACCGAGGCGGCAGCCTGGCCCATGTTGCGCAGCTTCGCGTAGGCAGTGGTCCGGCTGAAGTAGCCAAGACCGCAGTCGGGCGCGACCAGCAGCCGGTCGGCCGGTATCACCTCGAGCGCGCGGCGGATCCTCGCCTCGATCTGCTCGGCGGTCTCCACCTGCAGGTTCTTGGCATCCACCACGCCGACGCCGAGCACCTTGTCGGTGGGGAAGTCGCGGAACGCCGCCAGCTCGTCGAAGCCCTTGTTGGTGAACTCCAGGTGGATCACGTCGGCGGGCGACTCTTTGAACAGCGGCATCATCGCGGTGGCGTGGTTATCGAACACGTCGCGCTGGCCGTCGACGCTGCCGTAGCACACGTGCCAGAACTTGATCGCGTCAACGCCGTCGAACATGATGTTCTGCATCTCGATCTGCCACATGTCGGTGGTGTACGGCGGCAGTACGTCGATCAGCTGCACCGCTTCCAGACCCATGCTGACCAGGTACTTGAGTTCTTGGTTCATCGCGACCGCCAGGTCCCTGGCCACCGCGACCTGGTCGCCGTAATGCTCGTCCTTGACGATGATGCTCTGCTGGGCCGGGCCGAGGAAGGCGACCTTGAACGGCTTGTCGGTGACGTTCTGCATGGTCATGACCACGCTCTCGAAGATCGGCCGTTCCCAGGTGATCTTGCCCTTGACCACCGCCTGGTAGAACGGCCGGTACTTCGGTCCGTCTCCGGGCGGGCCGTACGGCGCGAAGCCGCCCAGGTTCTCCGGGATGAAATGGAAGATCGGCTCGAGCTGGAAGCCGGGCGCCTCCCACTCGTAGTACTGCGCGCCGTCGCACAGAATGTCCAGGCCCGCCTTCTCCTGCTCGTGTGCGCAGATCTTGCAGGCATCCTCGTAAGCCACCCGCAGGTTGTGGCTGCGATAGACCGGCTCGCTCAGCGAGCCGAGGACACGCCCCTGTAGCCAGTGCGGCCTGGGAAAGGCCGACACCGCCGACACGGGAAGCAGAACTTCCTCACCACGAATCTCCATTGTCGTCACCCTTCATTGCTGACGGTTGGTTCGTTGTCCGCGCAGCACGGGTCTAGCCCGCGCCCTCTCAGCTCGGCCGGCCCAGCTCGGCCCGCACGATGGCGGCGCCAGCGGCCAGCGCACGCAGCTTGCTCTGCGCCGTCATCCGCTGCAGCATGACCAGGCCGCAGTCGGTGGTCAGCCCGAGACGCTCGGCCGGCACGTACTCCAGGCACTGCCGTATGCGGTCCGCGACCTCCTCCGCGGTCTCGGTGATGGTCGATTTCACGTCGATCACGCCGGCCACGAAGTCCTTGTCCCAGCCGTGGTCGGCGAGCGGCTTGAGGTCGTCCGGACCGGTACGGCCGACCTCGTAGTTCAGGGCGTCCAGGTGCACCTCCTTGACCAGCGGGAAGATGCCAAAGGCCCGGTTGGGGGCGGACGCGTCGGTGCGCCGGCTGGCCAGGACATAGGCCCCGTACTCCTGCTCGGTCTCGTCCGGCAGGTATCCGGGAGTCCCGCCGTAGTTGCCCCAGCACGTGTGAACCCAGAACTGGACGCCGGGGACGTCGTCGACGGCCAGGTTGAACACCTCGACCTGCCAGTCGCTCATCTCGTACGGCCACAGGAACTCGTCGAGCTGGATGATCTCCACCCCGGCGTCCGCCAGTTCCAGGAAGTCCTCGTGGTAGGCCTTCGCGATCGCGATGGCCAGTCCCCTCATGTCCTTGTAGTACTGGTCATTGGACGCGGCCGCGAGCACGTGGATGCCCTGGTAGGAGATCTTGACCGGCTTCTTGGTAGCCTTGCGCACCGCACGCAGCGTCGGCAGCGCGAAGGACGTCCGCCTCGATACCTCACCGACGACGGTGGGAGAGAAGAGCGTCGAGTAGATCGGCAGCCCCAGCTGAGGCCCGTCGATCTCGTACCCGCGCAGCCGCTCGAAGTAGTGGTAGACGACCTGAGCGTAGGGACTGTCGCCGCCGTGGACGCGACCGTCGGAGATGATGTCCAGCCCGGCGGCCTCCTGGTCGTGCACCACCGCGAGGACGGCATCCTCATACGCCTCCCGGGTCAGCGAGTCATAGACCAGCGCGCCGGGCGGGAGCCTCGAGTAGGAGTAGCCGTCGTACCAGCGCGGATTGGGGTAATTCCCCACCATGGTGGTCGGGAGCAGTATGTTTTCGTGACCCACTAGCATGTTCGGCCTCCTTGCCGGCTACGACGTCACGGTTCACTGTGTGATCCCCGCGCATATCCGACCATGACCTCCGCGGACGAACTCGCCGCCGGGACTGGCCCTTGCGGGACGCCTGTTAGCCCCGGCTCGGCCGGCCGTGGTTCAGTACCGCATGAGCCGCTGCCACGACACGCGCCGCCGAGACGTCCACCTCGGCCTCGAGCGAGGCCGCCACGGGCAGCGGCACATTGCCGCCGCTGACCCGGGCCACCGGGGCGGTCAGGTCGCTGAACGCCTCCTCGGCGGCGAGCGCCGCGATCGCCGCTCCCCAGCCGAGCTGGCCCGGATTCTCCTCCACCACCACCAGCCGCCCGGTGCGGCGCACGGAGGCGAGCACGGCGGCGGCATCCAGCGGCACCAGCGTCCGCAGGTCGAGAACATCGGCCGCGATGCCGAGACCGGCCAGCTCGTCGGCCGCGGCCAGGCAGGTCCCGACCGTGATCGACAACCCGACGAGGGTGACGTCGCCGCCCGCACGGACGTTACGGGCCCGGCCCAGCGGCAGCACGTGCTCGCCCTCAGGCACCTCCTCCTTGCGCCCGTACAGCGCCTTGTGCTCGAACACCAAGACGGGATCGTCGTCCCGGATCGCGGCGGTGAGCAACCCGAATGCCTCGGCCGGCCCCGCCGGTGAGACGATCTTGAGCCCGGGAACGCACATGGCCCAGTTCTCCACCGACTGGCCGTGCTGGCTGCCGAATCCGAGTCCGCCCGAGCCGCTTGCGCCGCGCAGCACCAGTGGCAGGCTGACCTGGCCGCCAGTCATGTACCGGACCTTCGCGATCTCGTTAGCCACCTGATCCCAGCAGGTCGCGTAGAAGTCGGCGAACATGATCTCCGCGACCGGCCGCAGTCCGGCCATGGCGGCGCCCATGGCCGCACCCGCGATGGCCTGCTCGGAGATCGGCGTGTTCCAAACCCGATCCGGCCCGAACCGTTCGCGGAGCCCTCCGGTCGTCTTGAACACCCCGCCGGAGGCCACGTCCTCGCCGAGCAGCACGACCCGGTCGTCGCGCGCCATCTCCTGCGCTAGTGCGGCGGCCACGGCCTGCCGGTACGTCAGTTCCGCCATTGCCAGCTCCCGTCGCTCCACACGTCCGTCCAGGCGCCGGAGGGTTCGGGCACAGGCCGGGCGAGCACCTGCCGGGCCAGGTCGGCCAGGTCGGACCTGGTGCGCGAGTCGATCTCGTCCAGCGTCGCCTCACTGGTGCCGGCCGCCGCCAGTGCCGCCCGCGCGCGCGGCAGCGGATCCCGCCCGCGCCACCGGGCCACTTCCTCGGCGGGACGGTAGGCGGCGCCGTCGGCGGCCGAGTGACCCTTCAGACGGTAGGTCTGCGCCTCGACCAGGCTCGGGCCCTGCCCGTTCCTGGCGGCGGTGACCGCATCGCCGATCACTCGCCGGACGGCCGCCACGTCGTTCCCGTCGACCACCACCCGGTCCAGGCCGTAGGCGGCCGCCCGGTCAGCGGCGGGCAGCTCGACCGGGATGACGTCCGCGATCGGCGTGTACTCCATGTACCAGTTGTTCTCGCAGACGAAGACGACCGGCAGCCGCCACACCGCGGCCAGGTTCAGCGCCTCGTGGAACGCGCCGATGTTAGTGGTCCCGTCGCCAAAGAAGCACACCGTGACCTGGCCGGTGTGACGGATCTTCGCGGCCCAGGCGAGTCCGCACGCGATCGGCAGATGAGCGCCGACGATGGCATAAGAGCCGAAGTACCCGTGCTCGACGCTGGTGATGTGCATGGATCCGCCCTTGCCCTGGCAGATCCCGCCCGCGCGGCCGAGCAACTCCGCCAGCACCGCGTCGGGCGGAGCGCCGCGCGCCAGGGCGTGCGCGTGGCCCCGGTAGGTGCCTAGCGAGCAGTCGCCGGGGCGGAGCACGGACGCTGCGCCCACCGCGATCGCCTCCTGGCCGAGACCCAGGTGCGCGGGGCCGTGGATCAGGCCCTGCCGGTACAGCAGGTCAACACGCTCCTCGAAATGGCGCAGGAAGCACATCCGCGCGTAAAGCTCGAGCCCGTCAGGAACGTCCATGGCGAGGACGCTACGACCGCCTGCCACAGGTGGGCCTCGTCCTGGCGGGGTCAAGGGAGGGCTTCAGCTCCGCATCGCTGGCCACTTCCGCTCAGCCACGCAGGGCCTGGAGCGTCACCCAGGCCCTCGTCGCCAGCTCCAGGTTGAAGCGCGTCTCGGGGTCCCCCAGGTCAAAGCCGGTCAGCTCGCGGATCCGCTGGAGCCGGTACTTCAGCGTGCTGCGGTGGACGGAAAGGGCCAGGGAGGTGGCCTCGTAGGCGCCGCCGTGCTGGAGGTACTGGGTGAGGGTCTTCAGCAGCTGGGTGTGCTTGCGCTCGTCGTACGTGGCCAGCACGCCGAGCCATTTCCGGACGAAGCCTTCCACGTCGGCGAGATCATCGACGGACGCCAGCATCCGGAGCACGTCCAGGTCGGCGAAGGCCGATGTCCGCTCGGACTCGGACGACACCTTCTGCAACCGCAGCGTCAGCTGTCCCTCGCGCAGTGACCGGGGCAGCAGGGACGGGCGCGGGTACGGCTCCCCGACTCCCACCCGGCAGCCTCCGCCGCCCAGCTGCGCGCCGGTGGCCAGGCGCAGCGCCTCCCAGTCGGTGCCCCCGGGGGCGACGATCACCACCGTGCCCGCGATCGTGCCCAGCAGGGCGGAAACCTGCTGCTGGCGCAGCGCGCGGCGCGCGGCGAGCAGCACGTCCTCGTGAACGGGTGAGCCTTCCGTGACCTCCAGGACCGCCACCTGGTGCGGCGGCCCCAGGTCGTAGCCCAGCGCCTCCGCACGCAGGTAGGCACTCTCGTCATCAGTGCCGGTGAGCAGGTCCTGCACGAGTTCCCTGCGGACCCGCAGCTCGGTGTCGGCTAGCCCGCGAAGGCGGGCCAGCTCGACGGCGAGGACGGTGGCCCCGTGCTCGATCGCCATCAGGTCCGTGCTGCCCGCGCGCCGGCCCGGGTCAATCAGGGCGAGCAGGCCGAGCACGCCCGGGCGCGGCGAGGCCAGGGCGACCACGCGGTCACCGTCACGTACCGACCGGCCCGCCGTCATCAGGCGGCGGAGCAGCTGCGTCCTCTCATACGGCGACGGCTTCGGATACGGGTCGGGCTTGCCCGGGCCCGCCCACGCGGACAGATTGCCGTACCGGTCCTCCACGGCCACCGCCAGGCCGGTCAGATCATGCAGGGCCTCGGCGATGCCAGCCGCCCCTTCCCCGGCGGCCGCGACCCGGGTGAGGCGCTCGTGGATCTGCATGCCCCGGCGGAGCGTGGCCACCGTCTCCTGCAGCGCAGCGTTGGTCTGGGCCAGCTCGGCTGCTATGGCGCGCTCTCGTGCGTGGAGTCGCGCGTTGGATACCGCCACGCCGGTCTGCTGCGCCACCACCTGGGCCAGGAACTGCTCCTCACCCGTTGGCGGGCCGCCGGCGCACGCGATCATGTGACCGATCGGACCCGCGATGCTCCGCAGCGGGTACGCCCACGCCCATGCGCCATCGCGGGTGGTCACCTTGCCGCCGGTCTCGGGGAGCGTACGCAGCTGGTCGTTCAGCTGCCGGGGAATCGAGCCTGTGCCGTCGACGTCGGTCCGCCAGCTGTCCCCCACCGCGAACCCGGCGATCCGCCACGCACCGAGCGTCGAGGCCGCGGAGACCGCCAGCCGCAGTATCTGCTCGTCGTCGGCGCTCTCGGTCATCAAGATGGACAGGACGAGCAACGCCCGGAGGTTGGTCAGCTGGGCCCTGAGCAAGACGGGATCGTCGTGGTGCCCACCTGCGGACGACCCGTTCGAGCTCACTCTTCCACCGCCCCGTGGATCAGGTGAGACGGACGCTAGATCAAGTACAGGCTGGCAGCTAACCTCCTGCAGGTCAAGAGAATCCGTTTTCCCTGTCCTACCGGGACAGGGAAACGGCGGGCGGGCGGTCACTGGGACGTCATGCCGCCGTCCGCGGTGATCACGGAGCCGGTGAGGAATGAGGAGTCGTCGCTGGCGAGGAAGAGCGCCACCGCCGCGATCTCGGCCGGCGTGCCGAGCCTGCCGATCGGATACTTGGCCGTGGTCAGCGCCAGCCCCGCCGCGAGGTCGCCGTGGCCGCGGGCGCACAGCATGGGCTCCATCAGCGGCGTGTACACCGTGCCGGGGCAGATCACGTTGACGCGGACGCCGCGCGGCGCCAGATCGACGGACATCGACCGGGTCAGCGCCACCACCGCGCCCTTGGACGCGCAGTACGAGGCGAAGTTCGCTATGCCGACCACCGCCGCGACCGATCCCTGGTTGACGATCGATCCGCCGCCGGCCGCCACCATCGAGCGTGCCGCCACCCGGGAGCAGAGGAACGTCCCCTTGGCGTTGACCGCGAAGCACCGGTCCCAGTCCTCCTCGGTGGCATCGATCACCGATCCGCTGCTGTTCACCCCGGCGTTGTTATACAGCACATCCACCCGGTCGAATTCGCGGCTGATCTGGTCAAAAGCCCCGTCGACCTGGGCCGCGTCGGCGATGTCGGCGCCGACCGCCAGCGCGCTGCCGCCGGTCTCGGCGATCAGCCCCGCCGTCTCCTTAGCAGCCTGGGCCGCGATGTCGACGAGCGCGACCGCGGCCCCCTCCCGGGCGAACAACACCGCCGCGGCCCGGCCGATCCCGGAGCCCGCCCCGGTCACCACGGCCACCTTGCCCGCCAGCTTGCCTGTCATCAGATCCTGTCCTTTCCCGCTGGTCGTTTCGTCCCCCGCTGGTCCTGTCGTCACAGCGCGGACATGCCGCCGTCGATCACCAGCGGATGGCCAGTCATGTAGCCGAGCCGGCCGGAAGCCAGCAGCGCGACCGCGTCCGCGATCTCGTCGGGCGTCGCGACCCGGCCGACCGGAATCCTGCCCTCCACCTCGGCCCGCAGCTCCGGCTGGTCGAGCCGCCAGCTCGTCATCGGGGTGTAGACCATCCCCGGGCACACGGCGTTGGCCCGGATGCCCGCGGCCGCGTAGTCGACGGCAATCGACCGGGTAAGCATCAGCGCCGCGCCCTTAGAGGCGGTGTAGGCGCACCGGCCCGGGAAGGCGACCAGTCCGGCCACGGACGCGATCGTGATGATGTGGCCCGACCCCTTCGCGATCATCAACGGGAGCACCGCGCGGCTGCACAGGAACGGCCCGCGCACGTTGACCGCGTGGACCCGGTCCCACTCCTCCACCGGCGTCTCGTGACACCGCGCGGCACTCCGGGACCCGGTGATGCCGGCGTTGTTGACCAGCACGTCGATCCCGCCGAAGCGGCCGTCGACGGCGGCCATCGCCGCGGACACGTCCGCCTCGTCGGTCACGTCGCATACCAGGGTGAGCGCGGCGATCCCGGCCGCGGCGGACGGCCGCACGTCAAGCGCGGCGACGGTGAAGCCGTCCTTGGCCAGCCGGGCGCAGGTCGCGAGCCCGATGCCGGACCCGCCCCCGGTGACCACCGCCACCGGGCCTGCTGTCACGGCCGGGCCTTCATGAATGGGCCGTCATGCTGAGCCATCAAAGGTTCACTGGGTTGAGCTGGCCTGCCCGCAGCCGGCACAGCTGGATGAAGTGCTCCGGGTTGAGGAACAGCTCGTTCAGCTCGGCCATGTCGTCCATCGTGAAGCCTTCGGGCCGCCGGATCAGGTAGTCGATGTACTGGAAGGCGTCCTTGGCGCCGAAGCCCACGTGGTGAGCGCCCAGGACCTTGCGCGAGTCCGCGTCGATGACAAGCTTGAGCCAGCCGGACAGGATGGGCCGGGTGAACGCGTAGAGCATCGATCCTTCGGCGGCCGGGAGGGCGAACGTCTCGGGGTCGGCGTCGTCCGGCGGCATCTGGATCTTGATCACGTTGCGGTACCTGCCCCTGGCCTCGGCCTCGGACAGGCCGCACCAGGTCACCTCGTAGGTCGTGTGCAGGAAATCCGGGTACTCGGTGTAGTCGAACTCGTAGTCCTCGCCCATGATGTTGCGGGCCGCCCCGACGCCGCACTTGCGGGCCTTGAACATCTCCATCGGCGGGCCGACCAGGTCACCGGCCGCGTAGACAGACGGCACGGAGGTCCGCATGTGCGTATCGGTGATCACGAAGCCGCGCTCGTCGGTCTGCAGCCCCAGGGGCGCGTACATGCTCAGGTCCGGGCGCTCCCCGGTGCCGACGAATACGAAGTCGGTGTCGATCTGCCTGATCTCGCCGCCGGGCGCCCGGTAGCGGACGCCCGCGACTTTGCCGTTGCCCAGCACCTCAAGTATCTCGGCGCCCACCACGATCTCGATGCCCCGGTCGGCCATCATGGAGACCACGTAATCCCGCAGTCCCGCGTCCACGTGGTGCAGGTTGGCCGTCTCCATCAGCGGGCTGCGCGTCAGGATCGTGGTCTGGCACCCGGTGGCCTGGAAGAACGATCCGTACTCCAGGGCTACCTTGGAGCCGCCGATGATGACGCAGCGGTTCGGCTCGTAGTCGAGGTCCTCGATCAGGGTGGCGAAGTCGTACACCCCTTTCAGGCCGATGCCGGGGACCTCCGGGTACATCGTCCGCGCGCCGGTGCACAGCACCAGGTTCCCGGCGCTGAACCGCTGGCCCTCCACCTCGACGGTGTGCTCGTCGATGATCGTCGCCGGGGCGTTGACGATGTACTCCATGTCGAGCTGTTCCTTCGACTGCCAGTTCATGATCGCGTGCGGGTATGACCGGCCTGCCTTGAACAGCTCAACGATTTCCCTGATGCTGGCCCGCTTCTCGTCGAACACGGGATACCACAGCCGGCCCTGCATGTGCCGGGCCAGGTCGAGTTCGCGGGCGCATTCAGAGAACAGGTGATGCGGGACGCAGGCCTGGTGCGGGCACGACCCGCCGAGGAAGGGCCAGGCGTCGACGGTCAGCTGGCGGCCGCCCCTGGCGCGCAGGTACGCCGAGCCGAACCGGCCGCTCGCGCCCCCGCCGACGAAGATGGCGTCGTACTCGCGGTCGTCCTCGTCGGGTGACGCCACGTTCCACAGGCCCTCGGCGTTGTCCCGCGGGTGCGCGACGATGTCGTCGATCAGCAGGGCCCACTCGCCCACGGTCAGCGGAGCGCCGTCCGCGCCGCGGTCACCGGCGGCCAGCGGGCCGAGTGCGTGGATCCGAGCTCGCAGCGACCTGAATCCGTCCGACGGCTTCCGTACATCGATCATCGCTACCCCTCGTCACCAGGTTGGCTGGTGTTCAGCATCACTGGCGGCGGCCCGGGCCGGGCAGGTCACCGAGGGACGAAGAACCGCCTGGGCATCGCCCCGCCAGATCAGGACGGCCGACGGTCATGACGCGGGCCCGGCAGCAGACGGATCTCGTCGATGCCGCTTGGTACCGTTCCGGTCATTCGCCACACCACCGCGAAGGAGCGACCAGGCCGTGATCACCGTATCGCCTGCCGAGCCCCGGGACGCCGCGGCCATCGCGGCGCTGCTGGAGGACCTTGGCCGCTTCTACGGCGCGACCGAGTCCGAGCCACTCGACCGGCGCATCGGCCAGATCAACGAAGCGATCTTCACGAGCCCGCCGGCCGCCTACGCGCTGCTGGCCCGGGATGGCGATCAGGTGGCCGGCCTCGCGGCGTACTCGTTCCTGTGGCCGGCGGCCGGCGCCACCCGGTCGCTCTACCTGAAAGAGCTGTACGTGCCGGACGCGTACCGCCGCCAGGGCGTCGGGAAGCTGCTCATGCACGCCATCTTCGAGACCGCCGCCACGCTCGGATGCAGCCGCGTCGAGTGGACTACCGACACCGGCAACATCGCCGCGCAGGCCTTTTACGCCGAGCTGGGCGTGCCCACGCACCGGTCGAAGGTCTTCTACAGAGTCGAAGACACCGGCTCGGGCCTCGGGTCCATCGTCCGGGGACAGACGTGAGCGGCGAGGTCGATATCACCACAGCGGCGCAGGTCGAAGGCGATCTCCACGTCCGTGTCCGCGATCGGCCTGCTGACCACGGCCTCGCGGAAGTTCTGCTTGTACTGGATCCAGTCGCACACCACGCGGAGTCGGGCCAGGTCGGCGGGCGACGCGCAGACCGCCTCCATGATCGGGCCGAGCGACGACCTCGCCGCGGCGGATTCCCGCAGCTTCCTGGTCGGCCGCAGGTCAACGTTCATCTCGGGCCATCCGGACGCCGGCCCCGTCGAGGATGCCCGGGACCGCCTGCTCGTTGCCGGCCACCAGCAGGTGCACCCCGGCGACGCCGTCGATCGCGCTCAGCTGCTGGATGATCTCGGCCGCGAGCCGCGCGCCCTCGGCGGCGGTCTGGTCCGCCGGGACCGCGCGCAGCCTGCGGTATACGTCGTCGGGCACCTGCACCCCCGGCACCTTGTCCCGCAGGAAGTCCAGCGCCCGCCGGGACTTGACGGCGCCCACCCCGGCCAGGATGTAGCACCGCTCATGCAGCCCGAGGTCACGGACCTGCACCATCCACCGGCCGAACGCGTGGGTGTCGAAGACGAACTGGGTCTGCACGAACTGCGCGCCGGCCGCGACCTTCTTGCCGAGCCGCTCGGCCCGGAACGCGACCGGCGGCGCGAACGGGTTCTCCACCGCGCCGAGGAAGCAGTCGGGCGCCGGGTCCAGGGTGCGCCCGGACAGCAGGACATGGTCGTCGCGCATGGTGCGCAGCGTCCACAGCAGCTGGACGCTGTCCAGGTCGAACACCGGCTTGGCTTCGGGGTGATCGCCGAACTTCGGGTGGTCGCCGGTCATCACCAGGACGTTGCGGATGCCGAGCGCCGACGCCCCGAGCAGGTCGGACTGCAGCGCGATCCGGTTGCGGTCCCGGCAGGTCATCTGCATGACCGGCTCGAGCCCGGCGGCCACCGCGGCCAGGCTGCCCGCCCAGCTGGCCAGCCGTACGTTCGAGCCCTGGTTGTCGGTGACGTTCACGGCATCGACCCAGTCCCGCAGCAGCGCGGCCGTCTGCGTGATCGGGTCGGTGCTCGCCCCGCGTGGCGGGCTGATCTCCGCGGTCACCGCGAAGCCGCCCGAGGCCAGCCGCTCGCGCAGGCTCATGATCCCCCCAGGACCCGCCGGTGATGGTCCTTGGTGCTGGGGCCCTCATCGCCAGTATCGCCCGGAACCCACAATCCCTCGTCACGGCCCTGCCAGTAGTTCAGCCACGAGCTCTGGCCCCAGCGGCGGTGGTCGCTGGGCCGGTGCAGCAGCCGCAGGTCCGCGACCCGGCCCTGGCTGGCCGCGCGCTCGTAGGCGTCGACCCAGACGCAGCGCAGCCCGGGATACACCTCGCACGAGCCGTCCGCGCCGACTCCTCCGCACGGCCCGTTGCGCAGTTCCTTGGGGCAGCCCATCGGGCACACGTACCCGGTGACGGGCAGGGCACACTGGCCGCACATCCAGCAGCCGAACAAGGTCTCTTTGGCCTGCCGCTCCGCGCCGGTGAACAGCCGGCGGGCCAGGCCTGACGCCTCGATCCTGGCGCTGAGCCAGCGCAAGCCCGGGCGGGGCCGCAGCGCTCGCTGCAGGCGGTAGGCCAGGCGGGCACCCAGGCGCGGACGCGCGGGAATGGGTGGCCTGGTGGTCAAGAGGCGGTCCGGCCCGGCCGGGACAAGACCAGCGCAGGGACAAATGGCGATGGGCTATCATTTACGCCGCGGTTACAAATGAATTGTGGCCGACGTTCACGGACCACACTGCGTCCCATGATGGATATGCTCCGTGCTGGCAGGCGCGGAATCAACGACGACCGCCACAAGCTTCGCGGCCGGCCATTGTGCGGGGCGACAAGCTGAGCCGCAAAAATCCGCTAAAACGAACCGCGAATAGCCGGGCAGCACAAATTTGCCGCGCCGAGTTTGTGGCGTGCCTTAGATGGCTCAGGCCGTTCTGGCCGAGCTGACAATGACAGAATGATCGCGCGCTCCCGGATAGGGCGTGCCGGGAGCGTCACCCGGCGTGGGCCGGAGGGCTGTGGCTATGGAGGACCCTGGTCTTGTCCGGGTTCCAGGCGGTGGTGGTGCCATCGGGATTCAGGACCAGCGTCCACCCCCACCTGTGAATTACCACTTGGTGGTGAAAGAAACAGAGGAGGACGCAGTCCTTAACGCTGGTCTTGCCGCCGTTCGCCTTGTGCTTGACGTGGTGCACCTCGCAGGCTGCGGCGGGCTGGTTACAGCGCCCGGCCCACTGACAATGCTTGTCGCGGAGGATCACGGCGTTGCGGATCCCGGGCGGGATGGTCTCACTGAACCCGATGTCCAGCGGCAAGCTCGGGCCGCCGAGACGGGCGCCCAGCTGCCGGCGCCGCAGGAAGCTGGCGAGCCCGCCCGGGCCCGAGAGGAGGTCCACGGCCTTGCCAATAACGGCTTGCTCGAGGGCTTCCCAGGCCCGCGCGGTGTCCGGGCCGGGCACCGCGCCGGACGCCGCCTGGGAGTCTGCCTCGCCGGTGTCCGCGGATCCGTCCTGCGGGCCTGGCGTGCTGTTCGCGTGGGCGTCGTGGAGCCGGGCCAGTTCGACACAGAGCCGGACCAGGCCGTCCAGGGCGTCCGGGTTCACCTGGCCCATCACCACGGGTGTGACTGACGCGTCGCAGGCGACGGCGCGGGCCGCGTCGCTGCCCTCGCGGCGGCCCACGCCGCCCGCGCCGAGGCGATCCACTCGTCCAGCAGCGCGGAGCTGCCGTCCAGCACCAGCAGGTCGGCCAGGGAAATATGAGCCCACACCTTCACCGGCTGCCCGGCCCGCTCGGGGAGCAGGCCGGCGGCGACCAGCCGCCGCATCGCCTCCATCAGCGCATCGTGATACCGCTGCTGGTGGCTGCGGGTGTCCTCGGCGCCGGCCGGGGCGGACAGCGCGTCCAGCACCGCGCCCACCACCGCTGCGCACGCCGGGGTCAGGTCACCGCCCAGCACGCCCGCTCCCTGGAATGTGGTCTCCAGCCGCACCGACCGGTCCTCGAACGTCTCGTCCGGATCGTCATCGGGGGGATCGGGCAGGGACCTTTGGTAGATCTCGCCGGCCAGTTCGGCCAGGTCGCGCAGGTCCATGCCGGCCGTGGCGGCCGCGATCAGGATCTCGTCGGCGGCGTCCCGGCAGTCCTCGGGCAGCTTGCCGGTCCACTGGCAGATCGTCCGGGCCACCGACTCAGACATCTGCCCGGCGGCGAGCGCCTGCGCGATCTTGGGGTGGGCGGCGGCGCGGCGGGCCCAGGCCGTGTGCGCGACGGCGGCACCCTTGGTGATGCCGGTGCGGTTGATCAGCCACGCCCGCGGGCTGTAGTCCGCGTCGGCGCAGTAGCCCTGTCCAGAGGTAAAGGCCCCCAGGATCGAGGCCCGCGCCGCGGTCTCGATCGCGTCCAGCTGCTCCAGCGCCAGCAGGCACTGCGCCTGCGTCTCTGTCGCCATCGCCGTCGCATCCGCCGCGGATAGGTAGCTCATCGCGGACCTCAGCATCCCCAGCGCTTCTGCGGCGCTGGCCGGTGATGTGACATCTTTCAACTTGATTGTCACCTCCCTCGCTGATCCTCGCGATCCGGCGGACGGGCTCCTCTCCCCCGGCGGTCCAGGCCGGGCTAGCATGTTCAATTTCTAGTTCGACTCTAGCAGTGACCTACGACATTTTCAGGGAACGCCGTGCGAATTAGGCATGATCACATTATTTTTCTTAGTTTGATGGCCTTGAAATTATTGGGACTAAAGGGTAAGGAGTGAACGGGGGCTTGGCCTCCACATGGATTACACATGGCCTCCATCTGTGCGCGACATCACCGGACTGAGCTAAGGCCGATGGATCTTGCCGGGCGGACCGGGCTCGTGGTGCGCTACATCGAGGAGCGGCTGGCCGTGCGAACATGCCGCCGTCCCGTCGAGTACCACCGATCTGGGCAGATGTTCACGCTGCCTGACGAGCATGCCGCGGTATGGGCGACGAGGACAGTCCGGCCTTCCGGCCGGGGTGTTCCCTGTGTTCCTGTCCCTGTACGCGACCCGAGGATGGGCTGATCAACGCCCTCCGGGTCGGCCGAGGGGTGGGCTGGGACGAGCACAGCGACTCGCCGTACCGCGGCACCGTCCGGCTTCCCGGCTTGGCCCTGCGCGGACGGGTTCCTGGCTACCGCGACGTATCGTCTGGCGGGGACATGAGGGAGTTTCGGGCGGATTCACCGGCGTGACCGAGGATCAGCTGCGCGAGGCGCACCAGCGTGACCTGGACGTAGAGGCCGCCGAGGGCCCGCACTTCGAGCGCGCGTGGCTTGACCCGGAGTCGGGCACGGTGTTGCCGGTCAAGGTCTAATAGGGGAGCTCGGTGTTCATCAGCTCGTCCAGCGTGATGCTGGCCGGACGCCTGGCGGTGGCGCGGCAGAAGTCGATAGCGTCTAGGGTCCAGCTTGGGCCGTTGGCGCCGACCTTCCAGGTTCCGCCGGCCGGGCCGGTCAGCGTCAGCTCGAAGTCCTTGCCGTGCCTGTCGGCCCACTCGGCGACGATGTCCGCGACGATCACGCCGTCGTGGTCGGCGGTCAGCTGCAGCGGCGTGCCGGTGGCGTGCGCGACGTCGAGGCGGTGCATCCACGGGTCGCGGGTCAGGATGACGTCGATGAGGTAGCCGAACGTCCAGGGTTCCTGTACTCCGTTCATGTCGTTGAGCTGCGACATGGTACGGCGGCGCACGAAGGCCGGCGTGCGGCGGCGGCCGGCCACGGCCTTGGCCACACGCGCGGCGTAGCGGTCGGTGATCCGCTCGGGCGTCCAGTCCTTCCGCTCGTCGACCTGGAGCTGGGTGAGCGCGTCGATATAGACGCCGCCGACCTTGGTCGCCTTGCGCTGCTGGCGGAAGCTTTCCCGCATTGAGGCGGCCATCTCGACCATCCCGAGCATGTGTGCGGCCATCTGTCGCACGTCCCAGGCCGGACAGTCGGTCCGGGCGGCCCACTGGGCCGGGTGTAGGGACCGGAACGCCTCGGCGCAGCGATCGTATTCGGTGGCGGCCAGGCGCATGGCCACCGACCGGGGCAGGGCGGATTCGCGGGATTTCATAAGTCCTTCTTTCCGGTTTGTTCGGTGTTAGCCGGTTCGGGGCTGGCCAGTTCGGAGCGGGAAATGCCGAGGTCATCCGCGAAGATGGCGATCACCCGGGGGATCAGGCGGCGCCACCGCTGGCCGCCCGGGTCGTTGGCGAGCTGCTGGGAGACCAGGCCGCCGATGATCGCGGTGAAGATATCGGCGTCCTGGTCCGTGGTGATGCCCATGCCCCGTAGCTCGTCCAGGAGCAGGCCGTAGACCTCCATGGCGGGCGCGTAGGCCTGCGGGCTTGGATGGAAGCCCGGGATGATGTTCACGTCCATGAGCTGGTGCCGAGCCAGGTCGGCGACGGCGAAGTCGAAATAGCGTTCCGCCAAGTCCGCCAGCCGTGCGCGGGGCTCGGCGGGCAGGTCCATCTCCTTGAAGTAATCGAGGAAGGCCTGCCACGCCTGTCCGAACATCGCGTCGTAGATGGCCTGCTTGGAAGCAAAATGCGAGTAGAGCGACGGCTGCTGCATGCCGACCCGGGCGGCGATGTCGCGCAGCGTCAGCCCGGCGATGCTGGTCTCATGCGCGGCATCCCAGGCGGCGTCGAGGATTTCCTGCCTGATTGCCTCATGTCGTTCGGCTTTCCTATCACGATTAGGCTTAACTATCACCGTTTGATCATCGGCGCACGCTGAAGCTATGTCAAGGGTTCCCGGCTGGATTGCGGCTGCCGGATCGTGGCAGCTGGCCTGGAGTGCTACCGCGCGAGGGCGGCGAGGAGCAGCTCGCGGGTGGGCTGAGCGACCGGCGGCTCGTTGCCGTTCTTCCTGAGGGTTTCCCGCGTGCACGCGACGACGTACGGGTCGGTGTAGACCTCCTCGGGCGGGCAGATCATGCCGTTGATCTTCCAGAAAGCGCGGAAGGGCCGCCGGGTCGTCGCCGTGCCTGCCGAGGGTGTCCGCCAGGTCGGCGGCGCCGGACAGGGCCAGGGCCAGGCCGCGGCCGAGGGTCGGGTTGGTGGTGCAGACGGAGTCGCCGATCGCGTGTTCAACGCGTGCTCTCCCCTCGGCGCTGCGGCGCGCCCGGGACCAGCCGGTCACGGGCGGCCGCGACCCGAGGGGATCGTACCCCGCAGACGGCCGACGGCGGCGACGGCGTCCTCGTGGTGGAACTCCTCGCCGTATAGGTCGCCCTTGGGTTCCTGATGCCCGGCTTCGGTGCGGGCGAGCGTGCCGGTGCGGACCGGATCGAAGCCGACGCCGTTGATGAGCCGTTCGGTAGTGGGGGCCGCGTCGTCGTGGTCGGTGGCGTAGAACATCACCACCCGGTCCGGCCCGGTGCGCCCGGCCGAGGAGGCCTGGAAGCCGGCCGTCAGCGTGTTGAACGCCTTAACCCATATCGCCTGCGGCGCCTTGGCGGCATTGACCGCGGCGGCGGAGGAATCCCCGAGGTCGAGCACCCCGAAGCCGCCGCCGGTCCGGCCGAACTGGTTGGTGGTGTCGATGACGAGCTTCCCGGCTAGGGCGCCCGGGCCGCCGGCCTGCTCGATCGCGGTGGCCACCACCGCCCAGGGCACGGAGATGACCACCACCTCCGCCTGAGCGACGGCCCGGACGGGGTCGCTGGCGGCGGCCCCGATCTGCCGGGCCAGGTCCTCGAGCTTGTCCTGATCCCGGGCGAAGCTGACAGTAACGTCGTGCCCGGCGGCGGCGTAAAGCCGGGCCAGGTTGCCGCCGATGCGGCCGGCGCCGACGATGGCGATGGCGACGGCGATGCGTGTCATGATTCCTATCTCTCTAAGTTTTGGGTTCTATGCTTGAATTCAAGCATTGCTGCCATCTAATTGCTACGAGTAGACTTCGGCCGTGAGTGAACAGCCCGCGAGCGGCGGCCGGTTGCCGTACGGCGTGGCGGCCTGCCGGAACGGCTGGGACGACGTGGATCGCCTGCTCGTCGACTGGTACGGGCAACGCCCGGACCTGGACTTCACGCCCGTGGGGGTGGTGACCCGGCTGTCCCGGGTGCGCAGCTACCTAGATGCCGAGCTGGCCGGGGTATTCGCGGGGTTCGGCCTCACTTCGGCGGACTTCCTCGTCATCGTCAGCCTGCGGCGGGGCGGGACACCGTACCGCATGCCCCAGGCGCGGCTGATGGACGCACTCGGCCTGACGTCCGGGACGGTCTCCGTCCGGCTGGACCGGCTGGAGAAGAGCGGGATCGTCACGCGGGAGCCTGATCCCGCGAGCGCCCGCGGCTCGCTGGTTCAGCTCACGGACAAGGGGCTCGAGCTCTTCGACCGGGTCGCGCCCGTGCACCTGGCCAACGAAGACCGGCTGCTGTCCGCGCTGTCATCGGCCGAACGGCAGGTCCTGGCCGACCTGCTGCGCCGGCTGCTCTCCTCGTTCGAGTCGGGCACCACCGACGTGGCGGCCTCCCTCGGCCTCGTCCTGGAGCCCGCCCGGCTGGCGCGCGCTCGCCGGCATGCGGTCGGGCTGTCCGACCAGGCCGGGCTGCTCGTTACCTCGGTGGAGCCGGGCAGCCCGGCGCACGCCGCCGGGATCGAGCGCGGGGACCTGCTGACCTCGATCGACGGGGTCGAGGTCATCAGCAGCACCGGCCTGGCCCTGCACCTGGAGAACCTGCTTGGCCGCCGGACGGTGCGGGCCGGGCTGCTGCGCGGCAACGAGGCCGTGACGGTCCGCCTGACGCTGCCGGCTAGGACTCCAGGTACCTGATGGCGGCCTGAGCTCGCCGGGCTAGCACGACGAAGGCGGGAAATACGCCGGCCGAGGGCCGAGGCGGCTGACCCGGCCCGTTCGGCCCGATAAATCTGTAGGCAGGTCTGGTGCGGACGGTAAGGGTCGCCCTATGACACTTCGAATCCAGTGCGTGTGCGTCGATGCGGTTGATCCGGCCAAGGTGGCCGCGTTCTGGCAGGCGGCGCTGGGATGGCGCCGGACGTGCGAGGAGGACGACGAGATCGTGCTTGAGCCGCCGGAGGGCAGCGCCGAGGATGGGGTCGCGCCCGATCTGCTGTTCCTGCGGGTTCCCGAGAAGAAGACGGTCAAGAACCGCGTTCACCTCGACCTGCGGCCCGAAGACCAGGCCGCCGAGGTGGCACGGCTCGAGGGGCTGGGCGCCCGCCGCGTTGACATCGGACAGGGCTCCGAGGTCAGCTGGGTCGTCATGGCCGATCCCGAAGGCAACGAATTCGACGTGCTGAGCCCGCTGACGGCCTGACCACGACGCCCCGGGTTTCAGTGCGTGGCCGGGGGGAAGCCGGTCGGCGCACACGGTACAAATACTCTTACAGACACACGGTTCAAATACTCTTACAGATAGGACTTTCGGCTCTTAGGCGCCGCCATACGCTGGCGTATGGTCGCTGACGCAACGTTCTCCCGTCCGCGTGCTGGGCGAGCCTGCGGCAACGGACCAAACTGTCATCTTTACGCGCGTAGCGGCGGCAAGTAGCGTCGGAATGGTTCGCTGCGCAGCGCCGCACCCAGGAGGCATGGATATGACCGCACAGGAAACGGCCTGGCAAGCCGCGGAATCGGCCGCGGCCGTGCTGGCCCCCGATGCCGACGTGCTCGCCTCGGTAGACGCGGCCGGGCTGGGCACGTCCACGTTCGCGGTGCTGCGGCGCGCGGCCGGCAAGCCCGCCGCCACTACGTCCGCGGCGCTGCGCTACTGGACCAGCGTCGCGATGGCCGGGCCGGTTGCCGCGGCCCGCTGGATGGGCATGGACGCGCCGCCGCCGGTCCCTGTCCCGGAGGGCGACAAGCGGTTCGCCGACCGGACATGGACCGACAATCCGGCCTTCTTTGCCGTCCGGCAGGCGCATCTGGCCGCGTCGCGGCTGGTCAGCGATCTGCTTGAGGCCGGGGCGGGCAACGCCATGGACGATGCCAAGGCCGCGCTCGCGACCGGCTTCTTGCTGGACGCGCTCGCGCCGACGAACTTCCTGCTCACGAACCCGGCTGCGATCAAGCGAGCGTTCGAAACCGGCGGGGCCAGCCTGGTGGCCGGGACCAGCCATTTCGTCGACGACATGCTCAACAACGGCGGCCGCCCCCGCCAGGTCGACACCCGGCCGTTCCGGGTCGGCGAGAACCTCGCCGCCACCCCCGGCAAGATCGTGTTCAAGAACGACCTGATGGAGCTCATCCAGTACGCTCCGCAGACGCCCAAGGTCCGCGCGGTCCCCGTGCTGGCCAGCCCGCCGTGGATCAACAAGTACTACGTCATGGACTTGGCGCCCGGCCGCAGCTTCCTGGAGTGGGCGGTGCAGCACGAGCGCACCGTGTTCGCGATCTCCTACCGCAACCCGGACTCCTCTATGCGCGGCGTGACCTTGGATGACTACCTCATCCACGGCCCGCGGGAAGCGCTCGATGTCATCGCCGACATCACCGGCGCGCCCAAGATTGACATTATCGGGCTATGCCTCGGCGGCGCGCTGACCGCCATGCTGGCCGCGTACCTCATCGAGAAGGGCGACGACAGGATCGGCTCGATCACGCTGCTCAACACCCTGCTTGACTACAGCGAGCCGGGCGTCCTGGGCACCTTCACCGACGAGAAGACGGTGCGACGGCTGGAGCGGCAGATGGCGGAGACGGGCGTCCTGGAAGGCAGCCAGATGGCAGGCACCTTCGACATGCTCCGCGCCAACGACCTGATCTTCAACTACGTGGTCTCTAACTGGCTGATGGGCCAGGAGCCGCCGGCGTTCGACATCCTGGCGTGGAACGGGGACAGCACCCGCATGCCGGCCGCCATGCACTCGTTCTACCTGCGCTCCCTGTATATGCGCAACGAGCTGGCCCAGAGCGAGCTCGAGCTGGTCGGCCAGCAGCTGTCGCTGTCCTCGGTGAAGAACGACACATACGTGGTAGGCGCGATCAACGATCACATCGTGCCCTGGCACGGGTCCTACAAGACCGGCGGCCTCATGGGCGGCAGCGTCCGCTACGTGCTGTCCAGCGGTGGGCATATCGCCGGCATCGTCAACCCGCCCGGCCCGAAGGCCTGGTACGAGGCGGCCGAGTACTCCGGCCCCGACCCGGAGGCCTGGCGGTCCGCCAACAGCAAGCACCGCGGCTCGTGGTGGGAGGACTGGACCGCCTGGTCTGACGCCCGCGCGGGTGCGCACATCAAGCCGCCGCACATGGGCAGCAGGCAGCACCCGGCCATCGCGGACGCTCCAGGAGAGTACGTGTTCGGCTAAAGCGGCCTGCCGACGACACGGAACGGAGACAACACCATGGCAGACATGAACGGCCAGGTCGCACTGGTGACCGGAGGGATCCGCGGTATCGGGCTGGCCATCGGCGAGAGGCTGATGAACCGCGGCATCAAGGTGGCGGCCGGCTACTCCTCGAACCACGACGCGGCCCAGCAGTTCAGCGATAAGTACGCCGACCACGGCGTCACCGTCCATCAGGGCAACATCGGCTCTAACGACGACTGCGTGCGGGTCATCGGCGAGGTCCTGGACCAGCACGGGCAGCTGGACATCCTGATCAACAACGCCGGCATCACGGTGGACAAGACGGTCCGCAAGATGACCCCGGAGGAGTGGGACCACGTCATCCACGTCAACCTGTCCGGCGCGTTCTACCTGTCCAAGGCCATCTTGCAGCACATGCTCGACCGCGGCTACGGCCGGATCATCAACATCTCCTCGGTCATCGGCTCGGCCGGCGGGTTCGGCCAGGCCAACTACGCATCCGCCAAGTCCGGCCTATTCGGGCTGACCATGAGCCTGGCTCTGGAAACCGCCAGCAAGAACATCACCGTCAACGTGGTCACGCCCGGGTACATCACTACTGAGATGACCGCGGCCGTCCCCTCCTCCGTGATGGAGAAGCTCGTGGCCCGGATCCCGGTGGGCCGGCTGGGCGAGCCGAACGAGGTCGCCCGGGTGGTGGAGTTCCTCGCCGACCCCGAATCGGGCTACATCACCGGCCAGGTCTACCCTGTCAACGGCGGTCTTTACATGTAGGTGCGGGCGGCTAGTGCTCCTGGGTGGGCAGGGACTGCACAGCCGGGACGGTGGGCGGGGACTGGTCCTGGCTGGTGATGTACTGGCGGAGCAGGTAGTCGCGGGTGGGCGGCAGGCCGGGGAATGAGCCGCGCCGGTCCGGGCGGAGGTTGAGGGCGCCGGTGAAGTCGCTGCACGTCTTGCGGCGCCAGGCGCTGATGTTCGGCTCTTCGACGCCGAAAAGCCGTTCCATGAAGCGGATCGTGGAGGTGTAGTCGGCGACCTCGCGGTAGATCCGCCCGCCGGTGCTGAACGGCGAGATGACCAGCGCCGTAGCCATCCCGTACCGATACAGCGGCGAGGATGGCGGGGCCTTCTGGTACTGGGCGAACCAGGCCAGCGGGTTGTCGTCGCCGGTGTCAGGCTCTTGGTAGTTCTTCCAGCTGATGCCGGCCGCCTGCAGCCGTTCGGGATATGTGGTCCAGGTGTACGGCGGCGTCTCGGAGTTGTCGATGACCGGGCCGCCGTTCTTGCCTCCGGGATCGATTGTTCCGGTCCAGCCGTACAGCCGATTCGGGTTCGTGGGGGCCATTACCGAGCAGTGGCAGGCGTCGCAAATGGTGAACGCGTCCGCCAGCGCGTAGTGGAACGGCAGGTCGGCGCGCGTGTAGTAAGCCATGGTCAGCGGGCCGTCGGTGTTGCCGTTGGACGCACGGTGGGCGGGCACCCAGTTATCCATCTTGCCGCCGTTCCAGGAGGCGTGCTGCACGGCCCACGCGTGCGACAGGTCGTCCACCGCGGCGGCGCTTGTCGCCATGGTGTCCATGTGGAAAGGGCAGCACATAACCGTCCGGGTTGAGCGGGTCCGGCTGGTACCACACCGGCTTCCCGTCCGGCAGGGTGATCGCGTTCGGGTCGCTGAACCCGCGCACGCCGCGATAGGCGCCGAAGTACGTGTCGAACGACGGTTTTCCTGCATGAGCACGATAACGTGCTCGATCTGCGACAGCTCCCCTGGCTTGGCATTCGTTTCCGCTTCCGCGACGGCTTTGTGCAGCGCCGCCGGGAGTGTGGTGACGACACTGGCGGCACCAAGGGTTCCGGCAGTGGCTCCGATAAACCTGCGTCGGCTGATGGAAGTCATGGCTCATCTCCGCTCATTGGCCCGATGATGGTGCATATCCTCCGGAAACTGTCCGAACGTGTGGAGATGTGCGCGGCACAGTCAGGTGTCGGGCTGTTGAACAAAAACCCGAAGCCGCTCCCGCGGCGTCTGTGGCGTTCCGTGGCGATACTGGGGCATGGGCGAACTGCGGAACGGCCCAGATGAGACGGACCACGGCGACGGGCCTGCGCCCCCTGGCCCGGAGGTCGGCGACAGCGGAGCTGCCCGGCAGCATATCGAGCCACGCAGTCGCTCTGAGTATGCCGCTGATCTGGAACAGCGGGTCGCCACTGGATGGAGCTTCCGTTCCGGTTCCGGAGCGGGGAGCCGACGGACGGCGCGGACGGTCGCGGTGCGGACTGGCTGAATACTCCTCTTGAGGTACTCCGGCGGTTTGAACCCCGGCAGGCCGGTTTGCCGGAGATTAGCGCCGGGGACGCGGCGGCCTACCTCAACGCGCATCACATCGAGCGTCCCTGGCTTGCGGCGGCGCGCGACTGCGGGCCTGAGGTGCAGCGGATCTTCGCCGAGCTTGACCAAGGAGGCGGCCATGCCCACATTCGCCATGAGGGCTGGGTCACCGAGGAGATGAACGAACAGCGGGTGGCATACCTGGAAGATGCGGGTGGCGATTAGGATTGCTACACGCTACATCATACGATTGTGTCATGACACAACCGCATGATGTCGAAAAGCTGCCGTCGCCATCAGCGGCACTCCTGCAGCTCGCTCGGCTAAAGGCCGATATGAGCCAGCGAGAACTGGCCGAACGGGCTGGAGTACCGGTCACCATGATCTCGGCCTATGAGCGTGACCTGCGGCAGCCCACCCTCACCACACTACTCAGGCTGCTGCGCGCGGCTGGCTTCGACCTCCGCCTGCATCTGGCCCCCTACGACACGCATGACGACATACTTGCCGAGTTGGAGGCTGGCCGTTCCGAGTCCGAGCGACACCGCCGAGATCGCGAGCTTCAGGCATGGCGCCAGGCCACTCCTGCAGAGGATGTGGCGTGAGCGACCAAGAGGATGCCGATGAACCGGAACTGAACGCCGCAGCCATAGTCGGAGCGCTGAACCGGCACCAAGTGCGCTACGTCATCATCGGCGCCTTCGCCGCTATCGCACAGCAAGCCCCGATACCAGCAACTAGAGACATCGATCTCACGCCGGAGACAGGCCAGGAAAACCTGGCCCGGCTGTCGCTTGCGCTGAAGGAGCTCGGCGCGCGAATCCGGACCGAGGGAGTACCGGACGGGCTGCCGTTCAGTCACGATGCCACATCCCTGGCGGCGGCCGAGATGTGGAACCTGATCTGCCCTGACGGCGAGTTCGACATCTCGTTCCATCCGTCAGGCTTCGCCGGAGGCTACGCCCAGCTTGTGGTCAATGCGCACCGTCTTCGCGTGGGCGAGGTGGAAGTCGTCGTCGCAGACCTCGCTGACGTGATCCGGTCAAAGGAGTCAGCGGGCCGCCCGAAGGATCTACGTGTGCTGCCGTTGCTCTATCGCCACCAATCCGCCCGCCGCGCGGCGGAATAAATGACGCTGGACATCAGCCACAAGCGAGCTGTGGTCAAAACGCTGATCCAATAAAGGGACGAAAAGTGCACGCGGCGCGGCAGTCGGCCGACGGACCGCAGCATTACCTGACCTGCGCGCTCTGGCGGCTCTGCTTGGGGCGAGGTCAGCGGGCCGCGTGCTCCCGGTCGACGAGGGTGGGCGCGGGCACCGGGATGGCCGGGACGGACTCGGGGAGGGCGAAGGTAGCGAACAGGGCGGGGTCGTTGAACGAGACGACCCGCGACAGGCCGGACGGGGTGAGGGTGAGCACCATAATGCCGTGAGCATGGTGAACGCCGTCGTTTTCGCGCATGTAGGCGGCGAACGCGGGCTGGCCGTTGGCCACGGCCGGGATCATGCGGAAGCGTCCCGGGCGGTCAAGGACCCAAGCGGCCAGGAAACGGCCGATGGGCTCACGGCCGGCGAACCAGGTGGGCAGCGGCGGCATCTCGAACACGGCGTCATCGCGCAGTAGCCGGATCAGCCCGGCCACGTCGGCGTTCTCGAACGCCGACGCGTACCGGTCGAGCAGCGCCTGGATGCCGGGGTCGGCTGGCTCGCTGATCTCATCTTCGGCAGGGGCCGCCTGCGCGAGGTGCGCCCTGGCCCGCTGCAGGGCGCCGTTCACCGCGACGGTGCTGGTGCCAAGCAGCCCGGCCACCTCAGCTGACCGCCAGCCGAGCACATCGCGCAGGATCAGCACGGCGCGCTGGCGGGCGGGCAGATACTGCAGTGCGGCAATCAGGGCGAGCCGCACGCTGGCCCGGGACGCGGCGATCTCGGCGGGATCCTCGGCCCCGGAGCTCAGCAGCGCATCCGGGATGGGCTGCAGCCACGGGACCTCGGGCCGGGCCGCGGCCAGCTGCCCGGCCGGGTCCTCGCCCGGGGCGCCCAGACCGGAGGGCAGCGGCCGGCGGGCGCGGGTCTCCAGCGCCCGCAGGCACGCGTTCGTCGCGATCCGGTACAACCAGGTCCGCAGCGACGAGCGGCCCTCGAACTCGCCGTAGGAGCGCCAGGCCCGGGTCAGGGTCTCCTGTAGCTGGTCCTCGGCGTCGTGGACCGAGCCGAGCATGCGGTAGCAGTGGGCCAGCAGTTCACCCCGGAACGGGCCGGTCAGCCGCGCGAACTCGTCGCTGCCTGGCATGGCTGTGTCCTCCCGCGCCTTCGCTATCGCTGGCATCGCTGCTCCGTTTCCCCGGCCGCGCACGCGTGTCGCGGGCTCTCACCTATATAGATCCCGCCCGGCAGGAAAACTCACCGGCCGCCGGCAGTTGAGTTCGCGCGCACTCCCGGATCTGTACGGCTGAACGGCAACTGCAGGCAGAACGGAGAACGGTAATGCCGGAGATGACGACCGCGACGGGGCCAACCGTAGCGCTGGCCGACGACCGCGGACCGGCGGATATGCCGCCCGCACGCAGGCGATGGACGGCGGTAGCCGCCGTTGGCGTGCCGGTCGCGGCCCTCTCACCGTCCAAATCCAACTAGGAGGAACTCCGATGGAAGACCTATCAGGAACCACCGCCCTTGTCACCGGGGCAAGCCGGGGCCTGGGCCGCGGCATCGCGGCGGCGCTCAGCGCGGCCGGCGCACACGTAGTCGCGGTGGCCCGCGACGGCAGCCGGCTCGCTGAGCTACCTGCCCAGCTCGGCGGCTCGATAACGCCCGTCACCGCAGACGCCGCCGATCCCGTCGTGGCCGGGCAGCTCATCGACGCGCACCGGCCGGACATCCTGGTGCTCAACGCCGGGGCGGCCCCGCTGACCCGCTCGCTGCGGAATCAGACCTGGCAGACCTTCAGCCGGAACTGGGAGGTCGACGTGCAGCACGTGTTCCACTGGACCCGCGAGGCGCTGCTCGCCCCGCTCAGCCCGGGCAGCGTCGTCATCACGATGTCCAGCGGGGCGGCGCTGCGCGGCTCACCGCTGTCCGGAGGCTACGCGGGAGCCAAGGCAACCGTCGGGTTCATCAGCTCTTACGCGGCGGATGAGTCGGCCCGCGGTGGCCTCGGCATCAGGTTCATCTCGCTGCTGCCGCAGCTGACCCCGGCGACCGACCTCGGCGCCGCCGCGGTGGCCGCGTACGCCGCCAGGGCGGGCCTGGATACCGCCGTGTATATCAAGCAGCTCGGCCCCGTGCTCACGCCTGAGCAAGCCGGGCGCAGCGTCCTGGAACTCGCCACCGGCGCCAGCCCGGACCATGGTGCCTTCCTGCTCACCGGCGGCGGCCTGACGCCGATAACTGACTGATGGAGCGCGGCGGGAGGGCGAGCCGCTGGGCGGCGCGGACGACGCAGGCGCGGCGGCGGGCGTGCTCGGGGTCGTCCGCGTCGTCGGCGCCGGTGAGCATGCGGGCGAGCTGGGGGACAGCGTGCCAGAAGGCGGCCAGGGCGATGAGCAGGAAGACCAGGTGGGCGGGGTCGAGGTCATCGTCGAGGAGACCATCGCGCTGGGCGGCGGCGACGGCCTGGACCTTGCGCTGGTAATGGGCGGTGCGGGGGGCGCTGGCTCTGGAGGCCGATGTCGGCGACGAGGGCGCGGTGATCGGGGCGGCCGCCGAGGTCGATGCGGCCTAGGGCCGGGTCGACGCGCTGATCAACAACGCGGGGTCGATGCCGGGCCGCCAGCCGGTCCTCGAGCTGGAGCTCTCGGTGCTCGAACGGGTGCTGCGCTCCAACCTCATCGGCAGCTTCCTGACCACTAAGCACTTCGCGCCGCTGATGATCCGCGGTGGCGGTGGCCGCATCATCTACCTGTCCAGCGTGGCCGCCGTGCAGGCCGGCCCGGGCGGAGCGCCCTACGGCGGCGCCAAGGCCGCCCTCAACGTCCTGGCTAACGTGGTCCATCAGGAACTCGCCGACAACGGGATCCGGACCGTCGCCATTGCTCCCGGTCTGACCGACACCCCGGGCATGCGTGCCATCGTCGGCGAGGAGTACATCGCGCGGGTGGCCGGACAGTACCCCGGCGGGCGGGTCGGCCAGCCCGAGGACATCGTGGCGCTGACCGCGTTCCTGTGCAGCGACGCGGCCGGCCACCTCTCCGGCACCGTGATCACGGTCCGGCCGCCGGTCTACCGCTAGAACGGAACCGATATGCCGGCTGTCCGTCCACGCCGCCGCTAAGGAGAACGTGGCCGCGGCCGATTTGATCCTGCCTGTGGTTGCGATCGCCGGACTCGGGGCGATCAGCCCGGCTCGTTCGGGATAAAACGCCGCGGCGGGACCGGCAGAGAGGTCAGGACGCGGCCGGCGCGGGTTCTGGCAGGATGCGGTGCAGGATCGTGGTGTCGCCGCTGATCTTCAGGCCGAGGTCCTGGGCCTGGGCGGGCGTCAGCTTGGCCGAGAGCAGGCCGAGGATGAGCCTCGGGACTCCCTCGAGGACGAGGTCCGGGGACGGGGCCGTGCCGAGCCGGGTGCCCACCGAGCCGCCGGAGACCTCGATGACCGCGGGACGGCTGGCGGTGCGGATCTCGATCGACACCGCGGGGCCGCCGGGATCTCCGTCGTGCAGGAAGAGGGAGACAGGGAAGGCCAGCCAGTGGCTGCGGAACTCGTCGCCGTCGGCGGGCTGGGCCATGTAGCGGACCCCCCAGCCGCCGAGGGCGTCCAGGACCGGCTCGAGCTCGGCGCCGGCCTCGGTCAGGTGGAACAGCGTCGTGGCCACCGGCGGCGGGGCCTCCTCCCGCCAGACCAGGCCCGCCGACTCCAGGTCGCGGAGACGGTCCGAGAGCAGGTTGGTGGCGATGCCGGGGAGCCCGTTCTTCAGGTCGGTGTACCGGCACGGCCCCTGCAGGAGGAGCTCCCGGATGACCAGGAGGGTCCACCGGTCGCCGATCACGTCGAGGGCCTTGGCCACCGAGCAGTACTGGCCATAGCTGCGCATGCCATCAGGGTAGCCGAGTGTTCGTTGATTTCCAAGTTTTATTACTTGACTTTTTCAACTTAGAGCATCAGTATTTCAACCATGCGCTCTAAGCCAATGATCCTCGTCGCCCTGCTGCTGGCCGCCTTCGTCATCAACCTGGACACCACGCTGGTGAACGTGGCGCTCCCCTCGCTGGTGCGGGAACTGCACGCCACCACCACCCAGCTGCAATGGGTGGTCGACGCCTACAACCTCGTGTTCGCCGCGCTGCTGCTGACGTTCGGCAGCCTGTCGGACCGGCTCGGCCGTAAGGGGATGCTGCTGGCCGGACTCGCCGTGTTCGGGGCGGCCAGCCTGGCCGGCGGCTTCACCACCAGCCCGGCGCAGCTGATCGCGGCGCGATCGGTGATGGGGCTGGGCGCGGCCATGACCTTCCCGGCCACCCTCTCGCTGATCTCCAATGTCTTCACCGAACGGAAGGAACGGGCCCGCGCCATCGGACTGTGGGGCGCCGTCGCGGGGGTCGCGATCGCGCTCGGCCCGATCGTCGGCGGCTGGCTGCTCGAGCACTTCAACTGGTCCAGCATCTTCATCGCCATGGGCCCGGTGGCGGCCATCGGCGCTCTCCTGGTCGCGGTTTCCGTGCCCACGTCGAAGAACCCGGACGCGGCCCCGGTGGACATCGCGGGCCTGGTGCTCTCGACCGCGGCCATGGCGCTGGTGGTCTTCACCATCATCGAGGCGCCGGATTACGGGTGGGGAAGCGCGCGGAGCCTATCCGGGTTCGCGGTCTCGGCGGCTCTGCTCGGTGCGTTCATCGGGTGGGAGCGGCGGGCCGTCCACCCGATGCTCGACGTCCGGCTGTTCCGCAATATGCGTTTCAGCGCGGCCAGCGGCGCGGTGACCGTCGCGTTCTTCACCCTGTTCGGCTTCATCTTCCTGATGACGCAGTACTTCCAGTTCGTCCGCGGCTACGGGCCGCTGTCCACCGGCGTGCACCTGCTGCCGGTGGCGCTGTCGGTCGGCGCCGGTTCGGTCGCCGGGACGCAGCTCGCGGTGCGGGCGGGGACCAAGCTCATCGTCACCCTCGGCCTCATCGCCATGGCCGCCTTCTACGGCTGGGTCGCCGTGGTCACCACCGCGACCATCAGCTACGGCATCATCTCGGTCCAGATGGTGCTGTACGGGCTGGGCATGGGCCTGACCTCCGCGCCGGCCACCGAGTCCATCATGGGCGCCGTCTCCCGGCGCCAGGCCGGCGTGGGGTCCGCGGTCAACGACTCCACCCGGCTGCTCGGCGGCACCCTCGGCGTCGCCGTGATCGGCAGCGTGTACGCCTCTCTGTACGGCTCCCGGCTCACCGCCCGCCTGCCGGCCGGGCTGCCTCATGGGGTGTCGGCCATCGCGCACCAGTCGCTCGGCGCCGCCTACGCGGCGGCTGGCCAGGTCACCGCGGCCGGGCACGCCGCCCTCGGCCAGGCCGTGCACACCGCCGCCACGAACGCGTTCCTGCACGGCCTGTCGATCGGCTGCCTGGTCGCCGGCGGGGTCGCCGCGGCTGGGGCCATTCTGGCCGTGCTGTTCCTGCCCGCTCAGCCGGCGAGCCCGGTCATCACGAGCTCGGCCCCGGACAGCACGAGCTCGGCGCAGTCACTGTCCGCGAACGGAGAGGCCGGGACAGCCGGGACAGCCGGGACAGCCGGGACGGCCAGGACGGCCGACACGCCGGACAAGGACACGGCACATGCATAACGTTCGGGCGGACGCGGCGCTGATCACCGGCTGCTCCTCCGGAATCGGCCACGCCAGCGCGCTGCGCCTGCACACGGCTGGCTTCCGGGTCTATGCGACGGCGAGGGGCGCCGAGTCACTCGCGGACCTGGCCGCCGCCGGGATCACGACCGCCCGGCTTGATGTCACCGACGAGGCCTCGATGACCGACGTGATCAGCCGGATCACGGCTGATCACGGCGCGGTCGGTGTCCTGGTCAACAATGCCGGGTTCGAGCTGGCCGGACCGGTCGAGGAGATACCGCTCGCCGAGGCCCGCCGCCAGTTCGACACCAACTTCTTCGGCCTGGCCCGGCTGACCCAGCTCGTCATTCCCGGCATGCGCACGCACGGGGGCCGGATCATCAACCTGTCCTCGGTGTTCGGTCGCTTCGCCGTGCCCGGCGGAGCCTACTACGCCGCCAGCAAGCACGCCGTGGCGGGATTCAGTGACGCGCTGCGGCTGGAACTAGCCGGGTTCGGCATCCGCGTGGTCCTGATCGAACCAACGGCCGCCCGGACCAGCCTGAACGCCAACACCGCATTTGCCGCGAACGAGGAAGGCGGACCCTATGCCCGCTTCCGCCAGGACATGGCCGACTGGCATGCGCGGGCCTACTCCGTGCCTCCCCGCAACATCACCGGACGGTTCGCGGTCAGCGCCGACGACGTGGCGGCCGTGATCACCCGGGCCGCCACCAGTCGCCGTCCCCGGGCCCGCTACCCCGTCGGAACGCTGGCCCATGGCCTGTTCGCGCTCCGGCGGTGGCTGCCCGCGCCAGCCTTCGACGCCTTCGTCCGCACTCAGTTCCCCGTCCCCCGGGCCCCGGCCGGGGGTCCCAGCTGAGCCACCCGTCACCGATTCAGGGGGCACACCTCATGGATCCAGTGACCGTCCGGCAGCAGGCGCGCGTCCTGGCCTGCGGTGATGACCGCCCCGCACCGCTCACAGACCTGGCCGGGGGCGTGCGCCTCGTTGTCTTCCGGGTCGAGGTACTCCAGTTCCTGCTCTTCCCGCTCGTGCTCTTGGATCTCGCGCTCGCCCAGATCCTCATCCTCGCGGTCCGCTGGCGGGAGACCCCCGGACTGCCACTTTTCCTCGCCGTAGTCGGGCCCGAAGTCAGGCCGTACAGTCATCACGCCTCCTGGTCTATCCGCGACGGCAGGGCAATTGCCGACGATCCCAGTCTGACACCGGCGCCGGTCACGTTTCGTGACCTGAGTTGCCGGCTTAATCGTGAATTGCTTCACGCCGATTTGGCGCGCTCGCGATGGAATCCCGCGCTGGCGCAGGCGCAGCCCGCTGACGGTGCGCATCGACCTGGACCGTTGTTCTCGCCGGGCCCTGCGGGTTCTGCCCGATCCAGTCGATGAACACCTGGTGCGTACTCATCGCAGGCGGGTTCCGCCGACCACGACGGCGGCCGGATGGGCCAGCTGGCTGGGGTCCTCGCGTGGATCGTGATGGTAGGTGACGATGTCGGCGGTGGCTGCGGCGCCGAGGAACCGCCGCCCCGGAACCGACGGCCGGGTGGGCATGGGCATCAACCAGGCCAGGCAGGATAAAGCCGCCCGGCAGGAGATCGGCATGCGGAACGGGCCGGTCATGGACTGAACCCGACGCGTCGATCCACCACGACGCGATCTCCTCGCCGAAGGGGAGCTCAACGCCCCGCACGGCCCAGGCTTTCATGCTGTCACGGTAGCGACGGTCCTCCTAGCACGCCACCGCCAGCCAGGCCAGGTCCAGGCTCGTTCACTCAGATCGTCCAGGTAGCCATGTCGCCAACTCTTGGGCGAATTGCGACCCGTCACGTTCGATGAACTTCAGGAGGGTCTCCTGATCACCGTGCGGCAGGAAGGCGAGTACGTGGGTGACCCCGGCATTCGCGAGTTGCCGCAGGATCTCCTGCCGTTCCGGCATGCTCAGCTGAGGATTCGCAAAGTCGGCAGCGGGCGCTTGCAGCTGAATATCGAAAGCATCGGCCGCCCGGCCCTCGACGTCGAGCAGGCGTCGCAGGTCAGCAACGGCGTCGGCGACCTCCGAGACCGTATGCATCGGCCGCGTCCGGGCAGTCGCCGCTCCCATTGCATCTAGTTGCATCGGCGCCCATCCCGAGGCAACGAGCGCCGCCTTCTGGCGCGCGCGCAGGCTGTTCCCACCGATCCATATGGGCGGGTGCGGTCGTTGCACGGGAGGCGGACTCGACACCTGCCCTATCGCGGTGAAGTGCTTGCCGCGGTATTCGAAGGAATCATTCAGCCATAGCCGCCGAAGCACGTCGATCGCTTCGTCGAGCAGCTCATTTCGATCCTCGAACTCGACACCGAGGGCGCGGAATTCGGACCGAAGGTAGCCAGCGCCGACGATCAAGGTGAGCCTGCCGCCGGACAGGATGTCGAGCGTGGCGATCGACTTCGCCGACAGCAGCGGGTTGCGGTAGGGAAGGACAGACACGCACGGGATGAGCCGGATCGTGGAGGTCACCGCCGCGCAATACGCTAGAGCCAGCATCGGGTCGTAGGAATCGTGCCCGCCACCATCAAGCCACTTTCTCGATGGCGCCGGGTGTTCTGAGAACGCGACCCCCCAGAACCCCGCATCCTCAGCGGCAAGCGCAAGGGTCCCGAGGCCCGTAGTTCGGCCGGCAACACCAGCCAGCGCCGGCAAGAACAGGGTTACCTTCACGAGTTAGCTCCCCTTCGTGACCAAGGCGGTCAGTATTTCGCCCGGATCTGCGGGATGTTCTCGGCCGTGAATCCCCAGGGCGACCGGATGGTGGCGCCGCCGTCTACGATCAAGGTCTGACCTGTTATGCGACTAGCCAGGGCGGAAGAGAGAAAGAGAACGGCATTCCCGATGTCCCGCCCTCTCGGCGGGGCGAGCGGATTGACGGGATCACTGCCGAATTCGGCATCCGGGTCATCCCAGTTCCCTCCGCCGACGTTGCCGGGTGCCACCGCATTTGCCCTGATGCCGTAGCGACCTAGCTCGTCCGCGAAGGTTCGCGTCAGCGAGATCACGCCGGCCTTCGCAACGCCATACGCGGCGTGGAAACCAGACGCTCCGATCCCGTCCACGGAGGCGATCGCAACCAATGCGCCGCCCGTTCCCTGGTGGATCATCTGCCGGGCCGCCGCCTGAAACAGGTACAGCACATGCGTCAAGTTGTTCGTCATCGTCCACTGCCAAGCCGCATCGCTGATGTCCTCGACTCGGTCGAAGGTCGTTTTCCCGATGATGTCGACGCACACGTCGACACCGCCCATCGCCTCGACGGCCCCGTCCACGGCCCGCTCGACCTGGTCTCTGTCCGTCATGTCGGCCACCACGGGGTGGGCCCGGCCACCCGCCGCCTCTATCTCCGCGACGATGTCCAGCGCGCGAGTTCTGTCGATGTCGATACACACGACGCTTGCTCCGGCACGTGCCAGGGTGAGGGCGCTAGACCGGCCATGGCCGGCGTGGCTGGCAATGAACCCCGCTCCGGAGACGACGGCTCGCTTTCCGCTCAGGCCAAGATCAATCATGCCGGCTGCTCCTCACCCGCAGGAAGCGACGGTCGACTTTGCCGGCACCGGTTCGGGGCAGCGATTCATAGAACCGAACCTGCTTGGGAAGTTTGTAGCCTGCCGTCCTGTCACGAGCGAATTCGATGACCTGCTCGGCCGTCAGTTCCGCGTCCGCGCTTGGCACGACGGCAGCCTCGACCCGCTCGCCCCAGTGATCATCAGGCACGCCGTAGACCACTACTTCCGCGACGAGTGGATGCTCGTTCAGCACTGCCTCGACATCCGCCGGATAGACAATTTCGCCGCCCGTCTTTATCATGTCGCCGACGCGGCCGCGGATAGCGAACCATCCGCTGTAGCTTTCCAGCCCGATGTCGCTCACCTGAACTCCGTAGGGCGTCCACGTCGCCGCAGTCAGTGGCTCGTCGTTCAGGTACCGGTCACATGACCACGGCGCGCGGACGGTTATCAGTCCCTCCTCGCCGGCCGGAAGCCGGCGACCCTTTTCATCCCGGATCGAGATCTGCGCATTGTGTACCGGCCGGCCGACGCCGATGAAATCGTGCGCTCGCAGTTCCTCGAAACTGGCCGAGCACGCCCGGCCGAATTCTGTGCTCGCGTAGCCGAAATTGAGCGCGGACGCAGGCCAGTCGGCGTGGATCTGGAGGCAGTTGGCCGCCGTGATCGAGGCTCCGCCGCACGCGATCCGGCGCAGGTTCGCGCGCGGTACCGCCTCGAATGAGGCGTGATTACGGATCGCCCGGTAGAGGGTGTATGTGACGGACATCCCTGTGATGCCCTGAGTGCGGTCTGCGAGCGCGCTGACGACGGCATCGACATCGAACCTCGGCAGGAGCCGAAGCCGCGCGCCGGAAAGAAACACGCCCAATGGAAGCATCGCTATTCCCACGTGGAAAAGCGGCGTACACCACAGCTCGGCATCGGAGCCGAACTGGGTCGCCGAGCTGGCCGTCGCGGACGACCAGAGAGCCTGCTGGAGCATCGCGGCGGCCTTGGGCACACCCGTCGTTCCCCCGGTCGGCAGGATGAGGGCTACCGAGCGCTCATCCACCCGCGGCGCACCGCCAGGCTCCGCGACGATGCCGTCCAGTCTGCGCACGAGCGGCAGGCGGCGGTGCGCGTCCTCGATCGCCACCGAGCCGGCCGGGAGGGCGCCCGCCAGCCCGCCGTGCGCCTCGTCGAACACGCCGAGCCTCGGTTTTGTCTTGTCCAGGTAGCCGGCCAGTTCCGGCATTGCGAGCCGGGTGTTCAGCGGCGCCGCGGCCACACCGGCCCGGATGCAGCCCAGGACGACGGCGAGGTAGGCGGCCGACGGCTCCAGGGCGATGGCCAGGCGGTCGCCTGGCCCGAGGCCGAACCGCACGAGGCCCGCGGCAACGCACTCGGACGCGTGGGCGAGCTCGCCGTAGGTCACATCTACCGGGTCGATGCCGTCGGTGACCGCGACCTCGGCTCGAGACCGCCCGGCCTGAGCATCGAACGCCGTCACGTAGAGACGTTCCGGGCCCGTCATCCTAGTTACCCTCGCCCGCGTCCATGGCCACGCTACTTGATTACCAGCGGGTTGACGGGCGCGCCGGTGCCGCCGACGATCTTCAGCGGTGCGGCTGCGTAGAGGAATTCATATACCTGATCCTCCGCGCAATCGTCGGCGAGGTCTTCCAGCCATGCCAGTTCGGTCATCGCCACCCCCAGATTGCGCATCAAGGCGCCGTGCTGCGGCATCGCTACGCCGGATACCGGGTCGACGCTCACCTCGTTCGCGATTGTGTCGGTGACGAGATTAGGAATCTCCATGTCCTTGAACCACTCCACGAGCGGCATCGTGAACGTCAGGCCAGGCTCCACGAAATTGCGGTAGAACTCCCGCCGGCTCATCTTGTAGAACCGCGCGATCCAGCCTGTCCGCACGATCAGGATCGATCTGGACTCGATCGTCACGTTCTGGCGGGCCGCGCATTCGAGCAGATCGTCATGATCGAAGGTTTCCCCTGGTTCCAGGGTTTCCTTGCCGCGGTGGCGCGCCATGTCCAGGAGCACTCCCCGGCCGACGACACCCCGTTCGGCGATCGGGGTGATGCTCGCCTTGTCCATCCGGCCGATGGTCGTCTTGGCGTCGTAGCCGTTCCACAGCTGATCGTCATACCAGACGTGCCCGAGGCCGTCGTACTGCGTCGATCCCTGCAAGGACAGCGTCATCACGTCGTCGGCGTACTCCAGTCCGCCGGGGGACAAAGGTGCCTTGCCGGCGATCCAGTGCGCCTTGTCGATGACGTTGTACCGTTGTGCGCCTATTCGCCCCGGCCACACCGGGTCACCCTTCGGGTTTCCTATCTTTACCTGAAGGGTGAAGACCTTGCCCTGGCGGACCAGAGCCATCGCGCGGACGACGACCTCCGGTGTGAGGTAGTTCAGGCTGCCCACCTCGTCGTCGGGTCCCCACTTACCCCAGTTCTTCGGCGCGTCCTTGAGGAGGTCGGAGACGGCAGGAACGGCGTCGTGCTCGCTCATCGCGGGCTCCCGGTGAGCGCCCGGTCAGCCGCGCCTGAGTGGTGTCCGGATCGGTCCCATCGTGCATGCCCGACCGCACGAGCATGCGCCCGCGCGCCGCCCAGCTCGAGATGGAGCATCGCCAGCTTCGTGGTGTACCTGCTCACGCCGAATTCGTCGGTGATCCCCATGCCGCCCGAGACCTGGTGAGCGGAGGTGATCACCTCACGCATGGCACGCGCCGCGTAGTTGGCGGCGGATGCAGCGGCGACGACGTCGCCCGGGTCCCACGCGGCCCGCCGCGCGAGCCACTTGACGGCCTGGGAGAGCGCGTAGGCCCGGGCCAGGCGATGCTGGATGGACTGGAGCGAACCGATCGGCTGGCCGAAAGCATGCCGCTCCCGTGCGTATCTCGTCACGCGCAGCGTGACCGCCTCCATCATCCCGCCGGCCTCGGCCGCCAGGGCTATCCGCCACGCGGACAGCAGCCGCTGGCCACTGCCCGGTCCGCAGGGCTCACCGCCGGTGAGCTCCGCCCGTGCGGTCGGGAATCCCCATCGGGTCCACGCCGGTTCGAGCCTGGCGGAACGGGCATCGACAAGCCACGCCTCGTCGCCGACCAGGACCAGGAAAGACCCGGCCTGTTCCGCGAACCGGACGACCGAGCCTGACCTGCGCTCGGCCAGCGCCACGACCCCGTCCCAGGGGCGGTCGAGCACCAGGGGGGCCACCAGGGCCCGGCCGGCCACCGGGGCGCCCGGTGCGGAGGCGGCAGCCTCCTCCACCACGAGAACTGCTTCTACGGCCGTGGCGCCGGCCCGAGACCGGCCGAGCGTCGCGCGAGAGAGGAGCGTTCTCGCCGCGGCGAATGGCGACTTCTACGCAGGCAGGGGTCCGGCATGAGCAGGTTGGACGGGCGGGCGGCGGTCATCTCAGGCGGTGCGCGCGGACAGGGCAGGCAGCACGCCGTAATGCTGGCCCAGCATGGCGCGGATATCGCGATCATCGACGCGCCGACCGGATTGCAGACTGTTCCCTATCCTCTCGGAACGCTCGAGGACATGACCGAGACCGTAAAGCTGGTCGAGGCCGAGGGACGCCGTTGCCTGGCCTTCCAGGCAGATGTTCGCGACCACGAAGCAATGGCAGAAATCGCGGCCGAAGTATTCAATACGTTCGGGCGTATCGATATCGCTTTGGCAAACGCCGGGATCGCCAGCGGCGGCGGTAGCGCCCTGGACCTGACGGTCGAGGCGTGGCGCGAGGTCATCGACGTGAACCTGTCAGGGACGTGGTACTTCTGCCAGGCCTTGATCCCGTACATCATCCGAGGCGGGCGTGGCGGCAGCGTCGTCATCACCTCGTCGGTGGCCGGCCTTCGAGGCGGCCCGGGCTGGGTCCACTACACGGCGAGCAAGCATGCGGTCGTCGGCCTCATGCGCGCTCTCGGTCATGAGCTGGCACCGCACAACATCCGGATCAACACCGTGCATCCGACCGGCGTCGCGACGCCGATGATCGTGAACCCCTGGTTCCAGGCACTTGCCGCCCGGAGCCCCGAATTGAAGCGGACTACTAACCTGCTTGACGTGGACCTCCTCGACCCGGTCGACATCAGCAACGCGATCCGGTGGCTGGTATCGGACGAGGCTCGCTACATCACGGGAGTCACCATGCCCGTCGATGCGGGCACGCTCGTCCGCTAACATGCCCCCAGCCGAGGTAGGAATCCGTGGATCTGACCCTTGCTACGTCGACCGAGGAACTCCGTGAGGGCCTGCGCGCCTCATGGCGACGCTCCGGATGGCATCGCGGCATCAACCTCGCGGACGCGGTAAGCCACTGCGTCCAGCTGCACGGGGCCGATCGCGTCAGGTTCACCGCAGAAGATCATGCCCGCGACGTGTCGATCTCCGAGCTGGTCGACGAGAGTGCGCGGGTGGCCACCGTACTAGCGGAGCTCGGGGTTCGCCCCGGCGATGCGATCGCGCTACACGTGCCGAGCTGGCCAGAAGGAGTCTCCGTCCTGTGTGCCGGACTCTGGCTTCGTGCCACCGTGGTGCCGATACCCGGCATCTACCGCCCAGCCGAGGTTGAGTTCATCCTCGAGGACGCCAAGGTCTCGACCTACGTGATGGCAGCACGGTGGCGTCAGCACGACTTCACCGGGGACCTGGCCAAGGTCTCGCGCGCCAGCCACCTCGAACGCGTGATCGTGATCGGCGATCCGGTGCCCGGCGGTTGCATCGCATGGAGTGAGATCGCCGAGCGGGCCCGGTGCGCCGTGCCCGTGTCTGTGGATCGTTTCCGCTGCCCGGCAACGGAACTGGCGTTCGTCGTCTACACCTCCGGCAGCACGGCCAAGCCTAAGGGCGTGCGGCACAGCTCGGACACCATGCTCGCGGAGTTCGCCCAGGGATGGCGGCAGTTCGGCAAGTCGGGCGTATTCCTCGAGGGTTTTCCCGCCGGGCACATGGGCGGCCTGATCGCCGCGCTGCGTCCGCTGATCTACGGTCAGCGGACGGTGATGCTGGATCACTGGAACGCCGACCTGGCTGCCCACTTGGTCGAGGACCTCAAGGTCACCTCGGTCACCGGCCCGCCGTTCTATCTCACTACCCTGCTCGAAGCGGCCGAACAGCACGGGCTGGACCTGTCCTCGATCGGGGACTTCTCGACCGGAGGCTCTGGCGTACCCGCTGTGCTCATCGAGCGCGCGAATGATGCCGGCGTGCTGGCCTACCGCACGTACGGCTCGACCGAACATTCGACGGTCGCGACCAACGTCCCGACGGATGCTCTGTCCGACCGATCGCGTACCGATGGACTCACTTTGGAGGGAGCGGCGCTGCGCGTCCTCGACGAAGGGGACCAGGACGTCCCCCGAGGGCGCCAGGGCGAGGTGATCACGCGCGGCCCTGACCAATTCCTTGGATACACCGATGACGACGTGAACCGCGCCGCGTTCACGTCGGATGGGTGGTTCCGAACCGGGGACCTCGGCTGGATCAACGACGATGGCCGGCTCGTCATCAGCGGGCGCAAGAAGGACATCATCATTCGTGGCGGGGAGAAGCTCTCCTCCGAGGAGATCGAAGACGTTCTCGCCCGGCATCCTGCCGTCTCGCACGTCGCCGTGGTCGGGCTGGCGGACGCGCTGTACGGCGAGCGTACCTGTGCCTTCGTCGTCCTTCGCGAAGGCAGCACGCTGACGCTCGATGAGGTGAAGGAGCATTTCCGCAGCGCCGACGTCGCCCGCCAGAAAACCCCGGAGAAGCTCGTGATCAAGAGCGAGTTCCCGCGGACGGCGGCCGGCAAGGTCCGCAAGAACGCGCTCAGGGAAGAACTCGAACGCGGCGAGTCGGCCTAAGGCATTGACCAGCGCAGAGGGGCGCTGGCGGGTTTCCGGTTGTTTTCCTTTGCTGGGCGCATTACCTTCCGATCAGCACATCCACCTGAGGAGCCGCCCGATGTCGCTGATCAACCGCCAGGTGCGGCTCGCTGCCCGTCCGTCCGGGCTGCCCCGGGCCACCGACTGGGAGTTCACCAGCGAGGCCGTGCCGGATCCGGCTCCGGGGCAGTTCGTGGTGGCGATCTCGCACCTGTCCATCGACCCGGCCATGCGGGGATGGATGAACGCCGGCGCCTCCTATATCCCGCCCGTCGAGATCGGCGCGGTCATGCGGGCCGGCGCGGTCGGCCGCGTCACGGCCTCGGAGCATCCGGGGTTCGCCGTGGGAGATGACGTGTACGGGGTGTTCGGCGTGCAGGAGTACGCCGTGTCGGACGGCCGGGGGGTGATCAAGATCGACACCTCGCTGGCCGGGCCCGCGACCTACCTGGGCGCGCTGGGCATGTCCGGGCTCACCGCGTACTTCGGCCTGCTGGACACCGGAAAGCTGAAACAGGGCGACACGGTGGTCGTCTCCGGCGCGGCCGGGGCGGTGGGCAGCGCCGCCGGCCAGATCGCCAAGATCAAGGGCTGCCGGGTCATCGGAATCGCGGGCGGGCCGGACAAGTGCCGCACGCTGGTGGAGGAGTTCGGCTTCGACGCCGCGATCGACTACCGGGCCGGGAACGTGCGCAAGGCCCTGCGCGAGCACGCGCCGGGCGGCGTCGACGTGTACTTCGACAACGTGGGCGGCGAGATCCTGGATGCCGTGCTGACCTGCCTGGCCCGCGGGGCCCGGGTGGTCGTCTGCGGCGCGGTCTCGCAGTACAACGAGACCCAGGTGCGGGGCCCGGCGAACTACATGATGCTGCTGGTGGCGCGGGCCTCCATGGCCGGCATGCTGGTGTTCGACTACGAGGACCGGTACCCGCAGGCCATGGCCGAACTGGCCGGCTGGCTGCGGGCTAGCCAGCTGGTCTCCCGGGAGCACATCGTGCACGGCGGCGTCGGCGATTTCCCCACCGCGCTGCTGATGCTCTTCGACGGGGTGAACACCGGCAAGCTGGTCCTGGCCCTAGACGATCACGACTCGGCATTACCTGCTTGCTGAGATTCGGGAATCGTTACACTGCCGTTTCGTGGAAGCAGGACCGGTATTTGCCGATCCGTCCGGGCGGCGCCGGCGGATCATGCGGCGCGCGGGCATCGGAACGGCGGCAGCTCTCGCCGTCTGCCTAGGTGCCATGGTCGTAGCCATGGCGGGAGGTCCCGAGGCTCCGTTCACGAACTGGGCCGCTCCACGTTCCCCGGCGGCCGCCATTCGCCATCACGACCGTACCGCCCCGGGACGTGACCCGAGCGGCAGCGCGGTCAGTCCGCCGTCGTCGCCTGCTCCGCAGTCTGGTCTGTCCCCATCCTCGTCCCCTTCCCCGTCCGGGGCACCCTCGCTTAGGCAGAGCACTTCCGCCCCACCGTCGGCGAGCAGAGCGCCTTCATCGCCCGTACCTACTAATCCGGCCGGAAATACGCCACCGGCGCACACCAGGACGCCCGACCCGCGCAAGAGCTCTCATGGGTCGTGAGACCGTCACATCCCGGTTCTCTATGCCGACGGAGCGTGATTGGGAGCCGGGCCGCGGCGCCAGAGGATCCCCGCCGCCTAGCCATCGCAAGAGCCGCACACCCAGGGGACACTGGGTGCTGGTCTGCCTGGTCATGCTGGTCTTCGCGGTCGGGCTTCTCATTGAGGGCTATACCCGGGGCATGCTCGGCGAGAACAGCGCGGACGGGCCGTCACCGAGACCGCAGGCCGCCGCTGCGCCGGCTGCGGGCGCGGGCGGCGGCCCGGTCATCAAGGTGACCGGCTCGCACACGCTCAGCTACTCGATGCCGGCCCGGACCGTAGCCCTGACCTTCGACGACGGCCCGGACCCGACATGGACGCCGAGGATCCTGGCGGTCCTCCGCCGGTACCGGGTACCCGCGACGTTCTTCCTGGTAGGCGCGCATGTGGCCAGTTACCCGGACCTAGTGCAGGAGGAGCGGCGCGACGGTGACGAAGTGGGCTCGCACACTTACACGCACACCAACCTCGCCACCGCAGGATGGAGGGAAGGCCTCGAGCTGACCCTCACCCAGAACGCGCTGGCCGGGGCGGCCGGCATCCGCACCCGCCTGCTGCGGATGCCCTATTCCTCGGAGCCGGACGCGCTGACCGCGGCGGACTGGCGGGCGGCCGGGCAGGCCGGGCGAGACGGCTACCTCGTAGTGCTCGCCGACCTCGACACCAGAGACTGGGCCAGGCCCGGAGTCACGCACATCGTGGCCGCCGCCATGCCACGCGGCGGCCGCGGCGCGATCATCATGTTCCACGACGGCGGCGGAAACCGCGGCCAGACCGTCGCCGCGCTCCCGGCCATCATCACGCGGCTGCGAGCCGAGGGCTACCGGTTCACCACCGTTACCGGCGGCCTGCGGCTGGCCGCCGGCGACGTGCCCGCCACCACGCGCCAGCGGTTCGCCGGTACCGCGCTTGTGCTCACCCAGCGGATTGCCGATCGCGCCGTCGCCTTGCTGGCAGTCCTGCTCGTAGCGGCGAGCGTGCTCACCGTTGTCAGGCTGTCCCTGCTCGTCGGCTTCGCCGCCGCGCACCGGCGCCGGGCACGCCGCCGTCGGACCCGGCGGCCCCTGCGTGACGAACCGGGCTACCTCCCGGACGTCTCGGTGGTGATCCCCGCCTACAACGAGGCGGCGGGAATCGCTGCCACCATCCGGTCCATGGTCAGGAGCCGCTACCGCGGCCGGATCGAGATCATCGTCGTCGACGACGGCTCCTCCGACGACACTGCGGCCATCGCCCGCAACCTGGGCATCCCTTATGTCCGCGTCATCAGCCAGCCCAACTCCGGCAAGCCGGGCGCACTCAGTCGGGGCATCGCGGAAGCCCAAAGCGACATCCTGGTTCTCGTCGACGGAGACACCGTCTTCCAGCCCGACACCCTTGGCCGCCTGATCGCGCCACTGGCCGCAGCAGACGTCGGCGCGGTAAGCGGCAACACCAAGGTCGGCAACCGCCGCGGCTTCCTCGGCAGCTGGCAGCACCTTGAGTACGTCATGGGATTCAACCTGGACCGGCGGCTGTTCGACATGTTCGGCACGATCCCCACCGTGCCCGGCGCGATCGGCGCCTTCAGGCGGGCCGCGCTCGCCGCGGTGGGCGGCATCAGCACCGACACGCTAGCCGAGGACACCGACCTGACCATGGCCTTGTGCCGGTCGCCCTGGCGCGTCGTGTACGCGCCAGGCGCCATCGCCTGGACCGAGGCGCCATCCACCCTGCGCCAGCTCTGGCGGCAGCGCTACCGGTGGTCCTACGGCACCATGCAGGCGATGTGGAAACACCGCCGCGCGGTCATCGAGCACGGGCAGTCCGGCAGGTTCGGCCGGTACTGCCTCACCTACCTGGCTCTCTTCCACGTCCTGCTGCCGCTGATCGCGCCGGTCGTCGATGTGTTCTCCATCTACGGGCTGATGTTCCTCAACCCGGCGAAAGTGATCGGTTTTTGGCTCCTGTTCGTCCTTCTCCAGGCGCTCGCCGGGGGGTACGCGCTCTGGCTCGACGGGGAACGGCTGCGGTCCCTGTGGGTACTGCCGCTGCAGCAGGTCGTCTACCGGCAGCTGATGTACCTGGTCACCATCCAGTCGGCGATCACGGCGCTCATCGGCACCCGGCAACGCTGGCAGGTCATCCACAGAGCCGGCGTTTTCGCCGACCAGTCGGCCGGTGGCCGGTGATGCGATCCCATGACCCGATACGGCACGTGACAGCTAGCGAGCCGTCCGGTGATCTGGGGTCCTGGCCCTAGACGGTGCCAGCTAGACGGGGGCTGACCGGCGCAATGCCGCTAGGTCAAGGCCGGTGAGCAGGGCCTCGATGACGGTGATGGCGCGGTCGATGTCGGGAGGGCGGTCGGCGATCACGTCGGCGTAGAGGAAGCCCTCGCTGATCCGCACGATCGCGTAGGCCAGCGTCGGGGTGTCCAGGCCGGCGTCGAAACGGCCGCGGCCGCGTTCCAGGTCGATGAGCTTCTGCAGCGCGCTGGCCATGCCCCGGTGCACCGTGCTGCGGGTGCCGGTCAGCAGGCGCAGCGCGGTCTCCGGGTCGGACTCCAGGAACGCCCGCAGCGGGCGGTCCCGGGCGATCGCGCGGAGCACGCCGCCGATCACGGCGACCAGCCGCTCGGTTCCTGCCAGCGACACGGTGCCCCGCACCTGGTCGACGAGCAGGCGGCGGGCCCGCCACCAGAGCATCTCGTCCAGCAGTTGCTCCCGGTTGCCGGCCCGCCGGTACAGCGTGGCGCGACCCACGCCGAGGCGCCGGGCCAGCGACCGCATGTCCAGCCGTCGCCCGGAGACGAAGGTGTCCACCGCCGCCGCGAAGATCTCGGCCGGGATCCTCGCGGGCACCGCGGCTCCCCCGGGCAGGACGGCACGGACGTCGTCGTCTGGGCTCATGGGCTGGCGGCGCCCTTCTCGGCGGTGCGCTTCTCGGCGGCCTCCAGCAGCAGGGCCAGCTCGTCGGTCAGGTAGCCGGCCAGGGTATCGATGTCGGGGACCAGCTCGCGGCAGCTGACCAGGCCGAAGTGCAGCTGGCCGAGGTAGCCCACCAGGGTGATGTTCAGCCCCTGGCCGTCGGTGACCACGGACACGGGGTAGTGGGCGATGAGCCTGGCCCCGCAGAGGTAGACGGGCACGTTCGGGCCGGGGACGTTGGAGATGGTGACGTTGAACGGCGGCAGCCGGTGCAGCACGCCGGTGGCGAACACCACCCGGGCCGCCCGCGCGGTCAGCGCAGGCGGGGCGAAGTCGCTGATCTGGTCGACCAGGCCCTGCGGGATCGCCGCCTGCTGGGCCTTGGCCACCTTCGTGGCGGAGTGGACGATCTCCAGCCGCAGGCCCGGCTCGGTGACGCTGGTCGGCAGCGGGGCCAGCATGGCAGACACCTTGTTGCCCAGGGCCCCCTTGCTGGCCGGGTCCCGTACCGACACCGGGATCATCGCGACCAGCGGCTGGTCCGGCAGCGCGTCGTGATCGATGAGCCAGCGCCGCAGCGCCCCGGCGCACATCGCCATCACGACGTCGTTGACCGACACGCCGAAGGCGTTCTTTACTGCTTTGACGCTGTCCAGGTCAACGCTGCGGAACGCGATCCTGCGGTGCGGCGTGATCGGCCGGTTGAACGGCGTCGCGGGCGCGCGCCCTGGCCGGCTGGCGATGACCCCGCCGTCGCCGCGGTTCAGCCCGAGCATGCCGCCGACCAGCGCGTTCACCGCCGGGGCCAGCGTCGGCAGGACGCGGACCAGCTCGTTGGTCAGGCGCACCGTCTGCACTGGCCGCCAGGCCAGCCGCGCGGCCGCCTTCGCGGCCAGGGTCGGCAGGCCGGGCGGGCTGACGGGCAGGAACGGCCCGGCGTCGGGCAGCTCACGCCCGGCCGGGGTGAGGTCCAGCAGGACGGTCAGCAGCTCGGCGCCGGACGCCCCGTCGATCGCGGCGTGGTGGATCTTGGTGTAGACCGCGGCGCGCCTGGCGGCCAGCCCGGTGATCAGGTAGATCTCCCAGAGCGGGCGGCTGCGGTCAAGGGGGCGGGCGTGCAGCCGGCTGACCTGTTCGGTCAGCTGGGCATCGGAGCCCGGGCGCGGCAGCGCGATCTCCCTGACGTGGTATTCGATGTCGAAGTCCGCGTCGTCGATCCAGTAGGGCTGGTCGAGGCCGAGCGGCACGTTGAGCAGCTTGCGCCGGAGCACGGGCACGAGCGGGAGCCGTTCGGCCATTACCTCGGTCAGCCGGGCCAGGGTCAGCGGCTTGGGCGCGCCGCTGGGATCAAGCACGCTCAATCCCCCCACGTGGCCGGTGGTATTGGCGGTCTCGAGCGCGAGGAAGGAGGCATCCAGTCCCGTGAGTTGCTGCATCCGTTGCTCCTCAGCCTGCGGTAGGGGTGAAATGCCTGCCGAGCCAGTCCCGGACCGTGCCGATCACCACGTCCGGGACCTCGAGCTGCGGCGTGTGCCCGACCCCGGCCAGGACGACGGTCTCCCAGCTGGGATTGCGCGCACTGGCGTGGCGGATGCTCGCCACCGGCACCAGCCGGTCGGCTTCGCCGCCGATGAGCAGGACCGGGACCCGCACCGAGGCCATCATCTCCCAGTAGCGCCGCCGCTGGCCAACCACCCGCATGAGGGACCGGGACGCGGCGAGGAAGGCCTGGTCACGGTCGGGTGTGGCCTGGCGCTGGCGGGCTAGGGCGATCGAGGCGGTGAGCATGGCCGGGTCGACCCGGGACGGGTCCGCGAAGCAGAGCTCGACGACCCGCTGGACGGCCAGCGGCGGCGGCGTGCCGAACATCGCCTTCCTGACGTAGAACTCGCCGAGGCCGGGCAGCGCGTACAGCAGGAACTGGCCGGCCACCTGCCGGTCCGGGGCCTGCCGGGGCAGCGGCAGGGCCGGGTCGATCAGCACGAGCCCGGCGACGGTGTCCGGCGCGGTGGCCGTCTGCAGGAGGGAGATCAGCCCGCCCATGGAGTTCCCGACCAGGATCACCGGGGTGCCGGTGATCTCCCGGACGAACCGGTCGAGCAGCCGGGCATTGCGCTGGACGGTCGACGTGTAGCGCGCGCCCGGGGTCAGGCCGAACCCGTGCAGGTCCAGCGCGACCGCGCGCCGGCCAAGGTGAGGTCCGATCAGGCACCAGTTCAGGTGCGAGCCGCCCAGGCCGTGCACGAACACGACCGGCGGCCCCTGCTGGGTGGGGCCGAATTCGACCCAGTGCACCGGGCCGTCGAGGTCGGTGACGTAGCCGCGCGCTCCCCACGGCGCCGCGAACGCCCACGGCGCCTGCCTAGTGGCGCCGTCCGGCGCCATAGCCGGGTCCGTCATCTGGGGCCGGGGTACAGGGGCTGCAGCAACAGCGGCGGCCGGAACGGGATCCGCTGGCCGGGCGGAACGGCCAGCCGGTCGGCCACCAGCCAGAGCGTCGCCGGGTCCACGCCGAAGCCGAGATGGCTGCAGCGGACCTCGACGTTCTGGTGCAGCGCGGTCTCCGGCTCGATGCACGCCCGCCAGGACACGACGCCGTCCCACCGGGAGTACACCGACGTCGATGGCACGTTGAGGGGCCGGGTCCGCTGCTCGCGGGTGGGCAGCTTGCGGTCGGGGGCGTGCAGGAAGCTGAGGCGCTGATAAGGACCGTGGGCATGACTCTGCCGCGGGTCCTGCAGGGCGAATGGGCTGCCGAGCGTGATGACCTGCCGGACTTGCCGGGGATGCCGGCGTGCCATTTCCCTGGCGTAAACGCCGCCCAGGCTCCAGCCGATCAGAGATACGGGCCGCCCGGTCCGTTCGGCATGATCGAGGAGGGCACGGGGCAACCCGGCCAGCACCGCCTCGGTCGGCCCGTGGTTACGGCCGAGGTCCCAGCCGCGCACGTCATAGCCGAGCCAGCGCAGAAACCCCCGCAGCGGCACGGTGCTCATGTCGGAGGCCAGCAGCCCGGGAAAGATCAGCACCCCGTGACCGTCCCCGCGCGGGGCCGCCGCCAGCCCGGGCGCGGCCAGCATCAGGGCCGCCAGGTCAGCCAGCCCGCGGATGGGCTCGGTCAGCAGCAGCCCGGCCGAAGGTCCCGAAGTGTCATCTGATCGTGCCGAGTCCGTGGGCGCGGCATCGCCGGGCCCCGGCCCCGTGCCCCCTCCCCGAACGAGGTACATCACTGTCCCCCTCCGCTCGCGTCATCGCGACCTAGGCAAGGTGGTGATACACACTTAATATATGTCTCACTGACCAAAATTGCCCCTCCAGCAAAGATGCGCCATTAGGGGGCGGGATGAGCTTCAACCTCGCGACCATCTTGACCGAGACGACCTTGGCCGCGCCGGACGCGCCTGCTTGCCTGATCGGCGGCACCACGACCACATACCGCGAGCTTGACGAGCAATCGGGCCGTCTCGCGGCGGGCCTGCGCGAGAGCGGGCTGAGCCCCGGCCAGGTGGTGGCGCTGCAGCTGCCGAATATCCCGCAGTTCCTGACCGCCTACTTCGGGGCGCTGAAGGCCGGGCTGGTGGTGCTGCCGCTGAATCCGCTGCTGATGGCGCCCGAGCTCGAGTACCACCTGGGCGATTCGGCGGCGGGCATCCTGATCGGGTTCGAGGGCTTGCACACCGAAGCGAGCAAGGCCTGCGAGACGACCGGGGTTCCGCAGTACCTGGTCAGTTCCGGTCGCGGCCCGCTGCCGGACGGCGGCCGGCCGGTCAGCGAGCTGTTCAGCGCCGGGCCGCTGGACGAGCCGGGCGGGGACGTCGTGCCCCGCAGCCCCGACGACACCGCCGTGCTCGTCTACACCAGCGGCACCACAGGCAAGCCGAAGGGCGCCGAACTCACCCATTTCCAGCTGTACATGAACTGCACGGTGGCGGGCGGGCTGTTCGGGGCCCGCAGCGACGATGTGGTCCTGGCCGTGCTGCCGTTCTTCCACGTGTTCGGGCTGTCGTCGGTGATCAACGTGTTCGCCCGGTACGGCGGCTGCCTGTCGATCCTGCCGCGGTTCCAGCCTGCTGCGGTGCTGGACGCCATCGAGAAGGACCGGTGCACGGTGATCGGCGGCGTGCCGACCATGCTGCACGCCCTAGCCCAGATGGACATCACCGGCCGCGACCTGTCCGCGCTGCGCGTCGCGGTGTCCGGCGGCGCGTCGCTGCCGGAAGACATCATGCGCACGTTCGAGGGCAAGTACGGCATCGAGGTGCTCGAGGGCTACGGCCTGACCGAGACCGCGAGCTCGTGCTCGTTCAACCGGCCGGGCGACCGGCGGCTCCTGTCCATCGGCAAGCCGCTGTGGGGCGTGACCATGCGGGTGGCTGATCCTCTGGATCAGCCTTTGCCGCCCGGACGCGAGCACGTCGGCGAGATCCTGGTCCGGGGGCACAACGTGATGAAGAGCTACCTCGGGCAGCCCGAGGCCACGGCGGCGACATTGCGTGGCGGGTGGCTGCACACCGGCGATCTTGGCTATATGGACCCGGACGGCTTCTATTTCATCGTCGACCGGGCGAAAGACCTGGTGATCCGCGGCGGGTACAACGTCTACCCGCGGGAGATCGAGGAGGTCCTGTACGCCCACCCCGGCATCCTCGAGGCGGCCGTGATCGGCAAGCCGGACGAACGGCTCGGCGAGGAGGTGGTGGCCGTCGTGGTGCGGCGCGAGGGCTCTTCGGTGAGCGCCGATGAGATCATCGCCTACTGCCGGGGGCGGCTGGCGGCGTACAAGTACCCGCGCGAGATCCGGTTCATGGACGAGCTGCCGAAGGGGCCTTCGGGCAAGATACTCAAGTCTGCCTTGCGTGACAGTCCTGCGTGACAGTTCGCCAGTTAGCGATACTCGCGAGGTTTCATCAAGCCTCCTGGCATTGTCATGCGGGAGACGGCTGCCGCACGGCTGCTAACCCTGAATTTCCGGTAAATGTGCTCGAGGTGCTTTGCTACGGTCCGAGGGCTCACCTCCAGCGCGTGGGCGATGGAGGCGTTGGTGCGACCGTCAGCGACCAGCCGCAAGATCTGGATCTCGCGTTCGGTGAGATCGGTAAGCCCGCTGCAGGCCATGGCCGTGAACACCTGCCCGCCCTGCCGGCGTCTGCGAGCGCGGAGCAGGGCGGCGATCAGCGGGGCTCGGAGCACGCTGAGCAGGGCCCGATCCTCGTCGGAGAAGTCGCGGCGGGCCCGGCTCAGGGCAACGCCGATGACCTCCTGATCGGGGCCCGGCAGGCTGATTGCCACCTGGTGTTCGACGGGTATGCCGCGGAAGAACTCGGTGTAGAGGCCGAGGCGGTGGAATTGCTGCTGGGTGAGAAAGTCGCTGATCATCACCGGCTCCCCGGTACCGGTGGCACGGTAGTGGTTGACCAGTGGGTGCTCGTGCACATGCGCCGCGAACACTGGCTGGGTCGCCGGGTCGAGGGCACCGGCCGGGTAGTCCGCGTAGCGCGTCTGGCCGGGGGCTGGTCCGACTTCGTTGTAGGTGATGACATCACAACCCACCAGCGCGGCCAAGCCGGGAAGAACGATCCCGGCGAAGCCAACAGGGTCCTCGAGGTCGGCGAGGCTGTCCACCAGCCCGACCGCCCGCCGCAAGGTTTCCAGCGAGACATACATGGCCGCCCCCCTGGCCGCCGCGCCCAGTGCGCAATGTACGTATAGACACTTCCCTGATCAGCCAGTTTAGTCAAGCTCAGACGCATGGTGACGACGGAGCCAGAGGAGGTGGTCCGCCCGCGGGGGGGGGCGGGCTTGAGCTGAGGACTTAGAGAGCGCAGGGAGACATGAACAATGGCAGACACTAAGGTCGAGGGGCCGATAACGGGAGTCAAGGTCGAGCACCTGCGCGAGCAGGTGCGAGGCCTCGTGATAACTGCTGATGACGAGGGTTACAACGAGGCGCGCGCCGTGCACAACGGCATGTTTGACAAGCGTCCGCTGGCTGTGCTTCGCGCCGAGCAGGTAGCTGACGTCATCGCCGGCGTCAACTTCGCTCGAGACAACGGACTGGACCTCTCCATTCGCGACGGCGGGCACAGCGCACCCGGATTCGGCACCAACGACGACGGCCTGGTCATCGACATGACACCGATGCGCACAGTACGCGTTGATCCGAGGAGCAAGACCGCGCATGCCGATGCCGGAGCCACGTGGGGCGATTTCAACCACGCGACGCACGCCTTCGGCCTGGCCACGACGGGCGGCATCATCTCGACCACGGGCATCACAGGCCTCACATTGGGTGGTGGCATCGGTTACCTCGCACGTGGATACGGGCTGTCGATCGACAACCTGATCTCAGCCGATGTGGTCACAGCGGATGGGAAATTCGTCACCGCCAGCGAGCATGAGAACGAAGATCTCTTTTGGGGACTTCGCGGCGGCGGCGGCAACTTCGGCGTCGTGACGTCGCTCGAATACCGCCTGCACGAGGTCGACCAGGTGTTTGCCGGACCGATCTTCTACAACCTCGAGGACGCCGAGTCGCTGTTCCGTATGTTCGACGAATTCATACAGGATGCACCCGAGCAATTCGGCGGCTTCCCAGCGTTTCAGATCGCCCCGCCGCTGCCATTCATCCCCGAGAACCGGCACGGGGACACCCTTGCGCTCGCTGTGGTGCACTGGGCCGGCCCGCTCGACCAGGCGGAGAAGGTCCTCAAGCCGTTCATGGATGTCGCTCCGATCGTGGCCAACGGGACGGGTCCGCTCCCGTATCCTGCGCTGAACGGTGCGTTCGACGGGCTCTACCCCAAGGGGATCCGTGCCTACTGGAAGGGCGCCTTCGTCAACGAACTGCCCGAGGGCGCCATAGCGGCGCATGTCGAACATGGGTCCCGGGTTCCTGAGGTGAGCGCGACGATGCACATGTATCCCATCAACGGCGCCTGCCATCGTGTCGGACCCAGCGACACGGCCTTTGCCTATCGCGAGGCCAAGTACGGGATGGTGTTCCTGGCCGCGTGGACCGATCCCGCGAAGGATGCAGAGCGAATCCAATGGGTGCGCGACTACTACCAGGCGATGGCTCCGTATTCGGAGCCGGGCGGATACATCAACTTCATGCAGGACGACGATTACGGCAAGATTCAGGTCAACTACCGCGAAAACTATGATCAGCTGGTTCAAGTCAAGCGAAAGTACGATCCCAATAACCTCTTCCACATCAACCAGAACATAACACCATAAGGAGCCTCCGCAGGCGCGGATCGCCGGCGAGGAGCTCGTGCCGCGAGGGTTACCGGTTGCGCCACTGGGGGCGGCGTTTGGCGGCGAAGGCGGTCAGGCCTTCGAGGGCGTCCTCGCTGGCCATGAGGTCGTCGAAGGCAGTGGTGGGGTGGGCGGTGGCGTCGGCCACGACCAGGTGGCAGGCCAGCGCGATCTCGCAGCCGCCGCCCATGGCGAAGCCGTTGACCGCGGCGATGACGGGCTTGGTCATGGACGCACCGGCGGCTCCGGCGGGAACAACTCGTCCATCCGGGCCCTGGTGGTGGCGACCCGGTTGCCGAAGCCGAACGACCGGGCGTAGACCGGCTGGCCGACAGGTTCGGCCGAGGTGAGCAGGTCGAGAAGGTCCGGGTCGTCGCCCTTGGCGACAAAGCGGCTTTGGCTGGAGCCAAGGCGGCCGATGATGATGCCGGTGCGGGCGCCGCCGCGCGCGTGCTTGACGGTGTATGTCTCGATGGTGGCCGGGCCGTCGGCGTACCGTGCCTGCTCCGGCGCGGCCCAGCCGTCGATCTCGGCTTGCCGGTCGGCGCCGCGGTCGGGGGTCCAGGCGGCCGGGGTGGTGGAGTACACGCCGACGGAGTACTTGCTGATGATGCCGCCGTTGGCGCCGACCAGCCCGTAGCTGCCGGGCGCACTCCGGGCCCGCGCCGCGACCCGGGTGAACGGCGCGAACAGCGCGCCCATCGCGGCCGCGTACTCCTCCCGGCTCTGCTTCAGGCGGGCCCGCCGGGCGTTGTCGATCAGCGCGTACTGGCTCGGCGCGCCGGTCAGCCCGTGCGCGGCCAGGTGCCTGGACATCATGCCGCTCAGCCCGTACCCGCGGTCTTCCAGGCTGCCCTCGACGTGTTCGGTGAAGTCAGGCCGGTCATCGGCTTTGGCGAAGTGCTCGACGGTGGAGATGGCCTCCGACCCGAAGATCAGCGTCACCTCGCTGCCGCCGGCGGCGATCACCGCGGCGAACTCGTTGACCAGGTGCTGCGGGGCCTGGCCGCCGGATACTTCCAGGACGGCGCGGGCTGGGCTCGCGTCGATACGGCCGGCCACCGAGCGGGGGTAATTATCCGAACGGCCCAGGGGCGCCCGCGCGCCCGGAACGGAATTCTCGAACTGGCGGATCCCGGCCACCGTATCGATCGCCGCGGCCACGGCGGCCGGGTCAGCCCCGGTGTCAGCCAGGGCTTCCCGGGCCGCGTCGGCGGCCAGGTCCACGGGCGAGCGCCTTTGGTAGTTCTGGGCGTCGAGGCGCTCGGAGGCCTGTCCGACCCCGACCAGGACGGGGGTGCGGGGGTCGAGGGACGGCTGGTTCATGGGGTCACTCCCAGGGCGAGGTCCCGGATCCGCTGCTCGCAGTCGGCGACGATCTGGCGGGTGATCTCGGCGGCGGGCCTTATCTGCTGGAATGATCCGACGACCTGGCCGACGAAGAACGACTCGAGGCGGAGCGCGCCCTCGTGGCCCGCCTGGGCGGCCGCGTCGATGCGCTGCCAGGCCTCGTTGACCAGCATCGGCTGCAGCGGCAGGGGCAGCGGCGCGGGGCTGCCCGGCCGCTCCCACTCCTCGTGCCAGGCGCTGCGCAGCTGGCGGGCGGGCTTGCCGGTCCTGGTCGGCGAGCGCAGCGTGTCCGAGCTGGTGGCCTGCAGGAACTTGTCCTTGATGGCCTGGTTGGCGACGTCCTCTGCGCTGCACAGCCACACCGACCCGCACCAGACTCCGGCCGCGCCGAGCGCCAGCGCCGCGGCCATCTGGCGGCCGGACGCGATGCCGCCCGCGGCCAGGACCGGGCGCCCGGCGGCGATGTCGACAATCTCCGGGGTGAGGACCATGGTGGCGATGGTGCCGGTGTGCCCGCCCGCCTCGGTGCCCTGCGCGATCAGCAGGTCCACGCCGGCCTCGATCTGCCTGACCGCGTGCTTGGGCTGCCCGACCAGGGCGGCCACGGCCACGCCGGCCGCCTGGGCGCGGGCGACGAGGCCGGGCGGCGGGGTGCCCAGGGCGTTGGCGATGAGCGAGATCGGGTGGCGGAACGCGACGTCAAGCAGGGCGGCCGCGCCGACCGGGTTGAGGCTGGCGGCGATCTCGTCGTGGCCGGCGGCGCTCGCGGCCCGGCCCGTGGATGCGTCCGCGGGCTGGGCGGCTTCGGGGATGCCGTACCGGTCGAGCAGGTCCCGGACGAAGGCCAGGTGCCCGGCCGGGATCTGGGCCCGCAGGCTCGCGACGAGGTTGTCCGGGTCGCCGGAGGCGAACTTCTCCGGGACCAGCAGGTCGACGCCGTACGGCTTGCCCCCGGTCTGGTCCTCGATCCAGGTCAGCTGGGCGTCGAGTTCTTCCGGGGTATAGGCCGACGCGGCGAGGACGCCGAATCCGCCGGCGTTGGTGACCGCGGCGACGACGCCGGGCGAGCGGTTGAAGCCGACGATCGGGTGCGGCACGCCGACCAGGTCGGTGAAGGCAGTTCTCATCAGATGCGCCCTTCCAGGTGACGACGGCCGTTAATCCCGCGCCTTGAGCCAGGCCGCGGCTCTTCTGGGCGACGCTTGAGAGAGCCAGGCGTCCTGAATTACTTCAGCCACGTCCTGCCGGGTGAGCTCGCCGATGCGGCTCCCCCGCACCAGCACCGACGGATGGCCGTCAAAGTGGGGCGTGGTAAAGAACGGCGACGCCTGATCTTGAACCAGTGCTTGCTTATCTGACTCCGACGGCACCCAGAACATGATCACGTCCGGATAGCGCTCGCCCGTGACGGGATCGGCGGCGTCGGGGCGGGGGTTGCGGAAGAACACGAAGGACTTACCGCCGACCTGGTAGACCGGGTTACCGTGCGGTCCGTACGCCACCGTGACGTGAGGCATGCCCATGGCCAGTTCGTGCACGTCCTCGACCCGCGCCCGGCGCCGTCCTGCCGCCATCACCCCGGTCCCAGGCCGCGGGCCAGGTCGATGCCCCGGGCGAGGTTCTCCAGCCGGGCGGCGAGGGTGTCTCCGGCCGGGTAGAGGCGTACCGTGTCGACTCCGGTGTCGCGCCAGGTCTTCAGGCGGGCGCGCACCATGTCCTCGGTACCGATCAGCGTGGTCGCGAGGACCATCTCGTCGGTGATGAGGCCGGCGGCGCCGTCCCGGTCGCCGGATTGCCACCGCTCGCGAACCTGAGCGGCGACATCCGCCCAGCCCTGGCGGCTGTAGGCGTTGTTGTAGAAGTTGCTGGTGCCCGATCCCATGCCACCCAGGGAGAACGCCAGTTCCTTCTTGCGGCTGACCACGGCGCGGGCCAGGCCGGCCTCGTCGACCAGGTTGATCTCGGCGCCCTGGCAGATGTCCAGATCAGCGCGGGTCCGGCCGGCCCGGGCCAGCCCGGCATCCAGATGGGAGAAGTAGGCGCCGGCGCCCTCGGGCACAAAGCTGGTCCCCAGCCAGCCGTCGGCGATCTCACCGGTCAGTTCCAGCATCTTCGGCGACAGCGTGGCCAGGTACACCGGCACCGACACGGGCGGCAGGCTGACCCGCATCGGCCGGCCGTCACCCTCGGGCAGCGGGATGCGGTACTGACTCCCCTGGAAAGAGACCTTCTCGCCGGCCAAGACGCTCCGCACGATCTGGACGGTCTCGCGCATCCGGGCCAGCGGACGGGCGAACGGGATGCCGTGCAGGCCTTCCATGACCTGAGGCCCCGAGACTCCCAGACCGAGCAGGAACCTGCCGCCGGAGATGTGCGCGAGCGTCATCGCGGTCTGCGCGATCGTGACCGGCGAGCGGGTGCCGACCTGGATCACTCCCGAGCCGAGCAGCATCGACTCGGTGCGGGCCGCCAGATACCCCAGCGGTGAGGGCGCATCGGCCCCCCATGCCTCGGCGACCCAGCAGATGTCCAGGCCCAGTTTCTCGGCCTCGCAAACGAACTCGGTGGTCTCCCGCCAGTTCACGCCCGAGCCTTCGATGGTCGTGGCGGTCCGCATCACGCCGCCCTTTCCGCCAGTTCCTTGATGGCAGCAAGATTGCGCTTGAAGCCGGCCTCGAACTCCCGCAGCCGGACGAAGACGATTTTCTGTTCCTTCTCCGGCATCGCGTCGATGGCGAGGTTCAGGCCGGAGCGACCCGGCCCCATCTGGGTCCACTGCTCAAGCACCGTGCCCGCCCCGTCAGGCCGCACGGTGAATCGCCAGGTAGACGACGGATGGCCAGGGTCGCCCACGGCCCACGCGAAGCGGCGAGGCTCGTCGCACTCGACGACCGTGCTGACCGTCTCCCAGTTACCCAGGGCCTCGTGAGCGTTGCGGCCCACGAAACGGTGGCCGACGGCCGGGCCGGTGACCCCGTCCAGCCATTCCACCTCCCGGAGCTCGGCGCTCAGCCTCGGCATCAAGTAGATGTCGCTCACCAAAGCCCACACCCGCTCCGGCGGAGCCTGGATGTAGGTCTCCACGGCCACGGTCGGGGTATCCGCGTAGACCTGTCCCGTCCATTCCATAAGGACCAGTCTCAATGATCCTGGGCCACCCGGGACATTCGCCCCGTGACAGCGGGACTAAAAGGGTCGATCGTTGGGATGTGGGTCTGGATCTTCAGGCACGGTCAGTGCCCGTGACGCCGGCCCGGCGGCTGACGCCTGCCGGGCTGGCCTGGGCGGCTGCGGCGATAACGACGATCCTGGCGTTCGCAGCGGCGGTGCTGGCCGTTCTCGGCCGCGACGTGTCCATACTCCTGGTGCCGGCACTTCTCGCATATGCGTGGATGGGGTGTGTGCTGCTGGCCCGGCGGCCTGGTCATCCGATGGGCCCGCTGCTTTGCCTGATCGGGCTGGCCGACGCGATCGGCGTAGTGCCGTACGTGTACGTCCGGTACGCCCTGGTGCACTCGCCTGGTTCGCTGCCTTTCTCGACCGCGATGCTTTGGGTGAACACGTGGGCGTACGCGCCGGCTACCAGCCTGGGCGGCATGGTCCTGTTGCTGGTCTTCCCCGAGGGCAGGCTGCTGTCGCCGCGGTGGCGGCCCGCGCTGTGGGCGGCGCTGGCTTTCATCCCGCTTTCTGTGGCCGGCTACGCCTTCGTCCCGCAGAACCTGGGCGTCCTCTTCCGCAACCTTTCGAACCCGTACGCCGTTGTCCGGTTCGACTGGTTGTTCGAGGTGTTTCAGGCCCTGGCCATAGTATGCGGGCTGGTGGCCGGTGCGGCGGCGGCGGCAAGCGTGACGCTGCGCTGGCGCCGGGCGGACCGGGTTGGACGCCAGCAGCTCAAGTGGTTCCTGGCCGTGCTGCCGCTGACAATTGCCTCCCTTATCGCGACCCTGGTCGCTCCGGGCACGTTGAGCTTGGCAGTAGCAGTGCCGCCCGGCATCTTGATGCCGGTGGCAATCGGGATCGCGGTATTGCGGTACAAGCTTTATGAGATCGATATCCTGCTGAACCGGGCGGTACTGTACGGCTTGCTGACCGCCGGAGTGGCCGCGGTCTACCTGGCGGTAGTGGCGGTGGCCGACTTGCTGTTCGGCCAGCAGGGCCGCAGCCTGGCCGTGCAGGTCGTCGCCACCGCGCTGGCCGCCGCCGCATTGTTTCCGCTGCGCGACAGGGTGCAGCGCCGGGTAAACCGGCTCTTCTACGGCGACCGGGGCGCACCCTACGAAGCACTGGCCAGGCTCGGCCGCCGCGTCGAGGTGGCAGCCGACACCGAAACGGCGCTGAACTCTGTAGTCAAGACCATCGCGGACAGCCTGCGGCTGCCGTACGCGGCCCTGGAGCTGCGGCTCGGCGATGGGTGGAGCCCGGCGGCCGCGTACGGTGAGGCCCCATCCCAGGTGGTCGCGTTTCCGCTGACCTCCCAGCGCGAGACCGTCGGCCGGCTCCTGGTGGGCACGCGGTCGCGCGGCGACCAACTCGGCCCCGACGACGAGCGGCTGCTCGCCGACCTCGCCCGGCAGGCGGGGCCGGCCACTCACGCGGTGGCGCTGCGCCGGGCGCTGGATGCTTCCCGGGCCGGCCTGGTCACCGCGCGGGAAGAGGAACGGCGGCGGCTGCGCCGCGACCTGCACGACGGGCTGGGACCGACACTGGCTGGCCTGACATTGGGTCTTGACACGGCCAGGAAACGGTCAGCGGGGCAGCCGCAACTCCAGGAATTGCTAGGCAAGCTCAAGGCGGAGACGCAGCGGGCCGTGACCGATGTCCGCCGCATCGTCTACGGGCTGCGGCCACCCGCGCTCGATGAGTTCGGCCTGGTGGGGTCCCTGCGCGAGGAGGTCGGGCGCCTGCAGTACGAGGCACCCGCGCTCACCGTTACTTTGGACGCTCCTGCCGATGGCCTGGCCGACCTGCCCGCGGCTATCGAAGTAGCCGCCTACCGGATCGTGACCGAAGCGCTGACCAACGTCACCAGGCACGCGCACGCCACGCTATGCTCCGTGCGACTACACCTCAATCACGGCTTGGACGTCGAGGTATGCGATGACGGCGTCGGCTTGCCGGAAGGCTGGCGGACTGGCGTGGGCATCGCCTCGATGCGTGAGCGCGTCACCGAACTCGGCGGAGAACTGGTGATCGAACCCAGCCTTCCGCACGGAACCAGGATCACTGCCCGCCTGCCCGCCCAGGAGAAATCATGACCGAACCGATCCGGGTCCTGATCGCCGACGATCACCCGCTGTTCCGTGACGGCCTGACCGCCCTGCTGACCGACGGTCCCGACACCGAACTAGCGGGCGCGGCCACCAGCGGCACCGAAGCCGTCGATCTGGCCCGGGAGACCCAGCCCGACGTGGTCGTCATGGACCTGCACATGCCCGGGCTGAACGGCATCGAGGCTACCCGCCGCATCGTGGCCGACAGCCCGCACATCGCGGTGCTCGTGCTGACCATGTTCGACGACGACGACTCGATCTTCTCCGCGCTGCGGGCCGGTGCCCGCGGCTATCTGCTCAAGGGCGCCGACCAGGAACAGATCCGCGCCGCCATCCAGGCCGCCGCCAACGGCGAGATCATTTTCGGGACGCACCTGGCCGCCCGCATGCTCACCTACTTCACCACCACCTCCGCCCCGCCGCCGGTCTTCCCGCAATTGACCGACCGGGAACGCGAGGTGCTGGACCTGGTCGCCCAGGGCCGGGCCAACCCCGCGATCGCGGCCAAACTGGTGTTGAGCGAGAAGACGATACGAAATCACGTATCAAATATCTTGACCAAATTGCAGGTCGCCGACCGGGCCCAAGCCATCGTGCAGGCGCGGGACGCGGGCCTGGGACACCAGTCCCGGGTCTGAGGGACATTCGCCGGCCAGCACCGCCATTCTTCCGGCCAGCACGGCGATTATTCCCGAAGGCATCGTGACCTGTACCTCATGACAACGGGACACCTCCTCCCTGACGCTGTTATCGCAACAGGAACTCATGAGGAGAACCAGATGATGACCGTTGAGCCAGCCTCCGTCCTGACACCCCCCCGCCCGACCAATGACCATGCCGCGATGGCACGTCTCCCCAGGCAGCACCCGCGCACTGAGCACACCAACGGCGGCCCCTGTGCGGCTGCGCGAAATGAGGCTAACCAGGTGCGCGATGACTCGGTGGTCATTGACTTGGTAGCCGGGGCCAGAGATGGCGACAAGCAGGCATGGGACGCGCTCGTTGAGCGGTACGCCCCGCTGATCTGGTCGATCTGCCGCAGGCACCGGCTCAGTGGCGCCGACGCCGACGACGTCGGCCAGAGCGTCTGGCTGCGCCTGGTGGACCAGCTGGACAAAGTCCGCGATCCGGCCGCTCTTCCTGGCTGGCTCGCCACCACGACCCGGCGGGAGTGCGTTCGGGTCTTGCGCGCGGCCCACGGACCACACGCGGCTATTTATGCGCTTGACGCGGAGAACATCCCCGATCAGCAGGCCGGGACGGCCGACCAGGAACTGCTCGCAGCCGAGCGCCACACGGCGCTGCGCCAGGCGTTCACCTATCTGCCCCCGGACGGCCAGCAGCTGATCACCCTGCTCATCGCGGACCCGCCGGTGCCCTACGCCGAGATCAGCGCCAGGCTGGGCATCCCCGTCGGCAGCATCGGCCCCAACCGCAGCCGCTGCCTGGACAAGATGCGCCGCTACCCCGCCGTGGCCGCGCTGATCAACGCCGAGTCCCGTCCGACAGGACGGTCATCGTCGCACCTGGCCGAGCCACAGCGATAGGTGCGCGGGCTCCAGCGCCCGGTGCACGGTCGAGGTCAGGTCGGCCCGCACCGTGTCCAGGTCGGTGGCGTCCTGCAGGCGGCCGGCGAACGCGGTGATCATCAGTTCCGCGTTGATCCGGCGATCGCAACCGGAGTGTGCAGCGGCAGCACCCGGGTGGCTAGCAGCACGAGCCCGGTGTACACGCCAACGAGCAGCCCGGTCACGAGTGCATAGGCCACCGTCCGGGAGATCAGCCGGTCGATCTCATAGAGCCGGTCCTTCAGCACCGCCACCACGCAGGCCAGCGGAATTCCCGCTCCTTAGCCCGACCGGACCGGGATGAGCCAAACCTACAAGCGAAGCGTTCCGGGACCGTTACGGGTTCCGGGCCGATCCGGCACACCTGGAGGCTCGCCGACGCCTCAGGTACATAAGGTTATGATATAAGTAACTTATGGAAAATTCTGGCGGGCACGGCGCGCGTGAGCTGAGTGACGTTCCCGAGGGGCCAGAGGGACATGAGGTGGGTGATAGGCCGGCCGGGCGGACTGGGTGGACAGATCGGACGCTGGCCGCGGGGGTCGCGGCGGGACTGGAGCGGCTGATCGGGCTGTTCCGCTCGCTGAGCCCGCCGAGCGGGCTGTCGCTCACCGCGGCCGCGACGCTGGCCACGCTGGAGCGGTCAGGTCCGCGGCGGCTCACCTCGCTCGCCGTTCAGGAGGGGGTGACGCAGCCGGCCATGACGCAGCTGATCGCCCGCCTGCAGGATTCCGGGCTGGTCCGCCGGGACGCGGACCCCGCCGACGGCCGGGTGGTCCAGGTCCGGCTGACCGACCAGGGCCGCGAGATGCTGGCCCTGCGCCGGGCCGTGCGGGCCGAGCGGCTCGCCACGATCCTGGCCCGGATCAGCCCCGAGGACCAAGCCGCGCTAGCCGCGGCGCTGCCGGCCATCGACGCGCTGGCCAGCGCCCAGCGCGACGGCGGCTCGCTCGCCGTCCCGGTGGGCACCGGCCGCGCCGAGCAGTTCACCTAACCGCCCGACCCGACCGCCCGAAAGAGAGCAATCCCTGATGAGTGGCCCCCACGCAGGCTCGGTCGCGAGCCCGTTCCGGCAGCCGAAAGCCGTCTTCGCCGTCGCGTTCGCCTGCGTCGTATCGTTCATGGGCATCGGGCTGGTCGACCCGATCCTGCCAGCCATATCCCATGAGCTGCACGCCTCGCCGAGCGAGGTGACGTTGCTGTTCACCAGCTACCTGGTCGTGACCGCGGTGGCGATGCTGATCACGAACTGGGTCTCCAGCCGGCTCGGCGCCAAGAAGACGCTGATCGCGGGCCTGCTGCTGATCGTGGCGTTCAGCGCGCTGGCGGGGGCCGCACCAAGCATCAGCGGGATCATCGGATTCCGGGCCGGCTGGGGCGTGGGCAACGCGCTGTTCATCGCCACCTCCCTGGCGGTGATCGTCGCCTCGGCCAGCGGCGGCTTCGCCGGCGCGATCGTGCTGTACGAGACCGCGCTCGGCGTCGGCATCGCGATCGGCCCGCTGCTCGGCGGCACGCTGGGCGAGATCAGCTGGCGGGGGCCGTTCTACGGGGTGGCCGTGCTGATGGCCATCGCGCTCATCGCCACCATCGTGCTGGTCGAGCCCACGCCGAAACCCGCGCACAAGACCGGCCTGTCCGCGCCGCTGCGCGCGCTGCGCCACCGCGGCCTGCTGATCATGTCGCTGACCGCGCTCTGTTACAACTGGGGCTTCTTCACCGTCCTGGGCTACGCGCCGTTCCCGATGAACCTGAGCCCGATCAAGCTCGGGCTGGTCTTCACCGGCTGGGGGATCCTCGTCGCCCTCTTCGCCGTGTTCGGCGCTCCCCGCCTGCAGGCCACCTTCGGCATCGCCAAGACCATGTACGCCAACCTGGCGGCCTTCGCCATCGTGGTGCTGGTCATCGCCCTCTGGACGACGGACCGCGCGGTGCTGATCCCGGCCGTGATCATTTCCGGGATCTTCATCGGGGTCAACAACACGATCACCACCCAGGCGGTGATGACCGTCTCCCCGGTGGAGAAGCCGGTCGCTTCGGCGGCCTACAGCTTTGTCCGGTTCATCGGCGGCGGCCTCGCGCCCTACGCGGCGGGCCGACTGGTCCTGGCGATCAACATCCACTTCCCGTTCTTCATCGCGGCGGGCGCCATCGTGGCCGGCATCGCGATCCTGTCCACCGCCCGCGGCCTGCTCACCGAGGCCGAACGGGTCCAGGCCGAGCAGGTCACTGGGGCCGTCTCGGCGGCGCCGGTGCTGGCTCTCATACCGGTCGAGGGCAACGGGGAGCCCGCGGAGCACACCGCGAACGTCATCCTCGCCGCCGTCGACGGCTCGCCGATCGCCGCGCTGGTCACCGAAGCCGCGGCCATCCTGGCGGCGGGCGGCGACGGCGTGGTGCATGTGGTGCACATCCAGGAAGAGGCCACCGCGGGCGACGCGGGGATCGACGGGGAACCCCTCGAGGCGGCCCGGGCGATGGTCAGGAACCACCTGGACCGGCTCGCGGCGCACCACGTCCCCGCCGAGGGCCAGATCCTGCTGCACGCCGCCGATCACGGCGCCGCCGGCCGGATGGTCGCCGAGTACGCCAACACCGTCGGGGCCAGGACGATCGTGATCGGTGCGCCCACCCACGGCGGGCTGGCCGCCCTGATGGACGGCAGCGCCAGCCGTGAGCTGTGGCGGCACGCCCGCAGCAACGTCCTGATCGTCAACCCGGACGCGCCGGGGACGCTGAGCGGCCGATCCGCGGACGCGGAGCTGCTCCGCGGCTAGGGCTCAGGCCTCGTGGAAGACGAGGCCGAGGGCGATGACGGCCCGCGGGTTGGGGTGGCTGGTACCCGGTCCGTTCGGAATAAAAAATATTTTGCGGCGGGTCAGCCGGGTTTCGGCGCGTCGCGGAGCCGGTCCCGGCCGCGCCTGACCGTGGCCCGCAGGTCCTCGGCCAGGTTCTCCAACGCGGGCAGCGCCGCGATCAGCGCGGCCTGCTCGTCAGCGGGCAGGCCGGTCACCGATTCGGATATGACCGCGCTTCTTTGCGCGGTGATCCGCTCGTATACGCCCTTGCCCTTCGGCGTGACCTCGACCCAGGCCGCGCGGAAATCATCGGGATCGCGCAACCGCTTTATCAGGCCAAAGGAATCGAGTTTGCCGATCACGCGGGAAAGCATCGTCGGATTGATGCCCTCGAGGTCGGTGAGTTCGGCCAGGCTGAGCGGTCCGCGGATGGCCGTTATCCCCAGTACCGAGGCCTGCGTCGGGGTCAGCCCTTCCTCCCGGGAGGCGGCGTTAAGCTGCCGCGCGAGCTTCAGGACGACACGCCTCAGCCGGATGACCGTGTCATTGTCCATGCGCGCGCTCCCTGTTCAATTGGCTGCCGGCCTGCAGTATAAGATCACGCCGGATATTCGTCGTGGCGGTGGAACCACGACATATCCCCCTCGTTGCGGCCGAGCGGCGCTCGGTCGAGCCATTGCCACATGCCCCACAGCACGTCGCAGCCGCGGGCGTAGGCGGAGTAGGTGTGGTAGACGGTGCCATCTTCGCGCGCGAAGGCGCTCAGCCCGTGCCCTTCGATAGGCAGCGCCCCCGGGTCGATCTGGGCGACCGGGATCTCCCGGAAGTTGTACTCCGCCCCGCCGGCCACGCTCTCCTGCGTGAACGACACGCCGTAGTCGAAGTTGAAGCTGTTTCTGGCCGAGGACACCCAGGGGAGGCTCCAGCCCATCCGCCGCCGGTAGGCGATCAGCTTGTCCGCCGGAGCGCGCGAGATCGCGACCAGTGCCACGTCGTGATGCTCCAGGTGGACCCTGATCCCGTCGAACCCGTCGGCGAGCGAGGAGCACGTCGGGCACCCCTCGGGCCAGTCCGGGCCGAACATGAAGTGGTAAACCAGCAGCTGGGAGTGGCGGCCGAACAGGTCCTTGAGGGACATCTCGCCGTTTTGGCCGTCGAAGCGGTAATCCTGGTCGACCGGCACCCAGGGCAGTTCCCGCCGCTGGCGGGCGAGTTCGTCGCCGCGCCTGGTCAGCTCCTTCTCGGCCTCGAGCAAGTCGAACCTGGCCTTCCGCCATTCCTCGCGGGTCCCTACCGTGTGTTCCATCGTTTGGCTCCTCCCGTTTTGGGGCGGCGTGCGCCGCTCTACTAGTAGGGAGACAAGCCAGCGGCTGAGCTCATCGCGGTTCAGCCAACTCGGCAGGCAGGCCGAAGCGGCGGTGGATGGCCGGGTCGAGGAAGCCGGTCAGTTCGGCGATTCGGCCGGCGCGCAGCGTGACCACGTTGATCGCGCTGAGCCGGTAGGGTCCCCCTTTCGCGTCGCCCTGGTAACAGGCGAACGCGAGCTGGGCGTTGGCCGTAATCGGGACCAGGCGCCAAGGGGTGGCCCACATCCGCTCCGCCATGAACCGCGCAACGTCGGCGCGGCCGCGGAACCAGGCAGGCAGCGGCGGCATGCTGAACCTGGCGTCCTCGGCCAGCAGGCCGACCATGGCCTGCACGTCGGCCCGCTCCCAGGCCTCGACGAACGCGGAGACGAGCTCACGCTGGCCCCGACCGTCCAACTCGCCCAGCGCGCTCAGTTCGGCGCGCTGGCTGGTTGCGGCTTTGCGGCCGGCCGCGGCGTGGCGGGCGGCCGCGGCGTTACGGTCGGCCATGGCCTTGCGGGCGCGTTGCAGGCTGCTGTTCACCGACGCGACGCTGCGGTCAAGCACCTGGGCTACTTCGGCGGCGGAGAACTGGAGCACCTCGCGCAGGATCAGCACCGCCCGCTGGCTGGCCGGCAGGTGCTGCAGCGCCGCCACGAACGCCAGCTCGACGCCCTCCCGCTCCTGGTAGCGGGCTTCCGGGTCGGTGTCGTCACCGGCAGGCAGGTCCGGGTAGGGCTCGAGCCAGACCGGTTCGGCCACCGGCTCGCCTAGGTCGTAGACGTCGGTCCGCGCGGGGCCGTGCTCGGGCGACAGGAGCCGGGGGCGACGGCTCGAGGCCAGCCGCAGGCAGGCGTGGGTGGCGATCCGGTACAGCCAGGACCGCAGCGAGCTGCGCCCCTCGAACGTACCCAAGCCGCGCCAGGCGGCCAGCAGGGTTTCCTGCAGCGCGTCGTCGGCGTCGTGCACCGAGCCGAGCATCCGGTAGCAGTACGCGTGCAGCCGGACCTGATGGGCGGCGACCAACCGCTCGAACGCGGCATCGTCGCCCTGCTGGGCCGCGGCGATCTGGTCCGCCTCAGCGCTGCTTGTCACCATGGGTCTGTTCCTACAGGCGGTCCGCCAGCCGGGCGTGCATCCTCACCGATGGATCCTCCCTGGTCCCGGGCGGGGCGCGGGATCTGGTCCCGGCCAGGCGTCAGTCGGTTGCGAGGATCACGTCCGATGCCTTGATCACCGCGGTGACCTGCGAGCCTTCGGCCAGGTTGAGCTGCTCGACGGCCTCGAGGGTAATGGATGCCACCAGGCGGGTGCCGCCGGCGTCCAGCTCAACGTTGGCGATGGCCTCCCCCTTGTTGATGCTGGTGACACGGGCCGGGATCTGGTTCCGCGCGCTCAGCCGCATGGCTATGACTCCTTGACGTCGGTGTTCGCCGCCCTTACGTTACCGGTCGGCTGCGTGGCGGTAGCCATCCGGTCGACTGTGTCGCCTGGTGTGGTCCTGGCGGGGCCTGTGGTGATGCCTATGCGTGCAGTGATACGCGAGCGTGCCGTGGTACCTCCGTCGCCAGGAAGATCGTGGTTGATCGGGGCTCCGCGGTTGATCGGGTGCACGATAGGCCCCCCAATCCACCGCCAAGCCCGGATCCACCACGCAAATCCAGCTCAACTCGTACGGCCACGGAGAGGGGCGTGCGGATGGGGTTAACGGGACCAGCGAGGTATCCCGGGGCGCATCGGCGCCGGCGGGCGGCGCTCAACCGATGGGCGGCGGCGCTCAGCCTGCGGCGGCGTCGGTGGTCAGGACGACGTTGCCGGTTTTCTGCTGGGTTTCTACATACCTGGCGGCTTCGGCGGCGTCTTCCAGGGGGTAGCAGCGGTCGATGACCGGGCGGTACTTGGCCGTCTCGATGAGCTGCTTGAGGAAGAGCACGTTCTTCTTAGTGTACCGGGGCAGCGGGAACACTACCCGCTTGTACCTGGTCCGCGAGGTCAGCAAGGCCCGCACCATGTTGCGCCAGCCGTCGGTGGCCAGGTAGATTCCGCCTCGCTTGAGCGAGTTCCGGCAGCGCGGGAAGGAGTGCTTGCCGACCGCGTCGTAGATGACGTCGTAGGCCTCGCCGTTCGCGGTGAAGTCTTCCTGCGTGTAGTCGATGACCTGGTCGGCTCCGAGCGATCTGACCGTCTCGACGTTCTTGGTGTTACACACCGCGGTGACGTCGGCGTCGAAGGACCTGGCCAGCTGGACCGCGGCGGTGCCGATGGATCCCGACGCGCCGTAGATGAGGATCCGCTGCCCTTTGGTCAGATCCGCCCGCCGCAGGGCCCCCAGCGCGTTAAGCCCTCCGTCGCATACCGCCGCGGCCTCTTCGAAGCTCACGTTGGCCGGTTTGGCCGCGATCAGGCCACTGGCCTGCATGCAGACGAACTCCGCGTGGGCGCCGAGCCGCAACGGGTTGAGGCCGAAGACCTGGTCGCCGACCGCGAACTCGGTGACCGCCGAGCCGGCGGCTTCGACCTCTCCGGCCAGTTCACCGCCGAGGATCCGCTGCCTGGGCCGGCGAAGGCCCGCGAACAATCGCCACACGAACGGGTCGGCGGCGCGGCGGTGGCAGTCCGACCGGTTGACCGTCGTGGCGCGGATCTTGACCAGGACCTCGTCTTCCCTGGGAGCAGGCCGCTCGACCTCCTCGAGCCGCAGGACATCCGGGGGCCCGTACCGGTCGTGAACGACTGCTCTCATCGCCTCCGCCTTCGCCGGTTGGCAGCATACTGATGCGGGCGGGCTGCAGCCTAGCCCGTTCGACCTCAAAAAGGTACGTCACCTGCTGCCTTTAGGGGACGAGGTCCAGGGCGGCGCGGATGATGCTGTCGGTGTCGATGCCGTTGTAGCGGTACAGGTCCTCGATCGACCCGGACTGCCCGAACTGCGCGACGCCCAGGGCGGCGTGCGGCATCCGGTTGACGGTGGCCAGGAACGACAGCGTGTGCGGGTGCCCGTCCAGGACGGTGACCAGCGGCGTGGCGCGGGCCGCCGGGAACGCCTGCTCGAGGATCCAGGGCTCACCTGGCCCGGGCAGGCCCTGGCGGGCGCGCAGCGCGCGGAACAGCAGCCCCGGACTGGTGACGCAGACGACGTCGGCGGCCACCCCGGCCGTCTCTAGCCGCTCGGCGGCGGCCAGCGCCTCGGGCACGACCGCGCCCATCGCCGCGATGGTTACCGCGGGCTTCGAAGCGCGGCGCAGCGGGTAGGCGCCGGCCACGACCTGCCGGCGGCGGCGTTCCCTGGCCGCGGGATCGGCCGGCATGCCGGCCAGCTTCTGGCTGACCGGGCGGGTGGACAGCCGCAGGTAGGCCGAGCTGCCCTCCGGTTGGCCCAGCCGGGCCAGGCTGGCCAGCAGGCACCATTCGGTGTCGACGGCGAAGGCCGGCTCGTAGCTCAGGCAGCCCGGCTGCTCGATCCCGATGGACGGGGTGGTGATGGACTGGTGCGCGCCGCCCTCCGGCGCCAGGGTCACCCCGGACGGCGTGCCCACCAGGATCGACTGCCCGCCCGCGTAAATGCCGAACGACCACGGCTCCAGCGCGCGCTCCACGAACGGGTCGTAGAGCACCCCGATCGGGAACAGCGGCTGGCCCCAGCGGCTCCAGGTCGCGCCGAGCTCGCCGAGCAGGCCGACCAGGTTGGTTTCGGCGATGCCGAGCTCGATGTGCTGCCCGGTCGGCTTCTCTCGCCAGTGCAGGATGGTCTCGGCGTCGTCGGCGAACCAGTCCGTCCGCTCCCGGGCCGACCACACGCCGACCTTATTTACCCAGCCGCCCAGGTTGGTGCTCGAGCTCACGTCCGGGCTCACCGTCACCACCCGCCGGGCCGCCTCGGGCGCCTCCCTGGTCAGGTCGAGCAGCACCCGGCCCAGCGCCGCCTGGGTGGTGGCCACCCCGGTCGGCGTCCGGCCGAGGTCTTGCGGCACGGCTGGCGGGGTCTGCCGGGGCGATGGCGGACGACGCAGCCGCCGGGCCGTCTGCTCGCACAGCATGCCCGCCGCGCTGTCCCTGGCACCGCGGTGCCACGGCTGGCCGGGGTTGGCGCCCAGGTGGGCCGCGAGCTCGCCGATCTGGGCATCGGTCAGCAGCGCGGAATGATTCTGCGGATGCCCCTCGACGGGCAGGCCGTAGCCCTTGATCGTGTAAGCCAGGATGATCGTGGGCCGGCTGTCGTCGATGGCCCCGTAGGCGTCGTCTAGCGCGGCCAGATCATGGCCGCCGAGGTTGCGGATGGCCCGGGCCAGGGCCAGGTCGTCGAGGTCGGCGATGAGCTTGGCGATGGACTCGTCGCCGGCCGGCAGGCGGCTGCGCAGCTCGTCCGGGTGGCAGCGGAGCAGCCGCTGGTATTCGGGGTTGGGCATGGCGTCGATCCGCTGCCGCAGCGCCTCCCCGCCCGGCCGAGTGAACAGTTCGGCGAGCAGCCGGCCGTACTTCAGCGTGATGACCTGCCAGCCCGCCGCGGTGAACATGCCCCGCAGCCGGTCGGCCGTGATCAGCGGGACCACGCGGTCCAGTGACTGGCGGTTCACGTCGACGACCCAGACGACCTCCCCGAGCTCGGCCACGCCGGGGTCGACGATGGCCTCCCAGACGGCGCCCTCATCGAGTTCGGCGTCACCGAGCAGCGAGTACTGGCGGCCGGGGCGCACGGGGGCAGCCCCGTCGTCCAGGTACCGGCCGAGGTAGCGGCGGGCCACCGCGCCCCAGATCGGGGCGGTCGCGCCGATGCCGACGGATCCCGTCGAGTAGTCGACCGGATCGGGGTCCTTGACCCGGCTGGGATAGCTCTGCAGGCCGCCGAACGCCCGCAGCGTGGGCAGATAGGACTCGTCGAGCTCGCCGAGCAGGTAGTTGATCGCGTGCAGCACCGGCGAGGCGTGCGGCTTCACCGAAACCCGGTCCTCCGCGCGCAGGTGCCGGAACCACAGCGAGGTCATGATCGAGACCATCGACGCCGACGACGCCTGATGGCCGCCGACCTTCAGGCCCCCGGGATTGGGCCGGACCCGGTTCGCGTAATGGACGATCGCCGTGGACAGCCAGAGCACCTGGCGCTCGATCTCGTCCAGGGCGTCAAGGTCCCTGGCTTCCTGCCGTAGCTCGGTCATGGGGATCGCGGCGTGGAGACTCCGGCCTTCGGGCCGGGGAGGAAACGCCGCTTCACCTCCTCAGAAATGTCGGTGGTGATCGCTAGTATGTTCGCATGTCCAGGTACCGTCTGCTCCCCTCGCCCGCCCAGGAGGCCGTGCTGCGGGACCACTGCGCCCACGCCAGGTTCATATGGAACCTGGCCGTCGAGCAGCACTCGCACTGGCATCCGGGCCGCACGAGCGCCCCCGGCTACCTGGAGCAGTGCAGGCAGCTCACCGCCGCCCGAGCCGGGCACCCGTGGCTGGCCGCAGGCTCCCAGATGGTGCAGCAGCAGGCCCTGCGGGACTTCGCCCAGGCGATGGCCGCGTTCGTCGACCCGCAGAACCCGGCCGGGCGGCCGTCGTGGCGCAAGGCCGGCTGGGACGAGGGATTCCGGATCGTGGGGCGGCGCGGGCGGCAATGGGACGTGCGCCGCCTGTCCCACCGCGTCGGCGAGGTATGGGTCCCGAAAGCCGGGTGGGTGCGGTTCCGCTGGTCCCGCGCGGTGCCCGCGGGCGTGAAGTCCTACCGGGTGACCATGGACCGGGCGGGACGCTGGCATGTCGCCTTCGCCGCCATTCCAGCGCCGATTCCCGCGCCGGGTAACGGCCAGGCCGTGGGGATCGACCGGGGCGTGGCGGTGTCCGCGGCCCTGTCCACCGGGGAACTGCTGCGCGTGCCGGGCCTGACCGCACGGGAGCGAAAGCGCATGGTGCGCCTGGAGCGCAAGCTCGCTCGCGCTAAGCGGGGCTCGAACCGCCGCGCCCGGGTGAAGCTTGCCATCGCCCGGCTGAAGGCCCGCCAGACCGACCGGCGCAGAGACTGGGCGGAGAAGACGAGCGCGGACATCGCGCGCAGATTCGACCTGATCAGGGTCGAGGACCTCCAGATCGGGAACATGACGCGCTCGGCCAAGGGAACGGCCGGGAAACCGGGCAGGAACGTCCGCGCCAAGTCCGGGCTCAACCGCGAACCTCAACTGCTGCTCCAATCGGCGTAGTAGCTGGAATCCCCCCGCCTTCAGGCCGGGGGAGGATGTCAAGGGTGCATGAGCACGACGCATTTCGTTGTACAACCCGCCAGCCAGGGGATCCTATATTGAGAGCCAGAAGCAGCGCTCCTCGCCGTAGTCGGCGAACCCGGCCCGGAGCAGGATCGGCCCGGAGGCCAGGACCCGGCCTTTCACCATGGCCAGGGTCGCGCCGTGGTCGCGGGCCAGCCGGAGCCGTTCGGCGAGCACGGCACGGTAACTACCGTGCCCCCGGGAAGCGGGCAGCGTGATCGCACCCCACAGCTGCGCGACCTCGCCGACCAGCGTGCAGCCGCCAGTTGAGACAGGCTCGTTGTCGACCTTGGCCACAACGCGGAAGCTGGACCAGGTCGCGAGGTCCTGGACCACCTCCTGTAGCCGACGGGCGATCTCGGCCTCGTCTGGCTCGGTCATCCCCCATCCCGGAACGCTGACCGCCGATGCCAAGCGGAATGTCCGCTCGTCACAGACAAGCTCGACGATCACACCGACGGGAACGTCAAGTTTCGGCAGGTCATCGCGGAGTTCGCAGGCCAGCACCTGCACGGCGTCGATTAGCTCCGCACCCCGGGCGCGCAGCGCCTCTTCGGTGCCGGCCGGCTGGCTCACGGCTGAGACCCACCAAGCCACCCCCGGCAGACCCCAGCCGCGAACGCGCGCGGCGACCTCGTCAATGACCTCATCAAGCCGTCGCGTCGTCCGCGACCAGGTCACTTGCGCGGCGCCGAAAGTAGGGCCAAGCACCCAGTCCGGGTGCCGGACGAGCCGGTAGTCGTCGGTCCACACCTCCATGGCGCCTTCGGGGACAAACTCGATCGCGGCCGCCGCGTCGAGCACGCGCTGCGGTGTCCAAGAGATCAACGCTCGACCTCCTATCCGCTAGAAACCGGGCGCCGTAGCCGAACTTCGGCTTCGCCTCGGTCCCGTCTCTCTTTTAGCCGAACGAACCCTAGATCCCCGCTTGACGGTGAACGAACCGCCCGGAAGTTATGTAATCCGGGTAGGTCGGCTAGTGCAGGGAGGGGACACGATGACCGCACCCGGCGCGAGCGAACGGCGGCCGGCGGCGGTGCGGCTGGCCGGCATCGGCCTGCTGGCCGTCGCGGTTACCGCCACGCTGTACGCCGTCGGCCGGCTTAACTCGCCGAACTACACCGTGATCTTGTTCGGGCAGGCCGGAGTAGCGGCGATCAGGCTGAAGCCCCCAGGGTCACGGTTCACTCCCTGGCGGGCTGCTTTTTCTACGGCGCATTCACCGCCAAGGTGCTGCTGGTGCAAACCCGGCGGCTGCCTAGCTGGGCGCTACCGACCGCAGGTGGCACGCTCGCGCTTACCGTCGTCCTGCTGTGGTACACCTCCGCCCTGTGGTACTACAACGGCTATCAGCTTCCCTGACGGTCAGCACCCCTAGGTGATCGGCAGCCAGTAGCAGCGCTCTTCGCCGTAGCCGGCGAAGCCGGCCCGGAGCAGGATCGGCCCGGAGGTCTCCACGCGGCCCTTCACCAGGGCCAGCGTGGTGCCGTGCTCGCGCGCGAGCCGGAGCCGTTCGGCCAGTACCGCCCGGTAGCTGCCGCGCCGCCGGAACTTCCGCAGCGTGACCGCACCCCATAGCTGCGCCACCTCGCCGCGCAGCGTGCACCCGCCGGAGGAGGCGGGCTCGCCTTTCACCGAGGCCACCACGCGGAAGCTGGACCAGGTGGCCAGGTCCTGGATCGCTTCGGTGAACTCACGGGCGACCGCGGCGTCGAGCGGCTCGCTCCTCCCCCACCCGCGCACGGTGATCATTGACGCCGCGCGGAACGTGCGCTCGTCCGTGACCAGCTCCACGGTCACGTCATCGGGAACGTCGAGTTCCGGCAGGCCGCCGCCCAGCTCGCGGGCCAGTATCTGCACCGCGTCGATCTGCTTGCCGCCCCGGGCGCGCAGGATCTGCTCGGTGTCCGGCGGCCGGGTCGAGGACGAGACCCACCAGGCCACCCCGAGCAGGCCCCACCGGCGCACGCGCGCGGCCACCTCATCGATGACTTCGTTCGCGGGCCGGCCCGCCCGCGACCTGGTGACCTGAGCGGCCGGGAAGGTCGGGTCGAGCGCCCAGTCCGGGTAGCGGATGAGCCGGTAGTCATCGGTCAGCATCTCGATGGCGCCGTCGGGCCGCCATTCCATCGCGGTCGCCGCGTCAAGCACGCGCCCCGGTGTCCACGAGCTCAACGCCTGACCTCCCCTTGCCGGGCGCCGTAGCCATGGGCCCGCTCCGCCCCGGCGCTGTCTTTTCTTTTCTACCGAACGAGCCGGCGCGTGTGCTCGTATCCTGCGTGCCCCGGCCGCGGTGAGCCGTGATGGCGGCGCTGGCTGCCGCCACCTCGTCACCTGGTACCGGTAATGAGCCGTTCGCGGTCGAACATGGGGGACACGATCCGCCAGCCCAGGCCGTCGATGAGCAGCAGCGCGGCCCCGAAGGCGAGGGCGAGGCGAAGCGTGCCGTGGACCCCGCCGGTCGAGATGGCGGTGGTCATGACGATCGGGGGGGCACTCGCGAGCACGCTGAGCTGCGCGGCGACCCGGGGGTCGCTGGATCGGGCCGAGATGGCGATGCCCACCCAGATCGACCAGGCGGCCAGGAGCGGCGTGAAGAGCAGCTGGGCGACCAGCTCAGGGCCGTGGAGGACGGCCGACGCCACCGCGGGCTGCGCGAAGAGCTCGATGGCGGCGACGAAGACGCCGAAGACCCCGTACGAGACGGCGAGCACCGGCACGAGCGCCGCCAGCGCCTTGCCGAGGAGGAACTCCCCGGCACGGACCGGAGTCGTGAGCACCGGCTCCAGCGTGCCCTGCTGCCGCTCCCCGGCCACCGAGTAGGCGGCGACCGTAGCCGGGACGATCGCCGGGATGGCCAGCATGTAGACCAGCGGCTCCTTGCCCGCCAGCGCGCCTGCCGACGACGCGGGCAGCGCGAATATCTCGATGATCGGGTAGATGCTGAAGACCAGGGGAAAGACCGCCATCGACACCATGATCTGGCTGTTGTGCCGGTATTCCCGGATCTCCTTCCGGAAGATGGCGCGGACGCGCCTCCTGTTCACGTTCATTTCCTGGCCGCCTCCTCGTCCTCGTCGATCAACTCGAGGTAGACGTCCTCGAGCGAGTGGTGCGACTCGCTGATGGACAGCACGTCGGCACCCGCCTTGACCACGGCGCGGGTGACCGCGGGCGCGGCGGCGGTCGAGTCGGACACGGCGAGGATGTAGGCGGCGGGGCCGTCCTGGTGCCAGCTGTCGACGGCCGTCAGGCCGGTAAAGACGCGGACCGGGTCGGAGAGCGGGACGAGGGTCCTTACCGTGAGCGTCTTGGCGAACAGCCGCTCGCGGAGCTCGTCGGGCCGGCCGATGGTGCGCAACGTCGTGTTCAGGATCGCGACACGGTCGCACAGGCGCTCGGCCTCTTCGAGGCGATGCGTCGTGAGGAAGATCGTGACGCCGCGCCGGCGGAGCTCGTCTATCAGCTCATGGACGTCGCGGGCGGCGACCGGGTCCAGGCCGGCTGTCGGCTCGTCGAGGAAGAGCACCTCCGGGTCGCTGAGCAGCGCCCTGGCCAGGGAGACCCGCTGGCGCAGGCCCTTGGACAAGGTGCCGCAGGCATCGTGGGCCCGGTCGGCCAGGTGGACGGCCCGCAGGGCGCGGTCGATGCGGTCGCCCTGGTCGGCCACCTCGTAGAGGTCGGCGAAGCATTGGAGGTTCTCCGTCACGCTCAGCCGGAGATACAGGCCCGGCGACTCGGGCATGATCGCGAGCCGCCGGCGGATCTCCACTCCGTTCTCGGGCGTGAGCGGGATTCCGGCGACCGTGGCCGAGCCCGAGGTCGGTGCGATGAGGGTGCCGAGCGTCCGCACCGTCGTGGTCTTGCCGGCGCCGTTGGGGCCCAGGAATCCGAACACCTCGCCGCGGGCGACGCTGAACGACACGTCCGCGACGGCGGTCCGTCCGCCGAAGGCCTTGGTCAGGTGACTGACTTCGATCGCCGGCGTCCCCACGCCGACCTGCCGCCCAGCCCCGTCACTGGGCCGACGGCGCAAGCCGGTCAGTTCGAGTGTTCCGTCGTTGCTGCCCACAATGTCCGCCTCTGTCCGGGGCCGGGCCGCCGCGCATGTCTCGCAAACCTCGGCGCGGACCCCTTGGCTCTTGCCGAAAAAATAGATATCACTATGCTAGATAAGTGTTATCAGGTCCGTCAAGTGGAGGAGGGGTGGCCGTCCTGCTCCTCATCGCCGGGGAGCTAGCCGTGCATGGCCTGACGTCGGTCGTCGCCGGTGAGGCGCGCGTGGTACAGCTGTTCGGCAGGTACCGCGGAACCATCAGGGACCCCGGCTTGCACTGGGTAAACCCGTTCGCCCGCAGGCGGAAGGGTATCGCGGTGACCGAGCGCAAGAGCGTACTGCTGCGGCTGGATCCCGCGGTTCATGACGCCCTGGCCCGGTGGGCCGCCGACGAGCTGCGCAGTACGAACGCCCAGATCGAGTTCCTGCTGCGCCGGGCGCTGGCCGAGGCGGGGCGGCTGCCCGGCCGCGCGGGACCGATGCGGCCCCGCGGCCGGCCGTCCGCCGAGGGCCGCAGCGGGCTGGCATGATCATCTCTTGACGGGATGCGGTGCCCACCCTAAGTATGGCCCGGTGACCGACAACGGCCAGCACCCGTCGGCCGCCGCTGGCGCGGCGGCCATCGTGACCGCGCTAGCCAGGGCCGGCACCCGAGTGGTGTTCGGAATTCCCGGCGGCGGCCCGAACCTGGACGTGGTAGGCGCCGCCGCGGCGGCCGGCCTGCGGTTCGTGCTCACCCACTCCGAATCCGCGGCCACCATCATGGCCGCCACGTACGCCGATCTGACTGGCGCGCCCGGCGCGGTGCTGGTGACCCGGGGCCCCGGGCTGGCCAGCGCGGTCAACGGGATCGCGCACGCGGCGCTCGACCGGCTCCCGGTCATCGTCATCGCCGACACGGTCCGGTCGGCAGAGGCGGACCGGATCAGCCACCAGCGGCTGGATCAGGCGGCGCTGGGCCGGTCGGTGGCCAAGGCGGCGGTGGCCTTCGGCGGGAGCCGGGCCGGCGATGCGGCCGCGGATGCGGTCAGGCTGGCTCTCGCGCCGCAGGCCGGGCCGGTCATTGTTCTCATGGACGACAGCAGCGTCGGTCACGCCGCCGAGCCGGGCGGTCCCGGGCCGGACACCCGCGCGCCCCAGCCGGCGGGCACCGCCGCCGGCGACGATCTCGCCGCGCTGGCCGACGCGCTGCGCACGACGCGGCGGCCGGTGGTACTGCTCGGCCACGGCGCCATCGCGCACACCACTGCCATCCGGGCCGCGCTGCGCGGCCGCGGCATCCCGGCCCTGCATACCTACCGGGCGCGGGGCATCATGCCCGACTCCGAGGCTGAGGCCGCAGGACTGGTCACCGGCGGCACGACCGAATGGCCGCTGCTGGCCGCTGCCGATCTCATCATCGGGCTGGACGTCGACGAGGCAGAAATGATCCCGGCGGCCTGGGAATACCCGGGGCGCACGATGCTCGTCACCGGCCACCGGGACAAACGCGGCCAGGCGACGTACTTCACCGGTGCCAGTGAGCTGACCGTGCCGCTGCCCGCGGCGATCGATCTGCTGGCGGCCGGCGGCCGGCGGCATGACTGGCCGCACGCGGCCGGCCGGGCGGCCCGGACGGCAACCGCGCAGCGGCTGGCCGACGCGGCTCGCGCGGGTCCGGGCATGCTCGCGCCGCAGCAGGTCGCCTCGACGGTGCGGGCGCATACGCCCGACGAATGCGTCGCCACCGTCGACGCGGGCGCCCACATGCTCGCGGTGATGCCGTTGTGGGAAGTGACAGAGCCACGCCGGCTGCTGATCTCCAGCGGACTGGCCACGATGGGCTTCGCGCTGCCGGCCGCGGTCGCGGCCGCGCTCTGCGCGCCGGACCAGCCGGTGGTGGCCTTCACCGGAGACGGCGGCTTCGGCATGACGCTGGCTGAAATCGAGACCGCCGTCCGGCTCGCGCTGCCGATCGTGGTGATCGTGTTCAACGACGCCGCCCTCAGCCTCATCAAGATCAAGCAACGGGCGACCGGGCAGGGCGGCGGCGAGGCCGTCGACTACGGCCCGGTCAGCTATGCCCGCGCGGCCGAGGCGATGGGCGCCGCGGCAGTGGTCGTCCGCGCCGAGGCCGATCTGGCGAGGGCACTGGCGGCTGCGCTGCGCCGGAACGGCCCGACGGTGATCGACGCTTTGGTGGACCCGGCCGGCTATCCCATGATCATGGACCTGAGCCGGGGAGAAGCGGGACGTCAGCCGGTGCCCCGCGTCCGTCAACCGTGCCGGTGGGAAAAGCTCCCCCGGAGATCGAGCTAGTGGGAAGGAGCGTGTGCGGTGGCCATTACCGTCGCCAAGTTCAGGGACGTCGCCGAGGGAACCCAGCCGGGCCAGTTCATGATCGGCGAGCGAGAGCCGGTGTCGACCCTGGCCGACCTGGATCCCAGTTTCAAACGGCTGCTGGATGAGCCGGTGACCGCCGTCGTGGCCGTCATGGGCGGAGGCGACCACCCCAACCTGACTCCGGTGTGGTTCGACTATGAGGGCGACACGGTGCTGCTCAACCTGGCCACGCACCGCAAGAAGGTGGACTGGCTCCGCAAGGCCCCATATGCCACCTTCCTGCTGATGAACCCGGAGAACACCTACCACTGGCTCAGCATCAAGACGGTGTTGAAGCGGGAGATCTCGGAGGACGACCCGGCCGAGGGCCAGCGCGTCACCGACCAGCTGGACCGGATCTGGGTGAAGTACACCGGGAACGAGCCGCCCTACGCCCTGCGCGATCCCTCTATGGACGAGCGGCGGGTGCTGTTCGAGATGCAAGTCGTCAAGGTCGCGACGTTCGGTCGTCCCTGACCTGCCGCCGGGAAGGATGACAGCCGGTGTCCGGGATGCCGAAAGTCATCGTCGTCGGCGGGTCGATCGGCGGCCTGACCGCGGCGCTGGTACTCCGGGACGCCGGCTGTGACGTGCGGGTCTTCGAGCGGTCCTCGACGGCGCTGACGGCACGCGGGGCCGGGATCGCCGCTCTGAGCACCACGCTGGATTACCTGGTCAGGCGCGGCGGCTTCCGGGCCTGCGAGTTGTGCTCGGCCACGGAATGGATCCGCTTTCTCAACCGTGACGGCACCCTCCGGCACGAGCAGCGGCACCGGTACCTGTTCTCGTCCTGGAACACGATCTACCGGTCCCTGCTCGGCCTTCTGGAGGCCGACCGTTACCTGCTGGGCACCGAAGTGACCGATTTCCGGCAGGCCGGAGACACGGTCACTGTCACTCTTGCGTCCGGCTCGCGGGCCGACGCCAACCTGCTCGTCTGCGCCGACGGGGTCGGCTCGCTTGGCCGGGAGCGGCTGGCGCCCGCGGCCGGGCGGTCCTACTCGGGGTACGTGGCCTGGCGCGGCACCGTGCCCGAGCGCGACCTGTCCCCCGGCACCCGCGAGCTCCTCGGCGACGCGATCACCTACCAGGTGCTGCCCGAAAGCCACATCCTCGTCTATCCCATTCCCGGGCTGGACGGCTCGCTGAGTGAGGGCGAGCGCCTGATCAACACCGTCTGGTATGTCAATGTCCGCGAAGGGGCGCCCCTGGATGCGCTGATGACTGGCCGGGACGGCATCCGTCGCCCGGGGTCACTGCCGCCGGGCGCGGCCACAGAGCAGTCCGTCGCCGGCATGCGGCAGGCCGCCGCAGATCTCCTCGCAGGCCCC
>WNFC01000091.1_pt1 | contig 81932 bp, 78 predicted proteins | sample 5400541 | NCBI WGS metagenome assembly WNFC01 (sample SAMN13153342, study PRJNA577476) | soil metagenome | isolation source: 120 cm saprolite under Douglas fir tree site 2 hole 2 replicate 1 | place: USA:California | collected 2015-04-18
GTTCCATGACTTGATCTCGCCCAGGAAGATCCCGGCCAAGGTCGAACCGTCGAGGACGAGGTCGCCGGGCTTGACGCCGTCGATATTGACCACGGGCACGACGCCGGCGGTCAACGTCGGAAACTGCACGAGACCGTCCATCTCCAGCTCGGCGACGGAGAGCGGCATGTCGGAGGCGGCGAAGGTCACCTCTTTATTCTGGATCTGCGCAATGCCGTCGCTCGAGCCGATAGCCTGATAGTTCACCCCGATGCCGGTCTCTTTCTTAAAGGCCTCGGCCCATTTCGAATAGATCGGGTAGGCGAAGGTCGAACCGGCGCCGGAAATATCGGCAGCCATGGCGGGCGCCGTCGCAGCCGCAGCGGCAACGCCGGCTGCGACGAGTTTATGCAAGGTTTTCAACGCCCTCTCCTGCCGAAGGTGCGAGGTTAGCAAAGCGCCGACCACGATCAACCGGACATTCGCCGATCAGCTTTCGGCGCAGGCGCAGCACGCCATCACGCGCGTCGGCGCGATTCTGCGGTCGTGTCATAAATCATTGGGGATGCTCACGAACCTCCTCCAGCCGCGGCCTCGGCGATGGGCAGGTGGGCGGTGAATGTCGCCCCCTGCCCCGGCACGCTTTCGATGGTCAGCCGGCCGCCGTGGCGGTTGAGGATGTGCTTGACCAGCGCCAAGCCCAGCCCGGTGCCGCCTTGCGCGCGTTTCAGCGCGTTCTCCACGAGGTTCTCGAACACGCGGATCAATTCGTCGCGATCGCCCGGAACGAACAACGGCGCCGAGGTCCCAGCCGCCTTGACCTCGACGTCGCGGTCGCGCGCCAATGTCTGCAAGCTATCGGCGACCTGCCGAACGATGGCGCCGAGATCGACCTGCTTGTCGGGCCGCAGATGCGCGTTGAGCTCGATGCGCGAGAGCGACAGGAGATCGTCGATCAGGCGCGCCATGCGGTCGGCCTGCACCTGCATGATGGCGAGGAAGCGCTCGCGCGCCGCAGGATCTTCCCGTGCCGAGCCGCGCAGCGTATCGATGAACCCCGACAACGCGGCAAGCGGCGTGCGCAGCTCGTGGCTGGCATTGGCGACGAAGTCGGCGCGCATCTCCTCGACCCGCCGCAATGGCGTGAGATCGTGGAACGCAAGCAGCAGGAGGCCGGGCCTGGAGTCGGCCCCGCTCGACAATATCGGGGTCACGATGGCTTCGTACCAACGGTCGAACGGCACGCGCTGGAAGAATTCGGCGCGTTGGGATGTGCCGCTCGCGCGCGCGTGGCGGATCGCCTCCAGCACCTCCGGCACGCGCAGCCCGAGCGAGACCGACTCGCCCGGCCGCAGCGCGGGTGCAACCGCGGCGGCCCGTACGTTGAGCGCAACCACGTCGCCGCGATGGTCGAGCGCGACCACAGGATCCGGCAGTCCGGCCAACACCGCCTCGATCAGCGGATCGCCGATGCGCGGGGCGCGCGGCTCATCTCTCGGCAGCAGCGTCGGCGTCGTCTCCGCACTCGCGGTCGCGATCAGGACCGCCGCGGCGATGAGCGCGAAGCCGGCGAGCGCCGGCGCGGCAGCAATCGCACCGAGCAGCCACAAGGCGCCGAACGCGAGCGCCGCCGCCGCAAGCACGAAGCGCGTGCGCTTGAGCCCGTCAAGCCATCGGGCGGGGCGGGGTGCGCCGCTGTCGTGAGTCGCTGTCATGTCACGCGCGAGTCATAAGACTTTGCGTCGGTCGCGACAATCGAAGCCAAACGCCCGGCCAGGACGCAAAGTCCTCCCGCACGATCCTCTTTAAAGTGACCGCGATGGCATGCCACCAGCGGCGCAACCTTCGTCACAGGAAACCGTGGGCGCGGATGGAACGCGCACGGCTGTCGCACCAAGAACAGCGTTGAATGCGGCCGCCGCGGTTTGTTTGGCAGCGCAACAGACGCACCAACACACGCACTTCGACACGACGACGAAGCGCTGCCCGGGATGGATCGACGACCAGTGATGACAGCTGCAGCAACCAGGCAAAATCTTGAGCGCTCAATGCGACCGGCACGTGTGGGTTGCAAATCTCATTGTAAATAACAGGCCGGAAACAATGAAACTACGCCCGGCGCTCTTTCGTGCAGCCGCAGGTTGGTCCTTCGCTCGCGCGCATGCTCCCCGCTTGGCTTCGTTTGGCCAAAATGCTCGTTGGGTTCGTTTCGCCAAAATGCGGCGCCCTTCGCCCTCATGCTTCGAGACGCGCGCACGCTCACTCGACTTTGCGGGAGTGCTTGCGCATGCGCGCTCCTCAGGATGAGGACAGCCGAGCTCGCGGCTCGTCGCCGAACCGTTTTCGGTAATTCCCGTCTCACGATGTCAAACAGCCACTCTCGTTCCCGCGGCGCATTTTTGCGCCCGGGGTTTTGCATCCTTTGCTTCACCGACCCCGAGTCGAGGGGTGGGCGGAGGACCCCGAGTCGAGGGGTGGGCGGAGCGCCGAGAAACGTTCGGGTGCTCAGCGGAACACCCGTGGGGCACGCCATCTTGCGTCAAAGACGCGCGTGAACGCGCTTATGACGCGGCGTGCCAGGCGCTTGCGAGGCGCCTTGCGTCCCATGACGCGGGACGCTCGCCTCTCGGCGCTCCACCGTGGCGGTTTTGGGCTCCCGGGGCCGCGCTTCCGTCTCCTTCGACGCCCGGCGTCCTACAACGGCGGGCAGGTGCCTTGCGGATCCGTGCAGCGAGCTCCTCGCACCCAGGTCGTAGTGCCTGGAGGGCGGGGTCCCTGCCTCCCGAGGCGAGCGGTTACGAGCCACCCGCCGCAGGACGCCACTCCCCGCTCCGCCTTCAGGATCGTCTCCGGAGACGCCCCTCATGAGCGAGGATGCGAATGTTGTAGCATGCATTCGTTATGTAGTCAAGAGCGTAGTTGACGTGTAGTCGGACCGCGGTCGCGACCTCGTCCGGGCATTTCGAGGCCTCGCAGCGCAAAATATACGGATCGATGCGGCACGTGCGGGCCGCTGGCGCGAGCCAGCGACGCCGCCGAGCACCAACCCGAAATTTAAAGACGGCTTTAGCTGATCCAGGTCGCCGCCGCGAGCACGACAATCCCCGTGACGAACGCGGCCATGCAGGAATACAGCAAGATTTCATTGAGAACTTTAACCATCGTACTCTCCACACGCGGCTTTGCTTACGCGCCGCGGCTTTAGGGCGCTGGAAATACATTGGACGGCGAAGTGTTACGAATTGGCTAATAAAGAGGCCGCGACATGGGATGAAAACGGCGCCGTAACCATATGCCCCGCGTTGGCGGCGGCGCCGCATCGACCACATCGCAGCCGCTCGGGTCTTGCCCCAACTCCAGGCGCGCGGCGCGTTCGTTGCTATTTCAGCGCATGACGACACCGGCGCGCCGTACTGCGCCGTCGATCTAGCTCGTTGCGTGACTCCGCAGGCGCAGCGAAAGCCAGATCTCGAGAATGCCGTAGAGGATCGCGTAGATGCCGATGACGTAGAGCAAGGCCAACGCGCCGGTCCCGGGCTGAACCACCAGAATCAATCCGAAGATGACCGAGAGCACGCCGCTCGCGATCAGCAGCCACTCGTTCTCGATCTCCTTGCGCAGCCTGATCGCGCCCACGATTTGCAGGAGCCCGGTCGCGATCGCCCAACCGGCGATGAACAGCAGCAGCACCAGCGCAGTGATGCCCGGCCAGGCGAAGGTCAGGATTCCGACCGCGATGCCCAAGAGCCCGACGAGCGCGAGCCACCAGCGGGGCGCCGGGGCGCCGCCCATGACGGCCTCCGCGAGAGCCAGCACGCCGTCAGCGAGCGCGTAGGCGCCATAGAGAAGCACCAGCGTGAGCAGCGTTATTCCGGGCCACACGAAGGTGAGAACCCCGAACAGGATGGCGCAGATACCGCGCAGCAGCAGCACCCACCAGTGCTTTGCGAGTGCGTGCAGCAGCAGACCCGGGACTGGTGGACTAGCAACATGTGTCATGACCGACCTCCATCAGTGGTGCGCCGGCTTCGGGCCGACGCGGAACGCGCTGGCCAAACGTGCGAAGGTATTGGGCAATGCGCCATTGAGAGACCCGATCCGGCAGGTGCACGCGAGCAATGGGCGGACACGTTGCTGCCGCGCCGCCGCCGAGCGTGATGAACGCGCGCCGTTTCAACTGGTCGAATGGCATTCGGTGCCCCGCCACTCGGGGACCGTTTGTAGAATATCGCATTGGCCAGGATCAGTCAGGGGGTGACGGAACGATTTTCCAACCTGTCGGCGGTTTGTGCGGACGGCCGATGTCAGAAGTAGGTTGGTCGCGATGAGGCGGCCGGGGCAAGTTTGATTTTTCGCCCCACGACGCGAAAATGCGCCTCACCTTTTCCCAAAACTCTCCGCCATGAAAAAACACCCGCCGCCAAGGCCAGATCCATGGGTGGAATGCCTTGTTCCGCCGCCCTAACGTCCGGCGGGAATCTCCACGCGCTTGTCATGTGTTTGCAATAGAAATCACCGATAAGCGCGCCATGCGCAGGACAACGGATGCTTGATCGAGTGTCGACTGGCCCGCGGCGGGTTCGAACGCTGTTTCTGTCGGATATCCATCTGGGAACGCGCGGCTGCCAGGCCGAGAAGCTTCTCGACTTCCTGCGCCATTACGAAGCCGAGACCATCTATCTGGTGGGCGACATCGTCGACGGCTGGCAGCTCCGGTCCGCTTGGTATTGGCCGCAACTTCACAACGACGTCGTGCAGAAGCTGCTGCGCCAAGCGCGCAAAGGGGTTCGCGTATTCTACATTCCGGGCAATCATGACGAGTTCCTGCGCGATTACTACGGTACCCACTTCGGCGGCATCGAGGTGCTCGAGGATGCCGTCCACGTGGCCGCCGACGGCAAGCGCTACCTCATCGTTCACGGCGACTTGTTCGACGTGATCATCCGCCACGCGCGCTGGCTCGCGCTCTTGGGCAGCAATGCCTACGACCTCGCGATCTGGATCAACACCTATTTCAACGCGATCAGACGCGCCTTCGGCTTGACCTATTGGTCGCTGTCCAAATGGGCCAAGCTGAAAGTCAAGAACGCGATGGCCTTCATCGGGGAGTTCGAGCGCACGCTCGCGGCGGAAGCGCGGCGGCGCGGCGGCCTCGACGGGGTCGTCTGCGGCCACATCCATCATGCCGTGATCCGCGACGATCTCGGCCTGCGCTACATCAATTGCGGCGACTGGGTCGAAAGCTGCACGGCGGTGATCGAGCATTTCAACGGACAGTTCGAGATCGTGAGGTGGGTCGGGCCTGGGCCGTTGGCGTACGAGCACGACCTGGCGGCGGTGCCGCTTTCCTCCACGGTGTAGGACGCGCAGGGAGCAGCGCAAGGGGACGCCCGAATTGCGTTCACGGCAGGCGCATCAGCGGTTGTCCGACGCGAATCGTCGTGTTCTCCCGCACGTCCTCGTGCAGCGAGAAGCCGTCGGGGGCGAGGACGATGATGGTCGAGCCGTGCTGGAACCAGCCTATTTCCTCGCCTTTTCTAAACGCCGCGTCGCAGGCGATGACATTGGGTCCGCGGTGCTTGAGGCCGAGCACGACGTCGATAAAGTGCAAGCGGATGCTGGCGACAAGCACGGCCGCAACCGGGACCAGCGTAACGATGTGCCCGGTGGCGGTCAGTCGCGTCCGCAACAGCGCGCGCTCGTTCTTGCAGAACAGTCTTTCGACTCGCCGCAACGCGATCGGATTGACGTTCCAGGTGTCGCCCGAAATGTAAGTCACCTGATCGACGCGGCAGTCATGCGGCGCGTGAAAACGGTGATACATGCTCGAGGTCAGGCGCAGCGTGACGTAGCGGCCGTCGCGATGAGCCTCCGCCAGCGCGCGGTCGCAGAACAGGTCCGCCAACGTGTAGGGAAATCCCTTGATCTGATAGAGCCCGGTGCCGGCGATCGTGCCGCACGCGCCCACGATCGCATCACACGGGCTGACGAGGATTTTGGGGTCATGGTCGATCGGCCGCGCATCCTCCTTGAGCTCCCGGATGAAGCAATCGTGCATGCTGCGAAAACGCGATTTCTTCGCCTCGCTCAAATCCAAGTCGGAAAAGAAGCGCCACATGCCGATCGACAGGTCGCGCACCAATGGCTGTTCGATCTGGCTGAACCAGCCGATGAACTGCGTGGCCAGCCGGCGGGGAATCCGGTTGGTCAGCAAGAAATTGAGGTCCTCCTGCGCCAGCAAACGCAGAATGGGGGCGCGCAGCGTCATCCTGCCGTAACCTCGTTCGGGTAAGGCACGATTCGATGGAATGGGCCGGCACGACCCTGGCGTTCTACGGGCTTGGCGCCGCGGCGCTGGCAACCTCGCTGGTGACTTTGCGGCGGCGGCTCGAACTCTCGAAGGCCAAGCACAGGACGCTGACCGGCCATGCCAGGATGGCGCAGCGGGTGGCCGCGCTGGTGCCGTTCTACGGCTATGACGAAGACCGGTTTTTCTGCTCCGACGATGCGCCCGAGGAGATCGTGGCCCGCCGCCGCGCCGGCTTCAAACGGCTGGCGGCGCTTTACGACACGCGCTTTGCCGAAACGATCCGGCTCACCGCCGCGGTGACCGACGGCATCTCGGATCTGCAATTCACCGACGCCTATCGGGTGCCGTTCCAGTACGGCGGCGTCGTGCGCCGACACCTCAAATCGCCGGCGTTCGTGCAGTCGTCCGCGGGCGTCATGCTCGCGGATCTCGACGGCAATCGGTTCTACGATCTGACCGGCTCCTACGGGGTCAACGTCCTGGGCTACGATTTCTACAAGCGGGCGATCGCGCGCGCCGTCGAGCGCGTGGGCGAGCTCGGCCCGGTGCTCGGCCCCTATCATCCGGTCGTCGCCGACAACGTGCAGTGGCTGAAGGAGCTTTCCGGGCTCGACGAGGTGTCGTTCCACATGTCGGGCACCGAGGCGGTGATGCAGGCGGTGCGGCTCGCGCGCTACCATACTCGCCGCTCCCATCTGGTGCGATTCTGCGGCGCCTACCACGGCTGGTGGGGCGACGTGCAACCGGGCATCGGCAACCCGCTGCCGGCGAACGAGACCTACACGCTCAAGGACATGTCGGAAGATTCGCTGCGCGTCCTGCGGACGCGACGCGACATCGCCTGCGTGCTCATCAATCCGCTGCAGGCGCTGCATCCGAACGTGTCCGCGCCGAGCGACTCGTCGCTGGTCGATGGCGCGCGGCGCGCGCATTTCGACAAGGAGGCCTATGCCGATTGGCTCAAGCGCCTGCGGGCGATCTGCACCGAGCAAAGCATCGTCTTGATCTTCGATGAAGTGTTCGTCGGCTTCCGTCTCGCCATGGGCGGGGCACAGCAATACTTCGGCGTCCGCGCCGATCTCGTCACCTACGGCAAGACGCTGGGCGGCGGGCTTCCCGTCGGCGTCGTGTGCGGCCGCAAGGACTTGATGAAACGGTTCCGCGACGATCGTCCGGCCGACATCTGCTTCGCCCGCGGGACGTTCAACTCCCATCCTTACGTCATGGCCGCGATGAACGAGTTCCTGCGGTATCTCGAGACGCCGGCCGCCCGCGAGCTCTACCGCGACCTCGATCGAATCTGGAACGAAAGGGCGCAGCAGCTCAATTACCGCCTGTGCGACGAAGGGTTGCCGGTCGAGGTGGCGAACATGTCCTCGATCTGGACGGTCTGCTACCTGCGGCCGTCGCGCTACAATTGGATGCTGCAATACTATCTGCGCGCCGAAGACCTGGCGCTGAGCTGGATCGGAACCGGCCGCCTCATTTTCAGCCTGAACTACACCGAGGCAGACTTCCAGGCGGTGGCAGAGCGCTTCGTGGCCGCCGCAAGGGCGATGCAGCAGGATGGCTGGTGGTGGCACGATCCAGCGGCGACCAACACGTCGATCAAGCGCCGCATCCTCAAGGAAATGATCGCGCATCGGCTGTCGGCGAAGCGCGGTTGGGCGCAGCCACGCTGAGGGCCTTCCTGCAGCTATCAGCTCGCGTGCGGAGCCTCCGCGGCGTCTTCGGCGATCCACTCGTCACCCTGGGCGTGATGCGGATCGATCCATTCGCCGCGCAGCAGGAAGAGCGGAGCTTTGTGGTAGAGCTTGATGTCGTGGAACGGGTCGGTCAGGATTTTCGCGGCCCACACCAATCCGGTCTGCACATCCTTGATGAAGAACAATTGCACCGTGCGGAACAACAAACCGCCGATTCCGATGGCGAGCCAGATCTGCGCGACGTGGCGCACGAACTCCATCGTGTTCGCGTGCGGCATGAAGATGCCGAAGAATGTCGGATCGAAGTAGAGCGGCAGCGGCGACAGCGCCCAGATCGTCATCAACACGACCTTGCGCCGCAGATTGTAGCCGACCTTGATTTCCTCCTTGTGCTCGTGCGTCGCGTGATTCACGAGGTCGTAATCCTTCGGCTCGAAGAAGAAGTGGCCGGCCTGGCGGCTGGTCATCGCAACGAGCCAGCCGATCAGGGCTGCCATTGCCGGATCGCCGAACATCATCACATAGGCGGCCAGAAAGCTCACAGCGCTCACCAGATGCAGCGATTGATTGATCCGGCTGTGATGATAGTAGCGATGATCGTCCCAACGCTGCACTCTCAGGGCCTCGAAAAAGCGCTGCATTCCAGCTCTCCGTTTTGTGCTCGTGTGTCGATGCTATGGCGATTCGATGAATCCGATGTGACAGGCGCGTGGATTGGGAGGAGGAGGCGTTGCATCCGGCGAACAGGGGGCGATCAGACCGCGGCGCGCGCCGACGGCTTGGCCGCACGCGCGGCGCTCGTTCCGCCGGCCTTGGAGAAGCGGATGAGCGAGAAGTGCCCGAACGGCGGCATCGCCCGGCGCTCGACCAGCCGCATGCCGCGGCAGCGCTTGGCCCAGTCGGCATAGCGCTCCCAAGAGAATTCGGTGCGCCAGCCAAGCTTGCGTGCCGCGGGTGCAAACCACCGCTCCAGAGCGTGCCGCAATCCCGCTTCGGCGCCGACCCGGCTGACCAGCACGATCTCGCCGCCCGGCTTCAACACACGGGCGAACTCGTCGAGCGTCGCCTCCGGGTTCGGCACGGTCGTGATGACGTATTGCGCCACGACCACATCGAATGAGGCGTCCGGAAAAGACAGGTGCTCGGCGTCCATGACCCAAAGTCCCTCGACATTGGCGAGCCCGAGCTCGACGACGCGCTGCTGTGCCTTGCGCAACATGGGCTCGGAAATGTCGACACCGCAAAGCCGGTTGCTGCGGGAATAGTCCGGCAGCGATATGCCGGTGCCTACTCCCACCTCGAGGATGCGTCCGCCGATGCGTTCGGCGGCGGCGATCGCTGCATGCCGGCCGCGCTCGAAAACCGCGCCGAACACGAGATCATAGACCGGCGCCCAGCGCGCGTAGGCCTTGGCGATCATCTCCTTGTCGAGCTCCGCGCGCGATAAAACGCTCATGCATTCTCTCCTTTTCGCCCAGCCGTTTCGCCCCGTGACCGGCGGCGAAAGCTTGGCTGCGTCCTCGTCAGCCGCGCACGGTCGCCGCCATCGCCATTCCCGCGTCGGATTCGCGATATCCGCCGCTCGCCACTTTCTGAATATGCCCGATGAATTGACGCGCGCTGTTTTCCCAAGACCGCTCCAGCGCGAACGTCCGACACGCCGTGCGAGAAATTCGAAGCGCCGCGATGCAGGCCACGCCCAGGTTTTCGTGCAAAACCCCGACCGGATTGCCGCCGACCACGTCCTTGGGACCCGTGACCGGGAAAGCGGCAACCGGAACGCCGCTGGCCAGCGCTTCGAGCTGCACCACGCCGAAGGTGTCCGTGCGGCTCGAGAACACGAAGACGTCGGCCGCCGCAAGGTGCGCGGCCAAGACGCCATTCTCCAGCAATCCGAGGAACTTTGCCTGCGGGAAGCGCCGCTTCAGCGCCGCCTCCTCCGGGCCCGTGCCGATGACGACCTTCGTGCCCGGGAGATCGAGCGAGAGGAATGCTTCGAGGTTCTTTTCGACCGCGACACGCCCCACGGTGATAAAGATGGGGCGCGCAAAGCCGAGCTCGATCGCGCGATCCGGCCTGAACAGGTCGGTATCAACGCCGCGCGTCCACATCCCGAGGTTGGAAAACCCGCGCTGGCGCAGCTCGAGCATGAGCGATGGCGTCGACACCATCGTCACGGTTGCGGCGGCATGGAATCGTCGCAGCGCCGCGTAAACCCACGCTTGCGGGATCGGCACGCGCGCCGAGATGTATTCAGGAAAGCGCGTCGTGTAGCTGGTGGTGAAGGGCCGCCCGTGCCTTCGGCAATAGCTCGACACCACATGGCCGATCGGTCCTTCGGTTGCGATATGGATCGCGTCCGGCTTGGCCGCTTCGATGCGACGAGCGATCTCGCGCGGACGCGGCAACGCCAGCCGCAATCCGGGGTAGGTCGGTATCGGAATGCACGGAAAACCAGCCGGGGTGAGGAATTCGATGTTGACGCCCAGGCGCCGCGAGCTGTGCGACAGCGAGGTCAAGGTGCGGACCACGCCGTTGACCTGCGGGTGCCACGCATCCGTTGCGACCAGAACCCGCATCAAGCCGCTCTCGGTGGGGATAGCTTCGCCAGCTCGTCATCGAATCGCATGTGACAACATTGCGATTTCATATCTCAGCCGTATGACGGCGTGATGTTCTTTGCGACGTGATTTGCGCGTTCGCGCCGCTCATCCCGCGATTTGTAACAAAGGTGTTACAAAGGGATGGGACACTGGCGTTGCGATTCGCCGCCGCGTCGACGCTCATCGCCCGCAACCCATGGCAAACGTGACGAGGGTCATCTCGCGGGCGATACGACAGCGGCTCGACTGGAACAGGATTGGCATCGCGATCGGCTTGCTGATCGTGGCGATTGCCGCCGTCACGCTCGCTCAGCTGCTCAGAGACATCGAGATCGACAAGGTCGTCGCTGCGCTGCGATCAAAATCGATTCGAGAGGTGTTGATTGCGGGCGTGTTCGTCGCGATCGGATTTGTCGCCCTGAGCTTCTATGATTTTTTCGCGCTGCGCACGATCGGGCGCGACGCCGTGCCCTATCGCGTCGCGGCGTTTGCAAGCTTCACCAGCTATACCATCGGCCACAATCTCGGTGCGACCGTCTTCACCGCCGGCGTCATCAGGCTTCGGATCTATTCCGCCTGGGGTCTCAGCGTCATCGACATCGTCAAGATCGCCTTCGTCACGGGACTGACGTTCTGGCTCGGCAACGCGTTTGTGCTCGGCGGCGGCATGGCATACGCGCCGGCGGCGGCGAGCGCGGTCAATCAATTGCCGCCGTGGATCAACCGGATGATCGGCGTCTGTGGCCTGGTCGTCATTTTCGGTTACCTGCTCTGGCTCCTGCCGCGCCCGCGGGTCATCGGCCGCTCGAATTGGCAAATCGCCCTGCCGAGCCCGCGCTTGACTCTCGTACAGATCGGGATCGGGGTTCTCGATCTCGGCGCGGGGGCAATGGCGATGTATACCTTGCTTCCGCCGCAGCCCGCGGTCGATTTCATCACGTTGCTCGTGATTTTCGTGACGGCGATTCTGCTCGGCTTTTTAAGCCACGCGCCGGGAAGTCTCGGCGTCATTGAAGCGGCGATGCTGGTCGGGCTTCCACAATTCGCCAAAGAAGAGTTGCTGGCATCCCTGCTGATCTTCCGCTTTCTGTATTTCGTTCTTCCGGTTTCCTTCGCGGCCCTCTTGCTTGGCCTGCGCGAATTGTGGCTGCTCGGCCGAACGGCAAGCAGCCTCGGCGACCGCAATGCGCGGCAATCATGGAAAATGCGGTCATACGAGTGTACGCGAGCGATCTGGGGTTCCGCCTGGGTTAGCCAACGCAACCGCGCCCACGAACGCAAGCATTCAGAGACGCATTCGGACTGAACCTCACCAGAACCGTTCTCTTGCGGAGCGGCTGTTCGCTGGGGTTAGTCCCAAACCCCACCAAATCGAAACCGGATTTGACTCAATCATATCTACGCGCCAAGCGAAGTATGATCGCGCTCAATTTTGGTTCCTTTACCTTTTCCGCCGCCTGTGAGGCAGAGAGCCACTTCACAACGCGCTCCTGTTTTTCCGGCCATTGTTTGTTCTGGCGCCTGACTTCAAGGGGAAAGACGCGCACTTCGCAGACGACAGCGCCACCGTTCTTCAGTCGCTTTTCATACGAGAATGTACCAACCGAGCGCCTGGCAACCGCGCCCACGACCCCAGCCTCTTCAAAGGCTTCGCGCGCCGCCGAATGATGGGGCGACTTGCCCTTTTTTGGCCAACCCTTCGGAATGATCCAGCGCCGGGTTTCGCGCGACGTGACGAGCATGAACTGCGGTCGGGAGCCAGCGCTGAGCCGGTAGGGCAAGGCGCCGTATTGGACGCGCCTCGCAGCGCTTATTTTACGCCGGCCATTCATCGACGCTGCACTCTACTGAACGCTTAATCTCGGTTCTTCAACACGCAAGCCATACCGCTGGGCAAAGTTACCTTGCGCCGGCGAGTTAGGAAAGAAATTTGTAAAGCTCGTAAAAAGCGGCCCCAAACAATGCCGCCGCGGGCAGCGTCACGATCCAAGCCACGACGACGTCACTGGCCACGTTCCAACGCACGGCGGCGGTCTTGCGGGCGGCACCCACGCCGACAATGGCGCCGGTGATCGTGTGGGTCGTGGAGACGGGGATACCGAAGTACGTGACCAAGAACAGGGTCATTGCACCGCCGGCCTCGGCACAGAAGCCTTGCACGGGATGCAGCCGGGTGATTCTCGTGCCCATCGTACGCACGATGCGCCAGCCACCAACTAACGTGCCCAGTCCCATGGCGGCCTGGCAGCTCAGGATCACCCAAAACGGGATGTAAAAAGTCTCGCCCAACAGGCCTTGCGAGTACAGCAGCACGGCGATGATGCCCATCGTCTTCTGCGCGTCGTTGCCCCCGTGCCCCAGCGAGTAGAGCGCCGCCGAGATCAATTGCAGCGAGCGGAACGTATTGTCTACGGCCGATGGGCTCGCGCGGACAAACGCCCACGAGACCGTAAGCACAAGCAGCAGCGCCAGGAAAAAGCCGAGCAAAGGGGAAAACACGATGGCCGCGGCGGTGATGCCGAGACCGCTCCACAGGATCGAGCCCAGCCCCGCCTTGGTCACGGCGGCGCCAGCGAGCCCACCTATCAACGCGTGGGAGCTACTCGAGGGCATGCCCAGCCACCACGTAATCAAATTCCAGCAAATGGCGCCCATGAGCGCGCCGAATATCACCGCCGCATCGACCACGTCTGCGGCCACGATTCCAGTGCCAACCGTTTGGGCGACATGGAGGCCGAAGAACAAAAACGCAATGAAATTAAAGAAGGCGGCCCAGATCACCGCATATTGTGGGCGCAACACGCGGGTCGAGACGACGGTCGCGATCGAATTGGCGGCATCATGCAGACCATTCAACACGTCGAAAATCAGTGCGACCGCAATCAGCGCGAAGAGAGCGAACAAGCTGAGCGTGGCATCCATTGGAAGCCAAAATTCGAGCTCTACACATTCTCGATGACGATGGCGCTGATCTCGTTCGCAACATCCTCGAAGCGATCCATGACCATTTCGAGGTGGTCGTAAACTTCCGTGCCGATAACAAATGCGATGGCGTCTTTTTGATTTAAGAAGAGCTGCTTCCTGCCCTCGTCATGAAGGTTATCCGCTTGCTCTTCGAGGCGAATCATCTCTTCGGTCAAGCTGTTGAGACGAGCGGATTCCCTGCCGAGCGAACTCAAAAGCGGAACCGCGTCCACCATCAGGTTTGCCGCTTGAACGATGATCTCGCCCATTTGCTGCATGTGGGATTGAAAACTGCGCAGCTCGAACAGAGTAATGACCTTCGCGGTCTGGTTCATTTGGTCGATGGAATCGTCCATCGACGTGATCAGGTCCTTGATATCGCCCCGGTCGAGGGGAGTTATGAACGTTTTTCGCAGCGCGGTCATGACCTCACGCGTTATCTCGTCTGCTTCGTTCTCGCGTCGTGTTATCTCCCTGCAACAGCGCAGCACATCGTCATCTCCCTTCAGTAGGGCTCTAAGCGCTTGAGCGGCAGCAAGCGTTATCCGAGCATGGCGAGTGAAGAGGTCGAAGAATCGCTCCTCTTTCGGCATCAAAGCCCGAAACCAGCCCAGCATGAGCGCCTCGCTCGAGCTAAAGCGCCTCGCGAAAGGATGCGGCCCAGACCGACATGGGGACCGAACGGGCCGCTTCTGGAATTAACTATGCGCTCAGGACTGTGGTTCCAGCAATTGCGCAAAGCCGAAGTTGTAGCGCCTGAGCTTGGTATTCCTCACTTTGCTGTAGCGGCTGAAGTCGACGCCATCAAAGCCGCCGCTGAAACGCTCGATGTAGCGGTCGGCGAGCGCCGGCGTGAACTCCGCGAACATCGGTCGTCGCAGCTCGAGCCCTTCGTCGGCGAAGTCGCGGCCGTGATGGTAGTCGTAAATCATCACCAGCGCCCACGCCCCGGTGATGAAGTGGCCGCCGGCGAGCGCGGTCATCCGCCCCGATTTCACCGCTTCGAGCGCCTCGGTCGAGGTGTTGATGCCGCTGAACCACGCGTCCACGCCGGGCTTGCCGCCGCGCTTTTCCCAGGCCGCCATCGCGCCGAACGCCATCAGATCGTTGCCCGCCCAGACGAGCTTGACATCGGGATAGCGCCGGTAGAGCGACTCGGCTTGCTGGGCGGCGTTCTCGCGCGTCCACGCCGCGTAAACCTCCTCATCAACGACGACCATCCTAGCTTCCGCGACCGCGCGGTGCATGCCCTGATTGCGATTGATCGATGACGGCGTGGAGCGATCGCCGGCAATCGCCAGCATGTGAAGCTTGCCGTCGCGGCCGAAAGCTTTTTCTTTTTTGCCGCGCTCGATCAGCGCGCGCGCCGTCAGATAGCCGGCGTCTTCCGCCTGCGGCTCCAGCGAGCCAAGCCAGCCTTTGTATTTGCCGCGCGGCGATCCTATCCCGCCGCGCTGGTCGACGGGGATCGAGCTGTAGGCCAGAAAACTCTTCACGCCGGCGGGGTCGATGATGGCCAGCAGCCGATCGGCCACGGAATAGTCGTCCGTGATCACAATATATTCGGGCCGCTTGTCCGCGGGCCGCGCGACCATTTCGCGGGCAATTTCGAGCGTCTTCAGCGGCTCACGCTGCGCATACTGGACTTCGAACGTCATGCCGAGGCTGCGGGCGGCGGCCTGCATGGCTTGCGCGGCGGTCACCCAGTAAACTTCGTCAGACTTTCCCGGATTGATGAACGCGACGGACTGCGCACGGGCAACGGAGCCGCACAGCACTACGGCCAGGCATAAAGCGAGGCCCAAGTTCACGGCGCGACGACCAACCTGCGGCGGCGGCGGTACCTCTGCGAACATAGCGACGATCCTCTCCCGTGCGTATCATCCGACAGGTTCCGCGGCCGCGGTGCGGTGCGCGTCGTCACCTGTGGCTCTCCTGCCACCGCGCGCAAACTCAAATCCAATGGTTTGCCCCCGACCCGCCCCCGGATCCGGCAGCCTCGGCGACACTGTTTTCGGATCGACATTTTCGAGGCGGCAGCGTGGTGGTGTCAAGCAGTCAAGGCTGACTTCAATCGGGCCAGCTCGCCCGATCGGGGGGAGCGACGAGATTTGTGGGCGCAGCCGCGATGGCCTGCTCAGCGGGCCTTCTCTTCGCTCGCCTCGGGTCGCGTCGCCACCTCGGTCGGCGCCAGCGAAGGAAGCCGCTCGATGCGCGGCGGCGCGATGCCCCGCAGCGCCAGGACGACTTCACGGCCGCCGAGAATGAGAAGCGAAAGCGCGAACGGAACGATGTAGTAGAGCAGGCGGAACAAGAGCACACCGGCGAGCACGTCTTCCTTGTCGAACTGCCATAGCGCGACCAACATGGCCGCGTCGAAGACGCCGATACCGCCGGGCGCGTGACTCGCAAAGCCGAGCAGCGTGGCGGAGACGAAGATCACGGCAAGCGTGACGAAGCCGATGTTGGGCTCATCCGGCACCAGCATGTACATCGCCAGCGCGCAAAAGCCGAGATCGACGATGCCGATCCCGATCTGCAACAGCGTCAGGGGCCCGCCGGGCAAGTTGACGCACCAGCCCTCTCGGCCGATGACGCGCGGTCGCCGCCACACCCAGCCGACATAAAGCGCCAGCACGATCAGAATGAGAACCGCTCCAGCGCGGTTGAGCCAGGCGGGCAATTGGTCGATGGCCGTGGCGGCGAGCGGCGCATAGAGAATGCCGAGCCCGAGCACCGTGGCATTTCCGAGCCAGAAGGTCAGCCCCGCCACGAAACAGATTTTCGCGACCTCGATGGCGGTCAGGCCCCAGGCCGAATAGATGCGGTAGCGGACCGCGCCGCCGGTGAATACGCTCGCGCCCACGTTGTGCCCGACCGCGTAGCTGGTGAAGGCGGCGAACGCGGCCGCCCAATACGGCACGTCGTTGCGGCCGATCGTGCGCAGCGCAAACAGGTCATAGAAGGTCAGCGTGAAATATCCACCGGCGACGAACACGCCGGCGAGCATGACGTTGCGCAAGTCCGTGGCGACCAGCGCTTCGACCACTTCGGTGGGATTGATCGTGCGCAAGATACGATAGAGCGCCACCGCCGCAATCGTGATGATGGTGACGCTGAGCGCGACGCCGATCCGGTTCCACCCGATCCTTCGGTCGCAGAACACCGCCGCCCGATGCAGCGCATCGAGCACTCTGCGCTCACGATCCTGTGGTCTCGGCTCCATCGGTCGACCCGTCACGCGATATCCCGGCAACCTCCCGCACCCCCATATCGTCGTTGCAACGTCCGATGTCCAATCCCACGCCGCGACGGCCCCCGAGCGGGCGTTTCGAGCCGATGGCAACGACTAGCAAAACGCGCGCAGGCGCGCGAGGGCTCGCGCTGCGACAGGTTGGTTTTGTTCTGGGATTGCGGCTCAGCCCAGCCGCCCGCCGCCTTGGCCGTCTTTGGCGATCTGATAAGGTCGCGTGCCGACCCACGACCCCGCCCGAGAATGCGATCGGCAGCGCGATCGCGCCGAGAATCAGAGGACGCCATGACGGAAAGCTCAGCCGACCACGCCCTTGCGCGCCGCGCCATCCTCAAGGGAGCAAGCCTCGGCGTCGGGGCGGGGCTCGTGTCGGCTTTCACCGCACAGGCGCAGATCTCGGCCGCGGGGGCGGCGCAAGCGAGCGACGGGGCGATCTGGAGCGCGGAATACTGGGCCAAAAAGGGTGATGTTGCGCTCAACCTCTGGCGCAAGCGCGTCGGCGCACCCAAAGCGGGCGAGCCGCCGCTTCCGCTTCTATTCCTGGTGCACGGCTCCTCGAACTCCGCACGCTCGTCCTATGACCTCACGGTAGCGGGCAAGGGCGAGTACTCGCTCATGAACGTATTTGCGCGCTACGGCTACGACGTGTGGACCATGGACCACGACGGCTATGGCTATTCCGGCAGTTCGGGCAACAATTCCGACGTCGCCAGCGGCGTGGAGGACCTCAAAGCCGCGGTGCCGGTGGTGGCGCGGGAGACCGGGCAGGCGAAGATGCATTTCTACGGTACCTCCTCCGGTTCGATCCGCGCCGCCGCCTACGCGCAAGTCGAGCCCGACCGGGTGGATCGCCTGGTGCTGGTCGCCTTCACCTATAAAGGCGCGGGCGCGCCGGAGATCGCCAACCGGGCGAAGCAGATCGAGTTCTACCGCAACAACAATCGCCGCAAGCGCGACGCGGCCATGATCCGCTCGATCTTCACCCGCGACGGCCACGCTTCGAGCTACGACATGGCCGTGCCCGAGGCCATCATTGCCGTCGAGCTTAAGTTCGGCGAAGAGGTCCCGACCGGGACCTATCTCGACATGGCCGCCAATCTGCCGCTGGTCGATCCCAAGAAGGTGCTCGCGCCGGTGCTCATGATTCGCGGCATCCATGACGGCAACTCGACCACCGAGGACCTCATCGACTTCTTTCGGCAATTGCCCAACGGCGACCGCCAGTTCGTGATCCTGCCGCACACCGCGCACAGCCCGGGATACAGCAACAATCGCCACCTGCTCTGGTACGTGACCCGCAATTTCCTCGCCGCGCCGGCAGCGGTCGCCAGTTGACCTCGCTAGACCGGCTTGCGCCGCGCTCGCCGTGTATTGGTTGAACACCAGCTATGTGCCGGTTGGGATCCGTTCTCGCAGAGCTCGCCCCGGCTCCGCCGCCGCAAAGAACTCGCGCAGCTCGCGATAAGTTTCTTCCGGCGCTTCGTCCGAGAGATAGTGCCCGCAGGGCAGCGCCTTGCCGGCGCGAATGTCGGACGCATAGCGCGGCCAAATCTCCATCGGCTTGTGGTTGCGGCCGACGCCTCCGGTGGCGCCCCATAACAGCAGCAGCGGACAGGTAATCTTGCGCCCGGCGGCGAAATCCTCGCTGTCCATGTCGAGATCGACGCCGTGGGTGGCGCGATAGTCCTCGCACATGGCGTGAACGGTCGCGGGATTGCGGAAATAGCGCTTGTACTCGGCGATTGCCGCCGGATCGAAGAAGCTCAGGCCCTGCTTGGTCTTGGCGAGCTTCTTCTCGATGAAATAGTCGGGATCGGCGCCCATCAACCGCTCGGGAAAATCGTAGGGCTGAATCATGAAGAACCAGTGCCAGGAGAAGGTGCCCCACTGGCGCGTCACGTTGTTGAGCAGATGATGCTGCGGGATGATGTCGAGGATGGCCGCGCGCGCAACCTTTTGCGGATGGTCGAGGCACATGCGGTGGAGCACGCGCGCGCCGCGGTCATGGCCGGCGGCGTAGAAACGCTCGAAACCGAGCGACGCCATCACCTCGACCTGGTCCTGCGCCATGGCGCGGAACGAATAGCCGCTGTGATCCTCGCCGCCCGGCGGCTTTTCCGAATCCCCGTAGCCGCGCAGGTCGGTGGCGACCACGGTGAATTCGCTCGCCAAACGCGGCGCGACCTTGTGCCAGGATAGGTGGGAGAACGGATTGCCGTGCAGCAGCAGCAGCGGCGGCCCCTCGCCGCCGCGCACCGTGACGATGCGCGCGCCGCTGGTCTTGATTTCGGTGCGCGTGAAGCTTTCGAACATCCCAGGCTCATTCAGTTCCGCATCGCCGCGGCGATCACTTCGCCGCGATGCCGGCGGCCCTGGCGAGCGTCACGGCGATCGGCGCCTCGCGGGCGATGCGCGCGTCGAATTCGTCCGGCTGCATGATCATCTCTTCGACGCCGAGCTTGGAGAGCTTCTCCTTCACGGATGGATCCCGCAGCCCTTTCACCGTCTCTTCGTGAATGCGAGCGACGATGTCGCGCGGCGTCTTCTTGGGCACCACCATGCCGACCCAGAAATCGAAATCGGAATCGGGAAATCCCGCCTCGAGCGTAGTCGGCACCTCCGGCAGGGCCGACGTGCGCTTCGAGCTGCTCACGGCGAGCGCCAGGACCTTGCCTTCGCGGATGAACGGCATCGCCACCGGCAGCGGGCAGAAGTAGAAGTCCACTCTGCCGGCGATGACTTCGGTGAGCGCCTCGGGAGCGCCCTTGAACGGCACGAGCTGCCCCTCGAACTGGGCGGCGAGGCGAAAGCGCTCGGCGGTCAGATGCGGCGGAGTGCCGATGCCCGCGGCGGCGTAGTTGATCGAGCCCGGCTTGGCCTTGGCGGCGGCGACGAGCTCCTTCACCGTCTTGATGTTCTTGTCGGGCGGGACCACCAGCACCAAAGGCACGTTGCCCAGCGGCGTGATGCCGGCAAAGTCCTGCACCGGATCATAGGGCATGGGCTGGATCGCCGGCGCGGTCACCAGCGCGTTGGAATGGACGAGGATCGTGTGGCCGTCCGGATCCGCCTTGGCGACGGCGCTGACGCCGATGGCCCCACCTCCGCCCGGTCGGTTCTCGATGATGATGGCCTGGCCGACGTTGGCCGCGACGTGCTCGAACACCGTTCGCGGAAGCAGGTCGGTGGCGCTCCCGGGGGCGAATGGCACGATGATCTGGACCCGCTTGGTCGGCCAAATCTTGGCTGCTGAAGTCTGGGGCGCCGAAGTCTCCGCCGTGAGCGGCCCGATCATCATCCACACGGATACGGTTGCCGCAATCGCGGCAAGCGCAGCCGATCCGCACGCATTCCATCTGTGCACGCTGTCGTCCTCTTGCGCGGCGCCGAGGCATGCAACGGCACCGACCGGCGGCCGTGCGAGCCTAGCCGATCGCTTTTCGCACCACCACCGTCAAGGCGACGGCCCCGGCTCGACGTGCGCTAGTGTCCCGATTCCGAAGTTCGCATCATTGTGCCGCAGCCTCGTTTGCGAACTTCGGAATCGAAGGACACTAGCAACTTATTGATCTAGTGTGGCTTTGGTTCAGAAGCCCGCATTTCGGACTCGCTGCAAGAATGATGCGGACTTCTGAACCGCCACACTAGCGGGAAAGGACGATGAATTCCGTGTAGCGCCCGGTTTCCCGACCGAGGCCCTCGTCGGAGACCACCAGCGACGAGCCCGGAATCAAGATTTCGCCGATGCGGTCGACCGCCTCCTGCGGAATCTCGATGCGGTCGAGCGCTTGCGCCGCGCTCGCCGGCGGTTTGGCCCGCACGGCAGGCGCAGGTGCCTCCTTGGATTTCTTCCTGGTGTCCCTTTGCTCGGTCGATGCCGCCGGCTCGGCCGGGACGCTGATCAAGTTCCAGCGCATGCCGCCGCCGTTGTCGATTACTTCCATGGCGGTGAAGACGTGCGTGCCCAGCGGCTGATCGGGCTGTTCGATGACGATCGGCACGTCGAAGAGCGGCACAAAACCCTGTCGAACGAAAATCTTTTGTTCCTTGCGGCTCACGAATACCGCGACCTGTCCGCCGCGCTTGGTCGGCTGGTCGGCAGCCTTGGTCGGCGGCGCCGCTGGCTTCGCCGGATCGACGGTGGGCGCAGGTTTGACCGCATCGCTACCGCTGGGAGCCGCCTCGGTCGGCCGCGGCTCGGGGACGACCGGCACCAGTGCCGCCGGCTCGCTCGTCTGCGGCATCTCGGGAGCGTCGCCCGCATCGCTCGGCGCCACCGGAGCCGCGACCTCCATGGATTGGATGAACTCGGCCAGGCCGGACGCCTTCGCTTCGTCGCTCACTTGAGCGGGCTGCGTCTCGGTCGCTTGAGCGGGCTGCGCGTCGGCTGCGACGACGTCCCCGTCAGGCCCCGTCGTCTGCGCGGGCGGCGTTGTCATCTCGGCAGACTCGCGGTCACTGGTCGCGTCCGACCAGGGTTTGGCCCCGGCTGGCGCCGCCGCGTCGATCGCCGCGCTTCCCTGCTCCGCAACCGTCGCCTGAACCATCGCGATTGTGCCGACGACATCGCGCCCGTCGGTCCCTCCACCCGCCGCGACCGCGGGCTCGGACGGTTCGAGCTTCGGCGCGAACAGCTTCGGATGCGCGAAGTCGACCGGGGCGAGCTCGTGGTGAGCCACGATGACGCGTACGCCGAGATTGGTGACGGGCCACAGCTTCTGGGCGAAGTCATGCGACATGCGAATGCAGCCGTGCGAGGCCGGATAACCCGGCAGCACGCCTTCGTGCAGCGCCACGCCCGACCAGGTGATGCGCTGCATGTAAGGCATCGGCGCATTGCTGTAGAGATTGGAGTGGTGATAGCGGTCCTTCTCGATGATGCTGAAGACGCCCGTCGGCGTCGGATGGCCGGGCACGCCGGTGGAGACCGGCCCCTGCGCCACGCGCACGCCATTGCTAAAGAGCGTCACCTTCTGGTTGCCGATCGAAACGACGATCTGCAGTGGACCTTTCGGCATTTGGCCGAAACCCACATCCTTCTTCTTGGGCTCGGCTTTTTCCTTTTTCGTGGTCGTGTTCGTGGTCTTGTTCGTGGTCTTGGGCGCAACCCTGGCCTTGCGGGCGGGCATCGCGGCCTGCGGGGCGTACCAGCCATCGTACCAGCCGTAAGGCGCGCCCATCCCGCGCGCCGCCGCGTCGGCTGAACTCGCGAAGCCGGCAAGGCAGCTCCATGCCACGCCCGAGATCAGCGCGATGCGCAGCGCCGCGAGCCGACCGGACGCCAGCGGGGCGGTGGGTTTCGCCAAGCGATTCTCCCGATTGCTGGATTTCAGGCAGCAGCGGGTGTGCGATGCTCCCTGTAGACATAAGCGTTGCGCGCGCAAAGTCGATCGACGCCGCAAGATGCCGGACGCCAAGGCTCCCCTGATTCGGTAAATAAATCTGGTAAGCCGGCGCGCCCGGCTTAAGCCAAATCATACCGGTTGCGGTAACCGGGTAAACTTGATCGGCGTTCACTCAGCTGTCGAGCGCGCGAGTGGTATCGTCGAACAGGTCGTCGACCTCGATTTTTCGCGGAATGAGCCGCTGCTGCAGCGCGTAGGTGATGATGGTCTGCAGCGCCGGCCGGCACGCCTCGAGGCCGAAGGGAAGAAAATCGATCGCGCCCGCCTTGGGCAGCCCCGCCGCGGCCTTGGCTCGCAGCAGCAGCCGGTAAATTTCCTCGACTGTTTGCGGGTTCGACTTTGCGATCTTTTCCGTGACCACCACCATGTGGTTGATCGGCACGACGTGATGCCGCGCGTACCATGTCTGCGCCGCCGCCTCGGCGTGCGGGATCAAGCTTGTCAGCGTGGGATCATTGGGCAGGTCAGCGCCGTAGATCGCGGCGTCGAGCTCGCCCTCGCGCAGCATTTTGAGGAGATTCTTCTCCGCGCCCGCGCGTTCGACGCCCGCCGGCTCGTGGTATTCGGCGACATGTCCATCTTCGAACGTGACCCAGCGCACCTTGCCAAGGTCGACGCCGTAGTCGTTCTCGAGGATGCCGCGCACCCACACCGCGGTCGTCTGGCTGTAGGAGCGAACACCGACGCGTTTGCCGGCGAGCTCGGCCGGCGCGAGCGGGCGCGCCGCGTTGCACAAGATGGTGCCGTGCTGAAACCGCCCCATCACGGTCGCAGGTACGAGGACGAGCGGCTTGCCGTAGGCCTTGGCCTGCACATAGGTTGCAATCGCCATCTCGCTGACGTCGAACTTGAGCTCGCGCACCATCGGCTTGAAGAACCGGTTCGCCGGTCTGATGTCGGAAAAGGTGAACGCGACGCGCGGGGAAGCGATCTCACCGCGCTTGAGCGGCAGCGTGTGCGGGTAATCGTCGAAGGCCGCGCTCAGCGTGGTGACGTGCGTGTCGACGCTCATGAGCTCATTTCCTTGTGAAGCGGGCGGAAACGGCGGGCCATCCATTCTGGAACATTTTGAGGGTCTGACGCGAGCGCCTTGTGGGGCCGCCAGCACGGAGCGCGCAAACCCTCGGAGGTGGGCTATCATGGCGCCGCGCGCACGCAATCGATGGCGCGATACGCTAGTGTCCCGATTCCGAAGTTCGCATCATTGTGGCCGCAGCCTCATTTGCGAACTTCAGAATCGAAGGACACTAGCAACTCATTGAGCTTAGTGTGGCTTTGGTTCAGGAGTCCGCATTTCCGACTCGCTGCAAGAATGATGCGGACTCCTGAACCGCCACACTACTCGGGGAAGTCCCCGCTATGCTGTCACAGCCACCACAGGCGCAATAGCCATGACGCTGATCCTCTCCAACGACGACGTCGAGAAGCTTCTGACGATGGGTGAATGCATCGCGGTCATGGAGGAGGCCTATGTGGAGTTGGCCGATGGACGCGGTGTCTCGCGCACCCGCTCCGACTGCTTCACGCCGACGGCGCGGGCGGACGCGCTCTACAGCCTCAAATCCATGGACGGCGTGGCGCCGAAGCTCGGCGTCGGCGCGGTCCGCATCAATTCCGACATCGTGACTTGGCCCAAGCGCGGCAACGCCATGCGTCGAGAAAAGATCGCGGCTGCGCCCAACAACCGCTATGTCGGCCTAGTGCTGCTGTTCTCGGTGGAGAACGGCGAGCCGCTCGCGATCCTGCCCGACGGCGTCATGCAGCGCATGCGCGTCGGCGCCGCCAATGGGCTCGGCATCAAACACCTCGCCCGCGAGAATGCGAAGCGCGTCGGCATTCTCGGCTCCGGCTGGCAAGCGGGTGCGCAGCTCATGGCGGCCTGCGCCGTGCGCGACATCGAGACGATCCGTTGCTTCAGCCCCAATCCGCAAAGCCGCGAAAGCTTCGCGAAGGCCATGAGCGCGGTGCTCGGCGTTGACATCATGCCCGTCGGCCTGCCGGAGGAAGCGATCGAGGGCGCCGACATCGTCATGTGCGCGACCAATTCCATCGACAACGTTTTTTTCGAGCGCTGGATCGAGCCCGGCATGCATCTGAGCTCGATCAAACGGCCGGAAATCGAGGTCAAGGCCGTCAAGCGCGCCGACCGCGTTGTCATTCACTGGAACGATCCGACCCCGATCCACGTCGCAGCCAAGGACGTCGTGATCGAGGAGAAGGTGGCGGGCCGCGGCTGGCAGCTGGCCGAGGAGATCGACTTCCACAAGCTTCCGACCTTGCCGCAGCTCGTCGCCGGTCGAGCCGAAGGTCGCAAGTCGGAAACCGACGTCACTTGCTTCATCAACAATATCGGCCTCGGCTATCAATTCGCGGCCGCGGGCTCCCTCGTCTACCGCAAGGCGAAGGAGAGCGGCCTCGGCCGTGAGGTGCCGACCGACTGGTTCACCGAGGACGTGCATCCTTAAGACGCGATGCGCGAGATGCGGCGGACGCCGCCGGCGGTGCGAGCTTGCGAGTCACCGCCGGTCCGGTCCGGAGGGCCGAACCGTCGCCAAACGGAACGTGCCGGAACATTCTCGCGTTGGTCGTTTATGAAAAGCGTAACGCGCAGGCGAGGAAACAGCTGCGCGCTCGGCGGTTTTCGCCCTCATCCGCGGCCGTTCGCCGTCGGTTCCTTGAAGTAAGCTTCCCCATGGTTTTCAGGCGCGCGCGAGCTCTCGCCCGGATTTTTGACCGGGCGAGAGCCTCTTGCTTGCCTTGAATCGATTACCCGATCCGAGCGAGACGGTTGATCAGCCGCGCCCGCCCGCCGACAGAATTGCGCGCGTGGTATGATCCGGGCCGAAATCGTCAGCGCCGTCGATGGAGAGCAGATCCGACAGCCGGGTGCGCGCACGATTGACGCGGCTCTTGATCGTTCCCACCGCACAATCGCAGATGGCAGCCGCCTCTTCATAAGAGAACCCCGATGCGCCGACGAGAATGAGCGCTTCGCGCTGATCGGAGGGCAACTTGCTGAGCGCCACGCGGAATTCCTCGAACTCCACGCGACTGTGCTGTTCGGGATGCGATTTCAGGCTCTCGGCATAGCTTCCGTCGGTATCCTCGACTTCCCGCCGGCGCTTGCGATACTCGGAGCGGAACAGGTTGCGGAGAATCGTGAACAGCCACGCCGACATGTTCGTTCCCGGTTGGAACGAATCGATATTCGCCATGGCACGCAGCAGCGTTTCCTGCACCAGGTCGTCGGCGCGATCCACGTTGCCGCAAAGCGAAATGGCAAACGCGCGCAAGCTCGGCACCGCTGCGAGCATCGCGTCGCGTACCGATGATCGCATCGTCATGATCTGGACCCCTTGCTGTCGGCCCGAACGAGATGATCGGGCGCGTCATTCCCCCCGCCTTGTCCGCGCATCGCCTCGGCGGCGTCCATATCTTTGTCGAACTGGTCCAGCAGGTCCTTGAACCGGTCGGGGACGCCTTGCCGTAACACCTCATCGTAGACGCGCTGGAGGATATCGCCGAGCCTTCGCTGGTCCTCGCGGCTGAGGCGCCCTCCTCCGGTCTTTTTTACTTGCGCGTCGGTGTGCATGCTCGCCTCTGAGTTCAGGGGGCTTTGTTGCGTTGCCTCCGCCCGAACAGCCTCCCCTGCAATGGCCGCCCGAACCGGCTTGCGTTCGTTCATCCGTTGTTCCCGGGCAAAGTCGGCCTGCCCGGGCCCCTCAGTGCTTTATCGCAAGATAACGTCACGAAGAACGGTTCGTTCCGCCGCATGGAACTTTTTTCACACAAGCTGGTTTTCGGCGCGTAGGCTCAGAATAGAGGGAGGGTCCCGTGTCCAATGCCTCCGCTGCGGTAGCACAATACCTGCCATTCTTGCGACGCTATGCAAGAGCCCTGACCGGAAATCAAGCGTCGGGGGATTCCTATGTCGCTGCCACGCTGGAAGCCCTGATCGCGGATCGCGGCGTGATCGAGGATCTCCGGGGGCCGCGCGTCGCCCTCTATCGGCTATTCACAAAAATTTGGAATTCGGTGTCGGTCAACGGCGCCGCCACCCCAGGGGAGGGCGGGCTGCCGGGAGAGCAGAAGCTCGCCAATATCACGCCCCTCCCCCGCCAGGCATTTCTGCTGGTGGCGCTCGAAGGCTTCTCCGAGCCGGATGCAGCGCGCGTGCTCGATATCGACGTCATGAAGCTGCGCGGATTGGTCGAAGAATCCGGTCGCGAGCTTGCGGCCGAGATCGCAACCGACGTTCTCATCATCGAGGATGACACGTTCATTGCGATGGAGCTCGAAACCCTGGTGGAGGGTCTCGGCCACCGGGTGCTCGGTGTTGCGCGTACCCATGCGGAAGCTCTGGCGCTGACCAAGAGCAAGCGACCGGGGCTGATTCTCGCGGACATCCAGCTTGCCGACGGCAGTTCGGGGCTTGAGGCGGTCAACGAGTTGCTCGCAACCTTCGAAGCGCCGGTGATCTTCATCACCGCCTATCCCGAGCGCTTCCTCACCGGTGAGCGGCCCGAACCGGCGTTCCTCATCGCCAAACCGTTCCAGCCGGCAACCGTGTCGGCGGTGGCGAGCCAAGCCTTGTTCTTCGAACGCACGGCAAAACGCCGCGAGCGGCGCGTGACCGCGTAACTGGAAGGCGGGCCGGAACGGAAGCCTTAACGACGGCGGCGCTGGGGAGGGCGTTGCGGGCTCGAGCGGTGGTGGCTCGCCAGGCCGACGAGAATTCCCACTCCAATCGCAACCGCGAGCGTCACCAGCGGGCGATGCTCGACCTCGTTCGACAGGCGGCGCAGCGCGTGATTGCCGAGCTTTGCTGCTTCGCTGCCGATTTTCGCAGCCTCATCGCGCACCGAATTGGCCCCGCCCTGAACTCGGTCGGCCATGCTCTGCAACGCGGAAACGATGGTCTCGCCGACCCGCTCGGCGGCTTGCGCGGCGTTTGCGGCGGAGCGGCCGCCGGCGCGCTCGAGCTGCCGCTCCAACGCACGCAGGCGCTGGTCGATGTTGCCGATTTCGGCGGAGATCGCGTGGGAATATCCCGATCGAGAAAACATGTTTTCACCTAAGGCCAACTCGCGCAGCGGGTTGTTGTCGTCAGTTCACGCTTTTGAGCCAGGTGTCGATTTGGCGCTCGGCCTCGTCCCTCGCCACGCCGTAGCGCTGCTGAAGCCGGCCGCTGAGCTCCATGCGCTTACCCTCGATGACGTCGAGATCGTCGTTGGTGAGCTTGCCCCACTTCTGCTGAACCTTGCCTTTGAGCTCTTTCCAATTGCCTTCAACTCGATCCCAATTCATCGCGTCTCTCCTGTGTTGTTTTCCCGGCGTTGTGCTTCGTTCGGTCGACGGGAATGTCCAGCCGGAAAACCCTGCGCGACAGCAAAAGTTCCGCTGCGCTGATCCCCGTGCCGTGGCTGAAAAAGACGCGGGCGTAGCCGACCTCTGGGGCCGACTACGCCCTAGCTAACCGGCCGAGCACGGGGAGGGGGAAATGGGCGGCCGGCTACCCCTGACAATGCACGGCGCATGGGTTGGTTCCTGGGGAATCCGGCAAAACCCCAGATCAAGGCTGCAGGGCACGAGGCCCGACGAGACCACTCCTTCGCCTGGGTTGGACACCACCGCAAACGGCGCCGACCGACGTCCATGTCGGCGCCGGCACCCTGCCCTGCTCCGCGCAGAAACCTCCTTTGCCGCCAAAGCGTTAGCTGCGGGCGCGAGCGCGTGCGCGGCTTTGCAGAAATCGCAACGCCGCGCATGAACCTATCCGCGGGTTACCGCGACTAATGAACATAGGGATCGTGGGGAGTAACCCATGCGGCGTAATTCGGGATATCTCGTCGGCTGCGGCGGCGCGGTTTTGGCCATCGCGACCTTCCTCGTTGGTCTGGAAGTCTCCTCCACCACGGCTGCGCCGTCGATCGCTCGGACCGCGCCGATGGTGAACCGCACCCTCAAGAGCGACCGTATGCCGCTCGCCTCGACCAAGAGCCGCAATGCGGTGAACGGTCCGGCCGAAACCACCGTCCCGCCAGCGCCCGCTCCCAAGCCCAGATTGCTCGATGGATGCGAGCCGGTGGTCAGCGCAATCGGACACTCGCCATTGGCGCAGGTCCCGGGCCGCTGCGTGTCCTAAGCCTCGCGCGGGTTCCCTCCTCCAACATCGCTCCGTTCCGCCGTGTTCGGTGCGCCGTTGCGCAGGCGCCGCAGATGGGCGCTTAGCCACGCGGCGGCGTTGCCGGTCGCACCGCGTCGCAACGCGGAACCTTCGAAATACCAGCGGCTTATAGAGGAAGATGGGTGATGGAGGCTGCGCGACTTGCTTGCGACACACGGTCGGCCTGCGCGGGATGGCGATAGGTTCGCCGCCCCGCGTGTTCGCGCCTCGATCGCACCCTAAGGAAGGACGCATCAGCGATGTGCTACCTTTCCCCGCCTGGGGCCTCCGCCGCGGACAAAATAGAACCGTCGCACGCTGGACGTGAAAGTGCCTGAAGCACAAGATAAAGGTGACAGGGCCGACACTCCCGTTAGCGAACGAGCGGCGCCTTCCCATCCCGAGCTTGAGTCGTTTCGATCGGCCCTCGATGCCGGCCGGGTCGGCCTATGGTCATGGGACCTTCGCTCCCATCAGATGACTTGGTCGACCAAGCTCGAAGACTTCCACGGCCATCGCGGGGAGATGCTCGAGGGCACGTTCTCGATCGCTCCCGAGGACTTGAAGTCGCAGGACACGACAGGTGTGCTTGCCGCGATCGGCGAAGCCTTGCAGACGCGCGAGCCGTATCGCGTGGAGTACCGTCTGCCCGGACCATCCGAGCGTGAGGAGCGTTGGTTCGAAGCCTCGGTCACCGTCGTCGTGCAGGACGGCGCGGCGGTGCAACTTCTCGGCATGTGTCGCGATGTGACCGAACGCCTGCGCGTCAATCGCGAGGTTCGTGTGCGTGCGCGCCAGCAGGAAACGCTCGCGCGGCTCGGCGAACGGGCACTCACCGAAGGCGATTTGCAGAAATTCTTCAACGAGGTGGTCACCACGGTCGGGGAGATTCTCGACCTCGAAATGGTGAAAATCCTCGAACTGGTTCCGGGCGACGCCGAGCTTTTGCTCAGGGCCGGCATCGGATGGCACGCGGGGCTGGTCGGCACCGCCAATGTTTCCACCACCCGCGACACGCAGGCCGGCTATACGCTCGCCTCCGGCCGTCCGGTGATCGTGGAGGATCTGGCGTCGGAGACGCGGTTTACGGGCTCATCGCTGCTCAAAACGCACGGCGTCGTGAGCGGGCTGACCGCGCCGATCGCGGGGCGCGATGGCCGCGCCTATGGCGTGCTCGGCGCGCACACGGCCAAGCGACGCAAGTTCAACGATTACGACGTGGCATTTCTGGCGGCGGTGGCGAACGTGGTGGCGGGCGCCATCCAGCGCCGGCAACTGGATCAACGCCATGAACTGATGATCCGTGAGTTGCGGCACCGCTCCGGCAATCTGTTTTCACAGCTGCTTGCCCTGTTCTCGCAGACCGCCAAGAATTCGCGCAGCGTCGCCGACCTTGTGGCCAAATACGAGGCCCGCGTTCTGGCGCTGGCGAACGCCCATCGCCTGATCACCGAGGGCGGGTGGAAATCGACCTCGCTCAGCGAGCTTCTCAACACGTTGCTTGCTCCATTCCTCGATCGCGTATCGTTCAGCGGACCCAACGTCTTCCTCGAGCCTGATCCGACCTTCGGACTGAGCATGGCGGTGCACGAGCTTGCGACCAATGCCAGCAAGCACGGCAGCCTTTCGAGTTCGTCCGGTCGCGTCGCGCTCGGCTGGACGGTCACGCGCACGCAGCAAGGCCTCACCCTCGTCCTCGACTGGAAGGAAAGTCGCGGGCCCGCACCCCGACGAACCAGGCGAGTGGGGTTCGGCTCGCGGCTCATCAACATGGTCATCGAACGCCAGCTCAACGGCCAAGTGGAGCAATCCTTCACAGCAGATGGATTGCAGGCGCGGCTGACCGTCCCTCTCACCCACGAGCGATGGCCGGGCGGCGCGCGCTCAGCTTCGCGCACCGATCCGTCGTAGCGGCGCGGAGCCCTTGCCGGCATGCGCGAGGGGCCGCGGTGAACGCCGCGGGCGGCAAAAGTCGATTTCAGGCCGCTTCACCTGCTTCGACGTAACGCCCTGGTGAGCGCCATGCTGAAACCGACCTTGATCGGATCGGCTGCGCGCGCGGACACCCTGGCCCACTGGACGACCGCGAACAAAATTGCGAGCGGGACACGCAAAACGGCGCGTCGTGCGGTGGCAGACATCGGCTGATCTCCTCCCGCGCCATGACGGCAGCGACCGCCTGGCGCTTCGCGCGCTTCTGATCGCACGCACGCTCGAATCGCGCGGTTCACACTTGAGCGTGCGCATTCGCCCACGCCAGCGACCCCCACAACAACCGGCGAAAATACGGCTAAATCTGAGCATCACGCCGCCGTCACTTCCCGGATACCTATCGCACCGTGTCGCCGACGACGGAGCCGCCGATTCGAGATGTTTTGAATAAAATTCGAATCGAGATGGGCTTCGGGCCCTCGTAAAACGCCACCGAAAACGGCGCGCTGACCGCCGCGAGGCCGGACTCGTTTCCAAAACTGCGATCCGGACGGCTTCCCGCGGCAAAGTGCGTGCTATTCGTGCAACACTCTTCTGAAAAGGATCAATCGCGCCGGTGATACAAGCGCTTTTTGGTTGTGTAGCGAGTGCGGTTAGAGCATCGTTAATCGTGCAGCGGTGGAAACCGCTCTGGCTAAGTGGTGATGGGAAGAGGGGGGCGTCCCTCTTCGGTTGTCCCGTCTTCGGGCTTCCGAAAGGCGATGCTGTCCAGACACAAGGGGAATAAGTCATGATGAAGAGCATTGTACTCGCTACGGCTGCATCCTTGGCCATGCTGAGCGCTGCCGCCGCCGCCGACCTGCCGCGTAAGGAGCCGCCTCCGCCGGCGCCTCCGGTTGGCAAAGCTCCGATCGGCAAGTATCCGGTCGGCAAGGCTCCGATCGGCAAGTATCCACAGCCCGTCGTGACCAAGGGCTAACGCAACGATGTCACCGACGGGGTGCTCGCGCACGAATTGCCGCGAGCACCCCCCGGGACATTGTCTCCAGCAGTGCAAAGCAGAGCGTCAACCGCTTCGGGCGTCGCCGAAGTGGATTATGATTAGGGGAGCCACCAATGCGATATCTCCGGACGAAAACGCGCGGCCTCGCCTTGGGTGTGGGCTTGTGCGCAGTCGCGATCGCCGCGGGGCTGCAGGTTCAGGTCGCCAACGCGCAGGACAAGCCTGCCGCGACGCCGGCCAGCGCCCAGGCGCAGACGAACAGCAAGGCCGTCTATTACGTCGATTTCCGATCGCGCACCGCCGCCAGCTATGGCCATGCCTTCGTGTGGTATGGACGCGCCGACCAGAAGCAGATCGAAGTCGCGGGAGTGCATCCGGCGACCGAGAGCGTCATTCCCTATATCATCGGGCACCTTATTCCGGTGCCGGCCGAAACCGGCAAGAGCTACGGCGATCTCGATGAGGATTATGTGACCGCGAGCTATCGCGTCTACATGACCGAGGCCGAGGCCAAGGACGTGTTCGCGTTTATCAAGCGTCTGGAGTCGAGGTCGCTGATGTGGAACGCGGCGACGTGGAATTGCGTGGCCTTCATCCAGGTGGTCGCCATACACATGGGCTTGAAGGTGCCGGGAAACCATCTGCTGTACCCGGAGGACTGGGTCAACCAGCTGAGGAAACTCAACGGCGGACGGCGCTATATGTCGAGCCCGGCGGTCGCGCAGGCCTCGTCCAAGCCCTCTGCTTCGGCGCAGAAGCCCGCTGGGCCTGCGCATCCGCAAACCGCGTCGGCGGGCTATTGACGGCCACTGACTACCGCCATAACGGGATAGCATAGAGTGCAGCGGAGGCTTCATGCCTCCGCTTTTGCGTTGGCAGCAACAGTCCAGACCTGCGTGCGTCGGCAGCGCGGAACGTGGTCGACGTCAAATTTGGCGCTAAATCCCGCCCTTTTTCGCAGCGCACTGCTATGTTAAAGTTGCTTTGATTGATGTATGCATCTCCGGCGCGTCGGCGGGGAGCGGGATTTATCGGCATGGTGGGTGCATTGGCGCAGCCAAAGCGGCGCTTCCAGCTCGTTCTGATCAAGCCGTCGCATTACGACGACGATGGCTACGTCATCCAGTGGATGCGCGCGTTTGTCCCCTCGAACACGCTGGCGGTTCTCTACAGCCTGGGGCGCGATTCGGCGCAGCGCGCCGTGCTCGGGCCCGACATCGCCATCGACATTGCGGTGATCGACGAGATCCACACGCGCGTCAAAATCGGGCAACTGCTCGCTCGGTTTCGGCGCCACGGCGGGTTTGGCTTGGTGGGGATCGTCGGCGTGCAGTCGAATCAGTATCCCCGTGCGCTCGATATCGCCCGCCCGTTCCGCGCAGCGGGCGTGCCGGTGATGATCGGCGGATTTCACGTGTCCGGCTGCCTCGCCATGCTGCCGGAATTGCCGGACAACCTTAAGCGGGCGCTCGACATGGGCGTCAGCCTGTTTGCCGGCGAGCTGGAAGGACGGATGGACCGCATCCTGCAGGATGCGGCGAACGGGACGCTACAGCCGGTCTACAACTACCTGAAGGACTTGCCGTCGCTCGAATCGGAGCCGACCCCGATCCTCCCCGTCGACCACCTGAGAAAAACCTTCCAGGCCTTGGCCAGCTTCGATGCCGGCCGCGGCTGTCCCTATCAATGCTCGTTCTGCACCATCATCAACGTCCAGGGCAGGAAGTCGCGGCGCCGTTCGGCGGACGACGTCGAACGGACGATCCGGGAGCACTATGTCCAGGGCATCCGGCACTTCTTCATCACCGACGACAATCTCGCCCGCAACAAAGATTGGGAGGCCATCTTCGACCGGATCATCATGCTGCGCGAACGCGAGAACATGAATATTCGGCTGATGGTCCAAGTCGACACGCTGTGCCACAAGATTCCGAACTTCATCGAGAAGGCCGCCCGCGCCGGCACCAACCGCGTGCTGGTCGGTCTCGAAAGCATCAATGCCGCAAACCTGCTCGCGGCCAAGAAGCGCCAGAACAAGATTACCGAATACCGCGCGATGCTGCTGGCCTGGAAAAACGCGGGGGCGATCACCACCGCCGGCTACATCCTCGGATTCCCCTTCGACACGCCCGAATCCATCCGCGAGGACATCGCGATCATCCAGAAGGAACTCCCGCTCGACATCCTCGAATTCTTCTGCCTCACCCCGCTTCCGGGCTCTGAAGACCACAAGGTGCTGTGGCAGAAAGGGGAGTGGATGCACGAGGACATGAACCTCTACGACGGCGAGCACGCCGTCTCGCATCATCCCAAGATGAGCAAGGAGGCGTGGGAGCAGGTCTATCGCTCCGCCTGGGAATGGTATTACACGCCCGAACACATGGAAACGATCCTGCGGCGCGGTGCCGCCACCAGCTGCAGCATGTCGCGCCTGGTGAGTTTCGTGTTCCTGTTCTCCTCCTCGGTTCCGCTCGAAAATGCCCATCCGCTGCAGGGCGGTCTGCTGCGCCGGAAGTATCGGCGGGATCGTCGTCCCGGGATGCCGATCGAGCCGATCTGGTCGTTCTATCCGAAACACGCGTGGGACTTCATGAGCAAATATTCCCGCGCGGTGCGCCTGTTGCTTTGGCTGCACCGGACCAACCGGCGCCTGCAGCAGGACCCGAATCGGTACCAGTACACCGACCTGGCGATGACCCCCGTGACCGACGACGAGACCGAGAAGCTCGAATTGTTCACCCACAGCGATGCCGCGCGCCAGGCCGTCGCGCATGCGCACAAGATCGACCAGCTCACCCACGCCCCCAAAGCGGCGAGGGCCGAGGTTCACGCCTGACGCAGGCATCCGAGCCGACCCGGCCGCGTCGGAGCTGACCACGGCAGCGCACCGAAGATGACACGGCCGCGTCGGGGCCGCGGTCCCTCGCGTGCATCGCCACGCATCGGCGGCTCACCGCTAATATATCCCCGGCAAGATGCGCGCGGTCCGCGCCATGTAGCGGCGGTACTCGTCGCCGAACGTTTCGGTCATCAGCGCCTCCTCGCGCCCGACGCGCAGAAAGAACAACGTTCCGAAGCCGATCAGACCCGCCGGCCCCGCGATCCAATTCGGCAGCAGGAGCGCCTGCGCCAACGCCCACAGCCAGAACGCCGAATACATCGGATGTCGCACGCGACTGTAGACGCCGTTCGTCACCAGCGTGTGCCGGTCGCGCACTTCCAGCGTCACCGACCAATTGCGTCCAAGGTCCTTGTGCGTGCGGTGGAACAGCCAGAGCGAGGCGGCGAAGACCGCGGCGCCAAGCCAGGCTTGCCAGGGGCGAAACGGGTAGCTGGCGAAATGCGGGGCATCGCGGACCACGTAGATGAAGGGAAGGACCCCCAATCCCGCGGCGGAGATCGCCATCAGCGCGATCTCGCGGCCGCGATCGGCGCGCCGCAGCTTCGGGGTGCGGCGCGCGCGGCGGTCGTGGGGATAGCGGATGATGAACCAGCCGACGACGCCGACAAGCCAGATCACCTTGGCGGCGAGCGGCGTCATAGCGACGGCTGCGCGAGCACGCTGCGGGGGCGCGACGGATCGCGGTAAGTGCCGTCGGCCACGACGAAATCCAACAGTCCGACCGGCGACGTCGTCCAATCGAGAAACGGCGCCGGGCCGCACACCATGAGAAAATAATCGTACGGCGCGCGCCTGTCGTTGGCCATCACCGAGCGATAATGCAGCCGCAAAACGCTGCGGCGCGCGCGCGCGAACGTTTCAGGCAGCAGCATATCGTGGATCTGCACGCGGCGGATCACCGGCTTGCCGTCGAGCCGATCGTCGGGAATGTGCCGCAGCGATACCGGATCGAATTTGTAGAAGCTGATGGTATCGGCGCGCGATTGATATTCGGTCCAGCCGATCGACGGTTCGGCCACGATGCGCGCGATCTTGCGGCGGATATCCTGCGCGCGCGGATGCAACGCGAATTTCGGGATGGTCGCGCCGATGGTGAGCACGCAAATCGTTACGCCACGACGGCCGAAATCGGCATCGCGCGCCAGCGCGCGCACGAGCACATCGAGCACGAGCATGGCGCCGAGGCTGTGGCCGACGACCACGATTTCGTCGACCGCGGCCTCGCGCGCGCGCGCGAGCAACGTCTCGGCGAAACGCTCGAGACGCGCATCGATGTCCGGCCGGCGGCCGTGCAGGTAGTCGTTGGCGCAGATCCAATCGTCCAACAGCTGCTGCACGCGCCAGCGCCCGCCGGGCCAGCGCAGCAGCAGGAGAAAGACGGCAACGCCAACCGCTATGCCGGCCGCCGCGGCGCCCATGCCCTCGAGGCCCACGAACGCGATCAACAGGCGCGCGGCGAGCCATCCGCCAACCGCGAACAAGACGACCGCAAGGATCGGAAACAGGAAAAAGATAGCGTATCGCTGGTTCGCGAAAATGTAGCGAAACATCGTGCCGGTGACGATGAAGTCGAGATAGGCGCGCGCCGCCTTGAACAGCCGCAGCGGCAGCGGACGCGTGAAATCGCCGCGCACAATGTCGTCCCACAGCAGCACTTCGTGCCCCGCCTCGACCTGCCAGTCGGCGCCGCGCGCGCTCACGGTCCACCAGGCGCGCGATTGCTCGTTCGACTCTTCGAGAGCGGACAAAGTCGCCTCGACGTTCCAGGTGCGCCGGAAAACCTCGAGCTGGCGCGCGAACCGCCGATACTGCGCGCCGGCGTCGATCGGGTCGTATCCCGCCACGTGATAGACGTGCCGACGCCGGATCATGCTCACGGCGGCTATTTCATCATCTCGTCGGGCGGCATGATGCCCCACAGATTGGCGGCCGACGGATCCTTGGGCCACACTTTCGGTTTCTGCGGATGGTCGCGGTGCCACGGCCGCGGCTCGAAATAGCCGAGCTCCTCGTTGACCTGGTCGAGCTCGGCGAACAATTCCGTGATCAACCCGTTCGGGGCGCGATGGTAGGCGAAAAGGTTGTGACCGATGCCGTGCCGTCCCGGCCCCCAGATCAGCTTGTAACCGTTGAGGCTGAGAAAATCGCAAGCGGTCTGCAGGTGGGCCCAATCGCGCAGCTCGAACGCCGTGTGAAAATGCCGATTCGCGTCGATCTGCATCAGGTTGATGGTGTGGTGGTCGGGACCGCAGCGCAGGAACGAGAAGAAATCCCCCATCCAATCGGACTCCCGAAAGCCGAGCACGTCGCAATAGAACTTGGTCACGTGCTTGACGTCGGTGACGAAAAACGCGACGTGACCGAGCTTGTGCGGAACGATACCCTTGGTGGCAAAGCGCTGACCGGAGAACGCGTCGCGTTTGAATACCTCCATCACGGTTCCCTTCGGGTCCTCGAACGTAACCATGTCCGCGATCGTCGGCTCGGGATCCTTGCGGCGCTGCGTCTTGATGCCGTGGCCCTGGATCTGTTTTTCGAACGCGCCGAGATCATCGTCGGGGCCGATCTGGAATCCGAGCCGCACGCATTTCGCTTGCGCGCCCTTGCGCAACACCACCGAGTGATGGTCGATGGTCGAGGCAAGATAGACGGCGTCCTTGCTCTTTTCGGTCGGCGTGAGGCCGATCACCTCGGTGCAATATTCGCTCTGCTTATCGACATCGGGCATTTCGTAAACGGCGTGGGCGATCTTCTTGACGCGGATCATGTGGTCCTCCGTTGTTGTTTCCCTTGAAAATCAGGCTTTGGAGCGCGCCAGCGCGCCGATGACGTCGACCATGGCGGCTCCACGCTGCGCCGCATCCGGGGCACGAAACTTAAAATTAACGCCCATAAGGCCCGCTCGCAAAGCTTAAGCCAGCTCGAGCGACTGGTCGGAAAAATGCACTTTGATGCCGAGCGAGCCCTCCATCACCGTCCATTCCCGCAGCTCGAAGCTGCGCAGCCCATGGACGACGAACGGATCGGCTTCGGCGATTTCGCGCGCCGCCTGCGCGCTCGCGGCCCGCAGGATGGTCAGCCCGTCGCCGCGGGTCTTGCCATCGGCCTCCGCCAACGGACCGGACGCGAACAGCACGCCCTTCTTCTCCAGGCCGATCATGTATTCAAGGTGGCGCGGCAAATGCTCGGCGATCTTTTCGGGGGCCGCGCCGCCCTTGGAGAGGACGACGTAAAGCTTTTTTCGAAGCATGGTCTTGGTGAGCTCGCGGATGCGCTCTTGCGTCATAGGTATCCTCCCCTTCGGCGGCGGCTTGTCGCGCGCAGTTAGTCCCTCGCACGGCCGCGAGCATGGCGAGACGGCCGACTGCGATCAAGGATCCGCGGCCGCGGCGTAATCCTTGGACGCCTGTTTTTTCCTGTAAAATACAGAAAAAAAGCAGGAGCTGGGCACAACGCGTCGCGCTCCTCACTTTGCACGGCCCGTCGCTCGTCGAGCGACGATCGGCTGTTCTACCATAGTTTCAATCAGTAGTGAATATATAAATACAAATTGTAGTCGATACGGAACGTCAGGGGTTCACGGCCGGCGTTTCCGTCGAGGCGCGCGGCGCTTGAGAGAATATCCTCCGCCGGAGCGCCGTTTGGGTCCGGGGATGGCGCGATGACCGTCCGGCTGCGCGCGCAACGCATCGGCTGAGCGGCAAACCACTTCAGAAAGCTGCCGGAGCTGTCCGGCCAGGGGACTTGTCTTGCGCCAGATCATGCCAACGGTTCGCGCGGGTTGCGGGTCCTTAAACCGCGCGACAGACACCGACGCCGAGCGTGTCTCCACCGCCACGGCCATTTCCGGGATCAAGGTTACACCCATGCCGGCGCTGACCATTTGGACAAGTGTAGATAGCGAGCTCGCGTCCAGCGCGTCACGCGGCGGCGACGATTGCATATTGCAGAACGACAGAGCCTGATCGCGAAAACAGTGCCCCTCTTCGAGCAGGAGCAGCCTCATCTCGCGCAGTGTTTCGCTACTGGGCACCGGCGTTCCCTCATCCTCGCCCGGCCGCACCAGCAGGAAATTTTCCGCAAACAGCGCGACCTCGGTAAGCGAAGGTTCGGACACCGGCAGAGCAACAATTGCCGTGTCGAGCCGGCCTTCCACGAGCTCTTGTATGAGTCTCGACGTCAGCGCCTCGCGTACATGAACGTCAAGTTCGGGATGCATTCGAGTGAGGTTCCCAATGACCGTAGGCAGCAGATAGGGTGCAATCGTTGGGATCATTCCGATGTGCAGTTGGCCCGCAAGCCAGCCCCGCGACGCTCGCGCGAAGTCTCCCAGTTCATCGACCGAGCGCAGGATGTCGCGGACGCGTAGGGCGGCGTCCTCTCCGAACTTCGTAAGCCGGACTTGTCGTGCGCCTCGCTCGATGAGCACGGCGCCCAGAGCCTCCTCCAGTTCCTTGATCTGCATCGACAACGCGGGCTGCGAAATCCCACAAGCTGCTGCCGCGCGTCCGAAGTGGCTATGACCTGCCAGCGCATCGAAATAGCGAAGCTGCCTCAGCGTTGTCTCTATCATCAGAATATCTTATCACAGCAATCATTAAAGTCAATTTTACCTGATCGGATGCGTCGGGTAAAGTTGTCGCCACGAAGTGGAAAATGACGCAAACCGCGACAGGAGGAAGATGATGGATGACGTGACCAAATGCCCGTTCACGGGTGGGATGCATACACACACGAACCGAGACTGGTGGCCGAACCAGCTGGACGTCCGGAGTCTCCATCGCAACTCCACTTTGTCCGATCCAATGGGCGAGGCGTTCGACTACGCCAAGGAGTTCAAGAGCCTCGATCTGAATGCCGTGATCAAGGACCTGCATGCCTTGATGACGGACTCGCAGGAGTGGTGGCCGGCCGACTTTGGCCACTACGGGGGACTGATGATCCGCATGGCGTGGCACAGCGCGGGGACGTACCGCATCGCCGACGGCCGCGGCGGTGCAGGCGCCGGCCAGCAGCGCTTCGCGCCGCTCAACAGCTGGCCGGACAACGCGAACCTCGACAAGGCGCGCCGGCTGCTGTGGCCGATCAAGCAGAAGTACGGCCGCAAAATCTCCTGGGCCGACCTTATGATTCTCGCGGGTAACGTCGCGCTGGAGTCGATGAACTTCAAGACGTTCGGTTTCGGCGGTGGCCGCGCCGATGTCTGGGAGCCCGAAGAGCTCTACTGGGGTCCCGAGGGGACCTGGCTGGGGGACGAACGCTACAGCGGCGAGCGCGAGCTTCAGAACCCGCTCGGCGCGGTGCAGATGGGCCTGATCTACGTCAATCCACAAGGACCGAACGGCAAGCCGGATCCGGTCGCGGCGGCCAAGGACATCCGCGAAACGTTCCGCCGCATGGCGATGAACGACGAGGAGACCGTCGCGCTGATTGCCGGCGGCCACAGCTTCGGCAAAACCCACGGCGCCGGCGATCCGTCACTGATGGGCCCGGAGCCGGAAGGCGCCTTGATCGAGGATCAGGGCCTCGGGTGGAAGAGCAAATTCGGCACGGGCTTCGGCGCCGATGCCATCACCGGCGGCCCGGAGGTGACCTGGTCGCAGACGCCGACGAAGTGGAGCAATCACTTCTTCGAGAACCTGTTCAACAATGAATGGGAGCTGACGAAGAGCCCAGCCGGTGCCTATCAGTGGAAGGCAAAAGGCGCCGCCGCCACGATCCCGGACCCCTACGACAAATCGAAGAAGCATGTGCCGACCATGCTCACCACGGACCTCTCGCTGCGCATGGACCCGGCCTACGAGAAGATCTCGAGGCGCTTCTACGAGCATCCGGATCAGCTTGCGGACGCGTTTGCCCGGGCGTGGTTCAAGCTCACGCACCGCGACATGGGGCCGATCCATCGTTATCTCGGCCCGCTCGTCCCGAAGGAAATACTGATTTGGCAAGACCCGATCCCCGCGGTGAATCATCCGCTGATCGGGGAGCAGGATATTACTGCGCTGAAGGCGAAAATCCTTGGCTCCGGCCTGTCGGTGTCGCAGCTGGTCTCGACCGCTTGGGCCTCCGCGTCCACGTTCCGCGGCTCCGACAAGCGTGGCGGGGCGAACGGCGCGCGCATTCGCCTCGCGCCGCAGAAGGATTGGGACGTCAATCAGCCGAAGCAGCTCGCGACGGTGCTTCAGAAGCTCGAAGCGATCCAGAAGGAGTTCAACGCCTCGGCCACCGGCGGCAAGAAAGTTTCGCTCGCCGACCTGATCGTGCTCGGCGGCGCCGCGGCGATCGAGAAGGCCGCGAAGGCGGCCGGACACGACGTGAAGGTCCCGTTCACGCCGGGGCGCATGGACGCGTCGCAGGAGCAGACCGATATCGACTCCTTCGCCCCGCTCGAACCGGCCGCCGACGGTTTCCGCAACTATCTCAGCGGCAAGCAGCTCATGTCGCCTGAGGAGGCGTTGGTGGATCGGGCGCAGTTGCTGACACTGACGGCGCCGGAGCTGACGGTCCTCGTCGGCGGCCTGCGCGTTCTGGGCGCAAATGCCGGGCAGTCCAAGCACGGCGTCTTCACCAAGCGGCCCGAGACGCTGACGAACGATTTCTTCGTCAACCTGCTCGACATGAGCACAGAATGGCAGCCGTCCGCCGGCTCTGAAGGCGTGTACGAGGGCCGCGACCGCAAGACGGACGCGGTCAAGTGGACCGGCACGCGTGTCGACCTGATCTTCGGCTCGCAGTCGCAGCTGCGCGCCCTCGTGGAAGTCTATGGGTGCGTGGACTCGAAGGAGAAGTTTGTGAAAGACTTCGTGGCCGCCTGGAACAAGGTGACGAACCTCGATCGCTTCGACCTTGTCCCATCTCTGCGGAAAGCTGCTTGAGGGCTTCTAAAGCACGTTCGTTTGTGCTTGAAGCACTTTAGCGTCGCAAACTCGGTGCGCTCCCCTCCCCCTCGTGGGGAGGGGCTTGGGGTGGGGGTCGTGCAACTCCTTTGCAAGTGGCGCCATCGTTATTTCGCCGCATCACCCCCACCCTCCCCACAAGCGGATGCACATGTGTCAGGCATCGAGGATTTAGCGATGACGGTGCGTCCCCGAAAGACGTCTGAGGAGTGCAACTGCTTCGCCATGCGCGCGGCGGCGAGACATCTGAGCCAATCCTACGATCGGTTCTTGGCGCCAAGCGGGCTGCGCACGACCCAATTTTCCATCCTCGCGCGGCTCAAGCGCAGGGGTCCGTTGACGATCAACGCGCTTGCCGAGGACATGGTGATGGATCGCACCACGCTTGGACGCAACATTTTGCCGCTCGAGCGGGACGGGCTGATCAGCATCGAGCCGACTGCATCCGATCGCCGTGCCAAGGAGCTGCGCCTGACCAAGGCCGGCGAGAAGCGCCTGCAAGCGGCGCTCAAAGGCTGGTCCCAGGCGCAGGCGCGATTTGAAACCGTGTTCGGAGCCGAGCGCGCTGGCGACCTGCGCAAGCTGTTGCGAGCCGTCGCGGCGAGCGAATTCGCGCCGGGGAAGCAACCGCCCATCCGCAGATGATCGATCAGCCAACCCGCTGAGCCGCCTCGCGACCGCCCCGTCGCTCCATGCGCCTTGGGAGGCAAAGCGGACATTCTCCAGTCCGCGACATGAGATCGATTGTCCGCTTTTGACAAAACGGACATAAGAGGGACTGAAGCTCGCCGCCTTAGTCATAGGAATGTCGTTTGGACCAATCCAAATTTTCCGGTCGAACCTCGCGTCGGCAGGGGCCAGCCGAGTTGAAGTGGCTCGCTCGGTTCTGGCACCTGCATTTACGCTTGGTCCTTTCGGCCGCGTTCGGCACCACGGTTACGCTGACGCTGCTTGCCTTGCCCTGGGGCACGGCGACACGCCTTCTTGTCGGCTGGGACAGCGGCGTTGTGCTCTATCTGGCGCTGATCTATTGGTACATGGCGCACGCGTCGATTGCCAGGTTGCGGCAAAGGGCGGCCATCGAGGATGAAGGCGCGATCGCGCTTCTGGTGCTCACCACGACGGCAGCCCTCGCCAGTCTGGCTGCGGTTGTAGCCGAGATCGGACAGGCGCCGAGCCCGTACCACGTCGTGCTGGGCATGGGCACAATTCTGTTGTCCTGGACTTTCATGCACTCGATCTTCGCCCTGCATTATGCACGCGAGTTCTTTGGCAAGGGTTACGACGAGCGGACCGGCGGCCTCGTTTTTCCTGGTAAGGAAGACCCGGACTACTGGGACTTCCTTTATTACTCGCTCGTCGTGGCCATGACCGCACAGGTGTCCGACGTTCAAATTACCAGCAAGACAATCCGTAGACTGACGACCGTGCACGGTGTTGCCTCGTTCTTCTTCAACGTGACGGTGCTCGCGCTGACGGTGAACATCGTATCCAGCCTGATGCAGGGGGATCGCTGATCGGACCAGCACAGAGGTTTAAGCGTCCGGGCCTTTCAGGCGGTCACTCGCCGGCTCCGCACCGGAGCCTTTTCTATGGGAACCTCTGCCGCTCTGATGGCATTTCCGTGTGAGCCCTTCCCCCCACATCCTGCCCAGGGCTCGAAAACCCCCGCCGTGTGACTGGACCTCCATGGTGGGGTTTCTTATCGGGCGCTCGGCACGCCAACCGAGCGGCTTAGTGCGCAACCTTGAAATTGTTTGACAGTCGGTCGACTCCGCGGCCTGAGGTCTGTTGTCTGCTTATAACCCGTAGCCAGGCCGCTGCTGATTACACACAGAACGCATTGGACGCGTCCATCGTCTCCTGCGGCCAGCAATTCGGTCGGAGCAAAGCGGACATTGACTGAGCCGCGCTTACAGAAAGCGGATTTATGAGTGCACGCCCTAGCCTCACGGCTTGATGGCAACGTCAGGGAGGTATCCGGGCCGGTAGATCTGCTCCGCCGTCAGCTTGTCGCCGGATACCTCGATGTTGTTGTTGATGAAGTCGACCGTATTCTTCATGCGGTCGGTTGAAATGTAGCCGAAGCCGTTCTTCTCCACGTCCGGCGTGATCGCGATACGCTTGAGGATTTGAATTTCCTCGATCACGATCTGCGGATCGAGCGCCTTCACATATTGGATTTCGATGCGCGCGGCTTCCTCCGGATCGGCAAGCGCGTCCTTCCAGCCCTTGAGCGCCGCGCGCACGAATTTCTTCACGATCTCGGGATTCTTCGCCAGAAAGTCCTCGGAAACGCCGATCGAGTTCGCATAGATCTCGAGACCGTAATCGCCTGCGAACAGACAGACCGGCTTCGCATTCGTCACCGCGCGGCGAATGGCGGGCTCGCTCATGAGGAATTGATCGATCGATTGCACCTTTCCGGCGGCGAGCATGGGTACGCGCGAGGCCGCGTCGATATTCACGATCTTCAGCGTCTTGCTGTCCACCTTGTTCATTTCCATGAACGCCGCCCAGATCTTCGGCACGAACGATGCCGTGCTCGAGCCAAGCTCGAGGCCCGCCATTTGTTTGGGCTCGGTGACGTTGGCGCCGGGATTCAAGGTGAAGATGCAATAGGGCGGCTTTTGATAGTTCGCCGCCACGATCTTGACCGTCGCGCCTGGGCTCCCCGACGCGACCAGGCTCGGAATGTCGATGAAGCCGATCTCGGCGCCGCCGGTGGCGACGGTTCGGATCGCATCTGCGGTCCCCTTCGACGGCATGATGGTGACGTTCAAGCCCTCGTCCTTGAAGTAGCCCTTGCCGAGTGCGACGTACCACGGCGCATGGCGGCCCAAACTGATGAAATCGAGCACGAATTTGAGGTCGCGCTCCTGCGCCTGCGCGGCCGGGCAGAGAAGGCACGTCGCGATCGCGGCAACCGCCGTCACGCGTGCGATCAACGGTCGAAACATGAGTGCCTCCCGATCTGCCAAGGAGCAGCGTCGCGCGGCTTCGAGCCACGAAGACGAGCCGTCCCGGCGGCATTTGACGCTCAAAATACCATAAGATATTCCACGCGATACTCAAGACGCCGCTCGCAGCGGTCGCCGCATCGGGCTCCGCGTGTTTGCACAAAGCAAGTTTCGGGGACGGCGGACGCAACAGCGAGCACAGTAATGGCGTTCGGGGTGATCAAGAACGTGCGCAAGGTGTTTCAGCTCGAGGAAATCGGCTGGAGCGCCCTCGAGCCTGTCGTCGCCTTGGATGACGCGAGCTTCCGGTTCGAGGAGGGCGAGCTCGTTGCGCTCCTGGGACCGAGCGGATGCGGCAAGACGACGCTGCTGCGCATCATCGGCGGGCTGATTGCGAAAACGGCGGGGTCGGTCGCGATCGACGGACGCGAGGTCACCAAGCCGGTGGGCGACTACGGCTTCGTGTTTCAGACGCCGAGCTTGATGCCGTGGCGAAACGTCTTGGATAATGTCTTGTTTCCCATGGAGATCCTCAGGAAGAACGACGCCGCGGCGCGGCGCCACGCCCACGAGCTTCTGGAGCTGGTGGGGCTGAGCGGCTTTCTTTCGGCGCGGCCGCACCAGCTCTCCGGCGGCATGCAGCAGCGCGTCGCGCTTTGTCGCGCGCTCGTTCACCGGCCACGGCTCTTGCTTATGGATGAGCCTTTCGGCGCGCTCGACGAGCTCACGAGAATGGATATGAACGATCTGCTTCTTCGCATCCGCCACGAAACCAAGGCGTCGGTCCTGTTCGTGACGCATTCGATTTCGGAGGCCGTCTATCTGTCGGACAAAGTTGTCGTTTTCAGCAAACGCCCAGCGCGTGTGGTCAAGGAAATAACGATTCCGCTGTCCTACCCTCGCAGCCAAAAAGTTCGCTTCACCACCGCGTTCACCACGGCCGAACGGATCGCAAGCGAGGCGCTCGGCGTCATCGCGCCGGCCGCCGAAGAGGCATCGGCACAATGACATCGCGCTTTGTTTCACAGATCCTCTACCCGCTCGCCGGCGTCGTTCTGATTGTCGCCGTGTGGGCGCTCGCCTGCTGGCTGGTCGATATTCCGACGGTGGTGCTGCCGTCGCCGGACAGGGTGTTGCGCGCCTTGATCATCCGCGGCGATTTGTTGCTCAGCGAGGGTTGGATCACGCTCAAGGAGACCTTGTACGGATTTCTGCTGGCGCTGGCGGTGGGGCTTCCACTGGCGGTCGCGGTTGCAAATTCGCGGCCGCTGAATCTGATGTTCTATCCGCTCCTGATCGCGCTGCAATCCGTCCCGAAAGTGGCCTTGGCGCCGATGATACTGGTCTGGCTCGGCACCGGGCTCGAATCCAAGCTCGCGATCGTTTGGCTGGTCGCGTTTTTCCCCATCATCGTCGATACCGCCGCCGGGTTGCGGGCCACCCCCAAAGAGCTGTTGGAGCTCGCCCACAGCTTGAACGCATCGCCGCTGCAGGTCTTCATCAAAGTTCAGCTTCCCGCGGCGCTCCCGTTCGTGGTCACGGGCGCCAAGGTCGCGATTACGCTCGCGGTCATCGGCGCGGTGATCGGCGAATTCGTGGGCTCGAGCGAGGGGCTCGGCTTTCTCTTGCTCAGCGCCACCTCCCAGCTCGATACGCCGCTGGCATTCGCCGCCCTGTTTGCCTTGTCGGTGCTCGGGATATTCGTCTATGCGCTGGTGGGAATGGGCGAACGCATGATGTCGTCGTGGCTGCCGCCGGCGCCGGCGCGACACTGAGATCGTCGGCGATCGGAGACGGTGGCGGCAGCGGCCGTGATGACGCAAGCAAAGCAACGGAGAACGCGATGAGCGATCAAAACATGGCACCGCCGGTGCCCGCGGGCATGCCGAGCCTCGAGGAGGTGCTGCTGCAAAGCAACGACATTCCCTGGCGCGAAAAGTCGCTGGCGGGCGTCTCGGAAAAAATGCTCTGGCGGGATGAAAAGGGCGGATCGTCGATTGCGTTGATCAAATTCGACGCCGGCGCCGGCATCCCGGAACCGCACCTGCACGCATCGAACCAATTCATGTTCTGCCTCAAGGGAAAGTACGAATATACCAAGACCGGCGTGACTTTGACGCCGGGGGCGTTCTATTGGAATCCGAAAGGCCATGTGCACGGCCCGACGCTGGCACACGAAGAAACCATCGTGATCGAAATCTATGACGGTCCACATTATCCGCAGCGCCCGTCCTGGTACGCCAACGACGAGGACGCCCGCTGATGCCGGCCGACTCGGCTGACGCCGGGGCCGTTGCGATCGACGCACGGCGGCTGATCTCCGCCGTCGCCGATATTTTCACGGCCGCCGGCATCGCGGCGGCGGATGCGCAGGTGGTGGCGGCGGATCTGGTTGCCGCCGACCTCGAAGGCATCGCGTCCCATGGGGTGATGCTGCTGCCCATGTACATCGAACGCATCGCGAAAGGTTCGGTCTCGCGTCGTAGCGCGGGGGAGATCGTCAGCGACCGCGGCGGCGCGATCGTCATCGATGCCGGCAACGCGCTCGGTCAGTTGACCGCCCGTCAGGCCGTCAAGCTCGCGGTGGCGCGGGCACGGGAGATCGGGCTGGCGGCGGTCGCGGTGCGCAACGGCTTTCATTTCGGCACAGCCGGACGCTACGCGCGCATGATGGCGGAGCAGAACTGCGTGGGCATCGTGCTTTCGAACACGCGTCCATTGATGCCGCCGCCGGGAGGCGCCGAGGCCATGGTCGGCAACAATCCTATCGCCATCGCGCTGCCCTCCGCCGGCGAATTTCCGGTGGAAGCGGACATGGCGTTGAGCGCAACCGCCATGGGCAAAATCCGGCTGGCCGCGGCGGCGGGACAGCCCATTCCCGCCGATTGGGCCGTCGATTCACAAGGCCGGCCCACGAGCGACCCGGTGACGGCGATCAAAGGCATGCTGTTGCCGGCAGCCGGCCCGAAAGGATTTGGCTTGGCCTTCGTCATCGACCTCTTGTGCGGCGGCTTGTCGGACGGCGCCGTCGGCGCCGACGTTCGCCCGCTCTACGGAGATCCGGCAGAGCCCTATCGCTGCACCCATTTCTTTCTGGCCATTCACGCCGGCCACTTCCCGGTCGGCGAGCGGTTTGCCGAGCGGGTGCGCGATCAGGCGATGCGAGTCGGCAAATCGAAGCGCGGTCCGGGAGTGGACCGCGTCTATGCGCCGGGAGAGCTCGTCTGGGCCACGCGACAGGCGAGCGAAGGCGTGTGTCGCCTCGATGCGCCGACCGTGAGAAGCCTCCTCGACACCGCCGCGCGGGTCGGCCTTGGCAACTTCGAATCATCGCTGCTGGCAGCGAGAGCGACCTAAAGACATGCGGACGCAGAGAACAATGAGGCGCTGACGATGCGGGCGCGCTTCGACGCGAAGGGAGACGTGATCGTCGTAACCGGCGGCGCCAACGGCATCGGCCGAGCCTTGGCGCGCGCGGCCGCGCAGGCCGGGGCGCGCGTCGTCGTTTGCGACGTCGACGCGGCGGCGATGGCGGCGCTATCGAGCGTTGCGGGAATTTCGACGCGGCGTCTCGATGTATCCGATCGTGCCGCGGTGTTCGATGTGCTGGGCGGGGTCGAGCGCGAATTCGGCAAGATCGACGGCCTCGTCTGCGCGGCGGCGATTCAGCCCCGCTTGCCCGTTCACGAGATGGAGCCGGCGACCTGGGATCGCGTCTTGCGGATAAATCTCGACGGCGTGGTCTGGTGCTACCAGGCGGTGGTCGCCGGCATGATCGCGCGGCGGTCCGGAAGCATCATTGCATTTACATCGGGGCTGGCGCAGCAAGGCTGGCCCGGGGCGTCGGCCTATGCCGCCAGCAAAGCGGCGCTGATCGCATTCGCAAAAAGCGCGGCCAAGGAGATTGCGCGGCATCGCGTGCGGTTCAATCTCGTGGCGCCGGGCGTGATCGACACGCCGCAGTATCGCACCGCCAATGCCGGCGCCGACGATGCCCATTGGCGCGCATCGGTCGGCGTCGGACAGCCCGAGGACGCCGTCGGTCCACTGCTGTTCTTGTTGTCCGATGAGGCGACGATGACCGCTTCGATCATCAGCCGGGACTTCGCCTATGCGGCGCAGGACGGTTGAAGGATGAGCAACGGCATGCCGCCCATCATCGTCGTCGGCGCGGGCCCGGTCGGTCTCACGACGGCGCTGGGGCTGCGTTTCTACGGCTTGCCGTTTGCGCTGTTCGAAGATGACGCGGAACTCTCGCTGGATACGAAGGCTGGAACGGTACTGACCCGAACGCTCGAGGCGTTTCGGCGTTACGGCGTCGCCGATCGGGTCCTCGCCAAAGCGCTGCGCGTCGACGAAATCGGCGACGTCGAGCGCGCGACCAACACGGCGCGGCCGTCCGTGCAGACGGCGCTTCTCAGCGACGACACGCGTTACCCCTTCGTGATCAACATGCCGCAGCATCACCTCGAGCCGATCTTGCGCGCGGCGATCGATGAGCGCAGCCCCGGGGCGTTCCATCTGCAGCATCGTTTGACGGCGTTTCGGCAGTCGGATCGCGGCGTGGTCGCGAGCTTCGACACCCCGGGCGGCGCGCGCGAAATCGAAGGCTCTTATCTTCTGGCCTGTGACGGTGGGCGCAGCACGGTGCGCTCGCAGCTCGGCGTGGCGGTCGAAGGAGAGTCGTCCGACGTCCGCTGCCTGCTGGTCGACGTCAAGGTCGATCTCGACGTCGCCAATCCGCGCGATTATCCCTATCTCGCCTATTTTGCCGATCCCGAGGAATGGATGATCCTGGTGCGCCAGCCGCACTGCTGGCGTTTCCTCTATCCGCTCGCCGCGGGAGTCCCCGAGCCCACCGCCGCCGAATTCCGCGCGAAGGTCATTCGCTTCATCGGTCCCGTCGACGAGATGGAAATCCTCAACACCATCGTCTACCGCATCCATCATCGCGTCGCGACGCAGTGGCGCTGCGATCGCGTGTTCCTCATGGGCGATGCCGCGCATCTAATCACGCCGATGTGGGCGCTTGGCCTCAACACCGGAATTCTGGACGCGATCAGCCTGCCCTGGCGGCTGGCGTGGGTGGTGCGCGGATGGGCGAGCGATGCGCTGCTCGACGGCTATGCGCGCGAGCAACGGCCCGTCGCGGCCGAAGGTTCCGGCGAGATGGCGCAGGCGGCGCACGAGTACATGGCCGGACAGGCTGCAACGGTGAAGGCGATGTCGGGCACGGCGTGGGCCAATGCCGCGACGCGAACCATGCTCGGAGTGAGACTTGGCGTCGATGAAGCCGGCGACTGGTCGATGGTCAAGACCGACCGCGGGCCCTTCCGCGCCGGCGATCGCATCCCCGACGCCGTCCTGCACGCAGGCGACGGCCGTCCGGTTCGTCTGCACGATCTTGTCGACGACAGCTTCGTGGCGCTCTATTTCACCGACGTGCGGCGGCGCCCCCACATTCCCGCCGACGTTCCCGGGCTGAAACATCTCATCGTTTCCCACCGGGACGCGCCGCTCGACGGCGGCCTGCGCGAGCGTTCTTTGTTCGACGTCGGCGACCGATTTCGCCAGCTCATGGGTTGCCCGCGCGACACGTTGGTGCTGGTCAGGCCGGACGACCACATCGCCGCGATCGCTGCGATGGGCGCCGCACGGGCGCAAGACCTGTATCGCCAGGTGGTCGGGCAGCCCCAGGCGGGCGCCGACCGATAACGGATCATGGCAGGGAGACTGCAACGATGCGCGTGTTGGGACCGATTGGCGACAAGATCGTGTTCGAGAACGAATTGGTGCGGGTGTGGAGCGTCACGCTCGACCCCGGACAGCGGCAGCCCTGGCACCAGCATCTGCTGCCCTATCTCATCGTGCCGCTGACGGAGGGCAGCAACGAGATGACGTTCGATGACGGCCGCGTCCGCGAAACGCACGAGAAGCCGGGAGACGCGATCTGGCGCGAACCCGGCATCCCCCATGAGCTTCTCAACCGCAGCGATTGGCAGTACCGCAACATCCTCATCGAAATCAAAGCGGGCGTCCATCGCGAGAGGGAGCAGGCCGCTCGCGGGCCGGGTTGACATCCGCTGTCGTCATAATGGGCAAGAGTACCGCGCGTAAGATATAAGGGTAGGCGGACTGGGCGGTGCGCTTGATGCCTGCCAACGCCACTGGACGGGGCGGCAAGAAAAGCCGCCGCCGTTCAATTCCCGATGCGTGAGCTGCCGTCAGACTGCTTTCTGACCAAACAGGATCCCCTTGGAGTCCTCGGTGACGACCGGCCCGCCGCCGAGCCATTCTCGTCCGACGCGCCAGCCCGCCCGTGCGCCCGACCGCTCGTTGATCTCCAAGAACCAGCGCTTGAGATGGGGAAAACTTTCGATGTCCTGACCCTGGCCCTTGTACGGTTTGATCCACGGCCAGCAGGCCATATCGGCGATTGAATAGTCGTCAGCAATAAAACGGCGATCGGCAAGCCGTGCGTTCAATACCCCGTAAAGACGATTGACCTCATTGGTATAGCGTTCGATCGCATAAGGGATTTGTTCATTGGCATATTGCCGAAAGTGATGCGCCTGGCCGCACATCGGGCCGAGACCGCCCATCTGCCACATCAGCCATTTCACGACGTCGTAATGTGCGCGCGTATCGGCGGGCAGGAACCGTCCGTGCTTTTCCGCTAGATACATCATGATTGCGCCCGACTCGAACATCGGGATCGGCTGGCCGCGATCGGCGGGATCGTTGTCGACAATGGCCGGCATCCGCCGATTGGGGCTGATGTGCGCAAATTCGAGCTTGAACTGGTCGCCCTTGGCGATGTTCACCGGGATCAGATTGTAAGGGACATCCAGTTCGTGCAGCAGGATCGTGATCTTGCACCCGTTCGGAGTCGGCCAGTAGTAGAGATCGAGCATCGGTGGCTCCATCGATCAGCGCACGAGCGTATTGAGACATCCGGTACCTTGCAGGATCGCATAAGTGCGGTCGCGGCTTTCGCCGCGCAGCGCTTTGGCTTCGTCGCGGAGCCATTGCAGACATTTCACCTGATATTTGAAAGTTTCTTGGCTGTACGGCATGCCGAGCGCGGAAAACGAGAATGTCTTCTCGCCTCCCGCGAACGCCTTAGCATTGGCTTCCAGGAACGGCAGATAGACTTCTCCGGCAAGCCGCAGCAGCATGGTGGCGGCGGGCGGGAGCGAATCCGCCGAGGGCGGCCATTCCGCATCGATTCCCGAGGCGTCTTCGAGCAGTTGCAGATACGGAAATACGCCGGGCGCGCGCTCGCGCATGATCGCCCATGGGGTCGGATCCGTCGCGAGCGACACCAGTTGGCCGTACCAGCCGAAGTCGGCGAGCACCGGACGCCCCCCGAAGATGAATGTAGCATTTTCCTCAAGCGCGTCGAAGGCAGCCAGCGCGCGCTGGAACGTCTCCACGATCAGCGGTGCATTGCCGGGCGTCGATCCGATCAGCGGCATGCGGCCGATCTGGCGGTCCGCGAATTTTTTCGCGGCGGCGATTTGCGTGGCGCGGTCGAATCCACCGCCGAGCAGTTCGCCGACGACAATGCGGCTCTTGAACGCGCTGTCCGGCGGATGGCTCCAGCGATAGTGGAACGCGATCTTGACCGCCCATTCGTCGGCCATGTCTTCCAGGAGATGGGAGAGCAAAGCGAGCCCGGGATCGGGCGGGACGATCGCATGCGATCCGGCATCCTGGTCGAGCAAATAGGCCACGTACGTCGAGTCGTTGTGATACGAGTTGTCCCTCGGAAAATATACGACCGGGATCACCGGCGGCCGAATATGCCCGATCTGCTGGCGCGGCTTCTCCGACAGCGGCGGCCGGCTCAAACCGTCTGGCACCCAATCGAGCGACGTCGGCACCCAGTCAAACGGTAGCCGCTGATAGCGCATCATCGCCCGCAGCTTGAGCGCATAGGGCGATCCGATCGACCCGAAAAGGCGGTATCGGGCGCTGTTGGGTGCGTTGGCATCGGTCATGATCGGATGGTAGCGGCGCGCCGGGGGGATCGGTGTGGCTACTGAGACATTTTGTCCGGCACAAGCGTCAATCTCCCGCGTGCGGTCGTTTCAACGCGATCGAATTTCGCTAAGGCTTAAAACGCAATGCGCTGAGGATGGTCGATGCAGCTCGGAACGCTTCTGACCCGCCACGCCCGCTATTCCCCAGACCGGCTGGCGGTTGTTTGCAGCGATGCGCGACTGACGTTTCGCGACTTCAACTGCAAGGTCAATCAACTTGCCAACGCGATGTCGGACGCCGGCGTCGGGAAAAGCGACAATCTCGCCTGTGTATTGCCCAACGGACTGGAGATTCTGACGCTCTATTGGGCGGCGGCGAAGATCGGAGCTGTCGTTGTCCCGCTCAGTCCACTGCTGACGGCGGTGGGACTTGCCGCTCTGGTCGACCATTCCGACGCCATCATGATCTTTGTCGGCCCGGAGATGGTTCGCGATATTGACAGCGTCAGGAGCAAGCTCACCAAGATCGCCACGGGGGGCTTCGTACTCGTCGGCCCGGAGCAGGCCGGATACCGCACCTTCGACGAGCTGGTCGCCGGCGCTTCGGACGCCGAGCCGCCGCAGGTCGACATCGGCGACCACGATCCGCTCATGATCGTTTATTCCAGCGGTACGACCGGGGAGCCGAAGGGGATCGTGCTCACCCACTATGTCCGCGCGATGTATTGCGCTCTCTACGGCGCGGCGTGGCGGATGACCCCGGAGTCGGTGTCTCTGCATGCCGGTTCGCTGGTTTTCAACGGCGCGTTCATGACGCTGCTGCCGAGCTTCTTCCTCGGCGGCAAATATATTCTTCACCACCGCTTCGACCCGGCCGAAGTGCTGGCGACAATCGAGCGCGAGCAGGTGACGCACATGGTGATGGTGCCGTCGCAGATCATTTCGCTGCTCGAACATCCGGGGCTTTCGCCGGAGCGCTTGAAATCGCTGCAAGCGGTCATTTCGCTCGGCGCGACGCTGCATTTGCCGCACAAGCAGCGACTGACGGAACTACTGCCGGGCAAATTCTACGAGATGTACGGTCTGGCCGAAGGGTTCATGACCATTCTCGACAAATGCGACCCGGTCGAAAAACTTGGCTCGGTCGGCTGCCCGCCGCCGTTCTTCGAGATGCGGATCGTCGGCGAGGATGGCCGCGATGCGCCGCCCGGCCGCATCGGCGAAATCGTCGGCCGGGGCCCGATCCTGATGACCGGCTATTATCGCCGGCCAGATCTGACGGCGAACGCGATCGTCGATGGCTGGCTGTATTCAGGCGACCTCGGTTATGTCGACGAGGATGGTTATCTTTATCTCGCCGACCGCAAGAAGGACATGATCAAATCCGGCGGCGTGAACGTCTATCCAAGCGACATCGAGCAGATTATCGTTGGCAATCCGGCGGTGGCCGAAGCCGCCGTATTCGGCGTGCCGCATGAAAAATGGGGCGAATGCCCAGTCGCGGCGGTCGTGCTTGCCGGTCCGGCGCGCGTCACCGCCGGCGAGCTCAAGGACTGGATCAACAGCCACGTAGCGGCGAAATTCCAGCGCGTCAGCGACGTTGTCGTGCTTAATACGCTTCCGCGCAATGCTGCGGGGAAAACCGTCAAGCGCGAGCTGCAAAAGCAATATCTCGGCCGGCGCGAGGCCCGCGCCTCGACCGCCAGTTAAACGGTCTCGGATCAAGAATCGAGATAGCGGCCGGGTGTGCAGCCGACCAGCCGCCGAAACATTTCGATGAACGCGCTGGTGTTCTGATAGCCGGCGTCGAGCGCGACCGAAGTCACTGACTCGCCGCGATTGAGCCGGACAATCGCCGCATGCAGCCGTAACTGCCGCCGCCACTGCGCAAAGGTCAGACCGGTCTCTTTCTGAAACAGCCGCTCCAATGTGCGGGTGCAGCCGCCGGCGGTTTCCGCCCACTCCGCAAGCGTGCGGTCGTCGGCGGGATTGCTCCGCAGCTCCCGGCAAATGCGTTGCAGCCTGATGTCGCGCGGCTCCGGCAACAGCAGCGCAGGCGCATCGACCGGCTGAAATTCGATGAACAGGAGATCGAGTATCTTGGCCGCACGGCTGCCCGGCCTGACCGCATTGGGGCCGGATACCGCGTCGGCGAGCAGCTCGCGAAACAGCGGCGACACCGCGATCGTGCATGTTTGCTTGGGAAGATGCGGGGCGGTCGCACGCGAGACCTGAAGGTTGCGCAATTCGGTCGTCGTTGAGGATGCGATGGCGTGCTCAACACCTTCGGGCACCCACAGCGCGCGCGAGCTCGCGATGACCCAGGAGCGATCGTCGACCGAAACTGTCGCCACGCCCGACGTAGCCATCATGATCTGGCCGCGGCGGTGACGGTGACGCTCGACCGTTCCGCCAAGCATCAGTTCCAGCTCGACACCATGCACCGGAGTCGGTCCGACCTCACGTTCCCAGTTCGATATTGTCGCCGCTGTCAGATGCTCGAATCGCATAGTTTCGCCTCCCGCCGGCAAGCCACGTCCCCACGCCGGAAATTATCCGCCCCGCGGTCACGGCGGGTCAAGCGTGGCGTTGCGACACCCGGTCGCGCGCGTTCTTCAGTGTGGAATCACCGGCGGCACATAGGTCAGGGTTCCAGCCAGCGCCCACAGCAGGAACAGCACGATCGGAAAATGGGTCAGCAGCTGAAGGAAGGTGAACCCGACCAAGTCGCGCGCCCTCAGCCCGAGCACGCCGAGGATGGGCAGCATCCAGAATGGATTGACGAGATTGGGCAACGCTTCGGCGGCATTGTAAATCTGGACCGCCCAACCAAGATTCACATGCAGCAGGTTCGCTGCCTGCATCACATAAGGCGCCTCGATGATCCACTTGCCGCCGCCGGAGGGGATGAACATGCCGAGGACCGCGGAATAGACTCCCATCACAATCGGGAAGGTTTCTGCCGAGGTGATGTCGACGAAAAAGCGAGCAACCAGTTCGGAGACCGCGTGTCCGCCATAACCCACAGCCGAGGTCAGGATGGCGGCGGTCGCGCCATAAAGCGGAAACTGGATCAACACACCGGTGGTCGCTGGCACCGAGTCGGCAACAGCCGAGAGGAATCTGCGTGGCCGCCAGTGCAGCAGCAGGCCTACGGTCAGGAACAGGAAATTATAGGTGTTGAGGTTTGCGATCGCGGTGATCACGCTCTGCCGCGCAAATTCCTGCGCTAGCCAGCCGAAGCCGAGCACGACGAGGAGAAGCGCAATCAAAGGATTGTATTCGAGCCATTCGCCCGGCCGCCGCGCTTCCTCTTTGGGCTCGGCTGGCGGTTGCAGGTTGATGGCCATATCCTGTGCGGTGACCGCGCGCGCCTCTGACGGCGCGGAGAGATGGGCGACCACGAGCGTCACCACAATCAGCGCCAGGAGGACGACGCCCGACTGCCACAGGAAAATGGTCTCGGTGATTGGGATCACACCAGTGATCTTCAACAGCGCCGGCGGCAGGCTCCCAGGATTTGCCTGCAACAGCGCCGCCGACGAGCTCATGCCCAGGGCCCAGGTCGCGCCGAGGCCGACATAGGCGGCGGCTCCCGCCGCGCGGTAGTCCATACGCAGTTCAGGGCGCCGCGCCAGCGACCGCACCAGCAAGCCGCTGAAGATCGCACAAAAGCCCCAGCTGATGAGGGAGGTCAGCAGGCTGACGAAGGCGGTGAATACGATCGCGCCTCTGCCGGATTTGGGGATCGCGGCAAGCCCGTCGATGAGCCGCATAGCCGGCGGCGACGTCGCCACTACGTAGCCGCCGATCACAATGAAGGTCATCTGCATCGTGAACGGGATCAGACTCCAGAAGCCGTCGCCGAACGATTTGGCCACGGCGGTCGGCGTAGCTCCATTGAGGAGCGCGGCGCAGGCGACCATGATCGCTGCGAGGGCGGCGAATATATAAGCGTCGGGAAACCACTTCTCTGCCCATTCGGTGAAACGAAGTGCAAGTCGGGCGAGGTAGCTTTCCTGCGGTTGCGAATCGAGCTCGGATGACCGCGCCTGCGGTGTTGCTACCGACATCGGACACCCTCCCTATGGCGTCGACCGCCAACGCGATGCGCCGCGGTTCTTGTCGTCCGGACAGCCGAGGCCGGACAGTTTCCTTGGCGAGTTTAAGGGATCGACCCTAACCGCGCGGCTCCCGGCAGTCTCAGCCGGGAGGGTCAAACCATACGGTTTGCGCGACATATGCTGCGCGCGAATATGATTGTCGATCGAAACCTCGTATGCTCCCGCAGCAGCCCGCATTCTACCTGGGTGGATTTTCGGAAACGACGCAAGCATGAATTCGATCAAGGCGACGGCGATACTGGCGATGCTGGCCGCGCTAGCAGCGATGGCTGCAAACGTCTTCGCGCAGGAGGCAAAGGCACCGGCGAGGGATTACAATCAACGCGCGCTGGAGATTTATGAGTTCAGGAAGGCGGCGGCGAGCGGGCCTGAGCGAGGTCAGGAAATTTTTTATTACAAGTGCTGGTTTTGCCATAACGAATTCGTGCAGGGAATCCCGCCACTCACGGGCCTCTATCAGAAGCCCAACCTGCTGTCCGGCGAGAGCGTGAACGACGACACGGTGAAGGAGAAGATCCGCAACGGCGGCGCCGGCATGGCGGCCTACAAGTACACCTTGAACGATGCGGATTTGAACGACCTCGTGAGCTACCTGCGGGAGAAGTGCTGCTGGGATTCCGATACACCCCCGCTCAATCCGCGCTATCGGATGCGCTGACACGGAGGAAACCATGGTCGCTGGCATCGGGCGTGGTCGCGGGATGCTTTCGCCGGCCGCATTGCTGGCTGCTTTCCTCCTGCTCGCGCAGGTCGCACAGGCGCAGAGCGTGGCGCAGCTCTTGGGCGGCCCGCATGGCGTCGTCAAATCCGCAAATGGCGCGCTGCTCGAAGGGATCATGGTGCAGCTGATCGCGCAGAAGAATGCGATCCGAACCACGGTCTACAGCAATTCGGACGGACGCTACGAATTCCCCAAGCTCGAGCCTGGAACCTATACCCTTCGAATTGCGCGGCCGCGCGAATTTCATCCGTTCGTCAGAGAAAAACTCGAAATCAACGGTCCGGACGAACTCGCCGACATTACGCTCACGCGGGTGACGAACGCGGCATTGTTGCCGGCGCTTCCCGAGATCGCGGCGCAGATGACCGGATCGGAATGGCTGCTGAGCCTATCGGGAACCGGCGAGGAAAAAAGGCTGCTGACGGTCAACTGCAACTGGTGCCATTCCTATCAACAGATTTTCCGCAATCGCTACGACGAGCACGGTTGGGCCCAGATCGTCAATCGCATGACGAAGGGCGCGGGCTCGCCGCTGATCAACATGAATCCGCGCGGCCGCTTCAACGACGAGGACACGGCAAAATTGGTGAAATGGCTGGCGAGCGTGCGCGGCCCGGATTCCAAGGATCCGCCGTTCGTCACGTTGCCGCGGCCGCAGGGCCGCCAAACCAGGGTCGTCATCACCGAATACGAGTTGCCGCGCCTCGAGCTTGCCACGCATGACGTTTGGGGGGATTCGAAGGGAAACATCTGGTACAGCCCGCATCGCAGCTCCTACATCGGCCGGCTCGACCCGCGCACCGGCGCGGTCAAGGAGTATCGCGTGCCTGCGGTCGACGCCGGCGTGCTTCCGGGCACGCACTGGATTTACGTGGATAAGAACGACATCGTGTGGGGCTCGGAAAACTGGGCGCACAGCATCTGGCGCTTCGACCCTAAGACGGAAGAGTTCACGCGGGTGCGCTGGAATGTTCCGGAGCCCGCGAATTCGCCGATGGGCGGCAATTACGCCATCGATCCGGACGGGTTCATCTGGCGCGCGCGCGGCAAGGCCGTCGCCAAGATCGGCGCGCTCACCGGCGACACGATCCTGCGATTCCCGCTCAAGAAGTTCACGGGCACGTATGGCAGCGCGGTGAGCAGGGACGGCAGATATTTCGGCGGCGGCGCATGGCCGCGCGATGGCGTCGTCGTGGCCGACACCCAGACCGGCGAAGTGTTCGAGCCCGACTGCAGCGCCAATTGCGGCCCGGCGCGGGGAGAGTTCGATCCGCAAGGAAATTATTGGTCGGGCGGCCGCGGCGGCATGCTGGTGAAGTTCGACATCGCCAAGAAGCGGCTGTTCGAGTACCCGCTGCCGACCCCCTACGCCTCCATGTACAGTGCCCAGGCCGACAAGAACGGCGAGATCTGGGCCGGCGAAATGCACGCGGGCCGCTATCTTCGCTTCAATCCGAAGACCGAACAATTTACCGAATACGTGTTGCCGGAGCCTTACGGCATCGACCGTGAAACCTGGATCGACAATTCGACCGACCCCGTGACCGTCTGGTACGTGGACCACGACGGCTGGATCGTGCGCATCCAGCCGTTGGACTAGCCGTTCGGCCAGACGAAGGCGTGGAGCGAGCGACATGCGCGATCGCAGTCCTCGGATTGCGCGCGTTCGACCGCTGGAGGAGTGACCATGTGTGAGCAGCGCGACCGGACGACGCCTGCAACGGCGGAATTAAGCGGCCATGGTCGAGGCGCAGCCGGCGGACCATCGCGACGCAGGTTTCTCAAATCGAGCGCCGCGCTCGCGACCGGCGCTGCCGCAGCGCAGGTGCTGTCGCGCGACGCCTTCGCGCAAGCGGCGGGTGCCGTCGACGCCGAGCTTGCGCGCGTGCAAGGTGAACGGCGCATTCTGCTCAAGGGCGGCGTCGTCCTCACCCTCGACCGGCAGGTCGGCGACTTCGCGCAGGCGGACGTGCTGGTCGAGGGCGGCAAGATCCGCGAGGTCCGGCCAAACATCGAGGTGTCGCGCGATGCAGTCGCGGTCATCGACGCCGCGAACCGAGTCGTCATTCCCGGCTTCGTCGACACCCACAGCCATTCCTACCAGGGGCTGCTGCGCAACATCCTGGTGAACGGCCTGCTCAATCCCGACTATAACCGCGACATTCAAAACATCCTCACGCCGGCCTATCAGGCGACGGATGCCTATGCCGGGATGCTGGTGACGGCGCTCGGCTTCATCGACATGGGCACGACCGCGATCGTCGACATCTCGCAGGTTTCGCACACCCCGGAACACAGCGACGCCTGCATTCGTGCGCTGCAGGAGTCCGGCATCCGCGCGGTCTTTGCCTATCACCGCGGCGCCGGACCCGCCGCGCAATATCCGCAAGACATCAAACGCTTGCAACGGACTTATTTCAGCTCCAAGGACCAGCTGCTCACGCTTGCCTTGACCGCCAACCTCAATGCCAACGTGTTCGCGCTCGCGCGCGAGGTCGGCGTGCCGGTCGTGCAGCACCTCGTCGGCAATGATCTCAGCACGCCCCTCATCGAGCTCGGACGCGCCGGGTTGCTACGGCCGGGCGACGAATACATCCATTGCCTCGGCATCGACGACGCGGCGTGGCGATTGATCAAGGACAGCGGCGGCCATGTGTCGATCTGTGCGCCCATCGACATGGCCATGGGCCATGGCATGCCGGCGATCCAGGAGGCGCTCGACCATGGCTTGCGGCCGTCGCTGAGCTCCGATCACGGCGTGACCATCGCGCAGGATTTCTTCACGGTTATGCGATCGACGTTCACGCTACAGCGGCTGCTGCTCCTGCAACGCGCCCGCAAGGGCGAGCAAAACCTGCCGCCGCTGCTCAGCTGTCGCGACGTGCTCGAATTCGCCACCATCGAGGGCGCGCGCTGCGCCAACCTGGCAGATCGAATCGGCACGCTCACGCCCGGCAAGGAGGCCGATATCGTCGTCTTGCGCGCCGATCGGCTCGATGTGTGGCCGCTCAACAATGCCGCGATGACGGTCGTGAACATGATGAATCCCAGCCACATCGAAACGGTCTTCATCGGCGGAAAGGTGAAGAAGTGGCGCGGCAATCTGGTGGGCGTCGACGTGCCGGGCGTGCTGCGGTTGGTGGAGGAGGCGCGCGACGGCGTTCTGCGCCGGGCCAACTATGCAAAAAACCTGCTCGGCTGACGCGAGCGTCGATGGCAGGAATCCGAGGAGGAACGATAATGACCGAGCAGAGTAGCAATGAGCGCACAGCGCCCGCAACTCCAGACACGAACGGCTGCGATGGCAGCGCATCGCCGATGATGGAAAGCTCGCGTCGCCGTTTTCTCAAAGCGAGCGCGGCCCTTGCCGCGGGCGTAACTGCGGCGCAAGCATTGCCCGAAGCAGCGATGGCGCAGGGCGCATCCGATGTCGAGCTCAGCCGTGTGCTGCAGCAGCGCCGCATCCTGCTCAAAGGCGGCGTGGTCTTGACGCTCGATCGAGGCATTGGCGATTTCGCGCAGGCGGATGTGCTGATCGAGGACGGCAAAATCCGGGAGGTGCGGCCGAACCTCGTCGTGTCGGACGACGCGGCGGCGGTGATCGACGTGTCGGGTCGGATCCTGATTCCCGGCTTCATCGATACCCATAGCCACTCCTACCAGGGCACTCTGCGCAACATCCTGTCCAATGGGCGCGTCGATCCCGACTACAATCGCGACATCATCGGCAAGCTCACGCCCGCGTTCACACCGGCGGATGCCTATGCCGGGATGCTGGCGACGGCGCTCGGCATGATCGAAATGGGCACGACGGGTGTCGTCGACGTTTCCCAAGTCAACAACACGCCCGAGCACAGCGACGCCTTGATCCGTGCGCTGCAAGATTCCGGCATCCGCGCGGTCTTCGCCTATTCGGACGGGAAAGGCCCCGCCGCGCAGTATCCGCAGGATATCTCCCGGCTGCAGCGGAGCTATTTCAATTCCAGGGACCAGCTGCTCACCCTCGCGCTGGGCGCGCCTCCCGATCCCAAGATGTTCGCGCTCGCGCGCGAGGTTGGCGTGCCCATCGTCGTGCACGTGCGCAACGTGCTGCCCCAGCGCAATGACGGCGAGAAGCTGCTGGAGCTTTCTCGCGCCGGGCTGCTGCGGCCAGGCGACGAATACATTCATTGTCTGCATTTTCCGGCCGACACCTGGCGTTTGATCAAGGACAGCGGCGGTCACGTGTCGCTCTCGCCTCCGATCGAGATGACCATGGGGCACGGAACCCCGGCGATTCAGGACGCGCTCGACAACGGCGTGCGCCCCAGCCTCAGCTCCGATCACGCCGTGACGCTCTCGTCCGATTTCTTTACGCTCATGCGGACGACCGCCATCGCGCAGCGCTATTTCGTGCTGCAACGCGGGCGCAACGGCGAGCAGAACCTGCCGCCGCTGTTGACGTGTCGGGAGGTGCTCGAGTTCGCCACCGTCGAGGGTGCCCGTTGTGCCAACCTCGACGGCAAGGTCGGCACGCTGAGCCCGGGCAAGGATGCCGACATCGTCGTCCTGTGCGCCGATCGACTCGATGTCTGGCCGCTCAACAATGCGCCAGGAGCGGTCGTCAATCTCATGAACCCCAGCCACGTCGAGACCGTCTTTATCGCCGGGAAAGTTCGCAAATGGCGCGGCGACCTCGTGGGCGTCGACGCGCAACGCGTGCGCCAACTCATGCAGGACTCCCGTGATGCGGTCCTTCGGCGGGCTGGATTTGCAATGAACCTTCTGGGCTGAGAGCGCGGGAACACGCTAAGATGCTCCCTCCCCGCGGACCCAGGCAAACGGCGCTCGAGAGCGCACGGATGTCATACGCAAATCGCGCTGATTTTTTGCCGAGGACGCCCGTCGCCGCGGGTGGTCCCCGCTGCAGGAGTTTCGCTGCGGAGGCATCATGTCGGCGCTGAGTGAACTCGACAGAAGCAAAGTCGTTGATATCGACCTCGGCGGCAGCGAGTTCAAGCAGAACGCGCGCGACATTCTCGCCGATTGGGCCAAACGGCCGCCGTTCTATGTCCTTTCCTCCGGCCCTGCGCAGGTCATCTGCGGTCGCTACGCGGACGTGCACGAAATTTTTTCCGATACCGAGCGGTTCTCGTCGGAGCTGCCGAGAGGTCACGGCTTCGAGCAGTTCGACAAGTTCATGGGCGTGCAGTTCATCACCCAGATGGATGGCGAACGGCATGCGAGGATTCGCAGATTGCTCATGCCGGCCTTCTCCGCACGCAGCCTGAGTCGCCTCGAGACGCGTATCGTCGAAATCATCGACGGCATGCTCGACAAGATCGAGGCCGGCGGCAATGAATTCGACGGCATGCGGGATTATGGGGCGCAGCTCGTGGTCGGCGCGCTGCTGACCGCGATGGCGAATCTCGGCGAATCGCAGAAGGAGATTTTCCTGGCCTTTCATGAAGTGCTGCCGTTGACCACCTATACCAAGCCGGGAGAGCCGTTTGCGCCGGAATGCGTGCAGGCGTTCGAGCGCGCGGCGCAATTGGTGCGCGAAATCATCGCGCAGCGGCGCGCCCATCCGCGGCCGGACTTCATCAACGATCTCATCACCGCCCGCGACCAAGGAGACAAACTGACGGACCGCGAGCTGTTCGACCAGATCTTCACGATCTGCGGCGCAGCGCTGTCCGCGACCAGCCGCGCCGCCGGCGGAGCGCTTTACATGCTCTACTCTCACCCGGATCAGCTCGCGGAACTCATTGGCGACCCAAGCCTCATTCCGGAGGCGGTCGAGGAGTGCCTGCGCATCGCCAGCAACGGGTATTTTACGTTTCCGCGCATGGCCACGCGCGACACCGAGGTCGGCGGGACAAAAATCCTCAAGGGCATGGTGGTGCGGCCCTCGCCGCAGGCGGCGAACTACGACCCGCAGGTATTTTCGGATCCGCTGCGCTTCGATATCCATCGCCATCCGAAGCGGATCATGGCCTTCGGCGCCGGACCGCATCACTGCATCGGAAACATTCTCGGCCGCACCGCGATCACGATCGCCATACGCCGCATGCTCGCGCGCTTCCCCCGCGCGAGGCTCGCCGATCTCAATTTCGTTCCGAGCTACGGCGGCGCGGTCGGGGAATTACGCCTGCAACGTCTGCCGATGCGGATCCAGTGACCTGCGGTAGGGCGATCGATGCAGATCATTTTACAGCAATTCCGCGCAAGCGAAAACGGGCGACGATCACATAAGTCCAGCAATACCCGCCGTCGGCTCCGGTGTTCCGGGAATCGATGGACGATCGTCCGTAATCATGGAGAGGCATCATGAAAGCGCTCATCACTGCTCTCGCGCTGGTCACGCTGATGGCGACCCCGACCTTCGCGCGGAAGGCCGCACCGGCTTCCAATCAAACCGACTTTGTCTTCAAGACGGATCAAGAGCTCTGTCAGTCGGGACGAACCGAATTCTGTCACTGGCGAGGCTATCCCCTTTGGCAGTGGTACAGCGGTGCCTGAAGTGACGATGAATGCATAACGCCCCGGGATTTCTGCCGGTCTGACCGGCAAAGCTTCGCAGCCGGTCCGATCTGCGCGGCCCGGGAAGCGGATCGCGCGCGGGCTATGGGCGAGTGCGAGCCGAGCAAGGCGGAACAAGATGGAGCAAGGATCATCAAGCCGTTCGTCGCGCCCGACCGCATATAAGGGTTGCCGAGGCTGGGCGACATCCGCAATCGATCGGATTTCTTTCCATCCCGGCATGATTTCGCTTTGCTCACGATAGCGGCGCGCTCGGCGCCCCATCATCGCGTCAGAAGGAGGTAGACAATGACGAAAGCAAAGGATGCCGCCGCGCTGCGGCTCGCTCCGCTCGATACGCCGACCGACCTGCGCGCCAACGCCGTGCCGGAGATCTCCGGCGCGCTCAATATTCTGCTCGCCGACATGTTTGCGCTTTACCTGAAGACCAAGAATTTCCATTGGCATGTATCGGGCCCCCACTTCCGCGACTATCATCTCCTGCTCGACGAGCAGGCCGAGCAGATTTTCGCGACCACCGACGACATCGCCGAGCGGGTCCGCAAGATCGGCGGCACCACGCTGCGCTCGATCGGCCATATCGGCCGCCTGCAACGCGTGCTGGACAACGACGCCGACTTCGTCACGCCGTTGGATATGCTCGCCGAACTGCGCGACGACAACAAGCAGTTGACGGCGAGCTTGCGCGAGGCCCACGCGATTTGCGACGAGCACGAGGACGTGGCCAGCGCCAGCTTGATCGAGAACTGGATCGACGAGGCCGAGCGGCGGACCTGGTTCCTGTTCGAGGCGACCCGCGTGGCAAGGGAGTGAGCGGTTCGCCGGCGCGCCACGAACGGCAAACGATGGCACGCCGGCGGGTCGATCCCGCAATGGAGGCGGCCGTGAAAATCGGAATTATTGGAACCGGCAATGTGGGCTGCGCCTGCGCTATGGCCGCCGTCAACCGCGGCAGCGCGCGCGAGATCGTCCTCGTCAATCGCGACCGCAAGACCGCCGAGGCGGTGGCAACCGACATGCGCTACGGCACGCCGCTCGGTCCCAAGGTCGACATCGTCGACGGCGATTACGACGACCTCAAGGGCGCGGGCATCGTGCTGATCACGGTCGGCGTGAACGAAAAAACCGGCGGCGCGACCGATCGCAACGATCCGCAGGGTCGCCTCAAACTGCTCGACAAGAACGCCGAAATCTATCGCGATATCGTGCCGAGGATCGTGCGCGCAGAGCCCAACGCCGTGCTTCTCGTGGTCTCCGATCCGCCCGATCCGCTCGCCGACATCGCGCGCGAGGCCGGTGGCGGCGCGGCGGTGCTGAGCACAGGGACATATCTCGACAGCCAGCGCTTTCGCGTTCACCTCGGCAAGCACTTCGGTGCCGATCCCGCGCACGTCGAAGCACAGGTGATTGGCGACCACGGAACCTCGCAGGTGTTCCTGTGGTCCTCGGCACGGATCGGCGGAGTTCCGGTGGCGGCCTTGCTGGAGAGGCGCGGCGAGCGCATGAGCGAGCTGCGGCACAAGCTCGAGCGGGACGTGCGCTACGCCAACATCACCATCATCGAGGGCCACGACGCCAGCCAATACGGCATCGGCATCGTGTCGGCCCGCATCGCCGAGATGGTGCTCAATGACGAGCGCGCGGTCATTCCGATCGGCAGCTATCAGAAGAAGTTTGGCGTCACGCTGTCCCTGCCGAGCATCGTCGGCCGCCGCGGCGTCATCGAGGTGCTCGAACCCGCCATGTCCGACGAGGAACGCGAGGGGCTTCGGAGGAGCGCAGACGCCCTCGGCACGGCGCTGGATCGCGTCCGCAAGCAACCGAGAGCAAAGGTGGCGGCGTCCAACTGAGCCGCGCCTCGACGCCCGGATCAAGCGATCGTCGTCCCGGCCGAGCGCAGCGAGAGCCGGGACCCATAAGCACCGGCGGTGAGCATGGGTCCCCGCTTTCGCGGGGACGACCCAGATGGCCAATTGGCGGACCGCACAAGCCGGCGACGTCCCCGGCCGCTCGAGTTAGTAGATGGCGAACGAAGGCCGCATGCGGGTGATCGAGATTTGCACGGTCCGCTGCACCTTCTGGAAGGCGCGCACCTCGATCTGGCGCACGCGCTCGCGCGAGATGCCGAACTCCACCGCGAGATCCTCGAGCGTCATCGGATCATCTTCGAGCTGGCGTGCCTCGAAGATGCGCCGCTCGCGCTGGCCGAGCACGGAGAGCGCCTCGCCAAGCGCCTTCTTGCGGTTTTCTAACTGCTCGCTCTCGGCCAGTCGCGATTCCTGGTCGGAAACCTCGTCGACGAGCCAGTCCTGCCATTCGCCGGAATCGCCGTCGTCGCGGATCGGGGCGTTGAGCGACACGTCGCCGCCGAGGCGGCGATTCATGTCGACCACGTCCTGCTCAGTCACGCCCAGGCGTTTGGCGATGAGCTTGACCTGGTCGGGGCGCAGATCGCCCTCTTCCAGCGCCGAGATCTTGCTCTTGGCCTTGCGCAGGTTGAAGAACAGCTTCTTCTGGTTGGCGGTGGTGCCCATCTTCACCAACGACCACGAGCGCAAGATGTATTCCTGGATCGCCGCCTTGATCCACCACATGGCATAAGTAGCGAACCGAAAGCCCTTCTGCGGATCGAAGCGCTTGGTCGCCTGCATCAGACCGATGTTGCCTTCCGAAATCACCTCGGAAATAGGCAGGCCGTAGCCGCGATAGCCCACGGCAAGCTTGGCGACCAGGCGCAAATGGCTGGTGACGAGCTTGTGCGCCGCGTCCGCGTCGCCGTGCTCGCGCCAACGCTTCGCCAGCACGCTTTCCTCCTCGGCTTCCAGCAACGGGAAGCGGCGAATTTCTTCGAGATAGCGGGTCGTGCCCGCGGAAACCAGAGCTGCAGTTTGCATTTTAGGCCTCCGTTCCCGCGAGGGCGCGGCTTCATGCCAGCGTGCGGCGATATTCGGTTGGAGTGGTCCCGGTCGTGTGTCGAAACGCCGCCGAGAACGAGCTCGTTTCGCTGAAGCCGACCTCGAGCGCGACGTGGGTCACTGACGACTCCCGCTCCGCCAGCAGTGCCTTCGCGCGTTCGATGCGACGATTGACGTGGTAGCGGTGCGGCGGAATGCCGAAGGATTGTTTGAAGGCGCGGCAGAAATAGAAGGGGCTGAGATCGACGAGCTTCGCCAGCGCATGGAGTGATATCGCTTCGGCGAGATGCTCTTCGATGTAGGTGGCGACGATGCGCTGCTGCCAAACCGCTAGGCTACCGCGCGTTGGCGGCCTGCGGCGCCGAAAATTGCTCTGTGTGCGCAGGAGCTCGTGCGCGACCACGACGGCGAGCGCTTCACAGTAGCGCTCGGGTTCGCAGCCATCCTCGATGGCTATCGCCAGCTTGACCGCGGTCTCCCACAGTACGTTATTTTCGAAGAATAGGCGGGCGCCCAGCGGCGCTCCCGGCGCGCTCGCACCGGAGTGGAGCGGCATCTTGGCGGGATCGAAATAGAAGCAGATGAGGCGGCTGCGAACGCGGGGACGCTGCCACTCGCGATATTCATGGCCGGCAGGAACGAAGGTGAGCTTGCGCCGCAGCGTTCGCAATGTCGAAGGCGGCAGGTCACCGACGACCGTCTCACCCTCCTCGCGAACGCCTTCTTCGTAGACGAGCAGCAAATGACATGGTGCGCGGAAGCGAAATTCGATCTTGTCGTGAGTGACGAACTGGACCACCTCGACTCTGATGCCGTCCCAGGCGCTCGCGCGGCGACTGATCACACCAGCAGGACTGATCTCGAGCGCGGGACTATTTACGCGGCCAACTTTGGGATCAGGGAGCGGCCGGGCCCGTCCGTTGGCCGGCTGCCCATCGTTCTTCAAGCCGCCGTCGATTCGCAGGAGCTTCACTCCTGGTCCAGGCCGCGAATCGTTGAAGGCGCGGGCGTGAACTTCGTCGAAGTCGACACGCCGTGCAGCGTTGGAAGCTAGCGAGTAGGTCAACATCGCGTCGCGCCCTTTCTGTCGGGTCCATCTCGGCCGGGATTAAGTCAGTCACTCGCGAATCCCTCAATCGTACGCAGGTTGATGCCGCTCACTCGGTGGTTTTGGCGATACATACTTGCGTTTGGTCGCGCTCATACTTCGGTCGCGCGGCTCATACTTTGGTTTGGTTGCAACCCATTCTCCGGAGATCTTGAACTCGTGCGGGCTGGCGGGTTTGCACCCGACCGAGACCCATAGCGGGTCAACCGGCTGACATGCGCTCGGTGCGGCGTGCTATATTCCCCATGCTCCTTGGGTTTGGGGTCAGCGCGATGAAGCGGCGCGAGTTCATCACTCTGCTCGGCGGTGTGGCGGTTGCTTGGGCCTTCGATCTTGAGGCGCAGGCACAACAATTCCCCACGCAACCCATTCACCTGATCCTTGGCTTTGCGCCGGGCGGAATTACCGACTTCACGGGACGCGTCGTCGCTCAGCGGCTGAGCAAGATACTCGGCGGAAATCCCGTCGTTGCGGAAAACAGACCGGGAGCAGCCGGGGTCAATGCTGCCGCGGCGGTCGCACATTCGAGAGCCGATGGGTACACGCTCATTCTCATCGATTCCGGCACGGTTGTTAACCCGATGCTGCGCAACGATGCGCGTTACAGAATGTCCGACTTCACGATGATCGGAATGGTTGGTTCCTCCCCCGTGGTCATCGTCGCCTCGAACCATCTGGCGGTGAAAAGCATCGACGAGTTGATCGATTACGGGACCAAGAATCCGGACAAGCTGAGTTTTGCCACGGCCGGCATCGGGGGCGCACCGCATCTGGCGGCCAAGCTGTTCGAGAGCCGCACCGGCATGAAAGCAATCCACGTGCCTTATCCCGGCATAGCCGGCGCGTTCGGCGATCTAATGGCCGGCAATATCCAGCTGGCTTTCAGCAGTATCGTCGGGGCACTGCCGTTGACATCGGAAAACAAGATTCGAGCACTTGCCACTACGGGAAGCCACCGCCCGGCGGCGTACCCGGATATCCCAACCTTGGCCGAGACTGTGCTGCCCGGCTTCAACGTTGATATCTGGCTCGGCCTCGCCGCGCCCAAAGGAACGCCCGCGCCCGTGATCGAGCAGCTCAATGTCGCACTGCAGCAGGCGCTCAAAGAGCGCGAAGTCGTCGAGTCGCTGGCCAAGGTAGGTATCGAGGCATGGCCCACGACCGCGGTCGAGGCAAATTCGTTCGTGGAGGGGGAAGGAAAAAGATGGCCAGCCGTCATAGAGGCGGCCGGTCTCGGTCCGAAATGATCTATAACCGACGTCGAGCATGGGACGGCGGGAACCAGGTGAAGGCCTTCCCCGGCCCCCGGCAACCGACGGGGTAAACATGAGGAGCATGATCGTGGAACAGCTGAAATCGCATGATGCGAAACCCCATGATGTGCGCGGTGACATCCGGGATGATGACGAATTCATCTACCTGATGGACCATCCGGACTCGGACGAAGAAATACCCACGCTCGACATCTCGCCATACCTGAGCGGCCGGCTGGGAGGGTGCGAGACGGTCGCCAGCCGATTGCGAGACATCAGCAGGACGGTCGGATTTTTCTACCTGAAGGGCCACGGCATCCCGCAGGAACTCATCGATCGCGTTTTCGAACAGGCAAAGCGGTTTCATGCCATGCCGCTCGAAGCAAAGAAGAGGATTCCTTTCTTTGATACAGGTGGCTTCAAATCAGGCTATCAACCCTGTTTCGGAGACAACTATCAGAACCGCAACGTCAATATCATCTCGAAAGCGAAGCCGAATCTCGTCGCAAAGTTCGCCATCAACCGGGAGGGCGGCTCCGGCGGGCTTAGCATGTCGGAGGAGCAGCGTCGGGCGCAGGTGAATATTTGGCCGGACGACTTGCCCGGATTCAAAGAGACGCTGCTCGCATATCATGGCAGCATCGAGCAGCTGGGACGAAAGTTCCTGCCGCTGTGGGCCGCCTCGCTCAAGCTGCCTTTGGACTATTTCGACAGGTTCTTCGCAACTCCTCATGCAACGATGAATCTTCTGTACTATCCGCCCCAGACAACCGTCGGCGAGCGCCAGTACGGGATCGCGCCACACACCGACAACGCCTTGATGACGTTTCTGGCCCAGCAGGGCGTCCGTGGGCTTGCGGTGCGGATGCCGTCAGGTCACTGGCGCGAGGTGGATATCGTCCCTGGAACGCTGGTGGTGAACACGGGCAATCTCATTGTCCGCTGGAGCAACGACGAATATCTTTCGACCAAACACCGCGTGATCAACAACTACGGCGTCGAGCGCTACTCCATTCCAGTGTTTTTTGGGCCGAGCGGAGATGCGGTGATCGAGGTGTTGCCGACGTGCCAAGGTCCGCAACGGCCCGCGCTTTATGAACCGATTACATACGCCAAGCTGCGCGAATGGTATTACGGTCCACGCACCTGAGCGCGACGCCTCAAGCGATTGAGATCATGGGCTATGAGCCGAAAGGGCTGCGCCGGTAGGGCAGCGACCTGCAGGCACATCAGCACTCGTTGAAGCCTCCGGGAGAGTGTTCCCGCTCAAGCTGGGTACGGATATTGGGATCGGGGTCGCGACCGACGACTTCCCCGTCCTCGATCACGTCTCCCGGCTCGACACGAACGGGCGGACCGTAACTCCCCGTCTGGCAGGAGTCATCGACGTAGCCGGGAGCCGCGCGCGCGGGCGCGCGCTCCTCATCATAGACCTCCCTCGTTTGAGCGTAAGCGCTCTCGGCGGCCACAAGCGCCGCGAGCAATGCGCAGTTCACCAGGATCTGAGCGATGAGCCGCTTCATGTTACATCTCCATGCACGATCGCAGCGGGTTGCCGCTCGAGCGTCGCTTCACTCCCCGTAGAGGGGAAGATACGCGCGGGCGCGGACCAGCACGCCCACATCGTCCGGCCGCGGCACGCGCGCGAGTCCTTGATCGAAAATGTAGCCGGCGATCCGTTCAGCGACATGCAGCGATGCGTTGAGGATGTGACTCTGCGGCGGGTAGATCAGGCCCATCGCGAGATTCTCCTCGGTGACCTGCTCGGCAACCGCTTGCGCCGCGACGATGAACATTTCCTCGGTCACCCGCTTCGCTTCGGTGGCGAACACCGCCATGCCCATGGCGGGGAAGATGTAGACGTTGTTGCCCTGGCCCGGCACGAAGCGCCGGCCGTTGATCTCGACCGGCGGAAACGGACTGCCGCTCGCGAAAACAGCCCGGCCCTCGGACCAGCGGTAGGCCTCTTCGGCCGTGCATTCCGAGCGCGAGGTCGGGTTCGAATACGGGAAGATGATCGGGCGCGCGTTGATTCTCGCCATCGCTTCGATCACCTCGCGGTTGAACAGTTTGGGCACGGTGCTCACGCCGATGATGCCGGTCGGCCGCAGTGCCTCGACCGCCTCGACGAAGGTGGACACCGGCGGAGCCTCCTGCGCGAAAGGCTTCTGAAAATCGGCGAGATCGGTGCGCGAGGTCACGAGCAGGCCGTTGATGTCGAACAGCGCATTGCGGCATCGCGCCGCGGCGAGATCCGCACCCTCCTGCGCCATGGCCAAGCTGATCAGTTCGGCGATGCCGGTTGCGGCCGACCCCGCACCGAGGAATAGGAAGCGCTGCTCGGCAAGCTTTCCTGCGGTGAGGCGCAAGGCGCCGAAGATCCCAGCGAGCGCGACGCCGGCGGTGCCCTGGATGTCGTCGTTGAAGGTGCAGATCTTGTCGCCATAGCGCGCGAGGATGGGGACCGCGTTGAAGTTGGCGAAATCCTCCCATTGGATGCAGCATTTCGGATAGAGCTGCTGCACCGCCGCGACGAACTCGTCGACGAAGGCCAAATATTCTTCGCCGCGCACGCGGTGCTGGCGCAAGCCCTGATAGAGCGGGTCGTCGAGCAGGACTTGATTGCTCGTGCCGACATCGAGAACGATGGGCAGACAGTATTGCGGCGGCACGCCGGCGCAGGCGGTATAGAGCGAGAGCTTTCCGATCGGGATGCCCATCCCGCCGGCGCCGAGATCGCCGAGACCGAGAATGCGCTCGCCATCGGTGACGACGATGAAGCGCACGTCCTTTTCCGGCCAGTTGGAGAGCAGCTCCTTGAGCCGACCGCGCGCGGTGATCGGCAAATACATGCCGCGCGCCTGGCGAAAGATGTGGGCGAACTTCTGGCACGTCTCCCCGACCGTGGGCGTATACACGAGCGGCATGTACGTGGCCGGGTCCGACATCAGGACCGCGTAGTAGAGCGTCTCATTGCGCGTCTGCAGATCCGAGAGAACGAGGTATTTCTGCAGATCGTTCTCGAGGGCGGCGATCTCGGCGTGCCGGCGCGCCACTTGCAGCGCCATCGTGGTAACGGCCGGCGGCAGCAGGCCTTCGAGACGCAAGGCGCGGCGCTCCGCCTCGGTGAAAGCGGTGCCTTTGTTGAGGCGCGGATTGCGCAGCAAATCGTAGCCGGTGGGATGTCCCGACATCGGTGCGGCCGTCTTGATCGCTCCGTACGCCGTCATCTTAAGGGCTCTATACGGGGTTGTCCCCTACCCTTTCCGAACGAGGACGCGCTCGCGGCGATGAATGCTGATGGCGCGTGCGATCAAGGGCGCCGGCCACGGGAAAAGATGAAGATACGCTCGCTCGAGCCGCCCGGCCAAAATTACACCGGCGCAACGCTTCCCGTATGGTCCGGTAATGATCGACTTCGCGAGACGAGGCCCAGAAACCCGCACCAGCGGTGGACTGTGGTCCGATCCAGCATGATTTCGCGAAGGTAGGCGTCTTTGCACCTGCGCTTGCAGAACTTATTGCCCCACCAACGGTGCGTCACCATCCCGAACGGCCCACCGCAATGATCGCAGACCTGGCGCGACCGCAGCCCGCTCCTCGCAACACCATTCCCATCCCGGATCGTCGTCATGATGCCCTCGCCCGTTCTGTGAGTGCTGACACGGCGAGCTTGCCGTGACCGAGGTAGCACTCGTGACTGCAGTAGGAGAGACGCGTGGTGAGCTCGCGCAGATAGCTTTCGCCGATCGGCTCGCAGCACAACGCGCACCAAGCCTCTGGACGGGGTCTCCTGCCATTCACCAAGACGAATTTCATATGCCGCCTCCACTCGAAGAAGCCCCTCCCCTTGACGGTGATTTGGTCACTGCCCCGCGAGCGTCTCAATCGTACAGAGGTAAATGCAGCTGACGCTGTGGTTTTGGCCGCGCATACTCGCGTTGGTCGCTCTCCATACCTCCGTTGCCCCGCTCATACTTTGGTTTCGATTTGATGGGCGAGTGAATGCGCGCCCCACGCCGTGCGAAATCGTGCCGGGATGCGGGCCACGCATAGGCGATTGATGCAAAACAGGTGAATTCGCAGCAATTCCGCGCAAGCGAAGTCCGCGCCTGGTCGACATATTCGATGGTCGGGCCAGCCCCATTGGGGGAGGCGGGAGGAGTGGCCGGAAGAGGCGAATATGCGCGGCATCATCGTTGCGCTCGTCCTGCTAGCGTCGCCGTCGGCAGCGCGGGATTTTGGACAGTGGGAGAACCAGCCGCCGCACGTGCGCGCGTGGTTTCAAAAGCTCATGCAGCCCGATCTTCCGACCATGTCGTGCTGTGGCGAAGCCGACGCCTATTGGGCCGACAGCTTCGAGGTGAACGGAGATCGCTACGTGGCCATCATCACCGACGAGCGCCCCGATGGCCCGCTCGGCCGCCCGCACCGGGAGTCAGGCGAGAAGATTGTTGTCCCGAACCACAAGATCAAATGGGACGACGGGAATCCGACCGGTCACGGCATCATCTTCATCGGGATGGGCGGGCAGGTCTATTGCTACGTACCGCCGGGCGGCGTCTGACGCCGGTTACGGCGCTAGGTTTAACGCATAAAGCCGTGGGATAGACATGAGCGAGCGTAACATTACCCGGTTGTTTGGATTGATCGTGGGTGCACTTTTCGCATGCACCCTGGTCCTGAACGCCTTCGTTTTCTAAAAGCGCGATGCCTTCAGCCCCGCCTGACGGCTTGCATCTGCATCACGCGTGCCCTGGGTGGACAGGTAGCGTGAATTGAAACGTCGCGCCGCGCGGCACGTTCGCGCTCACCCACAATCGTCCGCCGTGTGCCTCGATGATCGAGCGGCAGATCGATAGCCCCAGCCCCAAACCGCCCGGCTTGGTCGTGTAGAAGGGTTCGAAGAGGCGCTCGAGCGCCGCCGGCGTCAGTCCCGGACCCGAATCTCGCACCGCGACGCGCACATCGCCGGTGTCGGACGTTCCGGTGCTGATCAGCAATTCTCGCGGCCCGTCGCTCGCGCCGCTCATGGCCTCCGCCGCGTTGATGATCAAGTTGAGCACCACCTGCTGTAGTTGCACCCGATCTCCTTGAATGAGCGGTAAGCCGCCCGCGAGCTCGCTCTGCACCGAAACGCCGTTCGTCGCCGCTTCGCTACGGGTAAGCTCGATCACCTCGCGGACCGCTTCGTTGATATCCAAACGATCTTCACGTGAGGGCGCCTTTTTTATCAGATCACGAATGCGACCGACGACGTCGCCCGCTCGTTTGCCATCCTGAACGATGTGAGCGAGGGCCTGCCGCACCTCCTCCAATTCCGGGGGTTGACGCTCGAGCCAGCGCAGCGCGGCCTGAGCGTTGCTGACGGTCGCGGCGATGGGCTGTTTCACTTCATGGGCGATCGAGGCCGTGAGCTGCCCCATGGTTGCGACGCGGTTGGCGTGCGCCAGCTCCATCAGTATGTCGCGATATCGGCGCTCGGCCTCGCGTGCTTGCGCTTCCGCACGCTTGCGCTCGCTCAGATCGAGGACGAAGGCGATGGCCTGCTGTGGTTCTTCGCCGACCGCGGCGCCGCCGACCAACACAGGCACGCGGCTGCCGTCTTTGCGGAAGTATTCCTTCTCGCGTGGCTGGACCGTTCCGGTAGCCGTCACTTCCGCCACCCGCCGCGCGGTATCGTCGCGCCATTCCGACGGCGTGAGGTCGGTCCAGCGCACGCGACCTGCGGCGAGATCCTCACGATCGTACCCGATGATGTGGAGAAATGCGTCGTTGGCCTCGAGAATTCGACCTTCGACGTCCCAGACGAAAATTCCCATGATGTTAGCGTCGACCAGGCGCCGGATTTTCGCTTCGCGAGTTTCGATCTCTCCGTACAGCGTGGCCAACGATTTCAAGTCAGCCTGCAACAGGTCGCGAAAGTGCAGCAGGAGCTTGAGATAAGCCTCGCTATATGCGTTCCTTTTGTTATCGCGAATGCAAATGGTCCCGAATATCTCGCCATCGGGCCAGCTGATCGGGACCCCCAGGTAAGAGATCATCCCTGATTTGACATGCGGGTTCGATCTCCACGTTTCGTCCGCGAGAGCGTCAGTGACACGCAGCGGTTGACGGGACTTCAGCACGGTTTCGCAATAAGGTCCGGTGTCGACAGAGCCCGGCACGCAAGGATTTCCTTTCGAGGCGCTGGACACGAAAACTTTGATCTGCGGCGGCTCAGCTCGCATGATCGAGGCGGAGGGGACGTGCATGAGGTCGGCGAGCAGATCCACGACCTCTTGCCACTTCCGGATGATGTCCGGAGGTACTTGGATCGAATCCGGGGTGAGCGATGTTGCCAAAGAGCTCATTGACTTCGTCGGGTCATGTTCTTGTGGCGACTGCGGACGTCCTTGCGTTCTGTGACGCACGTTCGGCGCGTTTCGATGACTGCGGTCCGAACTAGTCGCGGCCATGTGGAGGAGCCTCGTTTTGGCGCGTCATCAGAGCCTGCTCCACACATTCGAGCAGTCGCGTTTCATCGAAGGGCTTGCTCAAGAAACAGACTGCCCCCGCATTCATTGCTCGCTCTCTAACCCTGTCATGCGGAAAGGCAGTAATAAAGATGATCGGCATGCTGTGATCGTGAGCAATCAAATGGTCTTGCAACTCGACGCCGGTCATGCCGGGCATCTGCACATCGGCAATGACGCAGGACGTTTCGCTCAGCTGCGGCGAAGACAAGAACTCTTGTGCCGAAGCGAACGCGTATACCGAAAATCCCATCGACCTCAGCAACCGTGCCGTGGCGGTACGTACCGAAGGATCATCGTCGACGACCGAGATTATCGGAGCCTCTGCCACGCGACCTGACCTGTTCTCGAGGCCCGGGCCAATACGGGCCCCGACAGCGTCGCCTCATACCCAGGTTAGGGCCGGAACTGCGGGCCGAGAACTATACTTAGGTTTCGAGATGGCTGGGCGATTTATGAGTACACGACCGAATTAGCCGGCCTTGCCCTTCTACAGACTCGTGCCCGGCCGCCTGCGCCCGATTCGGCGCCGGTTCGAAGAGGCAATCCAGGCATGCACGCCGAGCCGGCGGAAGGAGTGCATCAGCTGCTCGCCGGCGAGAGCCAAGATGATCATGCAGATCGGGATGTAAGCTGTCCAAAAGAGCGAGAAGAACATGTCACGTCACCTTAGTATGAATGTTGACGCGCTCGATCGAGAGCGCCGCCGCCGTCGATCCAACTTTGAACTGGCCGCAGCTCATTGGCGGGCGCATCCTCGGACCCCGTCTCGGTCAAGTGACCATCGACCACGAGCTCTCTTATGACGTGCTGGTCGGCGATGAGATCGAGCTGGGCCCGTTGATCTGCTGGCCAGTCGGCGAATGCAGGCGAGGCCAGCAGCGTGGCGGCAGCGATCGCCATGATCCGTACCTTGCCGAGCATCCTACCCTCCCACCGCGCACAAATTTTCGTTAGGCGGCCGGCACTGGGCCGGCCGCATATCGAACCATCGCGTGGGCTTGAACCGGAAGTCCTCGCCCAAGCCGCGTTATGGATTGGAACCGTAGCAGGGGGAGCTTGGTCCCCAGCCGTAGCCGCCACAGGTCGGGCTGTTGGCGGTCTGAGCGAAGGTCGGGCTGGAAAACAGCGCGACCAGCGCGAGAGCAGTGATAAGCGCTTTCATGGCACTTCTCCGTTTCAGCGGACGATCGTCCGCGGGTTCCTGCAACAGCGGCAGGCCGGCGGCCCGTGCTCGCAGTCACCAAGGAGCTAGGCTCGTCGCGATCACCGGATGAACTATATTTTGGGGTTGACTCCATAAGCCAACGGTCGATGCCTTAATACTTAGGTTTAGGACTGCCGTGAAAGATAGATGCGTCGCTTCGTGGGCGAGGAGGCAAACGCGGGGGCTGCGGGACCGTCGGGGCCGCAATTCGTTACCGGGTTCGATAATCCGCGTGAAAGTGCTATCTATTGTTGGCAGGTCCTGTTGCCTGGAGAGGATCCCGTGATCGAGCGTTCAGCGCGCCAGCCTGCCACCGCCGAGCAACCGATCGTATTCGTCGTCGACGACGATGAATCCGTGCGCGAGGCGCTCAGAAGCCTGTTTCGATCGGTCAGCCTCAGGGTCGAAACGTTCGGCTCGGCCGGGGACTTTTTGCGCAGCGAGCTTCCCGAGGTGGCAAGCTGCCTGGTGCTCGACGTCAGATTGCCGGGGGTGAGCGGGCTCGATTTCCAGGGCGAGCTCGCTAAGGCGAACATCCATATTCCCGTCATATTCATGACCGGGCACGGCGACATCCCCATGTCGGTCCAGGCCATGAAAGCCGGCGCGGTCGATTTCCTGACCAAGCCCTTCCGCGATCAGGACATGCTGGACGCGGTCGCCGCGGCGATCGAACGCGATCGCAGCCGGCGAAAGGACGAGCAGCGCCTGTTGGACGTCCGGGCACGCTTCGACGGCTTGACCGAGCGCGAACGCGAGGTGATGGGCCTCGTCACCGCCGGCCTGATGAACAAGCAGGTCGCCGGCGAACTGGGGCTGAGCGAGATCACCGTCAAGATCCACCGCGGGCATGTCATGCGGAAAATGGCCGCGCGCTCGCTCGCCGACCTGGTGAGGATGGCGGAAGTGCTGGGACTTCGACGGGGCAAGCCGGAGAGCGGATAAGGCCGAAGCGACCGAGCGCCGAGCCGCCGTCAATTTTCAGTAGGAATCGACTCTCATTAGCAATCGACGCTAAGCGCAGCAGTCCCCGCAGCCGGGTAGATCCGCGCAAGCACGCCTCAATCACAGCAATATTTTAAGAGCACACACTCCGCGGCCTGCTTAGGTGCAGGGGCAGCACGGACGCAAGATGCCGGACCGACAAGCTTGCGACGCGAGTGTGCGCAGTATCGATCCTGCGCGGCTGAGGGCTCGCTCGCGAGCAAACCGAAAAAAGCCGACGCAGCCCGCGGAAAAGAAGGAGCAAGACCATGGCTCGTGAAACCGAAACCGGCGAAATCGAGATGGAGCGTGCCGCCATCGTCGGCACATCGCTTGAAGTGTCGCGTGTGGCTTTGGGCACCTGGGCCATCGGGGGCTGGATGTGGGGTGGAACCGAGGAGGCGGAATCCATTGCCACGATTCGAGCGGCGGTCGAGCACGGCATCAATCTCATCGATACCGCTCCAGTCTATGGATTCGGCCGTTCTGAAGAGGTCGTCGGCAAGGCCATCGCCGAGGGTCATCTGCGCTCGCGCGTGCGCATCGCGACCAAGACCGGAATCGAGTGGTCGGGCGCAAGAGTGTTCCGCAACGCCAGCCGCGCGCGAATCCTGCAGGAGGTCGAGGATTCATTGCGTCGGCTTCGGACCGATCACATCGACATCTACCAGGTTCACTGGCCCGATCCGCTGGTGAGGATCGAGGAAACCGCAGAGGCCATGCGCACCCTGTTCGAGCAGGGCAAGATCCGCGCCATCGGCGTCAGCAATTTCTCGGTCGAGCAAATGGAGCGCTTCCGCCGGGTGGCACCGCTGCATGTGCTGCAACCGCCCTATAATTTGTTCGAGCGCGGCATCGAGGCCGACATCCTCCCCTATTGCCGAAAGAACAGGATCTCGACCTTCGGCTACGGCGCACTCTGCCGCGGCCTCTTGTCCGGACGGATGCGGCCGGACAGCAAATTCGAGGGCGACGACCTTCGCCGCACCGATCCGAAATTTCAACCGCCGCGCTTCGGGGAGTATCTCGCTGCCGTGACGCGGCTCGATCAACTCGCCCAGCAAGGCTTCCACAAGCGAGTGATCCATCTGGCGGTTCGCTGGATGCTCGATCAAGGCGTCACCACGGCGCTGTGGGGCGCACGCCACCCCGGCCAACTGGACCCGGTTGACGAGGTGAGCGGCTGGCACCTCGATGCGGCCGCCAAGGTGGAGGTCGATCGCATCCTCGCCGCAACGATCAGCGATCCGGTCGGCCCCGAATTCATGGCGCCGCCGGCGCGCAGCATCGCGGCGTGAACGGGAGGGTCCACGGTGGCGAGCGGTGCACCAAACTTAAGATCCCGCGGCCAACCCCGCAGATCCCGCGGCCAACCCCGCGCCCCGCGCGCGAAATCGCGCACGGGGCGGGCCTGTCCAAGCCGATCTCATACCTTGATATGATTCTTGTGGTGGCCACTGTGACATATTTTTGTAACATGCAAGGGTTGTCTCCAGCCGGAAATTCGCCGCGGCTGCGCGACCATGTCGAGGACCAGCAATTGCGGAACGCCCCGATCATCTCGATCATCGATGATGATGAGTCGATGCGCTGTGCGATCAAAAGCCTTGTGACGTCGCACGGCTTGGATGCCCATACGTTCGCATCGGCAGAAGCGTTCCTGCAATCGCCGCATCTGGACCATACGTCCTGCGTGATCACGGATTTGCAAATGCCGGGCCTGAACGGCGTCGACCTGCAGAAATCGCTGTTGGCGCAGGGTCGCCGCATCCCCATCATCTTCGTGACCGCTTTTCCCGAGGAGCGGCTGCGGGCGCGCGCCCTAGCGGCTGGCGCCTTGGGCTTCCTCGGCAAGCCGTTCGAAAGTGAAACGCTGATAAAGCTCATCGAGAAGGCGATAGAGACTGGGCGGAAAACTTGAGGTTCCGCGCGTCGCTCAAAACGGCGCCTCCCGCGACTCGCGAGCCGGCATGGCCGAGCCCGCTACGACCGGCGCGTTGAACGAGCAGCAGGTTCTGCTGTCGACGCTGCCGCCGAGCCGGGGCCAGCGGCGGCTCGCGCTCGCCATCGTACTGGTCTTGCTCGCCGCATTCTGTGCCACGGTGCCCTTTGCGACGGTGCCGGTTGGGTACATCAGGGAGTTCATTCCCGCATATGCCACCGCCATGTTCGTGATCAGCTCGATCACGTCGGCTTTGCTGTTCGTTCAATTTTCCGTCGTTCATTCGCGCGCTCTGCTTGCGGTTTCCGGCGGCTATCTCTTCAGCGCGCTCATCACCATCCCCTGGGCGCTTACCTTCCCGGATCTGTTCGGGGCGACCGACGCGGCGGGCACCACATGGGGAGTGCTGTCCAGGATCTGGCATCTTGTCTTTCCGCTGTCCGTGATCGGCTACACTCTCCTCAAAGATGACGAGGCGAGGCCGCCGTGGCCGCGCGCGTTATCGTATTTCGCGGTTCTCTTGAGCGCCGCCGGGCTCTTGGTCGCCTTCGACCTTGTGACGTGGCCTGCTACGACGCCGAGCGAGCCGACGGCGAGCGAGGTGCCGTTCCCAATGCTCGATCGCGCGCAGGCTGACTGGAACGCCCTGCTCTTTCTGTTGGCGTTGTTTGCGCTCGCGCTGCTGTGGTCGAGGCGACGGTCCGTGCTCGATCTGTGGCTCATGGTCGTGATGTGCGGCTTGCTGATCGAGCTTTGCCTGATCACTTTGGTCGGTCTCCGTTACGTCGTCGGGTGGTATGCCGCACGCGTCTACTTTCTCGTTTCCTCTATGGTCGTGTTGGCCGTCCTGCTTTCCGAAACCGCTTTTCTCTATGCGCGACTCGCCCGCTCCGTGATGGCGCAAAGGCGAGAACGCGAAGCGCGGCTGATCACGATGGACGTGTTGTCGGCGTCGATCGCGCACGAGATGAATCAACCGCTGGCCAGTATCGTGACGAACGCGGATGCGGCCTCGCGCTGGATGGCGCGCCCGACACCGGATCTCGACGAGGTGAAAGCGACGCTCGAGCAGATTCGCAATTCGGCCTATCGTGCCAGAGATCTCATCGGCAGCATCCGGGCGATGGTCAAGAGGGATGACCGCAACCGGGCCGCACTCGACCTCAATGACCTCGTGCGCGAAGTTCTCGCGCTCACGGAACGCGAGCTGCAGAGGAACCGCGTTTCAGTCGAAGTCGAATTGGAAGAGCACCTGCCCTTGGTGAACGCAGACCGGGTGCAGCTGCAGCAGGTGCTGGTAAATCTGATTACCAATGCGATCGACGCTATGGCGGAGAAGAAGTGGCCCCGGATCTTGCGTATTAAATCGGCAGTCCAGGAACCGGGCGGCGTGCTGATTTCGGTGGCGGACACTGGAAAGGGAATCGACCCGAAGATCGTCGATCGCATTTTCAATCCGTTGTTCACGACCAAGTCGAACGGCATGGGCATGGGCTTGGCGATTTGCCGGTCGATCATCGAGGGCCACGACGGCCGCCTCCAGGTATCGGCCGGCCCCGAAGGCGGCGCAGTCTTTCAATTCGTGCTGCCGGCCACCGTCGCCCGATAGGGCAAACCGCTAACGTCGATTCTGGCTGCCAAAGCTTCGCACGGATGCGAACCGGATCCGGTTTTTGCCTCCGCGACGGGTCATCGCCACGCCAGCCTGGCGCCGAAACCTAGGTATAGGGGGCTCAAACCAATAAGATAAGCCTCGCAACCTCCGTACGATGGAGCTTTTGGCCTTGGCCGGCCTAGTTTGACGCTTACCGGGGGGTACAACGGCAGCCGGGTTGCGACCCGAGGTGCCAAGATACTGACGGTGCAAGCCATGCTGACAGATACTGACGGTGCAAGCCATGCTGACATACTCGCTCCACACGAACTCCGCGCTACATCCTCGCTTCGATCGCGATATTGCATTTGTTCCCCAGACGGCATTGCGGTCCGGCGAGGGGTACTCGCCCTCAGTCGAAGATGGCGAGCAGTCGCGTCATTTCCGGCCGGGGCCGCTCGCCGATCTTCGCACCGGCGAGGTCATCGACCAGGGAGTGCGAATTTTCCCTTCCCACGCGGTCACCCGTCGGAGGCTGGCATGGGACGGCATGGCCATCGAGGTCGTGCAAGCGATCGGACACGAGAAGGTCGAGATCAGTTTCCGCGCGTGCGTGCACTTGCTCGTCGCATACGAAGAGGGCGTTCGCGGCAACGGCGAGACGCTGATCGAGGGTTTGCCCCGTTCGACGCTGCGAGATGTCAAATGCAAGCTCGCCTTCGTGCCGGCGGGTCATGAGTATCGCGAGTGGCAAGAGCCCCGCACGCGCAGTCGCATCGTGTATTTCTACTTCGATCCCGCCAAGATGCCCATCGATCCAGGGGCAGGCGCGGAGGACGCGCTTTTGGCGCCACGCTTGTTCTTCGAAGACAAGGCGCTGTGGGAAACCGCGGTCAAACTGGGCGGGTTGATCGAGAACGGCAGTGAAGATCGGCATTACTGCGAGGCGCTCGGCGTCGTGCTGGCGCATGAGCTCGTGCGCC
>WNFC01000080.1_pt1 | contig 81636 bp, 87 predicted proteins | sample 5400541 | NCBI WGS metagenome assembly WNFC01 (sample SAMN13153342, study PRJNA577476) | soil metagenome | isolation source: 120 cm saprolite under Douglas fir tree site 2 hole 2 replicate 1 | place: USA:California | collected 2015-04-18
CGCGGCTCGGGCTCGGGCTCGACGGAGCGCGCCGCGGGCTTCGGGAGCGCGCGCGTGGGCAGCTGAGCGGCAGGACTGCCGGCCGGATTGCCGACGGCGGCCACGGCGGGGACGAGGTTGACGACCTGCACCCGCGAGTCTCGCCAGGAGGGACCCCAGAACGACAGCGCCACGAGGAATCCGACGAGAGCGGCGTGGGCGATCACCGACACCACGAGGGCGGAGGTGGGCAGCCGCGGTCTCTGGAGAGACGGCGTCAGCGTCACCCGTCGGCGGGCGGATCCAAAGGGGGAGCCCATTGGCAAGCCCTGAGCCACGCTCACCGCGCTCACGACCTCGGCGCGGGCTCGGTGACCATGCCGAGCTTCTCGATGCCGGAGCGGCGGACCTTGTCCATGGTCTCGATCACGAAGCCGTACTGAAGCGCTTGGTCGGCCTTGAGGTAGAGGGTCTTGTCCGTGCGATTCTTGAACACGTCGCGCAACGCCTGCTCGAGGGAGCCCAGGGGCAGGGGCTTGCCGTTCAAGTAGAGCTGCTGTTCCCTGGTCAGGGTCAGCTCCATCCGTTCCTCGGTCACCGTCGGCTTGCCCGCGGTCTTGGGCAAGTTGACGTCGATGCCCCGGTACATGAGAGGCGCCGTGAGCATGAAGATGAGCAGGAGGACGAGGACGACGTCCACGAGCGGGATGATGTTGATCTCGCTGAGGGTCCCGACTCGACGCCGTCCGCCCTCCCTCTCGCCGCTGTCGAGGTTGAAAGCCATCGCTATCGCGTGACGGCCTTCTGCGGGGTGGGCCTGGCCAGGACGTTGAGGAGCTCGAGCATGAACCCGTCCATCTCCGTGGCCCAGCGCTTGCTCCGGTTGACGAAGAAGTTGTAGGCCATGACCGCTGGAATGGCCGCGCCGAGGCCCGCCGCGGTGGCGATCAAGGCCTCGGAGATGCCCGGGGCGACCACGGCGAGGTTGGCGGAGCCCTGCTGGCCGATGTTGTGAAAGGCGTTCATGATGCCGACGACCGTGCCGAAGAGACCGATGAAGGGCGCGGCGCTTGCCGTGGTGGCGAGGAAGGGCAGATAGCGCTCCATGCGTCCCACTTCCGCGTCGCTCGCCCGTCGCATCGCCCGATGGACGGCATCCAGCGTCTCCCGCGGCAGTCCCTCGCCCTCATCGAGCGCCGCATCCACCGCCTCCACGCCGCCGTACACGCTGGCCAATTCATGGCCGGCCGCCGTGTAGAGGGTAGCCACCGGGCTCCACCGGAACCGCTTGGCCGCGGTGTAGAGCAGGGAGAAGCGGCGGCTCTCGCGAAAGGCCTTCGTGAAGGCCCGCGACTCGCGCTTGATGGCGCGGAACTCCCAGAATTTCTCGACGATGAGCGCCCAGCAGATGACCGAGAAGAAGAGCAGGACTCCGAGAACGAAGCGCGCGAGGGGACCGGCCGAGAGGATCGGGTCGAGGACGCTCGTGGACAGGCCCGCGTTACCTGGCAATCGGGACTCCTTTTGTAGACTATGAGTGAGGCGTAGACGCACTTCGATGATACCGGACCCCTTCCGAGGGTGTCAACGAATTTGCCGACAAAGCCGCGATTTATTTGACAGCATCGGTCCCCGGCCGTATAACCAGGGCCGTATGTTCCACACTCCGGGGGCCATTGCCTTCCAGCTCGGCCCCCTGACCTTTCGCTGGTACGGCATTCTCATGGCGGGCGCGATGGCCCTCGGGCTCTGGCTCGCCCATCACGAGGCCCAGCGACGCGGCCTCGACCCCGACAACCTGCTCAAGGCATCGGAGCTGGCCCTCATTGGCGGCCTCATCGGCGCGCGCCTCTACTACGTCGCCTTCAACCTCGACTATTACAGCCGCTTTCCCTCCAAGATCATCGCGGTCTGGGAGGGCGGGCTCGCCATACACGGCGGTGTCCTCGGGGGCCTGCTCGTGGGCGGCGGGTATGCCCTGTGGAAGGGGCTGCCCGCCATCACTTACATGGACATTGCCGCGCCGAGCCTCGCCCTTGGGCAGGCCGTGGGGCGCTGGGGCAATTTCTTCAACGAGGAGGCGTTCGGCACCCCGACGGATCTGCCGTGGAAGCTCTACATCTCGCCGCCCCATCGCCCGCTCCAGTTCGCGCAGGAGGAATTCTTTCATCCGACGTTTCTCTACGAATCAGTCTGGGATTTTCTCGTCTTCATCGTGCTCGTCGCCGTGTTCCGGAAGCGTCTGGAGCGGGCCCCCGGCGCGCTCTTCCTGACCTATCTCGGCCTGTATTCCGTCGGCCGCTTCCTGACCGAGGCCCTGCGCACCGACGCCCTGATGCTGGGGCCGCTGCGCGTGGCCCAGCTGGCGAGCCTCGTCGGCGTCGGGCTGGCCGTGGTCGGCGTTCCGCTCCTGCTCCGCCGAGCCCACGCGTCGGCCTGATTTCCCGTGCGCTTCGTCTTCCTCGGCACGTCGGGCGCCGTGCCGGGACCTGACCGCGACACCACGTCCATCGTGTTCGAGGAGACCGGCGCCCCGCCCGTGCTCGTGGACTGCGGGGGCAGCCCGGCCCAGAAGCTCATGCGGGCGGGCGTCGATCCGGTCTCCCTCGGGCGTCTCATCGTGACTCACATCCATCCCGATCATGCCTACGGACTGCCCTCGCTGATCCAGACCCTGCTCCTCACGGGCCGAAGGGCGCCCCTCCGGATCGCGTGCCGGGAAGAGCACGAGGCGGCGCTCCGCTCGCTGCTCGCCGTCTTCCGGCTCCTGGAGCGGCCCGGGATGTTTCCCTTGGTGTGGGAGCCGGTGCCGCCGCGGGAGGGTTACCGCCTCGACGCAGCGGGCGGTCTCACCGTCACGGCCTCGCCCAACGCGCACGGGAGCATGCCGAACCTCGCGGTGCGCTTCCAGTCGGCCTCCGGCGTGGCCGTGGTCTACTCCTCCGACACCGAGCCCTGCGTCGCCGTCGAGACACTCGCCCGCGACGCGGACACCCTCATCCACGAGGCGACCTTCTCGGAGCGGCGCGCGCAACGCTTCGGGGCCCACTCCACGGCCGCGCAGGCAGGAGAGGTCGCCGCGCGCGCGGGGGTGCGCCGACTCCTCCTCGCCCATATCGACGCCGGGCATCACGGCGAGCTCGAGGCGCTCGTCGAAGAGGCGCGCCAGCACTTCTCCGGCGAGGTCGAGGTCGCGCGCGAGCTCGTGCCCTACACCCTGTGACGGACACGGCGAAGCGGGCCTGGGCCCGTCCGGACGGGCGGGCGCGGCTCTTCCAGGCGGACAGTCGTGATCTGGGGCAGATCCCGTCCGCCAGCGTCGGCGTCATCCTGACCTCGCCGCCGTACTGGGTCAGCAATCGGGGACGCCAGGCGGCCGAGCACTATGCGCGACAGCTCGCCGTCGGGTTCGGGCGCGAGTGGCGGCGAGTGCTCGTCCCCGATGGAGACCTCTGGCTGGTCCTGGGCGATCGCCACAACGGACGGGAATGGGTAGGGGTCGATGGCCTCATCGCGGGCTGGCTCAGGCGCACGGGCTGGCGACTTCAGTCCAAGGGCATCTGGGCCGAGACGGGCTCGCGCGAGCGGTGGGACAACCGGATCAACTACCTGCTGCGCTTCGCCAGGGCCGGACGGCGCGTGCGCCCGACCGCCGCCACCCTGTGCTGGATGCTGCCCCTGCCGAGGACGCATCCGGCCAGCATCTGGGATGCCACGCCCGAGCCGGTGCTGCGCGCGCTCGTTCTCCAGAGCCGTCGCCGCGGACCTGTTCTCGATCCGTTCTGCGGCGCGGGGACCGTGGGTCGCGTGGCCCTGGGCCTGGGTCGCGAGTGGATAGGGGTCGAGCGCGATCCGCGCATGGCCGAGCTCACCGCGCGTCGCCTGGGAATGACGCGCGCGAGGGACTAGCTCGGCTTCAGCCCGAGGGAATCCGTGTGCGTCATCGGGCAACGCGACTCATCTGGATCGGCCATGCCTCGGCTCGTGCCTCATTTGGAAATTCAGCTCTCGGCTCGCGCCTTCGGAGTTCACCTCGAACGGCCACATGCTCGTGCCTGCGGCAGCTCGGCCATGCCTCCGATCGCACGTCATCTCTTTCCGAAGCGCTGCTCGACGACGGCGAGGATCTCCTCGATCCGGTGGCGGAGGGTATGCTCCTGGAGGGCGCGTTTCATGGCGTTGCCGCCGATGGTGCGCGCCTCGTCGGGATGGGCGAGGTAGTAGCCGAGCTGGTCCTTGAGGTCGTCGAGATCGCGGTAGGCCACGACCTCTTCCCCGGGGGTGAAGAGCCCCGGCAGCTCGCCCTTGAGATCCACGACCTGGCAGGCGCCGCTCGCGGCCAGCTCGAAGGCGCGCGTGTTGACGCCCACGATGTCGTTCATGGGATGGTGATGGTTCAGCGATAGCGTCGAGCCGGAATAAATGGCGAGCTTGGCGCGCCCCCACACGGGTCCACCCGCCACGAGGGCGCGGATCTCCAGGGATTCCGTTCGCGCCCAGCCCGCCCCCCAGAGCTTGATGGGGAAGGCCAGGAGCTCCTTGATGAGTCGCTCGCGGTAGGGATAGCGGCTGCCCACGAAGCTGATCGGCCTCGAGTAGAGGAGTTGCTCCTCCGCCGTGAGCGTGACCGGGTGATGCATGGTGGGCACGCAGTACATGGGCAGATAGTGGAGGTTGCGCAGGCCCACGTGCTCGAGCGAGTCGAGCGCGTAGCGCTCCTTGGTGAAGAAGACGTCATAGGCCTCGATGGCATCGAAGGGCATCATCCAGAGGGGGTTGTCGGGGAAAAAGTTGAGGAAGAGCACGTCCCGGCTCCGCTTGACCCGACGGATCAGCCCGGGGGTGATGGGCCCGCCCTTGATGACGAGCACCAGCGACGGCTCCCACTCGAGGCAGATCCGCTCGAGCCGTCTGAGGATCCAGAGCTGATAGGCGGCCTTGGTGCCGCGGTTCTTGTAGAGGGGGTTGTTGCGCCGGTAGGCGAAGGTACGCACCTCGTGACCCATGGCCACGAGCTCGTCCCGGAAATCCACCCCCATGTGCTCCGGTCGCTCGAAGGGCAGCACGACGAGCCAGCGCATGCGGCGAGCCTAGCACAGGCGCAGGACCGGCGATCGTCTCGCGGGTCGAGAGCCGCGAAGTCTTGACACCACCCCCGGGCGACCGTACGGTACAAATGATCGGAAAAATTGGCATGCGGCCGACCCCATGCGCCGCTGCGCGAGAAAGGTGCCTCGTGATTCGTCGCGCTCTCCCCAGGCTCTCGATCGGGCTGGCCGCTGTCCAGATCTTCCTCTCGTTTGGCGCTGCCGCCGTGTGGCCGCTCGCCGATGCCGTGGCCCAGGACGATCCATCGCAGTGGCCGGTGGACCAGAAAGTCGAAAAGGCCATCGAGCGACTCAAGGATCTCAAGGACACGGCGCAGCAGTTCTCGCGCCGCGACTGCCCGACCGGCCGGGCGGACTACGACGCATGGCTGAACGAGGCGCTCGATCTCGCGGGCAGCTTGATTGGCCTTCAGGACTCGACGAGACAGATCCGCAAGACGGGAGCGGGGGCCGACAAGCTCCGGACCTGGGATGCCGTCAGGGTGGGCAATGGCGCCGATGGGCTTGGCGAGCTGACGGATCTTCTCGACCGCTGCGGGCGCAGGGTCCGGGAGAGTGACGCGGCGTTCCGGCCCCCGAGCCGGGAGGAGCTTGTCCGGCGCGCCGTCGAGCGCATAGGCGAGAAGAAAAAGAGCGAGCTCGCCGCGGTCGGGATCTCCCTCGAGGAGAAGGACGAGCTCAAGGTGGAGGGCTCGCCTCGACGAAGGATCCGTTAGCGCCGCGGACGCCGCGCGACCTCGGCCGCGACCCGGGCGCCGCGGAAGCGGGCGGCGAGCAGCGGGTCCACGAGCGCCGCCGTGGCCACGAGGGCGGCGTTGGCGCCGGATTCCAGACTCGCGCGCGCGCGCTCGACGGTGGTGATGCCGCCCACCGCGAGGACCACCCGGTCCCACGCCCCCGCTTTGCGCCACGCGCAGAGCTCGGCGACCTGCACGCGACCGTGCTCCCAGACCGCGGCGCCGGACACCCCGGCCAGCTCGCGCCCGGAACCCGTGAGGGCGGGCGAGCCGTCGGGCTTCACGACGCGTCGCTGCAGACCATTGATGAGCGTGAAGCCGTCGAGCCAGGGAGCCGTGGCCGTGGCGAGGTCGTGCAAGGCCCGCGGGCTCCTCGCCGCCCCGACCTTGGCCACGACCGGCTTGAGGCCGACGGCGCGCCGCACCCGCTGCACGATGTGGGCCGACAGGGCCGCGTCCTCGTAGACCATCTGCGCGCGCTCCGCCGCCGTGTCGGGAGCGGAGAGGTGCACCTCGACGACGTCGGCGCCGGCCTCGGCCGCCCACCGCGCGCACGAGGCATAGTCGGTGGCGAGCTGCTCGCCGTCGCCATCCGGCGCGGGCGTGCCGACCACGCTGACGACGAGAAGCTGCTTTGGCCCGAGGGCGGCGCGCGCGCGCTTGACGTCCGCCCGCCAGACGTCCGGCGTGGCGGAGGGCAGGCCGAAGGAGTAGACCCAGGTGACGGCGGCGGGATCGAGACGGCGCGGGGTGGGCTCGACCGTTGTCGGATCGCCCAGACGACAGAAGGCGAGGTTGGGCGCCCGGGAGGCCGGGTGCTCCCGGCTCCGCACCGTCGAGTAGGTCAGAAGGCCGTAGCCGAGTCGGGCATAGGCGGCGATCCACTTCGCATTCGGCAGCGGGCCGGCGGCGATCCCCACGGGGCCCTCGAGCGTCCGATCGAAGAGGTTGACGGTTGCGGGAGGCAGCTGGCGCGGCCTCGGCGGCAGCCGGGGGGGATGGGCTGCGTTCCAGGCGAAGGAGCGATTGAGGCGGTAGGCGATCAGGACTCTGCCTCCAGCGAGTCGAAGCTCCACTTCTCGAGCGGCACCATGGACGGCAGATCGGGCTCGAAGGCCCCCCCATAGCCCGGGGTGCCGAGCGAGCTGACGTGGAGCACGCCGCCCTCGACGCGCAGGCGCGCCTCGGCCTCGCCGCCTCGGTAGAGATCGCGATGGAGACGCGTGGCCTGGTATCGCTCGCGCCGCGAGCAGTGGGCGAGGCCCCTGACGTAGTGATGGCCATTGCGCTCGACATGCGTGATGCCGAGAGCGCGTACGGTGGCCAGGTCCTGCTGCAGCGGCACCATGGCCAGGTTGGTCAGATCCTCCGCGCTCATGAAGAGGGCGGCCTCGGGCTTGCGGCGCCGGTTCAACCGCTCGATCAGAGTACGGTTCAGGAACGACTTGAAGATGCCCTTGCAGTTCTTCGTGCTGACGCCGCGGTAGCCGAGCGACACGGCCAGCTTGAACGATTCCACCTCGGCGTCGCTCTCGTCGATGATGAGGGGCACGCCGAGCTTGGGGAGGCCGTCGAGGGCGGCAGAGTCGAGCGCGACGGAGCGCTCCAGGGGCTGCTCTGCGAAGGCGATGGCCTTGCGGAGGCGCGACAGCCCGGAGGTCTTCCCCAGCGTCTCGAGCAGCCGGCGGAAGTCGGCGAGCGTCTTGTACTGCTCGTTGCCGTCCAGGGTGACCACGTAAGGCTCCGAGATCAGCCGGTCGAGGGTGGCCGCGATCGAGCTCAGGCGCGCCACGTCCTCCTCGTGGCGGCCGCCCACCTTGATCTTGAAATACCGGAGCCCGTACGTGGTGATGCACTCTTCGAGCGTCTGGGGCAGCCCGTCGCCGATCCAGCCGTCGGCGGGCACGTCGGCGGCCGAGATGGGATCGAGGAGGCCGACGGTGTGGCGCACGGCCAGGGTGGTGGGCGCCGTCTCGCGGGTCCAGCGCACGAGGTCTTCCTGCTCGAGCTCGCGGTGGATGGCCCCGGGCCGGATCTCCAGGAGGTCGTGGCGGAGGAGGGCGACGGCGTCCGCCCCCGCGAGCCGGGCCGCGGCGTCGGCGAGGGCGCGCTCGAAGAAGGACGAGCCGAAGGCGATGGTGAGGGCGTTGAGGTTCCGTCCGGGACCCTTGCGGCGGCATTCGGCAAAGGCGTCCAGCCAGATCTGGAAGATGGACCGGGGGACCTTGGCCGCCTCCACGAAGGCCTGATGCGCGATGCGGATGGCCACGAGCTGGTCCCGCACGTTCTCGCGGAAGCTCCGGGCGGGATCCTTGTCGAACCACTTCGGCAGGAGATTGTCGCCGGCATAGCCCTTGGCCCGCCGGCCGTCGGCCGCCTCGACCTCGACGCCCACATGGAGCAGGGGAAAGCGCGTGAGCGTGACGATGCCGTACCGGAAGGGCAGCCTCGTCTCGAGGTTCCGGATGTGGAACGAGGCGGACTTGAGCGAGAGCCTTACAGGAATGCTGGGATGACCTCTTTGGTGATGAGCTCGAGCTCGCGCATGATGTGGCGGTGCGCCATCCCGGGGAAGAAGAGGCGGCAGATGAGGTGCGTGAGTCCGTACTCGCTCACGAACGGCTCGAGGGCCTTTCGCACCTGGTCCGGCCCGCCGATAAGGAACCGCTGCTTCATGAGGCCGTCGAGGTCGGTGGCGACCGACGCGTCGATGAAGGGGTGCTTCCACCCGCCCGCGTACTCCTTGCGGTAGGAGACCATGATGTGCTTCTCGGCCAGCGCGCGGGCTTCCGTGTCGGTCTCCGCGATGATGACGTCGCGCGTGAGCGGCCAGTCGGTGATGGGCGCGGTGCGCCCGGCCGCCGCCCGCTCCGCGAGGAATTGCTTCTTGCCCTTGAGAAGTCGCGGCAGGTCCGCCGTCGGCCCGGGAATCCAGTTATCGGCGAGAGTGGCCGCGCGCTTGAGTGTGAGATCGCCCCAGCCGCCGATCCAGATCGGCGGGTGAGGCTTGGCCACGGGCTTGGGCTCGAGCGCGCCCTCCACCTGGTAGTACCGGCCCTTGAAGGCGAGGGACTCCTGGGTCCACAGCCCCTTGATGATGGCCAGCTGCTCCTCGAAGCGGGCCCCGCGCTTCTCGAGCTCGGCGCCGTAGAGGGCGAACTCGTCCGGCTTGTAGCCGATGGCCGCGCCGAGCACGAACCGGCCCCCGGACATGACGTCTATCATGGCCGCGTCTTCGGCGAGCCGCACGGGGTGGTAGAACGGCGCCACGAGGATGTCGGTGCCCAGGAGCACGCGCGAGGTGCGGGTGGCGAAGCCCGCGAGCACGGGCAGCGGCGAGGGCCAGTAGTGGTTGACGACGGAGTGGTGCTCCTCCATCCACACGGAGTCAAAGCCGAGGTCCTCGGCGCGCACGACCTCTTCGAGGGCGTCCTTGTAGAAGTGGCCGCCCTCGATGGGGATGAACCCGACCTTCAGCTTACCCATCGGTTTCTCTGGTGACGGGGCAAGTGGCGAGCCAGACGAGGCCCGAAGGAGCCAGCTTTGCCTGGCGTACGTGGGTGTACGTTGAGCGTCGCTGGCGACTGAGAACGTGGCCATTCGAGCTGAGCGGCCCTGCCGCGAGGCGAGGGTTGAATGGATCTGGTGAAGCCAATTGGCCCGTCACCGCTACTTGTCGCTCGCTAGCTTTCCATTCACTCCCCAGTTCGACCTCTCGATGTCCTGGAAGACGATGTGCACCTGATCGGCGGTGGTCTTGCCGATCTTGACCATGGCCTCGGTGATGGCGGCGGTGATCTCGCGCTTCTGCTCGTCGGTGCGGCCGGCGTACCACTGCACGGTGATGTTGGGCATAGGGGCTCCTTCTTACTTACCGGAGGCGCTTCATGTCCTCGGGAAAGTTCGAGGTGAACGAGTAGGACTTGACGGTGCCATCGGCGCCGAAGCGAACGGAGAGGTCCTTGGTCACTTCGGTGCCGGAGGCGCGTCGGCCGAAGAACCAGCGCCACGTCGGGTCGCCGCTGTCCAGGCCCACCTGGTAGGGCTCGCCGAACACGCGCTGGAGCGTCACCTTGTCCGTCCGGCCTATGGTGATCGTGCGCGTCTCGGGAGAAGGGAACTCGCGGCCGAACGATACCGCGAAGCACCCGACCGCCAAGGGGACGACGGCAAGGAGAGTCACCATGCGTGGCGGGCGCATGCGTCGATTATCACACGCGCCATTGAAAGCGGTCAACGCAGGCGGCTGAAAAAGGCCCATCTGCCCCGATGGGCGCTTGCGCGAAGAGGCCCACCGCCTGCCGGGACTGATCGGGGGTCTGTCGCGATGAGATACGCATGCTAGGATAATCCCGTGGAGATATTCACTCCCGCGGAGCGGGCGGCCCTCGAGCCCTACTTCACCAATCTGGACGGGCCCGTCTTCGCCCTCGTCAACCTGCCCGAAGTGGTCAAGGGCGCCCTTTTCGCCCGCTACTCCCGCTCCGCCAAGTCGCTCCGCCGCCTTTTCCTCGACGAGTTCCTGGGCGAGGGTCTCGAGGCCGGCGGCGGCGCCCGTCCCGTGGGGACCGCGCGCGCCGAACAGCTCTACGAGCGCATGCTCTCGGAGTACGGCGACGACTCGGTGGCCCAGCTGGGCGGCGTGCACGTCGCCTGCGAGGGCGCGTCCAATATCCTGACCAAGGTGCTCGAGTGGGGACGGCTCATGGCCTATCTCGAGCAGTCCACGCGCTATGTCCCGTACACGGACCGCCCGGGCGGTCACTGGAAGTATCACGTCCCCGCGGAGCTCGACGGGCATCCCCTCCGCGCGCGCTACGTGGAGACCCTCGACCAGGCCTTCGAGACCTACGCGCGCTGGATCGACCCCATGCGCGCGTTCTGGGAGGCCCGGCTCTCCAGGCCCGCGGGCGATAGCGACGTCGTCTGGCGCTCGACCATTCGCGCCAAGGCTCTCGACAGCCTGCGCGGGCTCCTGCCCGCCGCCACGCGCTCCAATGTCGGCATCTTCGGCACCGGCCAAGGGTACGAGGCGCTCCTCTTGAGGATGCGCGCGCACCCGCTCCAGGAGGTCCGCGAGCACGCTGCGCTCCTGCTCACCGAGCTGCGCAAGGTCATTCCCGCCTTTCTCACCCGCGTGGATCGGCCGGATCGCGGCACCCTCTGGAGCCGTTACCTGGCCGAGACGCGCGCGGAGACGGCGGCGGTGGCCGCCCGCCTCCTGGCCGGCGCGGAGATGGAGCCGCGCGGCGAGGTGACCCTGACGGACTTCGACCCGGAGGGAGAGGTCAAGATCGTGGCGGCCGCGCTGTACGCCTCCTCGTCGCTGCCCGACGACCAGCTCCTGCTCCTCGCGCGCAAGCTCGGCCCTGAGGAGCGGCGGCGAGTCCTCGAGTCCTATGTCGGCGCGCGCGAGAATCGCCGTCACAAGCCCGGGCGCGCCTTCGAGCGGACGGCCTACCGCTTCGACGTGCTCGGCGATTACGGCGCCTTCCGGGACCTGCAGCGGCACCGGCTGCTCACCCTCGAGTGGCAGCCGCTCTCCGTGCGCCACGGCTGGGTGGTGGGACCGGAGATCGAGGAGGCGGGCGCCCTCGCCGACTGGACCCGGGTCATGGAAGCCTCGGCCAAGCTCTACGAGGGGCTGGAGGGCATGGGGCAGGCCGCGGTGGCGCCCTATGCGGTGGCCATGGCCTATCGCGTGCGCTTTTACATGGAGCTCAATGCCCGCGAGGCCATGCACATGATCGAGCTCAGGACGGCGCCGCAGGGCCATCCCGCCTATCGACGCATCTGTCAGGCCATGTACCGCCTGATCGACGAGCAGGCGGGCCACCATGCTGTCGTCGCCGCCATGCGCTTCGCCGATCTCTCCGGCGCCGAGCACGGGCGTCTCGACGCCGAGCGCGCTTCGGAGCGGCGGCGGGCCCAGCCGTGACGCTTCGTCCCGAGCAGGTCAAGGCCAAGGAGTACCTGGAGCACCAGGGCAGCCGGCGCAGCGCCGTCCAGATCCAGGAGCGGGTCGCGGCCGCCTTCGCGGCCCTCGAGGAGCTCCTCGACGGCGTGAGCGAGAAAGAAGCGAGGACGGGCGGTCTGCCAGACGAGTGGACGATCCAGGAGGTGGCGGATCATGTCGTCGAGACGCACCGGCCCAGCATCACGGAGCTGCGCGAGCTCCTCGCCGGGCGGCGCCCATCCGATGGTCCGATTCCGGCCGCGCTGCAGTCGCGCGATCCCATGAGCCGGCCGTGGCCTGACCTGCTCAATGACCTGAAGCGGGTTCAGGCGGAAGCGGTCGAGGTCCTCGCGGCGGCGCCCGACCGGCCCACCGATGCCCGGGCGCCCGTGGTCATGGTCATCAATGTCAAGGAACCGGATGGCCGCGAGCAGCCGCTGCACTGGATCGAGGAGCTGGACTGGAAGGCGTACGCCATCATCTTCCGGCTCCACGTCCTCGACCACTTGAATCAGGCCAGGAAGGTCCTCAAGGCCATCCGCGGCACCGAGCCGCCCCGCTAGCCCTTCGCGCGCTCGAATTCCTCTTTCGCCCGCTTGAGCTCGTCGGGCCGGGCGAGCAGATCGAGCGCCGTCAGGGCGAGGGCCTTGGCGCCGGCGACCATGCCCGTGCGCGCCAGCGGTGACTTGGCCCACTCGGCGAACTCGCGGGAGTGTCCGGGGATGCCATCCGGCGAGATCCGGATGTACGGGTGGATCGTCGGGAGGGCCTGGCTGACGTTTCCACAGTCCGTCGAGGCATACCCCGCCTCGCCGTCATCGGGATCGACGGGAAAATCGATGCGCTCGAGGTTCCGGCCGAAGAGCGTGGCCATGGCGAAGTTGGGCTTGAGCGGATCGTGGATGATCGGGTCCGCCGTCACCTTCACCGTGCAGCCCGTGGCCGTGGCCGCGCCCTGGGCGCACCCTTCGAAGCGCCGCAGCAGCTCCTGGCAGTAGTCCTTCGAGGGCGCCCGCAGGTAGAACTCCGAGGCCGTGTGCTCCGGGATGATGTTGGCCTGGTCGCCGCCCTTGGTGATGATGCCGTGCACGCGCGCGTCGGGCTTGATCTGCTGGCGCATCTGGTCGAGCGAGACGAAGAGCTGGATCATGGCGTTCAGCGCATTGACTCCGCGCCACGGCCAGGACGAGGCGTGCGAGGCTTTTCCGAAGAAGTCGCACTTGACCTTGACGATGCCGAGGCTCGGCCGCCACACCTGCGTCCCACAGCGGCCGTGGATCATCATGGCCGCGTCCACGTCCTTGAAGACGCCCGCCTCCATGAGCTTGACCTTGCCCGCGCCCCCTTCTCCGCGGGCGTGCCGATCACCTGCACCCGACCCGCGAAGGGAACCTTGCCCAGCGCCGCCGCGATGGCCGCGCCCGCGCCGGTGCCGGCGGTGGCGATGACGTTGTGGCCGCAGGCATGCCCGATGTTCGGGAGGGCATCGTACTCCGCCATGATGGCCACCGTGGGCCCGGGGCCCGTGCCCTCGATGGTCGCCCGGAAGGCCGTGGGCAGGCCGCCCACGCCCCGCTCGATCCTCGCCCCCTGCTTCTCGAGGAAGCCCGTGAGCCACGCCGAGGCCTTTTCCTCCTTGAAGCACAGCTCGGGATTGGCGTGGATCTGATGCGAGAGCTTTTCCAGCTCGTCGGCCAGGCGATCGACAGCGTCCGCGACCTTGGTCTTGGCCTGGTCGAGCGGATCAGCGACCATGCGCGAACTCCTCCTTGGCGGCCTTCACGCGTCCGGGGTCGGCCAGCAGATCATAGGTCGTCATGGCCATGGTCTTGGCGGCCGCCACCATGCCTTGCCGCGCAAGGGGCTTGACGGCGGCCTCCGCGAAGTCGCGCGTGTGGATGGCCATGCCCTCGGGAGCGATCCCGATCATGGGCTGGATGGTCGGCAGGATCTGACTGACGTTGCCCACGTCCGAGGAGCCCTTGCGGTCGGGGATGGGCGCGCCTTCCTTGAGACCGGTGGAGACCATGTTGGCCGCGAAGAGATCCAGCAACACGCGGCTCGACTTCATCGGCTCGTAGATGCTCTCGTGCGGGATGACCGTGAGACCGCACCCCGCGGCCTTGGCGGCGCCCTCGGCGCAGGCGACCACGCGGCGATAGAGATCCCACATGGTGTCGATGCCCGGCGCCCGCACGTAAAAGATGGCTGACGCGGATTCGGGGATGATGTTGGCGGCCGCGCCGCCGCTCGTGATGATGCCGTGGATGCGGCAATCGGGGCGTACCTGCTGGCGGAGCATGGCCACGGCATTGTAGGTCTGGACGCAGGCGTCCAGGGCGTTGATGCCCTCCCACGGGTCGGCCGAGGCGTGGGAGGCCTTGCCCGTGAACTCGAAGGTGGCGCGGGCGATGCCGAGGAGGTCCTGGTGCAGGAGCGTTCGGTCGAAGCCGTGGATCATCATGGCCGCGTCCACATCCTTGAAGAGCCCCGCCTTTATGAGCTTGATCTTTCCGCCGCCGCCTTCTTCGGCGGGCGTGCCGATCACGTGGACGCGCCCCTTGGGGAGCTGATTCCTAATGGCGGCGAGGGCGGCGCCCGCTCCCGCCCCCGAGGTGGCGATGACATTGTGGCCACAGGCATGGCCGATGCCGGGGAGCGCGTCGTACTCGCACAGGATGGCCACCGTCGGTCCGTCGCCCGTCTCGATGGTGGCGCGGAAGGCGGTGTCCACCCCGCCCACGCCCTGCTCGACCTTGAAGCCCTGCTTGCCCAGGAACTCCGAGAGCCAGGCGCAGGCCTTGACTTCCTTGTATCCCAGCTCGGGATTCGCGTGGATCTGCTTGGAAAGGGCCTCCAGCTCGTCGGCGAGGCGGTCCACCGCCTGCGCAATGGCGTCTTTGACGGAACTCATCGGGGCCTCCGGGGAGTGAGATTTCAAATCAGGTGGACAGACTACTCCCGGAATCACGGCCTTGTCGAGGGCGCTGCGCGTGCGGGAACTACAGACGCGTGCGGGAGTCGATGGCCTCGCGAGCGGGTTCGGGCTCGCCGATGGGCAGGTCGATGGTGAACATCGCCCCTCCCTCCGGCAGGTTTTCCGCCCAAAGCCGACCCCCGTGCTCTCCCACGATGCTGTGGGACACGGACAGCCCGAGGCCACGGCCTTCGCCAGGCTGCTTGGTGGTGAAGAAGGGATTGAAGATACGGGGCAGGTGCTCGGGGGGGATGCCCGGTCCGTCGTCGGCGACGGTGATGCGGAGCCCCGCCACGGTGGGCCGCACGCGGATCGTCAGCACCCCGCGGCCATGCGCGGCCTTCATCGCGTGCTGGGCGTTCTGCACCACGTGCAGCAGGACCTCCTGCACGTGATTGGCGTCCGCCCAGATTTCGGGCACCGGCTCGATCTCGGTGCGCACCCGGATGCCGTCGGCCTCCAGCCGGGACTGCTCGAAGGCGAGCACCTGCTTGATCTGCTCGGCGATCTGGCAGCGCTGGCGCCGGGGCGGACGGTGCTCGGCGAAGAGGATGAGGTCGCGGACGATGGAGGCGGCCCGCTTGGCCGCCGTGTCGATGACCCCCAGGGCCTCCTCGACCTCGAGACCGATGGGCGACTGGGCGAGGAGGTGCAGCTGGGCCATGATGATGGTCAGCGGGTTGTTGATCTCGTGGGCCACACCGGCGGCCAGGCCATTGACGGCGGAAAGGCGCTCGGCCTTGACCACTTCGTTCTGGGCCCGACGGAGGTCGTCGAGCTGACGGTGGATCTCGCCGTAGAGGCGGGCATTGTCGAGGGCGAGGCCGATCTGGTCGGCCACGCACTCGAGCAGGGCCATTTCCTCGTCGGTGAACCGGTCCTCGGTCTGGCGGCCGAGCGAGAGTGTGCCCAGAATGCGGTGGCGCGCCCGGATGGGGACGCAGACGAAGCCGCGGATACCGTCCGTGCTCACGGCCGTCCGCGCCGCGGGCAGGAGATCGGTCTCGCGGCTCGCGTCGTCCACCCGGCGCCCGCGCCCGGACAGCGCGACGCGGCCGATCAGTCCGTCGCCCATGGGCAGCTCGAGATTGACGCGGCGGAGCTCGTCGGAGAGGCCCCGGTCCCCGCGCAGCAAGAGGCTCTGACCGTCCGGAGAGATCAGATGCAGGCTCGCGATCTCGTGACCTGTGACGTGCGTGAGGGCGGCGAGCGCTTTCTGAAGGACCTCGTGGAGATCGAGCGATCGACTCACGGCCTCCGTCACGGCCCGGAGGACTTGGAGGTGCCTGACCATTCCCGATGGCTGATCGATGCGCATGGCTACGAGAATGGTAGCAAGTCCAGTGCCACTCGGATAGTAGTGGACCGCAACGATGGCGTGATGATTTGAAGGCGCCATCCCGATGGGCGTTCGTATGTCAACGGAATGTGTCGGACACTGTCACCTCGATTATATGTGTGCGTACGCGGGCGGCAGGAACGGCGTCCCCGTTGAAGGATGCCGATAGAATTCCGGGTCCCTCGAAATCCAGGGAGCGGTCGCGCAAGTTCGAGGCCGCGTGTCAGCTCGGGCCCGAGAGTCGGAAAAATTGTCAACTCGCGCGCGAAATGTTTGCGGCCGCGTTTGCGCTCCCACGCGACAGCGTATTTATGACAGGCGCCGCCGCCAAAGTGACACACAAGGTCACGATGCCTGACCGGCTGCCCGAAAAGCGCAAGGAATCCTGTCATGGCGGCCCGCGAGGGGCTCGGGCGGGAAGCGGGCGCGGCCACCCGCGGGCATCAGGAGCCCCGGTGCTGGTCGACCAGTGACTTGAGGCGCTCGAAATCTTCGTCCGGCATGTTGACGAAGACGAAGACGGGCCCGTCGCTGTCGTTCCGCCACACGATGGAATCGAGATCGAGCGGCTTCCGGTCGGGCGGCTGAAAGCGCAGCCTGACCCGGCTGCCCGCCCCCACGTTCTCGTCGAGCTTGACCTTGACGCCGTGGGGGCCGACGTCGATGGTCTCGCGGTTGATCGTGCGTCCGCCCGGCATCTCCACGGCGACGCGCCACGACGCTCGGGCCCGCGGGTACCTCCGAAGCTCCGCTGAATGGCCGCTCATACAGCTTTCATTCTACCCTGAAGCGCGCGCGGCGGAAGACTCCGCGAACGGGGGTAGCGATGGCCCGCAAGTGTGCTACACTGCGGGCCAATTCACTCATACAGGAGCCTACATGTTCCAGTCCGTGGAGGATGTCCAGCAGCACTTCAAGAACGCCCGCTACATCGCCAACCGGCGGATTTCCACCGTCGTCTTCCTGGCCGAGCGAATGGGGCGCCCCGTCCTCATCGAAGGCCCGGCGGGGGTGGGTAAGACCGAGCTGGCCAAGACCCTGGCCGAGATCACGTCCCGGCGCCTCATCCGGCTGCAGTGCTACGAGGGGCTGGACGAGGGCAAAGCGCTGTACGAGTGGAAATACGCCAAGCAGCTCCTGTATACCCAGCTCCTGCGCGAGCGCATCGGGCAGCTGATCGCCGACGCAGACTCGCTGCCCGAAGCCGTGGCCAAGATCTCGGGCCAGGACGACGCCTTCTTCTCGCATCGCTTCCTCGCCCCGCGGCCGCTGCTGCAGGCCATCGAGTCCGTCGAGCCCGTCGTTCTCCTCGTCGACGAGATCGACAAGGCCGAGCCGGAGTTCGAAGCCTTCCTGCTGGAGGTTCTCTCGGATTTCCAGGTGTCGGTGCCGGAGCTCGGGACGATCAAGGCGACCAACATCCCGCTCGTGGTCTTGACGTCGAACAATGCGCGCGAGCTCTCGGACGGGCTCAAGCGGCGGTGCCTCCACCTCTTCATCGACTTCCCGCCGCCCGACGAAGAATTGGCGATCATCCGCCTCAAAGTTCCCGAGGTCTCGGAACGCCTCGCCCAGACGGTGGTGGCGGCCGTCCAGCGCATCCGCGGGCTCGAGCTCCGCAAGGCGCCCTCGGTGTCGGAGAGCCTCGACTGGGCCCGCTCGCTCGTCATCCTGAACGCGGAGAGTCTCGATCGGGAGCTGGTCGAGTCCACCCTGACCATGCTCGTCAAGCACGAGAAGGATCTCGAGCGCGTCAAGGGCGCCCTCGACAAGGTCCTGGCCGACCTCGACTGAGGCCATGCACCTGACCGAGTTCCGCGAGCTCTGGTTCCCGAGCCCGCGCATCCGCCTGCCCGAGCTGGGCCCGGCTGGGCCCGTGTTCATCGAGGGTGGCCGCTGCATCTCGGCCGCTCTCGGCGAGTACACCAAGCTCTGGATGCTCGCCGCCGGGCGGTGGCACTTCTACTACACGCACCCCGCTCCGCGCGACTTCTTCCGGGCCGCCATGCCGGAGGCCGCGGCGCACCTGCTCCAGCCCGGCGAGATGACGGTGGAGACGTTCCGCCAGGGCCAGGCCTACAAGGTGGTGCTGGGGCTTCGATGCGCCGAAGGCCCCGTGCGCGTGCTCCATCTCGTCGGGGACGTGCCCGACATCGGTCGCGCCGTCGAGCGGGACGAGGAATCGACCGCGGGCGGCCTCGGCTGGAAACTCAAGATGACCCATTTCATCGCCTCGGGCTCCTTCCACGGCCTCCTCCGGCTCGAGGATGGGCGCCTCTGCCCCATCAGCCGCGATGGTGCCGAGGACGTTTTCAAGTCCTCCTGGGTCACCTTCTCCCGATGAACCCGCGATCTCTGATAGCCCAATGCGCTACCCGGTCGATGGGTCTGGGGATTGCACTGTGAGGCGCAGCCCGCGGGAGGAGCCGCAGCCGCAGGCGAGGCGACCAGCAAGACAGCGAGCCGAGCCAACCCTCAAGCCGGAGCGGCAGGTGGCGCTCCCCCCCAGAACCTAGATGGACCAGAGGATCCTGGAGTTCATCGGAGATCTCAGGCGCGCCGAGCTGCGCATCTCGCCCAGCGAGGCGCTCGACGCCCTGGCCGCCTCCTCGGAGATCGGGCTCGAGCATCGCGAGACCTTCAAGACGGCGCTCGCGAGCACGCTCGTCAAGGAATCACGCGATCTGCCGACCTTCGACCGGATCTTCGACCTCTACTTCCTCGACCTCGAGGCCCTCGGGGCCGGGCTCAAGAAGGCCCTGGGCCCCGAGGACCCCCGCATCCAGGAGATGCTCGACCAGCTCATGGCCCAGGAGAACATGGACATGGACGAGCTGACCGAGCTCATGCTGCGCGGGGAGGGCTCGGACATGGAGATGGCCATCCGCGGGCAGGGGCAGGGGGCCGGGCTCGAGCGGCTGATGTACTTCCTCCAGATCGGCTACTTCTCGCGGAAGATCTACGACAAGTTCGACTGGGCGGCCATCGAGCGCGACCTCTCCCGCATCATGCAGCTGCTGGAGGCCAAGGGCATGGATCCGGGGATGCTCGCCCGCATCCGCAACTACCTCGACCTCCGCCTCGAGGCCTTCCGCCGGATGATCCGCCAGCACGTGGAGCGCGAGCTCGAGCGGCGCGCCTACCGCGCGGGCGAGCGTCTCACCCGCGAGGTGCTCACCGACAAGCCGCTCTTCGCCCTCTCTCCGGACGAGATCGCCCAGATGAAGGCGGTGGTGGCGCGCCTGGCCCGCAAGATCAAGGACGCCCTCGCCCTGCGCCAGCGGCAGGAGGAGAAGGGGCGCCTGGATTCCCGCCGCACCATCCGGAAGAGCCTCCAGTACGGCGGCATCCCCATGGAGGTGCGCTTCCGGCGCCGACACCGCGAGAAGCCGAAGCTCATCACCCTGTGCGACGTCTCGGACTCCGTGCGCAACGCTTCGCGCTTCATGCTCCAGCTCGTGTGGAGCCTGCAGGAGTGCTTCTCGCGGGTGCGCTCCTACGTGTTCGTCTCCGAGATCGCCGAGGTGACGCAGGCCTTCAACACGTATCCCGTCGACCACGCCATCGAGTGGGCCCTCAAATCCTCCTCGGTGGACTACCATTGCCGGTCCGACTTCGGCTACGCCTTCAGCCGCTTCGTTCGCACCGAGCTCGAGTCGCTGGACCGGAAGACCACCGTGCTGATCCTGGGGGACGCGCGCAACAACTACAACGACCCCCAGGCCTGGGCCATCCGGCAGATCCGCGAGCGCGTGAAAGGCGTGATCTGGCTGAACCCGGAAGGCCAGTGGGGCTGGGGCATCGGCGACAGCGTGATGCCGCTCTACTCGCCCTCGTGCGACATCGTCAAGGAATGTCGGACGGTGAGCCAGCTCGTGCAGGTCGTGGATCATCTCGTCCACTCCTGGTGGCGCCGCGGGCGCTGACCCTGGTGATGCAGGCGCTCCTCGCCGCCCTCGTCGTGTGCGGCGCGCTCGTGGGGTCGGCGGGGGCCGAGGAGTGCGTGACCGTCGACGACTTCGCCAAGGGCAAGGTGGGAGAGTTCCCGCCGGACTGGAAGCCCCGGAAGGAGTCGGGGCGGCCCGTCTACTCGATCCAGGAAATGGACGGCCGGCGGTACCTACAGGCCCTGGCCAAGAGCCTCGGCATCCAGGCCGCCAAGCAACACGAGTGGGATCCCCGGACGTATCCGATCCTCGCGTGGTCGTGGCGCCCCCTCGAGTTCCCCGCCGGATCGGACGAGCGCCAGTCCAAGACCAATGACAGCGCGGTGTCCGTCTATGCCGTCTTCCCGCACTCCCCCTTCGCCGTGAAGTCGCTGAAGTACATCTGGAGCGCCGTGGTGCCCGTGGGCACGCATCTGACGTCGAGCGCGGGGCTGACCCAGGCCCGGATCATCCGGAGCGGAACGTCCCTGAAGGGCCAGTGGACGGAGGAACGCGTCAACGTCCTCGAGGACTACAAGAAATACTTCGATGATCCTGACATCTCGAAGGCCGCGGGCATCGCGGTCCTGACGGACTCCGACGATACGCGGTCGACCGCACAGGGCGACTACGCGAACTTCCGGCTGTGCAAGCCCTGACCGCGCCGTGACCACGCCTGCCCCCGACCCCTTCGAGACGCTCTTCGAGCGCGGCGTCACCGATGGCCTCCCCGTGGTGCCGCCTACCCGCGAGCGGGTAGAGGCCATGGTCGCGGGCTCGGGCCGCGAGGCCGCCGAACTCATCGCGCTGGTGCCGCCCAATTTCGGACGCGCCACCGTCGAGAAGATCGCCATCAACGCCGTGATGGCCGGGTGCCGTCCGGACTACGTGCCGGTGGTGATCGCCGGGGTCGAGGCCATGAGTGAGGATGCCTTCGATCTCCACGGCGTCTCGGCGACCACGAATTTCCACTCGCCCCTCTTCATCGTCAACGGCCCCGCTCGAGCCGCTCTGGACATCAACTGCGGTCGCGGTGCTTTCGGGCCCGGGTGGCGCGCCAACGCGACCATCGGCCGGGCCTTGCGGCTCATCGTCGCCAACGTGGGGGGCGCCTCCGCCCGGACCATGAGCATGTCGACCATGGCTCACCCCGGCCGCTACACCTACTGCATGGGCGAGAACGAGGAAGAGAGCCCGTGGGAGTCGCTGGCCGTCGAGCACGGCTTCGGCGCCAACGAGAGCACGGTGGCGGCTTTCGCCGCCGAGGCACCGCACGGTGTCTATGATCATCAGAGCCGCCGGGCCAAGGATGTGCTGATCACCATCAGCCACTCGCTGGCCGTGATCTCCAACCACCGGTCCACCCACCACGGCGACACGCTCGTCGTGCTCTCCCCCGAGCACGCGAAGATGATCGCAGGAGAGGGCTGGGGCAAGGCCGAGATGCGGCAGTTCCTGTGGGAGCGCCTGCGAACGCGCGTGCGCGACCTCATCCCGGGCGTGGACGGCGGGGAGGGGCTGCCCGCGCGCGTGCTCGCCAAGTTCCCGCATCCGGAGACCGACGACACGCTGATTCCGAAGTTCCGTGAGCCCGGAAACCTCAAGTTCCTGGTGGCGGGGGGCACCGCGGGACGCTTCTCTGCCGTCATCCCCGGCTGGACGTTTCCAAAGATGTCGCGGCTCGTGATCAAGGCCGTCCAGATGCCGTGAAGGGCCTGCCCCTCGCGCGGCTATGGCCCATCGTCGGCACCCTCGTCTGCGTCGCCCCCGCGGCGGGGGAGACGCTGGGAGACGCGCTGCGGGCGAGCGGGGCCCGCGTGACCGCCGAGACGGTGCCCGAGGCGCGGGTGCCGATCACGAGCTATTCGGTGCTCAGGGATCGGCAGGCCTACGTGATCGTCTACTACCGGGATCAGGGGACAGGCGCCCTCGTCCCTCCGCTCTTCGTGGGGCGGCTGGACCGCCTCACCGGGCGCTGGACGCGTGCCGCCATAGACGAGGAGGCCATACGTCCCGCGCCCTCCGCCTGTCTCGGCTCGGCCGTGAGCGCCCGGAAGGCCGGCGGCATGCTGCTGATCGAGACCCACGTCAATCCCTCGGCCGGCTGCACCCTCGTGCTCGCCGAGGATCTGGCCGTGCGCGATGTACTCTCCGGCTGGCCCATGGCCGCCTTTGCCGACGGGCGCATCGTCTACCAGCACAGCCAGCCCCACTTCGTGGCCGTGCATCCGCTCGAGGTCTCGATCTACGACCCGCGGTCGCGCACGCACCGGGCCATCTATCCGCCCCGGCCGCCGCCGCCCCTGCGACTCGAGCACATGCGGAAGATCCAGGCACTCTACTCGCCCGACTGGTGCACTGCGCGGAATCACCCATGCGACCCCGAGCGCTTCGACGAGCGGATCGAGGGGCCCGTCGAGGTCAGCGACAAGACGGGCGCCCTGGCGTTCGTGGCGGCGTTCGACAACACCTTGCTCGCCGACGGCGCGGCCGCGTCCGCGACGCCGGCGGCCAAGCCCACCGAGGTGCTCTACGTCTTCCGGCGCCTCGGCGGGCGCGAGACGCCCGACGTGCGCGAGCTCTCCTTTGCCGAGGCGCGGCGCCGCTTCGGGGGCATCCGGCTCAAGCAATACGTCGAGCCGGCCACCCTCGATCGCATCTTCCGTCCCTGAGCCCGCGCCTCTTGCGCTACACTTGGGCCGGGCGCGTCCCGCAGCTCCAGGGCCGAACAGACAGCGCCCGGAAAGAGAGGAGCGCTCCATGGCCGCCGAAGAGTTCCTCGATCCCACCGATTCCGTCGCGGTGCCGCGGAAGACCGCGGCGCGCCTGCCCAGTCTCGAGGGCAAGGTCATCACGCTCCTCGATATCTCGAAGGCCAAGGGCGATCACCTGCTCGATCGCGTCGAGGAGCTCTTGCACGAGCGCCTCCACCCCAAGGCCGTCATTCGCAAGAGGAAGCCGACCTTCGCGCGCCCCGCCCCGGAAGACCTGCGGGCCGAGATCCTCAAGCAGAGCGACGCCGTCATCGAGGCTCTCGCCGACTGAGGGTCCTGCACAACGTGCAGTGTGCACGACGGCGTGTTTTTCGAGGACAATGGGATGCCCACGGCCACGGTGATCTCCACGGAGTTCGCGCGGGCCGCGCGCGCCCAGGCGGGGGCGTTGGGGGCGGATGATTACCGGACCATCATGGTGCCGCACCCCATCCAGCCCTTGACGCGCGACGAGGTCAGGGTGCTCGCGGACAAGGCCTTCGACGAGATCGTGGCGCGCCTGACGAAGGGCTAGGTCGTTACCGGCGCGCCGAGTGACGCGAACCACACGAACTCCGTTCCGGGAGGGGCATGCTGGCCCGCCACATCGTCAAACGGTTCGCGTACGCAGGCCTCATGCTGTTCGGTGTCTCGTTGATCTTGTTCGTGATCATGCGGCTGGCGCCTGGCGGCCCGGAGGCGGTCCTCGTTGGAGGCGAGCTGTCGCCGGAGATAGCGGCTCAGGTCCGCGCGCGGCTCGGACTCGATCGCCCGCTTCCCGTGCAGTACTCGAGTTGGGTCCTGGCGGCGGCTCGCGGAGACTTCGGACGCTCGTTCAAGACGGGCGATCCGGTGGCGACGCTCGTCGTCGATCGTCTGGGCCCCACGCTCACGCTCACGGGGGGCGCCCTTCTCCTCGCCCTTCTCGTCGCGGTGCCGCTCGGCGTCCTCGCCGCCATTCGGCGGAACACGATCTGGGACGCCCTGGCGTCGAGCGTGTCGCTGTTCGGTATCTCGTTTCCCAGCTTCTGGCTCGGTATCATGCTCATCCTGCTCTTCTCGGAGGTGCTCGGACTGCTCCCACCATCCGGCCTCAGCGAGTACGGGCGAGAGGCTGACCTCGGGGCGCGCCTCCGTCACGCCGTGCTGCCCGTGCTCACGCTCGGCTTGATTCAGATGGCGTCGTTCATGCGGTTCACGCGCTCGAGCCTGCTCGAAGTGCTGCAGCAGGATTACGTCCGCACGGCGCGGGCCAAGGGCCTGCCCGATGTACGGGTCATCTGGCGGCACGCGCTGCGCAACGCGCTCATCCCCGTCGTCACCGTCATCGGGCTCTCGCTGCCCGTCCTCGTCGGGGGGGCTGTGCTCACGGAGACCGTTTTCGCGTGGCCGGGCATCGGACGGCTCGCGGTGGGCGCGGTGTTCGAGCGGGACTACCCCGTCCTCATGGGTGTGAACCTCATGATCGCGACGGTCGTCATCGTGGCGAACCTCCTGACCGATATCGCGTACTGCCTCATCGACCCGCGCATCGCGTACCGGTGAATGGTCCATGCAGACATTCGATCGTCTGTGGCGGAGTCAGCGGGGGCTGGTGGGCGGGCTGGTCGTCGCCCTCATCCTCGCCGTGGGAACGCTGGCGCCGGCGATCGCCCCCTACAGCTACTCCACCCAGTCGTTGCTCACCCGGCTCGAGAGGCCGAGCGCCGCCCACTGGCTCGGCACCGACGGCTTCGGCCGCGACATCCTGACGCGGGTGATCTGGGGCGGCCGCGTCTCTCTCGAGATCGGGCTGCTCGCCACGGGTCTCTCCGTGATCGTGGGAACCGTGCTCGGCGGCATCGCCGCCTATTTCGGCGACGCGGTGGACGCGGCGATCATGCGTGTCGCGGACGTGTTCATGGCCATTCCCGCCCTGTTCCTCATTCTGGTGGTCGTGGCGCTCTTCGGGGCCGGGCTCACGAACACCGCGGCCGTCATCGGGCTCGTGACCTGGGCGCAGGTCGCGCGCATCGTTCGCGGGGAGTGCCTCAGCCTCCGGGCGCGTGACTTCGTCGATGCCGCGCGCGCGCTCGGGGCCAGCCACCGGCGTATCCTCTGGCGCCACGTGCTCGTCAACGCGCTCCCGGTCATTATCGTGCAGGCGACTCTCCTTCTCGGCCAGACCATCCTCATCGAGTCGGGCTTGTCATACCTCGGGCTCGGCGCCCAGCCACCGCTGCCGAGCTGGGGCAATATGATCGTGGAGGGGCGACAATTCCTCGCCTCCGCGTGGTGGGTGGCCACCTTTCCCGGCGTGGCGATCTTCGTGACCGTATTGGGATTCAATCTGTTCGGAGACGGCCTGCGCGACGCGCTCGATCCCCGTCTTCGCGCGGGCGACTGACGGGCCACCATGAACCGATGTCTTCCGGGAGGCGTCATGTCCATGCGACACCAGGGTCATCGCCGTGTTCTCGTGAGCCTCCTCGTCGTTCTCCTCGGCTTTGCGGCGCCCTGTCCCGCGCGCGCGGCGGGCAAGGAGATGGTCATCGGCTTTCTCGGCGATGCGACGTCGCTCAACCCGCTCGTGGCGACCGACGGGCAGTCGTACATTGCCGAGTGGCCGATGTTCGACAGCCTGCTCGAGCTGGACCAGAACCTGAACGTCCGGCCCCTCCTCGCAGAATCGTGGGAAGTCTCGCGCGACGGTCTGACCTACACCTTCAAGCTCAAGAAGGGCGTCCGATGGCACGACGGCAAGCCCTTCACCGCCCGCGACGTTGCTTTCACCTTTTACGCTGTCCTCGACCCCAAGGTAACGACGCCGCATCGCGCGTATTTCGACGCCCTCGTCGGCTTCCCCGAGCTCACCAACAAGGACAATCCCAAACGGCCGGAGGACCTCGCCCAGAAGCCGATCGACGTGCTCGACGATTACACGGTGCGCTTTCGTCTGCGCTATCCGTACGGAGCCTTTCTTGCCGTGCTCGTGAACCCACGGGCCGGCATAATCCCCGAGCACCTGCTCAAGGGCGTCGACCTCAACACGGCCGAGTTCAACCGAAAGCCCGTGGGCACCGGCCCCTTCCGCTTCGTCGAATGGCGACGGGGCGAGCGGCTCGTCATGGAAGCGAACGCGCAGTATCACGGCGGCCGCCCCGCGCTGGATCGCCTGATCTACCGGGTCATTCCCGACGCTGTCGTGCTCTTGCAGGAGCTGCGCGCCGGCGGGGTCGACTTCATCGAGAGCCCGCCCCTGACCGAAGTGGCGCGTTTGAAACAGACGCAGGGACTGCGGGTGTTGGTCGCCGACAACACCTCGTACAACTATCTGGGCTACCGTCAGGATCTTCCCCCGTTCGACGATATGCGCGTGCGGCGCGCTTTCTACCACGCCGTCGATGCGGGGACGCTGGTCCGGCAAGTTCTGCAGGGCTATGCCGCGCCGGCCACGGGGCAGTTTCCGCCCTCGAGCTGGGCCTTCGACCCATCCGTGAAGGGTTATCCGTTCGATCCCGCCCGGGCGAAGGCGTTGCTTGCCGAGGCGGGGTGGAAGCCCGGCCCCGATGGCGTCCTCGTCAAGGACGGCAAGCGCTTGAGCTTTTCGCTCCGCCACGACCAGGCCAATCAGGCGGTGAAGGACACCGCGGTCGTCCTGCAGGAATATCTCAAGAACGTCGGCGCCGAGGCGCGACTCGAGCCGCTCGATTGGCCCACGTTCGTCAAGAAGCTGTTCGCGTCGGACTTCGAGGCGATCTGCGTCGGATGGACCAACTTCCACGATCCCGATCCCTTTGCCTATACGATCTGGCATTCGAGCCAGTGGAAAGGGCGCAACTTCGCCCACTACAAGAACCCGAAGGTGGACGAGGTCCTCGAGGCGGCGCGACGCGCGGGCAGTCAGGCCGAGCGCAAGCGCCACTACGCGGAGTTCTCGAAGCTCTTGATGGCCGACGCTCCGTATGTGTTCCTGTACTTCCCCCAGCAGGTCTATGTCACGCGACAAGGATACGAGGGCCTCGTTCCCATCCCGACTTACGGCGGCATCTATCAATCGCTCAAATCCGTGCGCTGGACGGGCAGATGAGCGGACCTCCGCGCTGGACAATGCATCGCAGATGAGCGACGGGAGCATGACCCTGGAGGTCAATGGAACTCGGCTCTACGCCGAGACCGTCGGGGAAGGGACGCCCACGCTTTGCCTCCACGGCGGTCCCGGTACCGACTCGTCCGGACTCGTGCGCGCACTCACGCCGCTTGCCCAACCTCTCGGTCTCCGCCTCGTTTTCTACGATCATCGCGGCCATGGGCGCTCGAGGTGGGAGCCGATCGAGCAGTGCACGCAGCATCAGCTCGTCGCCGACATCGAGGGCGTGAGGCGAGCCCTCGGGGTCGACACCGTCCACGTCCTCGGCATCAGCTGGGGCGGTTTCCTCGGCCTCATGTATGCGGCGCGCTATCCTCGCTCGCTCCGCACCCTCACCGTGGTGGGCGCCTCCGCCAGTGGGGCCTTCATGGCCCGCGCCGAGGACAACGCTCGGCGCGAGGCGACGCCCGCGCAGTGGGCCGCCTATCGTTCCCTCTGGGACGGCTCGCTTTCCGACGACGACAGCTTTCGGCGCGCGTTCGAAACCATCCGCCCTCTCTACTTCTTCGACAAGCGGCTCGCGGCCGCGAGCCTCATGGCGCGGGCAGACACGCGCCACCGCATCGCCGTGCGTAATTTCATCATCCGTCACGAGTACCCGGCCTACGACTGCCGCCGGGAGCTGTCACGCATCGCCTGCCCGACTCTCGTCGCCGTCGGACGACATGACTGGATCTGTCCCGTCGACCAGGCCGAGGAGATTCACGCGCTCGTGCCCCATTCCGAGCTCGCGGTCTTCGAGCGCAGTGGGCACTCGCCTCACGTCGAGGAACGCCCGGCGTTCGTCGAACGCGTCGGGAGCTTCCTCGGATGCGCACGAGCAACGGTGTAGTTAGCCGGGGAGGCTCCAGAGGCGGCCGACGGGCGGCTCGTCGGTCAGGGTGAACTGGGGCAGCGCGAAGTCCTCCGAGAGATCCTGGAAGGCAACGCGCACGCGCTTGCCGATGGCGACCTTGCTCTCCGCCTCCGCCTTGCCGTCCGGCGTCACCAGGTTCCCGATCATCCGGAGCGCTTCATCAGCGGTGGGCTTGCCGCGCTGCTCATCGAGCTCGACGAGGACTACCGCGTAGGGCGTCCACTCCTTGAACCCGGGCTGGATGGCGTGATGGACGACCTCGTACGAGTAGATGTGGCCCTTGCCGCTCACCTCTTTCCAGTCCCACTCCAGGGCCATGCACCACGGGCACGCATGGGTGGGCGGGTAGCGCATGAGGCGGCAGGCCCGGCAGGCCCGGAGCATCAACTTGTGTCCGCGCGCCAGCTTGAAGTGTTCGCGCCACTCGGAATCGTTCTCCGGGATCATCAGGTTCATGCCGCGGTACTCGACGTTGGGCATCGATGGCTCCTTAATTGGGATTCTCGTCGCCGGCCCCTGCGGGATCTACTCAGCTCTCGCCTCGCGACGGCCTCAGGCCGCCGCTCAGCTCGAAGAGCGGGCCCCGTCTCAGCTCGGACGTCAGTGGGGATCGCGGTTAGTTGTGCATGATGAGGGCGGAGCCGGTCGGCGGCATCGCCCAGCCGAGATTCATGGTGATCCGGCAGTCCTTGACCTGGCGGCACTTGCCCGGCGAGTAGTCGTAGCTGTGCTTGCCCTCGGCCCAGCCCGGGCAGTAGTCGTCGGCGAGCCCACGGAGCTGGCGCACGTTCTCGATGACCATGCTCATGCCGTGGGTGTAGCCCTCGCAGAGGTGGCTGCCCGATGTGTTGTTGGGCCGCCGGCCGCCGAGCTCGATGGCCCCGCTCGACACGTACTGGCCGCCCTCGCCCTTCTTGCAGAAGCCGTACTCCTCGAGCTGGAGCATGGTGGTGAAGGTGAAGGCGTCGTAGGAACCGGTGACGCTCACGTCCTCGGGCGTGATCCCCGCCTGCCCGAAGACGATGTCCTTGGCATAGTAGCCGGCCACCCGCGTGATGGGGCCGGTGGCCCAGTGGAAGTCCGTGCGCGGCTTGTTGACCCGTCCCGCCACGCCCATGATGTAGGCGGGCTTCTGCTTGAGGTCACGCGCGCGCTCGGCCGAGGTGACGATGATGCAGGTGGCGTTGTCCGTCTCCACGCAACAGTCGAGCAGGTGAAGGGGCTTGCAAATCCACCGGGAGCCGAGCACGTCCTGGACGGTAACGCGCTCCTTCAGGAGCGCCTTGGGATTCTGGGACGCGTGCTTGCTGTGGGCGACCCGCACGCGGGCGACCTGCTCGGAGGTCGTGCCGTACTCGTACATGTGGCGCATGAAGGTGGGGGCGAAGGCCTGCCCCGCGCTGCGCATGCCGAAGGGCACCTGCGCGAGGTCGAGCCCGCGGACGGGCTGGGCGGCGCGCGCGCCCGTGCCCCCGATGCGGAAGTCGGAGTAGCCGTTCATGGAGCGGAAGATCGCCACCGTCTTGCACATGCCGGCCTCGATGGCGCCCATGGCGAGCCCGACGAGGGCTTCCGTGGACGAGCCGCCGCCCACGACGTCCATGTAGAAGTTGAGCCGGATGCCGAGATCGGGCGCCACCCAGTTGGCGGGAGTCGAGTCGCCGCCCTGGTAGGACATCATCCCGTCCACGTCCCTCGCCGCCAGCCCGGCATCGACCATGGCCTTCCGCGCCGCCTCCACGGCCATGGCCCGCGTGCTCCGTCCCGAGTGCTTGCTGTACTCGGTCTCTCCCACCCCGACGATGCAGTACTTGTCCTTGAGCGATGCCATCACGCCTCCTTGAGCACAGGTTCCAAGCTGGTGAGCGACGAGCGCCGAGGCGACTTCACCGGGGCGGGAGGGGAGGAGAAGCGGGAGTTCCGGTCTTTTCTGGCTCGCTCGAGCGGACCGTGTCCAGGATGGGGGCGAGCGAGCCGGTCGGCTCGGCGCTGGTGACCCGGACGAGGCTCGAAAGGCGCGCGACGGCGTCGCGGATGCGCTCGCCGGCCTTGACGGCGGCGGCCGTCCACTTCTGCTCCTGGCTGCCCTCGGGAAACCGCTCGAGCATGAGCTGGAGCGAGCCCATCACGATCGAGAGCGGGTTGTTGATCTCGTGGGCCGCCGCCCCCACCGTCAGGTGGGCCGCCCGCAGCTCGGCCGCCTCGCGCAGCGCCGACTCCGCCTGGAGCCGGGGACGCGCGTCGGTCAGGAGCGCGATGATGAAGCGCCGGCCGCGATAGTCGACGAAGCGGTAGGTGATGTCGACAGGAATGACGCTTCCCGCTCGCGTGCGATAGCCGAGGCCCATGGCCTGCATGTGGCCTGTCCGGATGGCCTCGACGAGCATGGCCTCTCGCTCCGGCCGCCCGGCAGGGCCGTCCGGCCAGAAGTCCCTGATGTTCCTGCCGATGATTTCCTCGCGCGAATAGCCGGAGAGCTCGACCTCGGCACGGTTGGTCTCGAGGATCGTCAGGGTATCGGCGTCGACGATGCGCACCTCCGCCGTCGCTTCGTCGATGATGGCCCGGAAGCGCTCCTGATCCGCCATCAGCCGCTGCTGCTCCCGCACATCGTGGAAGAGCCGGGCCATGAGCCCCACGCTCAGCATGATGAGGGTGGCGTAGCCCGCCCAGAGGCGCGTGAAGAGGTCGAAGCCGCGCGCGCCCAGCATGGCCAGCGCGGGCAGCAGGGCCAGCGCGGCGAGGGCGGCCAGGGAGAGCGCATGCTTGGGCGCCACCCCCCCGTCGCGGCGCGCCCAGCCATGGACGAGGCCGGCCGACACGGCCACGAGGACGACGCTCACCATGCCCGCCCAGGCGCCCGCGCCACCGATCCAGAGACGCGAGACGGCCGTGATGGCGGCGGCGATGAGGACGGCCGTCCAGCCTTCGAAGAGGCCGATCAGCGCGATGGGGGCGTTGCGCGCGTCGATGAAGACGCCGTTCTCGAGCTGAATGCCCGCGCGCATGAGGATCACGGAGAGCACCCCGAACCCCAGCCCCAGCACGACGGGTTGCCAGCGTCGCTTCGAGTGGGGCTGTCGCTGGAAGAGCCCGCGGACATAGGAATAGAAGAGGAGGCCGATGACGAGAAGACCGATGGCCTCGAGGATGTCGTGGACGTTCATGCCCCGCGCGCCACCCCCGGCCTTCCCGCGCGCTTCCCCCCATTGTGCTTGCCGTCGAAGCGGGGAAGGAGCTCACGCAGGAACTTGCCCGTATAGGAGCCGTCGGTCTGGGCGACCTGCTCCGGGGTGCCCTCGGCCACGATCTCGCCGCCCGCGGCGCCGCCGTCGGGCCCGAGGTCGATGACCCAGTCCGCCGTCTTGATCACGTCGAGGTGGTGCTCGACCACGAGCACCGTGCTGCCGGAATCCACGAGGCGGTTCAGGACCACGAGCAGCTTCTTGACGTCGTCGAGGTGCAGGCCCGTGGTCGGCTCGTCGAGGATGTAGAGAAAGTCCGAGGCCAGGCGCGTCGACAGCTCGGCGGCGATCTTGAGCCGCTGGGCTTCGCCGCCGGACAGCGTGGTGGCGGGCTGGCCCAGGCGCAGGTATCCCAGCCCCACCTCCTGCAGGACCTTGAGCCGACGGAGGAGCACGGGCTGCGCGGCGAAGAACTCGACGGCCTCGTCGATGGTCTGCTGCAGGACCTGGCTGATATTCCGGCCCTTGTAGGTGACCTGCAGGACCTCCGGACGATAGCGGCGCCCTTCGCATTCCTGGCAGGTGACGTACACGTCCTCGAAGAAGTACATCTCGAGCTTCTGGAAGCCGTCGCCCTGGCAGGTCTCGCAGCGACCCCCCGGCACGTTGAAAGAAAAGGCGCCGGGCGACAGGCTCGAGGACTTCGCCCGCGGCAGCCCGGCAAAGAGCTTGCGGATCTCGTCGAAGGCTTTGACGTAGGTGACGGGGTTGGAGCGGGGCGTCCGCCCGATGGGCTCCTGGTCGATGAGGCGCACGCCCTTCAGGAACTCCATGCCCGCGATCTCGTCATACGAGCCGGCGCGGGCCAGCTCGACCTTGAAATGGCGGGCGAGGGCGCGATAGAGCGTGTCGTGGACGAGGGTGGACTTGCCCGAGCCCGACACTCCCGTGATGCAGGTGAGCGTGTGCAGGGGCAGGCGCACCGTCAGGTTTCTCAGATTGTGCTGGCGCGCCCCCCGGATGACGAGGGCGCGGCGCCCTTCGCGGCGCGCGAGAGGCAGCGGAATGCCGTCGCGCCCCGTCATGTAGCGCGCGGTGAGCGAGCGCGGATCCTTGGCGAACTCGGCCTGGGTGCCCGCGAAGACCACCGCGCCGCCGCGCTCGCCCGAGCCCGGTCCCATTTCCACGAGATAGTCGGCGCCCTCGATGAAGGTGCGGTCGTGCTCGACGATGATCACGGTATTGCCGACCTGGGCGAGCTCCCGGCACAGCTCGGCGAGACGCTCGGTGTCGCGCGCGTGGAGCCCGATCGAGGGCTCGTCCAGGACGTAGAGCGTCCCCACGAGCTGGGCCCCGAGCTGGTTGGCGAGGTTGATACGCTGGGCTTCCCCCCCGGAGAGGGTGCGCGTTTGCCTGCCGAGTGTGAGATAGCCCAGGCCCACGCGCTGCAGGAAGGACAGCTTGGCGCGCAGGAGCTTCAACGCCTCGCGCCCCACGGCCTCCTCCCACGCCGAGAAGCCGAGGCCGGAGAGGAAGGCGTAAAGCTCCTCGACCGTCTTGCCGTTCCATTCGGCGATGGTGGCGCCGCCCACGCGCACGGTCAGCGCCTCGGGCTTGAGGCGGGCGCCCGCGCAGCGCGGGCAGGGCGACTGGCTGCGGTAGCGGGAGAGGAAGACCCGCACGTGCAGCTTGTACCGGTAGGACTCGACCTCCTCGAAGAACCCCTGGATGCCCGTGAGGCCCTCCCCGCCCGCGTAGATCCACTTGCGGTCGGCCTCGGCGAGGTCGGCATACGGTCGCGTCACGTCGACGCCGCGCTTCTTGGCATGCTTGAGGAGCTGCTTCTGGTACCAGCGGCCCGAAGGGTGTGACCAGGGCTCGACGGCGCCGTCGGCGAGGCTCACGGTGGGATCGGGCACGACCAGGGCCTCGTCGTAGCGCAGGATGTTTCCGAAGCCCTTGCACTCCGGGCAGGCCCCCAGCGGGTGGTTGAACGAGAAGAGCAGGGGCTGGGGCCGCGCGAGGGCGACCTCGCAGCGCGGGCAGCGGAACTCTCGGCTGACCGAGAGGGGCCCGTGCCCCACCACGTCCACCACGGCGCGGCCGTCACCCTCGGCGAGGGCGGCCTCCAGCGACTCCGTCAACCGCCGTCGCGCTTCCGGACCCACGACCACGCGGTCGAGCACGACCTGCACGGGCTGGCCGTCGAGGGAGGGGGCGGCCTCACCCTGGGAGTCCGCCAGGTCCACCATGGTCTCGCCGATCTTGATGCGGGCGAAGCCGCGCTGCAGGAGGGCGGCCATGAAGGCGCGCGGGTCCGGGCGGGGCTGCGGGGGGAGGGGGAAGCAGACCATGGCGCGCGCGCCCGCATGGTCGCGCACGAGCTCGTCGGCCACGCGCTCCGCCGAATCGCTCCGGGCCTCGCTGTCGCAGCGGGGACAGTGCACGCGGCCGAGCTTGGCGAAGAGGAGACGGAGGTAGTCATGGAGCTCGGTGGCCGTGCCCACCGTGGAGCGCGCGGTGCGCACGGGGTTCTTCTGCTCGAGGGCGATGGCGGGGCGGATGTGCTCGATCCGGTCCACGTCGGGCCGGTCGAGCCGCTCGAGGAACATGCGCGCGTAGGCGGAGAGGGACTCGATGTAGCGCCACTGACCCTCGGCGAAGACCGTGTCGAAGGCGAGGGAGGACTTGCCCGAGCCAGAGACGCCCGTGATGACGGTGACGCGGTCGTGGGGGATGGCCAGGGAAACGTTCTTCAGGGTGTTCTGCCTGGCTCCCTCGATCCGGAGCCAGAGGGGCTGCGCCATTCGGTCCGTCCTCCTGAGATGGAAAGTTTACCTGAGCATGCACCGTCCCGGCAACCGGACCGGCCTGACAGGTCGGGGGAGGGCGCGTAGGGTCTACATCGCAATGAGAACTATTCCTAAAAATGCCGACGCGGCCCTCCGCGCCCGCGGCCTGCGCCTGACCGGCCCCCGCCGCGTCGTCCTCGAGGTCCTGCGGGGCAGCGACGCGCACCCCACGGCGGAGTCCGTCCACCGTCTGGTGCGCCGCCGGCTGCCCCGCGTGAGCCTGGGCACGGTGTACCGCAACCTCCGGCTCCTCGTCGCCGAGGGTCTGGCCGCCGAGATCCCGGGCCCTCACGCCCGCTTCGACGCCAACATGGATGCCCACCATCACTTCACCTGCGTGCATTGCGGCCGGATCGTGGACGTGGACGGGCCCCTGGCCGAGCCCCACGCCGAAGCGCTCCGCGTACGGATCGCCGCGCGCACCGGGCTTGCCATCACGCACCACCGCATCGAGTTCTTCGGCCGCTGTCCGCAGTGCCGGTCCCCTCGGGCCCGCCTGCATCGGCCGCGCCGTTCACCCTGAGTCCGACGGGCACCGACCCCAAGGAGGGGAGACCATGGCAGGCAAGAGCATCAAGGGCACCAAGAGCCACGGAACCTCAAGGAAGCCTTCGCCGGCGAATCCCAGGCGAACCGCCGTTATCTCTATTTCGCCCGCGTGGCGGACATCGAGGGCTTCCCGGACGTCGCCGGGCTGTTCAAGGACACGGCGGATGCGGAGACCGGCCACGCCTTCGGCCACCTGGACTTCCTGAAAGACGTCGGCGATCCCGCCACCGGCGAGCCCATCGGCAAGACGGAGACGAACCTCAAGTCGGTCATCGCGGGCGAGACGTACGAGTACACGCAGATGTACCCGGGCATGGCCAAGACGGCGCGTGACGAGGGCTTCGCGGAGCTGGCGGAATGGCTCGAGACGCTGGCCAAGGCCGAGAAGTCTCACGCGGGCCGCTTCACCAAGGGACTCAAGCAGATCGCCGGCAAGGATCCCGCCGAAGCCATCTGATATCTCCGGCGCGCGGGGCGGTCGAATCGTGGCCGCCCCGCCGCCCATGAAAGGCCGCTCCCGCATGACCCTCGACATCAGGAAGCCGGAGTTCTGGAAGCTCGACGCCGTCGATCAGGAGCAGCGTCGGGTCTACGACATCTGCAGCGGATGTCGGCGCTGTCTGCCCCTCTGTCCGTCGTTCAAGGTCCTCTTCGACCGGCTCGACACCGACGCGGTGGACGGGGATGTCGAGAAGCTGCCCGCCCGGGACGTCAAGGAAGTCGTGGATCTCTGTTACCAGTGCAAGCTCTGCTACAACCACTGCCCGTACACGCCGCCCCATCGCTGGCAGATCGATTTTCCGCGGCTCATGCTGCGCGCCCGCTCCGCCGAGGCGAAGCAGAAGGGCGTGACCCTCCAGGACCGCTTCCTCGGCAACCCCGAGCTGGTGGGGAGGCTCGGCAGTCTCACCGCGCCCCTATCCAACTGGGCCGCCTCGCTGCCCCCCCATCGCGCCCTCATGCAGACGGTCGTCGGTATCCACAAGGACAGGCAGCTACCCCCCTTCCACCGGGAGACGTTCTCGACCTGGTTCGACCGCCGGAAGCCGGCACACTTCGAGCCGCAGGCGCGCGTGGCCCTCTTCGCCACGTGCTCTGTCGAGTTCAACGATCCCGCCACGGGCCGGGCCGCCGTCGGCGTGCTCGAGCGGAACCGCGTGAATGTCTCGCTGCCCGCCCAGCGCTGTTGCGGCATGCCCTACCTGGACGGGGGCGCGGTGAAGGAGGTGAGGGCGCTCATCGCCGACAACGTGAGGACGCTCGCCGAAGAGGTGCGGCAGGGACGAGACATCGTGGTGCCGGGCCCCACCTGCTCCTACATGCTCAAGCAGGAGTACCCGTGGCTCGACGGCTCCGAGGACGCCAATCTGGTGGCGAGCCACACGCGCGATCTCTTCGAGTACCTCTCGGGCCTGCACGCCGCCGGGACGCTCGACACACGCTTCCCGAATCCGCCCGCCACCGTCGCCTACCAGCTTCCCTGCCATCTCAAGGCGCAGAACATGGGCACCAAGTCCGCCGACGTCCTACGCCTGACGGGCGCCGTCGTGGAGACCATCGAGAAGTGCTCAGCGGTGGACGGAACGTGGGGGTTGAAGAAGGAATACTTCGAGCTGTCCATGAAGCTGGCGGAGCCGCTGTTCACGAGCGTGCGCGAGGCGCGCGCCGACCGGGTGGCCACCGATTGCCCGCTCGCCGCCCTGCAGATCAAGCAAGGCACCGGCGTGGAGGCCCGCCATCCCATCCAGATCCTCGCCGAGGCGTACGGCCTCGACGTGTGATTTTCGAGCTGAGACGCTGCCCGCAGTGGATCAGGGGCGAGGCGAGTTCCGGGCAAAGAGGGTCAGCATGACGAACGAGAAGATCGAGCTGAAGGACGTCGTGAATTTCTTCGAGTACGAGAAGGTGCGCGACGCCATGCGCGCGCGGATCATCGAGCTCAAGCGCCGCCGGCGCGTCTCCGTGGGCAGCCACCTGTCCTTGGTCTTCGAGAACCGCGACACCCTGCTCTTCCAGATCCAGGAGATGTGCCGCGTGGAGCGGATCACCGATGACGCCCGCGTGCAGGACGAGCTCGACGTCTACAACGCGCTCCTGCCCCGGCCCGGAGAGCTCAGCGCCACCCTCTTCATCGAGATCACCGAGAACGACCAGATCCCGCTCGTCCTCGACCGCTTCATGGGCATCGACGTGGGGCCCACCGTGTGGCTCCAGGTCGGCCGGGAGTTCGCCGTTCCCGGCGAGTTCGAGGCCGGCCATTCCGACGAGGAGAAGGGCAAGCTCTCCGCCGTGCACTTCGTCCGCTTCGCCTTCCCGCCTGCGGCCGCCCGCGCCTTCGCGGAGGCCCCTGTCCACCTCGTGGTCGACCATCCGGCCGAGCGCGCCCGCGTGGAGCTGCCCGCGGAAACGAAGGCCGAGCTGCTCCGCGATCTCCGCGGCTGAGACACGAAGGCCGGATGGGATCGACTCCCATCCGGCCGGCGGGTGCGTGTCGAGGCGGTTACCTGCCCAGCACCATGAAGACGAGATAGAAGACGAGGGAGAGGATGAAGCCGAACCAGAGCGTGCCCTTGACGGTGGCGAGAGGCTTGGCGGCGCCTTTGCCCGGCGTGCCCGTGAGGGCGTTGATCTCGACGAGGGCCATGATGATGAGCATCAGCGCCCAGAACACAGCCGCGGAGCTCGGCATGGGCATGGGGAAATGGCTGGCCGAGCCCATGAAGAGGAGCATGGGGATGGAGAAGACCACATTTGTGCGGGAAGCGAGCCCGCCGCGCGCCCCCGCGGCGGCCGCGGCAGGATTGGCCGGCTTGCCCGCGGCCACATCCACCGCGTTCTGGATGACGATCTTGTTCTTGGGCCAGATCACGAACCACACATTGGCCCACATGATGCTGCCGAGAAGACCGCCCACGAGGATGACCAAGGTTTGCGGGTCGGTGAGGCCGCGCTTGCCCAGCCAGTAGTGCAGGAGATAGATCCAGCCGCTCAGGAATGTGAACATGGCGCCCCAGCGGAACCACCAGAGGGCGCGAGGCAACAGCTTTTGCTGCGCGCCGCTGCGCACGGGCGCTTCCGTCTCGGCGAAGAAGGGCACCTGGACGAAATTGAAGTAATAGAGCAGGCCGATCCAGATGATGCCCGAGAGAAAGTGGATCCACCGCAGCAGGAATAGCCAGCCAGCTTCGCTCAGCAATGACATCGTGCCCTCCTTTGGGGGGAACGAACTGCGGGGCGGGCGCTACCGTTACTTGTCCTCCTCGTCGTCTAGCTCATCCTCCTCCTCCCCATCATCGACCTTGTCGTCATCGTCGAGGTCGTCATCGTCTTCGAGCTCGTCGTCTTCCACCTCGTCCTCATCATCGTCGTCCTCGAGGTCATCGAAGTCTTCATCGAAGTCTTCGTCGTCCTCGTCGTCGTCCTCCTCCTCGGTCTCCGTTTCCTCCGCCTCCTCGTCCTCCCGCGCGTAGATAAGATTTTCTTCGTCGTCGATCCATGGCCGATTGCCGAGCCACGCCATGATGAAGCTCCTCCGGGCGGCTCCCACCTTGACTTGCGAGAAGGGAGTCGTTACTGTTGGACGTCGTTCGGCGGGATTATACATAGCAAAATGCTTTTGGTGTCAACGCGATTTTCGGCGGCGTAGCTCAGGTGGCAGAGCAGGGGTCTCATAAGCCCCGTGTCGGAGGTTCGAGTCCTCCCGCCGCCACCACTCACCCAGTCTTGCGCGACGGTCTTCCCGGATTGCCAGGCCATGGCCATGGTGACCGTCCTCTGACCGTCCTCTGGATGATGTTCGAGCGGAGACGCTGCCGACGAGGCAAGGGCTGAACAACATCACACCCCGACGAGCAGGAGGCACGCGATGGCACGCACGGCGATCCAGCCCGTGGACATGGCCGATCCTCGGCCCCGCTACACGCATGGATGGCGCGTCGGCAATACGGTCTACGTGGCCGGCCAGCTCGCCCTCGACAAGGACGGCAAGCTCGTGGGGCCGAACGACATCGGAGCGCAGACGCGACGCGTCCTCGAGAACATGCGGCGCATCCTCGAGACGGGTGGGGCCAGCCTCCGGGACGTCGTGAAGGTCACCGTCTTCGTCACGGACATCCGCTACCGGGAAGGCTACGGGGAGGTGCGCCAGGAGTTCTTCGGCGCCACGCCGCCCGCCAGCACCTTGGTGCAGGTGGCCGGCCTCGCCATCCCGGGCGCCCTGATCGAGATCGAGGCGGTGGCCGTGGTCGATTGAGCCTGGGGGCGGAGGCTCGAGTCGTCCGGCCGCCCGTGCGCGTTGAAGTTTTCCGACGCCTCCGCTAGACTGGCGGCCTGTGATGAGCGTCGGCTTCGATACCGTCACCATCGGCGCGTGCCCCGTCCGGAGGGTCATGGCGAATCGAAAGGGAGGAACGGGGTGAGCGACGAGATCCTGGTAGAGCGTGATGGCGGCATCGCCACCGTGGTGTTCAACCGGCCCAAGGTGCGCAACGCGGTCAGCCTCGCCATGTGGGGCGAGATCGCCAACGTGACGGAATCGCTGGCCAAGGACGACTCCGTGCGCGCCATCGTGTACCGCGGGGCGGGGCGCGATGCCTTCGCCTCCGGCGCCGACATTTCCGAGTTCCAGGAGAACCGCAAGGACACGGAGACCGCCCTCGCCTACAACAAGAAGACGGAGGCCGCCTACTCGTCGATCCGCCTCTGCCCCAAGCCGACGGTGGCCATGGTCTTCGGCTACTGCATGGGGGGGGCGATGGCGCTGGCCATGGCTTGTGACCTGCGCTTCGCCGCGGAAGGCTCGAAGTTCGGCATCCCTGCGGCGCGGCTCAGCATCATCTACGGTCTCGATCCCGTGCATCAACTCGTGGATCTGGTCGGCCCCGCCTACGCCAAGGACATCCTGTACTCCGCGCGCACCCTCGAGGCCGGGGAGGCCTTCCGCATCGGCTTCATCCAGCGTCTCGTGCCCGCCGACGATCTCGAGACGAGCACGTACGACTACCTGCGCACGGTGGCGGAGAACGCGCCGCTGTCCATCCGCGGGACCAAGACGCAGGTGCAGGCCATCTTCGAGGGGGTGGGCGAGGCCCACCGCAAGAAGCTCTTCGAGATGGGCATCGGGACGTTCAACAGCCACGACTACGCGGAAGGCACGAAGGCGTTCCTGGAGAAGCGGAAGGCGAAGTTCACCGGTACGTAGCGTCTGCGCATCGTCGCCCTCTCCTCCACGCCGCCCAATCCGCTGGAGGGGAGCGGCACCTTCATCGGCACCGACGGACTCCGTCGGGGCCTCCTGCGGCTCGGCCACACCCTCGAGCTCCGTCCTCTTCGCCTCCGCACCGGCTTTCACACCCTGGACCGCTGGCTCTACAACGCCGGCGTCGCCCTCCGTCCGCCCGTGGGCGCTGACCTCGTGTACGGTGTCGACCTCGATGGCTTCCTCTGGGCCCGACGCCGACGGCTGCCCTTCGTGGTCAGCCTCAAGGGCGTCATCGCCGACGAGCTCAAGAACGAGCGCGGCTGGGTGCGGGTCCTCCTCTCCGTCCAGGCGCGCTGGGAGCGGCGCAACGCGCGGCGCGCGGACCTCGTCCTCGTTCCCACGCGTTACTCGGAGGGGGTGGCCCGCCGGCTGTACGACCTCGAGCCGTCGAAGCTGGCCGTGCTGCCCGAGCCCATCGACCTCGACGGCTGGACCGCGCGCTTCGCCGCCGCGCGGGCCCGCCCGCGAACGGGAGCGACCGTCCTGTGTGTCGCCCGCATGTACCCGCGCAAGCGCATCGTCGACCTGCTCGAGGCAGCCGCCCTCCTTCGCGGGCGAGTGTCCGCCCTCGCCGTGCGCATCGTGGGCAGAGGACCGGAGTGGGAGACGGTGCGTCGGCGGCACCAGACCCTCGCCCTTGGCGAGACGGTGACGCTGCTGGGGGACGTCTCGCCGGGGCAGCTCGCCGAGGAGTACGTCAGCGCTGATCTCTTCTGCCTGCCCTCCGTGCAGGAGAGCTTCGGCATCGTGTTCCTCGAGGCCATGGCGGCGGGGCTGGCCGTGGTCACCTGTGGGGCCGCCGCCATGCCCGAGGTCATCGAGGACGGCGTCACGGGCGTGCTCGTCCCTCCGCGCGATCCGGCGGCGCTCGCGAACGCGCTCGAGACGCTCCTCGGAGACCCCACCCGAGCCCGCGTCATGGGCGCGGCGGGCCGGCGCGCCGTGGCCGCCTATGGCATCGAACGGGTCGCGGGGCGGTTCCTGGACGCGGTAAGATTGGGAGTGGGAGGCATGAGATCCCGATGAGCCACGGCCTGGTCTACGCGACGCGGAAGTTCACCTTCTCGGCGGCCCACCGCTACGGGCGGTCCGAGTGGCCCGCCGAGGAGAATCGCCGCGTCTTCGGCAATCTCACCGTAGCGCACGGTCACAACTATGTCCTCGAAGTGACCATACGCGGGGCGGTGGATCCGGAGACGGGCATGGTCATGGACCTCGCGGAGCTCAAGCGCGTGGTCGGCGACGCCGTCATCCAGCGCTTCGACCACGCCGACCTCAACGCCGATCCGCTCTTCAGCCAGGGTGACATTCCCACGACGGAAAATCTCGTGGTCGCCGCCTGGGACCTTCTCCTCCCCAAGCTCGGGCCGGAGCGCCTGTGGCGGCTGAGGCTCTGGGAGGATCCGGTCTTCTACGTGGAGTATTTCGGCGCGTGAGCGCGCTCGAGCTCACGCGGCAGTACCACTTCAGCGCCGGCCACAGACTCGAGAGCCCGGCTCTCTCCCCCGAGGACAACGCGCGTCTCTACGGCCAGTGCTATCGCCAGCACGGGCACAACTACCTGGTCGAGGTGACGGTGCAGGGGCGGCGCGATCCTCTCACGGGCATGGCCGCCGACCTCGGCGCCCTCGACGCCGCCGTCAAGCGGCTCGTGCTCGATCGCGTGGACCACTACGATCTCTCGAGCGCGGTGCGGGCGCTCGACGGCATCCCCACCACGGGCGAGAATCTCGCGCGGGCCTTCTGGGAGTGGATCGCTCCCGCCCTGCCCGCGGGAGCGCTTCGCCGCGTCGCCGTGGTCGAGACCGACAACAACATCTTTGAATACCGCGGCTGAGACCTGGGGGTGATCCGGATGGAAGAGCTGATTCGCGAGCTGCTGAAGGAGATCGGCGAGGACCCGTCGCGCGAGGGGCTGGAGCGCACGCCGGAGCGCGTGGCGAAGGCGTGGCGCTACTTCACCTCGGGGTACACGCAGAACGTCGCCGATATACTCAACGGCGCGCTCTTCACCGAAAATTACGACGAAATGGTCGTGGTGAAGGACATCGACTTTTATTCGATGTGTGAACATCATCTTCTCCCATTTTTTGGGAAGTGCCATATCGCCTACATGCCATCGAACAAGATCGCGGGGCTCTCGAAGCTGCCGCGTCTCGTCGAGATGTTCAGTCGCCGGCTCCAAGTCCAGGAGCGGCTCACCACGCAGATCGCGCAGACGCTCCAGGACGTGCTCCAGCCCCGCGGGGTGGCCGTGGTCGTCGAGGCGCTGCACATGTGCATGCTCATGCGCGGCGTGGAGAAGCAGAACTCCAAGGCGGTCACCTCCGCCATGCTGGGCGCGTTTCGCGACCGGCCCGAGACGCGCGCGGAGTTCATGGAGCTGATCAAGTCGCGGAGCGGCCTGGTCATTTGACCTCGTCAGAGCTGAGCGGTCTGGCCGGGCAGGTCGCGGTGGTCACCGGCGCCGGGCGGGGCATCGGACGGGCCGTCGCCCAGGCTTTTGCGCGCGAGGGGGCGGTGGTCGCCCTCTGTGCGCGGTCAGCGCAGGAGCTCGAGGCGGTGCAGCGCGAGATCGAGGCGGCGGGCGGGAGAGCTATGGTCCGGCCGACCGACGTGAGCGACGAGGCGGCCGTGGCCGCTCTCGTGAGCGAGACGCTCAGCGCCTTCGGGCGTATCGACTGCCTGGTGACGGCCGCGGGGCTGGCGGCCTTTGGCCCCGTGGCGGAGGCCAAGACCGCGGAATGGGACGAGACCATGGCCGTCAACCTGCGCGGGGTCTTCCTGTGCTGTCGCGCCGTGCTGCCCACGATGATGGCCGCGGGCCGAGGCACCATCATTAATATCGGCTCGATCGTGACCAGCCGGACCCTGCCCGGCAGCGCCGCCTATACCGCCAGCAAGTATGGCCTCCTCGGCCTTTCGCGCGTGCTCGCGGAGGAGATGCGCCCCCATGGCGTCCGCGTCGGAGTCCTCTCGGCCGGCGCCACCGATACGCCACTGTGGGATGCCGTTCCGAATCCTCCCTCTCGCGCCCGGATGGTCAGGCCCGAGCAGGTGGCCCGGGCCGCGCTGCTCATGGCGACCCTGGAGCCGGGGGCCACGCTCGAGGAGGTCACCCTCTTGCCACAAGACGGCATCCTCTGAAGGGCGCCAGGGCGCCCGTCGCTCTGCTATACTTAGCCTGGTTCGCTGGACTATCGAGCCGGCATTGACATCCCCGGCATTGACTTCAAGGAGGAGTGCATGATCTCGCTGACCGAAACGGCTGCGAAGAAGATCTCGGACCTGCGGCTCGAAGAGGGCAAGCCCGAGTTGGCTCTCAGGATCCGGGTGGTGGGCGGTGGCTGCTCCGGTATGTCCTACGAGCTCGGCTGGGACGATACGGCCAGCGCGGACGACAATGTCACGGAGTCGAGTGGCGTCAAGGTCCTCGTGGACAGCAAGAGCGCCCCGTACCTGCAGGGCAGTGAAATCGACTACGTGGACAACAACATGCTGGGGGCGGGCTTCGCGATCAGGAACCCCAACGTGAAGTCGTCCTGCGGGTGCGGCAGCTCGCACCAGTTCTAGTCCAGACCGATGAAAAGGGCCCATCTGCGGCGTTGGCTCCGTCGCTCCTCCCTGCGACGTACGCTCAACTCAGCGCTCGCCTCGCGGCGGTGCCGCTCAGCTCGAACGACCACGTACGCCTCGGTCGTCGCTCTGTCGCCGCCTTGCATCTGGACCCTTTTGATCGGTCTGTAACATGAAGGTCGCCGTCCGGTTCTTCGCCCGCTATCGCGAGGCGGCCGGGCGCGATCACGTCGAGTTGGAGCTTCCCGAGGGCGGCACGGTCGAGGCGGCCTGGGAGGCGGTGGCGAGCCGCTTCCCGGTCCTCCAGCCGTACCGCCCTTTCACGTTGTTCGCGCTCGGCACCGACTACGTGCAGCCCAACCACCCGCTACGCCCCGGCGATGAGGTCTGTCTCTTTCCCCCCGTGAGCGGCGGCTCGGACGGCGATTGGGTCGAGGTCACGGCCAGCCCGCTCTCCGAGGAGCGCCTGGCCGCGGCGGTGGGCGACCCGGGAGCGGGAGGCATCGTGCTCTTCTCGGGCGTGGTCCGGGACGAGACGGGGGGCCGCCGTGTCAAGTATCTCGAGTACGAGGCCCATGCGCCCATGGCCGTCGCGAAGATGCGCGAGATCGCCGCCGCCGTCCGCGCGCGCTGGCCCGGCGTCCGCAAGGTCGCCCTCGTCCACCGGATCGGCCGGCTCGAGATCGGTGAGTCGAGCGTCATGATCGCCGTCGCCTCGCCGCACAGGGCCGAGGCCTTCGAGGCCTGTCACTTCGCCATCGACACCCTCAAGACGACGGTGCCCGTGTGGAAGAAGGAGTACTTCGAGGACGGCGAAGTCTGGGTGGGCTTGCAGGGGGAATGTAGCCACGGGCGACCGTAGCCTCGTCGCCCTCGTTCGTGCCGCCCTTCGCCGCGCCGGAATGCTCCGGGGCGGCGAAACTGTCTTGACCGCCGTCTCGGGGGGCGCCGACTCCGTCGCGCTGGCCGACGTGCTCGTGAGCCTCGCTCCTGAGCTCGACCTGAAGGTCCACCTCGTCCACGTCAATCACGGGCTCCGCCCCGAGGCGGATGCCGAGCAGCTCTCCGTCGAGCGACTGGCCGGCGACCTTGGTGTGCCCTGCCACGTGGAGCGCGTCACGGTCCGCCGGGAGCCGCCCTGGGAAGGGCTCGAGGCCGAGGCCAGGCGCGCCCGCTACGGCGCCTTCCGGGCCGTTGCAGAGCGCATCGGCGCCCTGCGTATCGCCACCGCGCACACCGCCGACGATCAGGCGGAGACCGTGCTCATGCGACTCCTCGAGGGCGCGGGGCCCCGTGGGCTCGCGGGAATCGCGCCCGTCCGCGGCCTCCTGATCCGGCCGCTGCTCGAGGCGCGCCGGAGCGACGTCGAGGCTCATCTGCGCGCGCGCGGGCTCGCCTGGATGGAAGATGCGAGCAATCGAGATCCGCGCTTCCTGCGCAATCGCGTGCGCCACGACGTGCTGCCTTTCCTCGAGCGCACGGTGGATCCCGGCATCGCGGCCGGGCTCGCCCGCTCGGCGGGCCTCGTGCGCACGCTCATGGACGACCTCGAGAAAGCGGGGGCGCGTGAGCTCACTCGCCTGGGCCGTCAGGGAGGAGCGGGCTGGGTCTTCGGCATCGCAGACCTGCGGGCGCTACCGCGCGAGATCGCTGCCGAGACGCTGCGCGCGGCGGCCTTGAGCCTGGGACATTCCGGGGCGATGCGTGGGGCCGGCCAGCGCGTCCTTCGCCGTCTCCTGGCCCCCAACATCCCGCGCGGTCTCGTGAGCGCGGGCGGGCTGGTCATCGAGAAGAGCGGGAGATGGCTGCGGGTGGGGCGAGGCCGCCTGGCCGATCTCGAGCCGCGCGAGTTCGTGGTGCCGGGGACCCTGCCGCTGCCCGAGATCGGCGCTGCGCTCGAGGCGCGCTGCTTCGAGGCCGGCGCCGGCTACATCGTGCCGCGCGATGCCGGCAGCGTCGCCTTCGACGCGGACCGTCTCCCATCGCGGCTCACCGTTCGGGCCCGGCGCCGGGGCGATCGCTTCATGCCCTGGGGTGGCGCGCAGGAGCGCCGGCTCAAGTCCCTCCTGATCGACGCCGGCGTGCCGCGCTGGGAGCGTGCCCGCGTGCCCCTCCTCGAGGCAGACGGCGATCTCATCTGGGTGGCCGGACTCCGTCGGGGCCAGGCGGCGCCCGTCGGGCCCGGCACGACCCGTATCCTCGAGGTGACACTCTCCGTGCCTCTGGTGGTCGCCTCGCCCGGGAGGTAAGATGGCCCGCCAGGAGGAGACCATGCGCTCGTTGCGAAATCGGCTGTACTCGATGGTGTTGCTGACCGGAGCACTCCTCTGGGCGCCTGCGCCGGCGCCCGCGCAGTCCGCCCCCGCTCCCGATCCCCGGGCCATCCTGCAGATTCTCGAGGATGCCTTCGTCTCCGTGGCCGATCGCGCGACGCCGTCGGTGGTCAATGTCAGCGTGAAGGCCAAGAAGTCCGCGCCCGCCGAGGGCACGCCGTCGCCCGAGACGGAACAGCGCTTCCGGGAGTTCTTCGGCCCCGAGTTCTACGAGCGATTCTTCAAGCGCCGGGGGCCGCGTCAGGAGCCCGAGCGCGCGGCGGGCTCCGGCGTCATCGTGGACGGGCGCGGCTACATCCTCACCAATCATCACGTGATCGAGAACGCCGACGAGATCGAGGTGCGGCTCTCCGACGACCGCAAGTTCCCCGCCAAGCTCGTGGGGCGCGACTCGAAGACGGATCTGGCCGTGCTGAAGATCGAGCCCGCAGGGACCGTGCTGCCCGTGGCCGCCCTCGGCGATTCCGACAAGCTCAGGATCGGCCAGTGGGCCATCGCCATCGGCAATCCCTTCGGTCTCGATCGCACGGTCACCGTGGGCATCATCTCCGCCACCGGACGCACCCACGTGGGGGTCGCCACCTACGAGGCGTTCATCCAGACGGACGCTTCGATCAACCCGGGGAATTCCGGCGGGCCGCTCCTCAACATCGACGGGCGCGTGATCGGCATCAACACCGCCATCGTGTCGAGCGGGCAGGGGATCGGCTTCTCCATCCCCATCAACATGGCCCGGGAGGTCATGACCCAGCTCATCGACAAGGGCCGGGTGGTGCGGGGCTGGCTCGGCATCTCCATCCAGGATCTCTCGCCCGATCTGGCCGCGGGCTTCGGCGTGCCCGGGACGGGTGGTGTGCTCGTGGCCGACGTGATCAAGGAGAGTCCCGCGGAGGCGGGCGGCCTCAAGGCCGGGGACATCATCGTGGAGCTGGCCGGCTCGCCCATCAAGGAGTCGACGGATCTTCAGAAGCGCGTGGCGGCCATTCCGCCGGGGAAGCCCACGCCGCTGACCGTGCTCCGCGATCGCAAGCCGACCAAGCTCAGCATCAAGATCGGCGAGCAGCCCACCGATGACACCGTGGTCGCCGCGGTCCCGAAAGGCACGGGGCTCGGCCTCTCCGTCGAGCCGTTGACTCCCGACGTCGCCCGGACCTACGGTCTCAGTGGCCGCTCGGGCGTGGTCGTCACCGATGTCGCCGAGGGCAGCGCGGCCGAGGCGGCGGGGATCCGCGGGGGCGACCTCATCCTCGAGGTCAATCGACGCCCCGTCGGCTCCGTCGACGAGTTCCGGAAAATCGTGGGCGGTCTCAAGCCGGGCGAATCCGTGCCCGTCCAGCTCCAGCGTGGCGGCGGCGGGCGCGAGTACGTGGTTCTCAAGGCGCCCGAGAAACCCTGAGCGGGCCAGACGAGGCGTACTGATGGTCGTGTCGGATCCGACCCGTCCGAAGCCTGTCGTGCTCATCATCGATGACGAGCCCGGCGTGCGCGAATCGCTCCGCGTCCTCCTCGAAGAGGTCTACGAGGTCATCGAGGTGGAGGTGGGGAGCAAGGGCGTCGAGGTGCTGCATTCGCGCCGCGTCGACGTCGTCCTCCTCGATGTCTGCATGCCGGGCCCTCCCGGCCCCACCTTCCTCCCCCAGATCCTGGCCCTCGACGACGCCGTGGCCGTGATCATCATCACCGCCGTCAAGGACGTGCGCACGGCGGTGGAGGCGATCAAGGGCGGGGCCTACGACTACGTCACCAAGCCCTTCGACGTGGACGAGATGCTGGCCCTGGTGGGCCAGGCCGCGTCCCAGCGCGTCCTCGAGCGCGAGGTCCGCTACCTTCGCGCCGAGCTCGATCGCGCCCACGGCTTCGACGCGCTCGTCGGCCGCCACCCCAGCATGGTCAGGCTCTACGAGCTCATCTCCCAGGTCGCCCAGACGCCGGCCACCGTGCTCATCGGGGCGGAGAGCGGCACGGGCAAGGAGCTGGTGGCCCGGGCCATCCACCGCCAGAGCCCGCGCCGCGACCAGCCCTTCGTGGCCGTCAATCTCGCGGCCATTCCCGACACCCTCGTGGAGTCCGAGCTCTTCGGACACGAGAAAGGAGCGTTCACGGGCGCCCATTCGCGCAAGCTCGGCAAGTTCGAGTTGGCCCACGGCGGCACCATCTTCCTCGACGAGGTGGGGACGATGCGGGTGGACCTGCAGGCCAAGCTCTTGCGCGTCCTCCAGGAGCGGGAGATCGAGCGCCTGGGGGGCGCCCGCCCCTTGCCCGTCGACGTGCGCGTGATCGCCGCCACCAATGTCGACCTCCGCCAGGCCGTGCGGGCCCGCACGTTCCGCGAGGACCTCTTCTACCGGCTCAACGTGGTGCCCCTGACCATCCCGCCCCTGCGCGCCCGCAAGGACGACATTCCGGGCCTGGTCGAGCACTTCCTGCGGAAGTACTCGCGGGAGTTCAAGAAGGACGTGCGCGGCATCTCCCGGGGCGCCCTGCCCGCCCTCATGGTCTATGACTGGCCCGGCAACGTCCGCGAGCTCGAGAACATCATCGAGCGGAGCGTGGCCCTGGCCACGCGTCCCGTGGTCCGCCTCGACGACCTCCCCGTGGACCTCGCCATCCACGAGGTGGGCCAGCGCGCGGGCGACATCGGGAGCGACCCTCTGCCCCTCCGTGAGGCGCGGGACCGGTTCGAGCAGGCGTATGTTCTTCGCGCCCTCGAGCGGGAGAACTGGAATCAGAGCCGCGCGGCGCGCAGCCTGGGCATCCACCGAAACACGCTGATCGCGCGCATGACGGCATGGGGCATCCGCCGGGTCGACGAGATCAAGGACCTGCCCGAAGCTGCAGGCGAGCGAAGCTAGGCGGCGGGAGCGGGCAAGGCTACGAGAGCGAGGGGCGGGTGGAGTTGGCTACTTACGGTTGACGCACTTGATCAGGCGCCAGCCGTTGAACAGATTGACCTTGGTCGAGAGATCCGGAATGAGCCCGACCTGCTTGAGCAGAGGCTCGAAGGGCAGGTTGGACTTCCAGCCCAGGCGAGTGCATACGGGCGAGACCAGATCTTCCAGCCGCCCCACCACGCGTCGCTCGCTCCGGAAATGGTTCAGCAGCACGATGCTCCCGCCCGGCTTGACCACGCGACGCATCTCGCGCAGCACGCCCACGGGATCCGGCACCGCGCTGATGGTATAGGTCGCCACCGCGGAGTCGAACTCGCTGTCCCCGAAATCCATGACGGTGGCGTCCATGACCTTGAGGGTGACACTGATGAGCCCCAGCTCGATGACCTTGTCCTGCGCCTTCTCCAGCATCTCTTCGGAAAGATCGATGCCCGTGATGTGGCAATGGGTCGGATAGAGGGGCAGGTTGAGCCCGGTGCCGATGCCGACCTCCAGGACGTGGTCGTTGCGCTTGACGTCCAGCAAGCGCATGGCCTGCTCGCGGCCCGGATGGAAGATCCAATCGAAGACGAAATCGTAGGCGGGAGCGTAGAACTTGTAGGCACGCTTCACCTGCCGTTTTTCTAGCGCCCTGTCCACCCTCAGCCTCCTTGGGACGGGGTTAAAACGTTGTCCCCCGCGCGCGCAACTTCTGCACTTCTAACATAAGGCTCCGGCATTGCCAAGCGCTTTCTGACCTATTGATCCTAAAGGAGAAAAGTTAGAATCGCGAGCGCGGGATGTTCACTACGACTGTCGCTGTGGTGACGCTCGAGGCGACGACGGAAGGGACGGGGCTGCTCACCCGCGGGTGGTGTCAGGTCCGGGCGCCGCGGACGAAGACTTGTCGGGAGCGTCCGAGAGCTGGGCGATCCGACGCTCGAGCTGGCGGATCTTGAGTCTCAGCCGGACCTGCTGGGCAAAGCCACTGACGGCGGCGCAGATGACCCCGACGATCGCCGAGAACAGGATCACGAGGGACAGCGGCAGGTCCGCGATGCGCCACTGCAGAAAGCGCACCGCCACGGGGTCCGGGTTCTGGACGGCGAAGATCATGGCGAGCACTCCGACCACGCCCATCAGGAGATAGATGAAGAGCATGAGCGCCTCCCTTTCGGATCGCACCGACGCGACTCTGTCCCAGTAGTTCTCCAGCCCTCGCGAGTGGGAATGTACCGCTTCGAGCGCCGGCTTGCCGGCGCAGTTCTCAGATTGCTCGCCTTGGACGGCGGGGCCCCAGCCCCACGACGTCCTCCGGCTCGCACTGCGTCCGGGGGGAGGCTTCGGAAGGGGGGCAGAGCCCCCCTCCGAGCTACCTAGTGGGCCTTGCCGTTCTGGCCGAGCGCCCGGAGGAACCGCTCGATGATTCGCTCCTGGCATCCGGTGGCGGATCGCGTCTCGCCGCCCGCCTCCAGCAGGTCACGCAGGGGCATGACCGCCTTGGCCATCGTGCGGTGGCCGCCTGCCGAGCCCAGGTCCCCGAAGGCCGCCCGCGTCACATCACCCGCGCTCTTGACGTAGCCGACGTTGCGCACGGAGACGTGCAGGTCACCGGAGACCTCGCCCGAGACCACGGACCACTCGACGCCCTCGGCCTGCAGCCCGAAGTCCGCGAACTGCGGAATCAGGTCCACGGTGGCCACGCGCCCCAGGTGGGAGAAGAAGACGCCCTTGACGATGCGGCGCTTGGCGAGCCCGGCGGCCAGCGCATCGAGGGCGGTCTCGGACAGCTCGGGGCGCTCGATGCGACGCAAGGCATTGTGATTGGCGAGCAGGTAGAGGTACGTGAAGGCCTCGAGATCGGCCTTGGTGCCGCCGCGCTCGAGCCCGAGGGTGTCGGCCTTGATGCCGTACAGGAGGGCGGTGGCCAGACGCTGGCTGATCTTGACGTCGGCGGCCCGGAGGTACTCCACGAGAATCGTCGAGGTCGCCCCGTAGGACGGCCGGACGTCCCGGATGTCCGCCCGCACGGGCTCCTCGATGGGGTGGTGGTCGATGACGAGGTCGACGTTGACGAAGCGCTCCTCGAGGAAGGAGGGCTGCACGTCGACCATGGCCACCCGGTCGAAGGCGTGCATCTCCTTCGTGGTGATCGGCTCCACGTCGATCTCGAGGATCTTGCACATGGCCAGGTTCTCCGGCCGCGTGATGGTGCCGAAGGTGCAGATGGGTGCTCCCGTGCGGTTGCGTCCGAGGAGGGTGCGCAGGGCGAGGGCGGAGGCGATGGCGTCGGGATCGGGGTCGTCCTGCATCAGGATGAGGACCCGCTCGGCGTCGTAGAAGTGCGCGCGCAGCCGCTCGGCGCGCGCGCGGGCGCAGGCGCGCTCGAGCTCGGGCTGGAGCACCCGCTCGGCGAAGGCGGCGGGCGACACGGTGACGATGCCCGCCCCGCGCGGCCGCTCCTCGGCCACCACGAGCACGGCCGCGTCGGGGACGCCGGCCCGGATGGCCGCGACCACGCGCGCGAGGCGGGCGGCGGGCGCGGCGACCACGAGCGCCCCGCGACCCTTGGCGAGGAGCCGCCGGTACGACGGCGCGTGCTCGGGATCACCGACGGTGGCGCGGATCTTCCGCCGCGCGAGACGCGCCCGCAGGGCGGGGGAGGCGACCAGATAGCTCGGCGGTTCGCCGCCGAAGGCGACGTGGCTGCCCAGGTGGGACACGAGATCTTCGGGCACGACTAGCACGGGGCGCATCGATGAGCGCCTGCGGAGGCGGAGGTCTCCTAGGAAGCTCGGAGGGAGGCTCCGCCCCTCTTCCGAAGCCTCCCCCCGAAAGATAGATGGCGCCGGCGAAGCCGGCGCTCGAAGCGGAACGTTCTTGCTCGCGAGGGCACGGGAATCACTTCGACAGTCTCCTAGCCGCGCGCGCGGCGGTAGGCCAGGCTGCCCGCGCGAACGCCCGCGCGGACGGCCCGGGTGAGCCGGCTCGCCCGGTCGCCCACGCTCTCTCGCGAGGTGGCCAGCGTCCGGTTGATCGAGTCGAGGGATTGCTTGAGGGTGCGCTGGGCCCGGCTGATATGTCCGGCCGCGCGGCGCTCGACCCGCCGGAGCTTCACACGAGCGGCGCCCACGCTGCCCGCCGTCTCCGCGCGAAGCGCCTTGAGCTGGTTCTCGAGCTGCGCCAGGCGCGCCTCGAGCTCTTTGAGGCGTGTCTGCGCGGCGCTCGGCGCTGCGCGACGTCGGGGACGCTCGGCCATGTCTCCTCCCGTGTGACGCAAGTAGAGAGAGCGCTCTCCCAGAAGTACCTCAAGGCCTGCCCGGGAAGCAAGCATCTGGTGCAGGGCCAAGTTGCGAGCCATATTGACTCAGCCCTCGCCTCGGGCTCCGCCCTCAGCTCGAACGGCCACGCCCGAGGGAGCCAGCAACGCGAGGCGTACGTGGGTGTACGTTGAGCGTTGCTGGCGACCGAGAACGTGGTATTTCGAGCTGAGCAGCCCTGCTGCGAGGCGAGGGCTGAATAGAACTCGCGAAGCAAATTGGCCCTGCACCGGGTATTCTGCGTTCCGGGCCATGAGCGCCGACCCCGTTCTCTTCCGCGACCTGGCGTACGTCTTCATCGCGGCCGTGGTGGGTGGCGCCCTCGCCTGGATCGCGCGCCAGCCTCTCGTCCTCGGCTACGTCGTGGGTGGGCTCCTGATCAGTCCGTTCACGCCGGGGCCCTCCCTCAGCGACGTCCACAGCTTCGAGCTCTTCGCGGAGATCGGCGTCGTTCTCCTGATGTTCTCGGTGGGGATCGAGTTCTCCCTCCGGGATCTCCACCGCGTGCGCTGGGTCGCCCTCGTGGGTGCGCCGCTCGCCGTCCTCCTCACCATCGGGCTCGGCGCGGGTACGGGGGCCGCGCTGGGCTGGCCGCCCCTCCAGGGGCTCATGGTCGGTATCGTGATCTCCGTGTCGAGCACCATGGTGCTGGCCCGACTGCTCATGGAGCGAGGCGAGCTACATTCGCGACACGGGCGTGTGCTCATCGGCATCAGCCTCGTCGAGGACCTGGCCGCCGTCGTCCTCATGGTGGTGACGCCGGAGCTGGGCTCGGTCGAGACCACGCGCCTCCTCGGCCTCGGTGCCGCCCTCGGCAAGTCCGCTCTCATCCTGATCCCTTTCTGGTATCTCTCGAGCAAGGTGTTTCCGCCGCTCATGACGCGGGCGGCTCAGACGCGTAGCTCGGAGCTCTTCCTGCTCTTTGCTCTCGCCGTGGGCCTGGGCACCGCCGCCGCCACTCAGGCCATGGGGCTGTCGGTGGCGCTGGGGGCCTTCCTGGCCGGGCTCCTCATCAACGAGTCGGACTATGCCCACGAGATCCTGGCGCGCCTCCTCTCCCTGCGGGACGCCTTCGTGGCCCTCTTCTTCGTCACCGTGGGCGTCCTCATCGACGTCCGGAGCGTGCTGAGCAACTTGCCGCTCCTCGCGACCATGGTCGTGCTCGTGGTGGTGGGCAAGCTCGTGTTGCGCGCGGCCGTGGTGTGGGCCCTCGGCCAGCCGCTCTCCACCTCCCTCCTCGTCGGGACGGGCCTGGCGCAGATCGGCGAGTTCTCCTTCGTCCTCGTGCAGGTCGCGCGCAGCGCCGGGCACATCAGCCAGGAGGTGTACCAGACGACGCTGGCCGCCTCGCTCATCACGATCCTGCTCAACGCTGCGCTCTTCCGCCTCATGGAGAGCTGGGTGGGCAAGCTCGGCCTGGGCGGTCGAAGCCATCGGAAGGAGCTGGCCGTCGAGCGGGCCGGGCTGCGCGATCATGTCGTCCTCTGCGGCTTCGGCCGCGTGGGGAGCGCCATCGGTGAGGCCCTCGAGAGCTTCGGCATCCGGTATCTCGTGATCGAGCTCGATCCCGATGTGATCAAGGGACTGGCCGCGCGCGGCGTGCCCTGCCTCTTCGGCGACGCCGGGCACGGCCGGATTCTCGAGTACGCGGGCGTCGATCGCGCGGCGCTCGCCGTGGTCACCGTGCCCGAGGCCGATCGCGCGCGGCTGGCCGTGCAGGGGCTTCGCCGCATGCGCCCCGACCTGCCCATCCTCGCGCGCTTCCACGACGCGGCCTCTCGCGACGGACTCCTGCGCGCGGGCGCCGACGAGCTCATCCAGCCCGAGACGGAAGCCGCGGCGACACTGATCCGCCACGCGCTCCGCCGCCTCGAGCTTCCCCAGGAGCGCATCCTCGCCTACCTGGGGCGTTTCCGCGGCGCCATGGAGAGGGCGCAGGCGAACACGGGCGCCGCCGAAGCGCTGCCCGCGGTAGAGGAGGTGGTGATGGGGTCAGGGCCGCTCGCCGATCAGACGCTGGGGGAAGCGCGTGTCCGCGAGCGCTTCGGGGTGACGGTGGTTGCCATCACGAAGGCCCGCGGCCCCGTGCTGCACAATCCCACGGCCGACACGGTGCTGCGCACGGGCGACCGCGTGCGGGTCTTCGGCCTTCCCGATCAGCTCGCGTCGTTCCGACGAGAGGCGGGCGACTGAGCCGCCTCAGGCGGCGAAGGCCGTCCAGAGCGCGAGGGCGAAGGCGACGGCGGTCAGGCCGAGGCACAGCGCGGCGAGGACACGGTGCGTGCCGCGCTCCGACCGACCCGCGCCGAGCACCAGGGCCGCCAGGAAGCCGCCGGCGAACCCGCCGCCATGGCCCCAGTTGTTGACGTGGAAGCCGGGAAGAAAGCCCAGGACGAAGATCACGAGCGCCCACGTGCCGTATTGCTTGAGGACGGCCTGGCCGAAGAACCCGCCGCGCTGGCGGCCGTAGTACACCATGGCCCCGAAGAGCCCGAAGACGGCGCCCGAGGCGCCGAGGGTGTAGGGGACGCCGACGAAATTCGAGAGCACGAAGCCGAGGGCGCCGCTCGCCGTGAAGATCACGATGAAGCGCGCGTGGCCGAAGACCTCCTCGACATCGGAGGCCATCTGGCGAATCCAGAGCAGGTTGAAGACCAGATGGAGGAGGCTGCCGTGCAAGTAGATGGCGGTGAGGACGGTCCACCAGCGGCCCTGGCGCCACGGCTCCGCGCCCGTCATGCCGAGATACTCGAGAGCGAGGCCGCTCGGGGCGAGGAAGTCGAAGGGGCCGCGCGCCCTGAGGAGGCCGACGGGATCGAGGAGGAGCGACGCGACGTAAGCCGCCACGGCCACGATGGTGACGAGCCCCGCGAAGTCCAGGCGGCCCATCCAGCGTCCGAGGCCGGGGGCGAGGCCCCACAGCCCGGGATTCCTCCGTCCGCAATAGAAGCAGGCAGGCGCGTCCGCGCGGTTGAGCTTGCCGCAGGCGTAGCAGAGGATCGATCCCGACCGCTTCCTGAACACTGAGCGGGCGCTACGCCCCGTACTTGATGAAGCGCAGGGCGTTGGCCATCAGGATCGGCATGAGCTCCTGCGCGGGCAGCACGCCGAGCGCCCCGCTCGCGCAGTCCCGCTCCGTGAAGCGGCTGACGTGGTCGGCGCCGCTGTAGCGGCTCGCCACGAGCGCGGGAACGGGCTGCCAGCCGTGGGCGGCCAGGATCGACGGCGTCGAGTGGTCGCCCGAGACGGCGAGGACGTCGGGCTCGAGGGCGAGGACACCGGGCAGCTCCGCATCGAAGCGCTCGAGGGCGGCCACCTTGGCGTCGAAGTCGCCGTCCTCGCCCGCCTTGTCGGTGTCCTTGTAGTGCAGGAAGAAGAAATCGTGCGCCGTCCACTGCTTCCGCAGCGTCTCGATCTCGTCGGCAAAGGTCGCGCCCGTCTTCAGCACCTCCATGCCGACCAGACGGGCGAGGCCACGGTACATGGGATAGGCGGCGATGGCGGCGGCGCGAAAGCCGTAGATCTCGGGGAAGAGCGGCAGGGTGGGCTGGGTGTCGAAGCCACGCAGCAGGATCATGTTGGCGGGGGCGGCGTCCCGGAGCAGCTCACGCGCGCGCTCGATAAACTGGTTGACGATGACGGCGGTGCGCTCGGCCACCGCATCGAGGGCGCGCACGGGCAGAGGCGGCTTGCCGAGGGCCTGCGGATCCGTCTCCGAGAGATGTCCGGATAGACCCTGGCCGCGGAGCACGAGCACGAAGCGGTGCTCCTTGACGGGCTCGATCAGGAGCTCGGCGCCCTCCCCGTGGATCTGTCGCAGCCTTTCGCACAGCTTGACGCAGAGATCGGTCGAAATGCGCCCCGCGCGCCGATCGGTGATCCGACCCTCGCCGTCAACGGTGCAGAAGTTCCCTCGCGCGGCGACGTCGCCGGGCTTGAGCGGGAAATCGATGCCGAGGGCTTCGAGCACGCCGCGCCCGACGGGATGGCGGAGCGGGTCATAGCCGAAGAGCCCCAGGTGTCCGGGCCCGCTGCCCGGCGTGATGCCGGGCCCGACGTGGCGCAGGAGCCCGCAGGCGGAGCGGGCGGCCAGCGCGTGCAGGTGGGGGATCCTGGCCGTCTCCAACTCGCTCTTGCCCGTCTCGGGCCGCGGGAGACCGCCAAGGCCATCCAGGGAGCAGAGCACGATCTTCGTGGTGTTGGGCTGGGCGAGCCCACGCAGGAGGTCGAGATCCACCGCGGCTCAGGCCTCCTTGTTCTCGGCGAAGTCCGCGGGCACGGGCGGCCCCCAGACGTAGAGGGAGTCCTCGGGGGGGAAATTGCGCGGCTCCCAGGCGCAGCTCTCCGGGATGTAGTCGAGGTCGTAGAAATACTCCGCGAAACTGCCCCAGGGGTCGCGGATGTAGTAGAAGAAGTTCGAGCCGATGACGTGGCGCCCGAGCCCCCAGCCCGGTTGCCAGCCGCGATCGGCCATGGCTGCCGCGCTCAGGGCGATCTCGTCCACGCCCCCGACCTCGAAGGACGCGTGATGGAAGCCGGGCGCGGTCGAGGCGAGGAGGGCGAGGTTGTGGTGGTCGGTCGTGCAGCGCATGAAGGCGATGATCTCCTGCGAACGATCCGACAGCTTGAGCCCGAGCACGCGCGTGTAGAAGTCGACCTGGCGGGCGATGTCCGGCGTGAAGAGGAGGACGTGGCCCAGGCGGCGGGGGGCCGGCTTGAGGCCGCGCGCGGGGGCGCCGCGCACGGCCTGGCGCGGCGCATAGCCGGGGCCGTTGAGCGGCGGGGGCGGGTCGGTGGGGGCCCCGGGCGCCGATTCCTCGCGCACGTTGACGAGATTGCCGTCCGGATCGCGGAGCCAGAAGCCCTCGCCGGACGCCCCGCGCGGGGGATCGACTTCGGGCACGCCGCTGCGTCGCACCGCGGAGCGCGTGCCGGCAAAGTCCTCGCCGGTGGCGCCGAAGCAGAGATGATGAAGCCGCTTGCGGGGGCCTTCGTAGAGCTGCACGCTCTCGCGCGACTGACGGGCGGGCCGCAGACGCGCGGCGGCGCCGCGGCCGGACTCGTCCACGAGCCCGAAATCCTGGTAGTAGCGCTGGCCGAGCGCCTGGTCCGGCACTTCGAGCGCGTAGTGCAGCAAGGAGCGGACGGCCATGTCGGTCTCCCCGGACGCGCTCAGGCGTCCTTGACGGGGTTTTCCAGCGTGCCCAGTCCCGTGATCTCGAGCTTGCACACGTCGCCGGGGCCGAGGGTGATCTGCGGTTTGCGCGTGAAGCCGACGCCGGCGGGCGTGCCGGTGGCGATGAGATCGCCGGGCGACAGGGTCATGATGTTGGTCAGGTACTGGATGATGTAGCCGAGATCGAAGATGAAATTCTTCGTGTTGCCGCTCTGCATGAGCGTCCCGTTGACCCAGGTCTTCAGCTCGAGGACGTGCGGATTCGGGATCTCGCCCCGATCCGCGATGTACGGCCCCACCGGGGCCAGCGTGTCGCCCATCTTGCCGGGGCCCCACTGGCTCGTGTGGAACTGGAAGTCACGGGCGCTCGCGTCGTTGATGATGGTGTAGCCGAAGATGTAGTCGAGCGCCTTGTCCTTCGGCACGAAGCGCGCCGTCTTGCCGATGACCACGCCCAGCTCGACCTCCCAGTCGAGGGTCTTCTCTCCGCGCGGCCGCAGGATCGGCTCGCCCGGATCCAGGATGGCGTTGTTCCACTTGGGAAAGACGGGCGGCTCCTTGGGCACGGGGTTCCCCGACTCCTCGGCGTGGTCCCTGTAGTTGAGCCCGATGCAGATGAACTTGCCGGGGTCATTGATCGGGGCGTGGAGCCTGACGGAGCCCGCGGCATGGGCCACGGCCTGGAAGCGCCCCCCCTTGACCGCCTCCATCATGGATGCGAGGGCGTCCTGGCTTGCCTGTCCCCCCTCCAGAAAGCCGCGGGTGCTCTGGGGAAAGAGCGCGGCGGCAATGGCGCGGGCTCGAACCACGCCCCGGGATGCCAGGAGGGCGGCATAGCTCGCCTCGAGGTCGACTACGCGGTCCTTGCCTTCGAGGATTCCCAGGCGGGGCGACTGGCCATTGTGGGAGAACCGGACGATCTTCATGGGTGAGGCTCCTCCTTGTGCTTGGGGAAGCGGTCTGGGGCTGCGGGCGGAATCATAACACCCCCTGCCGGGGCAGGGTATCCGGGGCTGGGGACGATTTCTGTAGACTGGTTTTTCCTTGATAAAGTCGTGGCTAGGCGCCTATCTTAGGTGAAGGGTGGTTGCCGGACCCATCAACGTAAGAAGATGCCTCGTAACGAGTGACGGAGGTAGCGCCATGAAGGCTTCTTCGTGGATTTCCGCGGTCGTCGCGGCCGCAGTTCTTTTCTCCGGCCCGGTGATGCCACTGGTGGCCTGGGCCCAGACGCAGCCGGCGGACCAGCCGCAGGTGGCGCCGGCAACACCTGCGACGCCGGCTCCTGCTGCCCCGGCTCCGCCGCCACCTCCTCCGCCTCCGAAGCAGTTGATGGTCGAGCCGTCCCTGATCGATCGGCAGCCCGTCCCCATGCCCTACTCGAACCTGCCCCCTGCGCTTGATCCTGTCACGTCCACCGACCCCACCCCCGGTGACGCCGTCGGCGCGGGCTTCCTCAACATCATCTACGTCCCGGGCAAGGCCATCATCTGCACGGCGGGGACCCTTACCAGCGTGATCGTCATGCTCCTGACCTTCGGCAGCGGCTATCGGGCGGCCACGGGCGTGTTCAACGAAGGCTGCGGCGGCGACTGGGTCCTCACGCCGGAGCACGTCAGCGGTCAGATCCCTGGCCCCGGCGATGCGGGCTACTATCCCGGTACCCGTCGCTACTAGCTGGCCTGGTTCATTCGCGAGACATCGCCACCCTCGCCCTACCCTCTCCCTCTCCGAGGGAGAGGGTTCTTTGCATAGGCGGCGCGTGTCTATAGCCTGCCTGAGCTCCGCGCCAATTCCGCTCGAGTGACTTCCTTCGCAGCGTCGACCCGCCGGCCCCTCCGCGACAGCAACGCCTGAAGGTCGGCTGTGGCTCAGGCACTCCGCCGGGCCGTCCCCCTCCTCTTCTTCGTCTTGCTCGTGATAGGCTTCGCTGCCGGCATCTGGGGCACGTGGCGGGCCGTCTATCCGGGGCCGGGCCTTCACCGGATCACGGGAGTGTTCGAGGCCCGGGCCGGCGACACGCTCATGGTCGTCAACCACGACGCCGCCCCCGGCCTCATGGACGAGATGAGGAACATGGCCTTCTTTGCCGAGACGAAAGAGTTGCTGGACGCGGCCGGCGTGAAGCGCGGAGATCGAGTGCGCCTGACCGTGCGGCAGCTCCCGGATCGCTATCTGGTCGTCGAGATCCGCAAGATCCAGTGAAGGGGAGCCGGATGGCCGACGAAAGCTTCTCGCCCGAAGCGCATCGCTTCGCCGAGCCACGGTATTTCGAGGACCTGACGGTGGGCGAGCGCTTCTACATCCCGTCGCGGACCATGACGGACGCGCACTTCTCGGCCTTCCAGGCCGCCTCGGGAGACAATCACCCCATCCACTATGATCGACCGTACTGCCGGGCGCGCGGTCACCGCGATCTGCTCGCCCACGGGCTCCTGGTGGCGGCCCAGGGCGCGGCGGGGGCGGGGATCTTCCCGCACGTCATCGGCGATTCCCTCGTGGCCTTTCTCGAGCAGTCCTCGCGCTTCCTCAAGGCCGTCTACGTCGGCGACACCCTCTACCCCATGCTCGTCATCACGGAGCTCACGCCCGGCCGGACTACCGGTGTCGTCGCCATGCGAGTCACCATCCACAACCAGGATCGGGAGCTGGTGATGGACGGCGTGCATCGGTACCTGCTTCGCAAGCGCCCCGCAGTCTCGCACTGAACCACCACCACGGAGGCAGCCATGGCCTTTCGCATCAACCACATTCACCTGAAGGCACCCGACCCGCGGCGCACGGCCGAGTGGTACGTCAAGGCCTTCGACTTCAAGATCGTCAACGACGAGACGCGGGTCTTCGGCGATCGCTTCATCCGCTGCCAGAGCGTGGACGGGGGCATGGCGGTGAACATCTCGGGCCCGCGCACGGGAGAGAAGCTCGGACCGGGAGACGCCTCGGCCCATTTCGGCCTCGAGCACTTCGGCTTCGACACCACGGAGATCGAGGGCGATATCCGCCGGCTCGAGGGTCTGGGCGCCCAGCTCCTCGAAGGGCCTATCCAGCTCCCGAATGGCGGGCGCATCGCCTTCCTGCGCGCGCCCGATGACACGCGCGTCGAGCTCGTCCAGCCGGGCAAGGTGGCGGGTGGCTGCTGCTGAGGGTCGCGCCATGCGGTCAATGGAGGAGTGGCGCCAGGCGCCGCGTGCGGAGCGCCTGGCGCGCCTTGCCCTGACGGGCGACGAGCTGGCTCGGGCGATTGCCGGGCAGGACCTGCAGCGGCTCACGCGTCGGCCCGACCCTGTCAATTGGGCGCCCGTCGAGGTCCTCTGCCATCTCAGGGACACCGAGGAGTCTTTTCTCCAGCGCTTCCGACTCGCCCTGATCATGGACGAGCCGCGTTTTCCGACCACGAACCCGAACCGCTGGGCGGCGGAGCGGCAATATCTGCGCCACCACGCCGGGCAGGCCCTCGAGTCCTTCACGAGGCGCCGGGCAGAGACGCTGGCTTTGCTACGCGGACTCTCGGACCCGGAGTGGGAGCGCGCGGGCGTACAGATGGACTCGCGGGGCCGACGCACCCTCGACGATTTTCTCGGTGTCATGGCCTGGCACGACCCGAACCATCTGGATCAGCTGTGCCGTGCCCTCGAGGGCCACGCCTAGCCGGTCGTCACCAGATCGTCTCGAGGACCGGGCTTGCCCGCAGCCGCGCATCGCGGCTGACCAGGGGCACACCGTCCGCGCGGGCGGTTGCGGCGATGAGCCGGTCGGCAGGGTCGTCCGGGAAGTCGTCGGGGAAATGCGTGGCCAGCGCGGCCACTGACGGCGTGATCTCCTTGACGGTCACGCGGCTGCGATCCACCAACGCCCCGAGCCACGCCTCCGGCATTCCGTGAGGGATGACGCGACCGCGCACGATCATCATGGCGACCTCCCAGAGCGTGATCGAGGCGATGGCGAGGCCGCCGTCATTCGCGGCCCGACGGATCGCGGCCGCCGCCACGCCGGACAACCGGCGAGGCTCGAGACAGAGCCAGAGCCAGGTATGGGTGTCGAGGACGATCACCGGCACTTGCGGCGGGCGCGGGGCCGCGCACGCTGGGCCGTGCTCCTGCGGCCGACGGCCCGCCACGTGTCGGCGGCAAGGACGGGGGCCTCGACGTCACCCACGATCCGCGCGGTCCCGCTCATACAGCCGAAGACATCCGTCGCGGGCGCGTCGGGTGGAACGAGCTTGGCTACGGGCCGGCCCTTCTTGGTGATCACCACCGGTGTCCGGTACTTCTTCACCTCTTCCATGACACGCAGGCACCGCGCCTTGAACTCGCCAGCCGGCATCGTCCTCATGGTCTCCTCCATCCGCTCATGGTCATGACGATGTGACCATGATAGCACACACGGCCTCTAGGCTGATCGGGGCGGAGGGTCTGGGGTCCTCACCTCCGCATCACGTTGTTCTCCATTCGCAGCGCCGTGGGATCCACCCCCGCGTCGATCGTCGCTGCCTGGGCGACCTGGCTGAGGTCGTTTCCGGTTAGCAGGATCTTCGCCGTCTCCGCGCCCGTGAGTCGCACGAGGGTGCTCGTTCCGACGCCGGGACGGACGCCGCGGAGCCGGCCCTCCCGCACCGAGCGCAACCACAAGAGCGGCCCTCCGCCCGCGGGTGGCATGGCGGCCAGCGTCATGACATCAGCCTCGTGGACGTCATCCAGCACCAGGGCCGGGCGCGCGTCCGGCTGGTCGACCTTCAGGTCGATTCCGTCCATCCTGAGACGCTTCACGTGTCGGCAGTACAGGCCGTAGGCGGGCAGGTCGGCGAACATGCTGGCGTCGGGATAGTCCTTCTCGTACTCGGGCACGTCGCGCGCGAGGGCCTCCGAGCTTCCGCCGCCTCTCGCGGTGATCCGGATGCCCTTCAGGGAGATCTCGGTGACCGGGTGGCCGGGGATGCCCATGATGGAGGACGTCCAGGCGGCGCCCGTGGCCACGATGTTGGAGAACGAGACGTTCTTCAGCTCGCCCGCGGCCGGAACCTTCTGCCCCCGGCCGCGGCGGCCCAGGCGGAGGAAGATGGGCGCGCGAATCCCGACCATCGTGATGTTCGACACCACGACCCGCTCGATGCTGCCCCCGTCCACCGTCTCGAGCGAGACGCCGGCGCTCGGATACGGCCTCGCTCCGTCGGGCCGCGCGGAGATCGTGCAGTTGCGGAATACGATGTTCTTGAAGTCGCCGCTCGACTCGGTGCCCAGCTTGAGAGCGTTGCGGACGTGGACGAGCGCGCAGTCTGTCACCATCAGGTTTTCTGTCGACCGGCGGCCGCCCAGGGCGAGGCTCGTCTTGGCCACGATCGCATCGTCCCGCGACTCGATGCGGCACTTGGCGATCCGCACGTTCCGACAGCAGTCGGGATCGATCCCGTCGGAGTACCCGTTCCGGATGGTCACCCCCTGGATGTCCACGCTGTCGCAGCCAAGGAGGCTGATGTTGTAGTTGGGGGCGTTGTCGATGGTCAGGTCGCGGATCCGGATCTCGCGGCATTCCTTGAGGGCGATGGGCTTCGGGCCACCGCGCTTGCTCCGGTTGCCGTCGATGCGGCCGGGTCCCACGATGCTGACCTGGCGCACGCCGCGCCCCTGGAGCAGGGCGAAGCTCATGTCCGCGGTCTCGCGGTCCGCGTACGAATCGTAGCCCGGCTCTTCGTACGGGTCGAAATCCTGGTCGTCCTTGCTCGCGATCAGCGTGGCGCCGATGGCGAGTCGAAGGGTGATGCCAGTTCTCAAGTGAAGGGTGCCCGACACATAATTGCCTGAGGGGACATGGACGGTCCCGCGCGTCTTCGCCGCGGCCTCGATGGCCGACTGGATGGCGCGAGTATCCTTGCTCTTGCCATCGCCCGTGGCGCCATAGCTGCGCACGTTGAACGGAGGGGACTCGTCCGCCGCCCACAGGGTCCGGGAAAGAGCGAAGGAGGCGAGGAGCACCCCGGGGAGACCGAGGAGTGCTCGCCGCGAGAGATTCCGCGGTGACGGGCTAGAGCGGACGGAGCGACTCCTTGAGCACGTCGTAGACCGCGGAGACGATGTCATCCCGCTTCGGCAGGGCGGCCTGCTCCAGCGTCGGGCTATAGGGTACGGGAACGGGGGCGGCGCACACACGGCGCACGGGGGCTTTCAAGCAGCGAAACGTCTCGGGATCCTCGGCGATCAGGGCGGCGATCTCCGAGGCCGCCGAGCAGGTGGCGGGGGCCTCGTCCACGATGACCACGCGCCCCGTCTTGCGCACGGAGGCGCGCAAGGTCTCGGCGTCCATGGGCACGAGCGTCCGCGGATCGACCACCTCGATGGAGATGCCCTCGCCCGCCAGGGCCTCCGCCACCGCGAGCGCCTCCGCCACGTAGTAGGCGAGGCCCACGATCGTCACGTCCGTGCCCGCTCGCTTCACCTCGGCGACCCCGAGGGGCACGAGGTGATCGCCGTCGGGAACGGGGCCGGTGGTCGTGGCGAGCCGGCTGCACTCGAAGGAGACGACGGGGTTGTTGTCGCGGATGGCGCTCTTGAGCAGGCCCTTGGCGTCCGCGGGCGTCGAGGGGAGGATGATCTTGAGCCCGGCCAGATGCATCCACATCGAGTACGGACTCTGCGAGTGCTGGGCAGCGAGGCCGATGCCGCCCCCGGTGCTGCAGCGATAGGTGACGGGGAAGTCGGCCTGCCCGCCGAACATGTAGCGGATCTTGCTCGCCTGGTTGACGATCTGGTCCATGGCCACGAAGGAAAACGTCACCATCCGCCAGTTCACGATGGGGCGAAAGCCCGAGCCCGCCGCGCCCAGGCCCATGCCCGTCAGCACCGCTTCGGAGATGGGCGTGAAGCGCACGCGCTCCGGACCGAACTCCTTGATGGGATCGCCCGTGAAATCGGTGGCCAGGAGGATGACCCGGGGATCGCGCCGCATCTCTTCGGCCACCGCTTCCTCGAGCGCTTTCTGAAAGCTGATCTCGCGCATGTCGTGCTCCTCGCCCTCTCTACTCGGCGAACATGTCGACGAGCAGATCCTTGGGATCGGGAAATGGACTCTGCTCGGCAAAGGCCACCGCCGCCTCGAGATCGCTCTTCACGCGCTCGCGCATGGCGCCGATCCCGGCGGCCGAGAGCAGGCCCCGCTCGAGGCCGTGCTGCTCGAGGCGCGCGATCGGATCGCGGGCCTTCCAGGACAGGATCTCATCCGGGGAGCGGGTCTCCGGGGGCGGGGTGTTGCGCATGGCGTGGAAGTGCCAGCGATAGGTCTTGCACTCGAGCAGGCTCGGCCCGTCCCCGCGGCGGGCGCGGGCCACCGCCTCGCCGGTCGCGGCATGGACCTCGAGCACGTCGTTGCCGTCCACGATGACGCCGGGCATGTGATAGGCGCCCGCGTGGGCGGCGATGTCGATCCCGGGATGCTGCACGGCCACCGCGTTGTTCGCCGCGTACTGATTGTTCTCGCACGCGAAGACGATGGGCAGCTTCCACACCGAGGCGATATTGAGCGCCTCGTGGAACTCGCCCTCCGCGGCCGCGCCGTCGCCGAAGAAGCACACGGTCACGTCGCCCTTGCCCTCGAGCTGGGCGGCCAGGGCCGCCCCGCAGGCGATGGGCAGGCCCCCACCCACGATCCCGTTGGCGCCCAGCATGCCGACCTTGAAGTCCGCGATGTGCATGGAGCCGCCCTTGCCCTTGCAGTAGCCGTCCACCCGGCCGAACAGCTCGGCCATCATCCGCCGGATGTCCGCGCCCTTGGCGATGCAATGCCCGTGGCCGCGATGCGTGCTGGTGACGCGATCGCTGACGCCAAGGTTCGAGCAGACCCCGACCGCAACCGCCTCCTGGCCGACATAGGGGTGCACCGCGCCGTAGATCTTGCCGGCCACCCGCAGCTGGATGGCCAGCTCGTCGAACTCCCGGATCAGGATCATCGTGCGCAGCATCTGCGTCACCTGCGGCTTGTCGAGCGCCATGGCGTCACCTCCTGGAGATCAGCCCGGAGCATTGTAGTCCCCGGAGACGAAATCGGCTAGGATGCCCTCGGGGGCGCGCGCGCACCCCGATCCCGAGGCCTCGACCAGGACCAAGGCGGTGACCGCCATGAAGATCGTCGACCTTTCCATGACCGTCGAGGAATGCGACACCAATCCCTTCTCCCCCGAGGACGTGTACTTCAAGCTGACGCCCATCGTCCGCTGGGAGGACAAGGGCTTCGTCTCCAACCTCGTCGAGATGACCGTGCACGCGGGCACCCACATCGACTCGCCGCACCACTTCGTCCGCGAGAAGCCCGGGGTGGAGCAGATCCCGCTCGAGCCGCTGATCGCCGAGGCGCTCGTGCTCGACCTGACGTTCAAGGGGACGGCGAAGGCCCGCATTGTTCCGGAGGACCTCGATCGCGCGGAGCGGGCGCTCTCGGGGCAGGGCATCACGATCCCGCGGGGGGCCATGCTCCTGCTGCGCACGGACTGGCCCAAGGGGCATGACACCACGGATCCGAGCTGGTGGAACGACTCGCCGTGCCTGACCAAGGAAGCGGCGGAGTGGCTGGTGGCGAAGGAGCCCAGCGTGCTCGGCTACGACTTCGCGCAGGAGGAGAAGGGCGCCGACTACCAGACGGCCGACGAGATCCTCGGGAGCGGCATGCGCGTGCACCGCACGATCCTGCCGCGCGTGGTGTGCCAGATCGAGAACCTGATGAACCTCGACCAGATCCCGTCCCGCGTGAAGATCATCGCGCTCCCCGCCAAGTGGAAGACGGAGTCGGCCCCGGCCCGAGTGGTGGCGCTCCTCGACTGAGAGCCGGCGGCGGCCCCTCGCGCGAGCGCCAGATCGCGACGATCGAGATGGCCGCGGCCGCCGGTCTCAGAACGGCGGCGGCGTGCCCGCGGCCAGGGGCACGTCGAAGGCGAAGAGCACGGCCGCGATGGCCTGGTAGTAGCCGGCCAGCACCACCAGCTCGACCATCCCCGATTCGCCGACCTCGCTCACCACCTCGTCCTGGAGGGCTTGGGGGATCGATTCGCGCGCGAGCACGTGCTGCACGAGGCGGGCGGCGCGCACGTAGCGGGCGGGCAGGGCCGAGAGATCACGGCGGGTCCGGACCTGCTCGACGATCTCCTCCGGAAGGCCTTCCCTGATGGCGATGGCCGCGTGGGCCACCCATTCGTAGGGCTGGGAGACGTGGCGCGCGGTGATGATGATGGCGAGCTCGCGGATGTCGCCGGGGAGCGTGGCGTCGTAGCGGAGGTACTCGCCGACGGCGGCCACGCGCTCGGCCAGGGGCGGGTGATGCATGAGGGGGGCGAAGGGGCCGCCGATCCGGCCGCGCTTGGAGGCGATGCGGTCGTAGACCTTCTTTGCCTCGGCACCGAGCGAGCCCAGAATGTCGGGCAGGCGGGCCATGGCTAGCGCCCCTTGAAGACGGGCTCGCGCTTGTCGACGAAGGCGCGGGCCGCTTCGCGATGGTCCTCCGTCATCCCGCAGCGCGTGTGGTGCCAGGCCTCGAGGTCGAGCAGCTCCTTGAGCGTGCCCGTCTCCGCGGCGTTCATGTTGCGCTTCATGTAGCGAAGGGCGACGCGCGGCCCCGCGGCGATCCGGGTGGCCAGGGCCATGGTCTCCTTCTCGAGCTCGGCGTCGGGCACGACGCGATTCACGAGGCCGAGGGCGAGGGCTTCCTTGGCGTCCACGAGGGCCGCGGTGTAATAGAGCTCGCGCGCCTTGGCGGTGCCCACGAGCTGGGTCAGATGGTAGCTGCCGCCGAAATCACCCGAGTACCCCACGCGCGCGAAGGCCGTGGCGAAGCGCGCGTTGTCGCTCGCGATGCGCAGGTCGCAGGCCATGGCCAGAGACAGCCCCGCGCCCGCGGCGGCACCGCGCACCATGGCGATGGTGGGCTTGGGCATCTCGTGCAGCCACCGCGAGGTTTCCATCTTCGCGCGCAGGCCCTGCGCCTTGTCTTCCATCGTGTCGCCGCCGAACTCACGGCCCTCGGCCATGGCCTTGACGTCGCCCCCCGCGCAGAAGCCGCGCCCCGCTCCCGTCAGCACCACCACGCCGACGTCGGGATCCGAGGCCAGGCGCTCGAGGGAGGCGAGCATGGCGTCCAGCATCTCGCCCGACATGGCGTTGAGCCGGTCGGGGCGATTCATGGTCAGGACGGCCACGCCATCCTTGACGGTCTCGAGCAGTTCATTGGTCATGGATGAGCCCTCCGGGCTTCGGTGGCGGCTATTTCGACGCAGGCATCGCGCGCAGATACGCGATCAGGTCACGGATCTCCGAATCGGTCAGATGGTACCCGAAGGCGGGCATGCCGGGCTTGCCTATCGTGGCCCCGCCGTTCTTGATGAGGTTGAGGAGGTACTCGTCCGAGAGCCCGGCCATGCGCCCGGGATCTCGGAGGTTGCCGGGACGCATCAAGAAGATCGTCGCGCGCCACGAGCCCTCGCCGCTGGATCCGTGACAGGTCGCGCAGCGGCTGAGATAGAGGCGCTGAACGGGCGTGGCCGTCCTGGGTACGGGGAATGGGAGGAAGATGACCGCGAGGACGCTCCCCGCGAGCAGGAGCAGCGTGGGCCCCGCGATCACGAGGAGCCATTTCGCCTTCACGCGGCGAAGCATAGCACGCGCTCGCGAGGGTTTGACCCGCACCGGGCGATCTGGCAGCATCGGCGTCATGGCGCCCGGCCATCCCATCACCCCCGTGACCGCGCGCCGCCCTTTCGAGCCGCGCGACATCACGAGGATCCGCTGGATCACCGATCCTCACATCTCACCCGACGGACGGCGGGTGGCCTTCGTCGTCACCACGCTCTCCGAGGACCGGGACGAGTACCTCTCGAGCGTGTGGATGGTGGACACCGAGGGCGGGGAGCCGCGGCGGTTCACCAGCGGGCCGAAGCGGGACACCGCACCGCGCTGGTCGCCCGACGGCACGCGCCTGGCGTTCCTCTCCGAGCGCGAGGGCAAGAAGAAGGCGCAGCTCTACGTCATGCCGGCGGACGGCGGGGAGGCGACGCGGCTGACGGATCTGAAGAACGGCGTGGCCGACCCGGAGTGGTCGCCCGACGGCACGCGTCTCGCCTTCCTGTCGCGCGTGGGCGGCTGGCAGGAGCCGGAGAGCGAGGAGGAGAAGCAGAAGTCCAGGCCCGCCCGCGTCATCACGACGCTCAAGTACCGCTTCAACGCCGAGGGCTGGATCTATGATCGCCCCACCCACCTCTTCGTCGTGAGCGCCGACGGCGCTGAGCCGCGCCAGCTCACGGACGGCGACTTCCACGACAGCGAGCCCGCCTGGTCGCCCGACGGCAAGCGGCTCGTCTTCGCCTCCGCCCGCCATGACGGCCGCGACGAAGACGATGCGCGGGACGTCTGGATGGTCGACGCGACCGGCGATGATCTCCAGAAGCTGACCGACACCGGAGGCCCGGTGGCGCTGCCCGCATTCTCGCCGGATGGCCGTCGTGTCGCCTATCTCGGCCGCCGCCCCCTCAACGAGATCGGGCGCAACCTTCGTCTCTACACCGTGCCGGTCGGGGGCGGCGTCCCGGCGTGTCTCACGCCCGATCTGGACCGCTCGTGCCCGGCGAACGTCCATCTCATGTGGTCGCCCGACGGAGAGTGGGTCACGTTCTCGATCGAGGACAGCGGCGATCTCGCCCTCTACCGTGTTCGCGCTGACGGCGCGGGCCCGGCCACCCGCATCACGCCGGGCGAGCGCTGTGTCACCGGGGCCACCGCCAGCGCGGACGGGCAGATTCACGCCTTTGCCGCCACTTCTCCGCTCTCGCCAGCCGAGGTCTTCGTGTGCGAGCCGGACGGCACGCGCGAGCGCCAGATCACCGACCTGAACCGGGAATGGAAGGCGGAGGTCGCGCTCGCCGCTCCCGAGCGCTTCACGTTCAAGCGGGCGGGCTTCACCATCGACGGCTGGGTGATGAAGCCGTTCGGCTTCACGGAAGGCGTCAAGTACCCCGCCCTCCTGAACGTCCACGGGGGACCCCACACGCAGTACGGCAACGTCATGTTCGACGAGTTCCAGGCCCAGGCAGGGGCGGGCCATGTCGTGATCTACACGAACCCGCGGGGCAGCCAGGGCTATGGCGAGGCGTTCACGCGCGCCGTGGTGGGCGACTGGGGCGGGGGCGACTACGCCGACGTGATGGCCGGCCTCGACGAGGCGCTGCGGCGCTTCGACTTCATCGACCCCGCGCGGCTCGGCGTCCTGGGCGGGAGCTACGGCGGGTTCATGACGAGCTGGGTCGTCGGCCACACGCGGCGCTTCAAGGCCGCCTGCTCCGAGCGCGCGGTGAACAACCAGTACACGATGTTCGGCACCAGCGACATCGGGCACTGGTTCCAGCTCGCCCAGAACGGACCCGCGCCCTGGGAGAACATGGCCTCGTACGTCGAGCGCTCGCCCCTCACCTACGCCAAGGACATCGTCACCCCGCTCCTCATCATCCACTCCGAGGACGACCTGCGCTGCCCGATCGAGCAGGCCGAGCAGCTCTTCGTGGCCCTCAAGAAGCTCCATCGTGACGTGGTGTTCGTGCGCTTTCCCGACGAGAACCACGAGCTGTCGCGCTCGGGCAAGCCCCGGCACCGCCTCGAGCGCTTCCGGCTCATCCTGGAGTGGTTCGCGAAGCACCTCGGGCTGTGACCGTCCACGCCTGGCACGACGTCGCCCTCGGCGATCGCATCGAGGAGCACTTCGCCGCCGTCATCGAGATCCCCAAGGGCTCGAAGGTGAAGTACGAGCTGGACAAGGACACCGGGCTCCTGCGTGTTGACCGCATCCTGCACAGCGCCGTGCACTACCCGGCGAACTACGGCTTCCTCCCGCAGACGTACTGCGAGGACGGCGATCCCCTCGACGTCCTCGTGCTGGGTCAGGAGCCCGTGACTCCCCTGTGCGTGCTGCGGGCGCGCGCCATCGGCGTGATGACCATGACGGACGACAAGGGCCGCGACGACAAGATCATCGCCGTCCACGTCGATGATCCCGAGTACGTGGACTACCACGACATCGCCGAGCTGCCCTCCCACCGCCTCAAGGAGCTGCAGCGCTTCTTCCTGGACTACAAGGTGCTCGAGAACAAGGTGGTCAACGTGGAGGATTTCCGCGGGCGCGCGGGCGCGGAGGACACGGTGCGCGAGGCCGCGCGGCTCTACCGCGAAAAGATCAGGCGCTGAGTCTCTATTCAGCACTCGCCTGACACCGACCTGGGCCTTTGGCCCTGGCCGGCGTTCAGCTCGAAAGGCCTAGCCCTTGACGGCGCCCGCGGTGAGGCCGGAGACGTAGTAGTCGAGGAAGAGGACGTACACGATCACGATGGGGATGCTCGCGAGGAGCGCCCCCGCCATGAGCGACCCCCAGTAGTAGATGTCGCCGCGGATCAGGTCCGCCGTCACCCCCACCACCGCCGTCTTGTGGGCCGACTGCGAGATGAAGGTGAGGGCGTAGGTGAACTCGTTCCAGCACAGGGTGAAGCTGAAGAGCACGGCGCAGATGATACCGGGCAGGGCCATTGGGAGCACGATCTTCCACAGCGTCTGCATCCGCGTCGCCCCGTCCACGAGCGCGCATTCCTCGACTTCCCTCGGGATGGTCCGGAAGTAACCCATGAGGAGCCAGGTGCAGAAGGGCACGAGGAAGGTCGGATAGGTGATCATGAGCGCGGCCACCGAGTCGGCGATGCCGAGCCAGACCACGACCTGGGAGAGGGGCAGGAAGAGGAGGGTGGGCGGGACGAGGTAGGTGATGAACACCGCAGTGCCGAAGCTGCCCGCGCCGCGGAAGCGGAGGCGCGCGAGGCTGTAGCCGGCGAGGATGGCGATGGTCACCGAAGCGAGCGTGGCCACCACGGCAACGAGCAGGCTGTTCTTCATCCAGATGAAGAAATCCGTCCGGGCGAAGAGGAAGGTGTAGTGGTCGACGATGGGCGCCTTGACCACGAAGGGCACGGACTTGAGGTTGTAGAGCTCGGCGTTCGACTTGAACGAGGTCACGGCCATGAAATAGAAGGGGAACATCACGAAGAAGATGAAGGGGACGAGGTTCATGTAGGCGAAGGCGTCCGAACGGATGCGGGCGCCCCGGCTGCTCGCGCTGGCCACCCTAGTGTTCCAAGGCCGGGCTCAGGAGCGAGCCAGACGAGGCCCGAGGGAGGAGCCGACCTTCGCTGCCGACGTTGTACGTGAGGATCGGCGACGACCGAGAACGTGGCCCTTCGAGCTGAGCGGCTCGGACGCGAGGCGAGGGCTGAGTGGATCTGGCGACGCTCATGGGCCCGGCCTACTCCTTCCGGATGTAGCGGAGCTGGAAGAAGACGACCAGCGCCAGGAGCGGAAAGATGAACAGCGAGATCGCCGCGCCCTGGCCGAGGTTGCCGCCCTGGAGGCCGACCTGGTAGGCGAGGGTGGCGAAGAGGTGCGTGGTGTTCACGGGACCGCCACGCGTCAGGACCTGCACGATGTTGAAGTCCGCGAAGGTGAAGATCGTGGAGAAGAGGATGACCACGGCGAGCACGGGCTTGATGAGGGGCAGGGTGACGTGCCAGAAGCGGCCCCACGAGCTCGCCCCGTCCACCTCGGCCGCCTCGAGATACTCGCGCGGCACGGCCACCAGGCCGGCGAGCACGGTGATGGCGAAGAAGGGCAGCCCCCGCCAGACATTGACGGTGATGACGGCGGCCATGGCGTAGGTCGACTGCCCGAGCCAGTTGGGCCCGGGCGGGCTCATCAGATGGAGCCGGATGGCCGTCCAGTTGACCACGCTGTAGAGAGAGTCGAACATCCACCACCAGCCCAGCGTCGAGAGCGCGGTGGGGATGACGAAGGGCAGCAGGACCACGCCGCGGATCACGCGCTTGAACCGGAGGTTGCGCGAGAGGAGCATGGCGAGCCAGACGCCCAGGACCGTCTTGAAGCTGAGGGCGATGGCCGTGAAGACGAACGAGTTCTGCACGGTCTGGCGGAAGGTCTCGTTGCCGAGGATGTCGCGGAAGTTCTTGAGGCCGACGAAGGGTCCCGGCGAGCCGACCCAGTAGTCCGAGAGGCTGAAGTAGATGGCCATTCCGAACGGGAAGGCGACCAGCGTCACGAGGAGGACGAGGGCGGGAACGATCAGGCCATAGCCGAAGACGTGCTCCTGCTCCCACCACTCGCGAAGGCGCGAGATCCGGCCGGACCGGGGAATCCCGGCCGCCTCGAGAACGCGGGGTCCGACGGCCACAGGCGCCTCAGCCGACCTTGAGCTGCCCCTTGATGGCGAGGGCGACCTGCTCCTGCGCCCAGTCCATGGCGCGCTTGGTCGGCATGCCGTTGACGGCCTTGGCGACCATGTCGGCCATGATGTAGTTGTCGTCGATGCGCTGGATGGCGTCGCTGGGCTTGGCCGGCCAGCCGCGCGGGTGCGCGTACTCGGCCTCCTTGGGCAGCATGGCGAACTTCGGGTTCCGCGCCCAGATCGGATGATCGGCGAGATTCTTGAGCGGCGGATGATTGAAGGCGTTCGAGGCCACGATCCAGGCGTCGAAGTTCTGCTTCTGGAAGAGATAGGCGATGAACTCCTTGGCCAGCTCCTGGTTCTTCGAGAACTTCCAGATGCCCATGCTCAGATTCGGGGGCGCGGAGTGGATGCCCGCTGGCCCTCCCGGGCTATTGTGGTGGTTGATGTCGTCGGCGATGGGCTGCTTGTTGGCGAGGGCCGAGTTGTACGGGCTGATCGGGTTGTGGATCCAGGAGCCCTTGCCGGAGAGGATGAAGCGGTTGTTCCCCGCGTCGTCCCAGGACAGCACCTCCGGCTCCATGGCGTCCTTGTAGAGCTCCTTGTACCACTCGATGACCTGAGCCGTCTTGTCGGAGACGATGCCCGGGGTCTTACCGTCCGCTTCCAGCACCTTGGCACCGTAGGACCAGGCGACCGACCAGTACGTCGAGTGCGCGTCCGAGCAGTGGCTGATGGGAATGCCCACGGGGTTGCCCTGCTTCTTCAGAACCTTGCCCTGCTTCAACAGCTCGTCCCACGTCTTGGGCGGGTGATCGAATCCCGCCTTCTTGAAGTGGGCCATGTTGTAGGTGCCGGGGAAGGAAACCCAGAACCACGGGATGGCCTTCCAGCCGGATTTCGTCTGGCAGCTTTCCGCCGCGAACGGATACCACCCGCCGCCCTGCTTGCCGACCTTCTCGACCACGTCGTCCATGGTGACGAGCAGGTTCTCGTAGAGGAACGGGTCGGAGCCGGCCGTCCGGTACATGTCATGGCCCGCCTGGGACTGGGCCTCGGCGGCGATCTTGGTCGGCATCTGCAGATGCGCCATCGTGTCCACGCGCACCGTGCAGTTGGCGACCTTGCCAAACGCCTCTGCCTGCTTCCTGAGCTCGTCGTCCGAGGCGGGGACGAAGTGGTTCCAGGAGAGGAAGGTCAGCTCCCGTTTCTGGGCGAAGGCGGGCGCCTTGCCGAGCGCGAGCCACGAGGCCATGCCGGCGGTGGCGCCGGCGGTCGTGGAAAGGAATTGGCGTCGGGTGGAGCCAGGGCGATCGGTCGTCTTCATCCGGGGCCTCCCTGTGGGCAGGGGGAGAAAAGGACGCGAACAAGATGACAGGACTGGAGCGTCCTTCACCCCCTCGTGAGCGAATCGCTGGTGGCGCACTTGTATCGCCCCCGGGCAGGCCTTGTCAAGCTACCGGCGAAGGGGCCTCGCGTCGAGTCGAAGGCAGCCCCGACTTGGCGCCGAGCGGGCGACCTCCTCGTCGAGAATGCCCGCTCCCCTGAGCGCATGGGCGGCCTCGATGTGTCGCAAGTTCCACTCGTACCATCGACAGGCGCGCACCGTCGTCTTCGGCCCGTAGCGGTCGAGGAGACGGAGGCGGAGCTCCGCGCCGGGTCCCGGGGGCAGCTGGTCCACCCGCGCGATCAGCGCCGGCAAGGCGTTGGCCGAGAGTCCCCACACGAGATACGTCGCGTCGAGCCGGGCGGTTTCAATCGCGCGCTCGAGGTTCTGCCGCGCGATCCAGGCTTCGTGATTCCACCAGGCGAGCACGGCCAGTGCGCCCAGGCCGAGACCGGCGGCGCGACGCAGGAGGGGCGGGAGGGCGACCCCGCCCCGTAGCTCGACGGCCAGGAGAACGAGGAGGAGACCCAGCACCACCATGTAGACCTGGGCATAGAGCCGCGCCGTCGTGAAGCCATAGGCCGCCTCGTAGAGCAGGACGCGGCGGAAGGCGGAGATCAGGAGCAGCGTGGTCTCGGCCACGAGCAGCAGGGAGATCCAGCGTGCGGCGCGCTCGAAGGCGCCCGCGGCGCCCCATCGATCGAGGACGAGGATCAGGATGATGCAGATGGTGGAGGCCGTGGAGAGCTCGCCGAAGCCGCGCCGGGCATGCTCCGCGTAGCTCGTGCCGCTCCCCACGATGGCCGCGGGATCGCCGTAGAGGTAGGAGACCTGCAGGAGCAGGAAGAGGCCGAAGAGTCCCGCCACGGAGGCCAGGACGATCAGCCGCTCCAGGCCGCCCACTCGAGCTGACGACGGCCGGATCGGCCGGGGAGTGCGCGGGACGGCACCCTCGCGGAGACTCACGCCCCCCGCCCCGAGGGCGCCCGCGAGGAGCGCGCCGAAGAAGATGAGGCGGGGAATGAAATCGACGCGCTCGATCAGCTCCAGCACGGCATCGCGCGCCCGGGCCAGGATGGGATCGGCGCCGGCCAGGAGGAGGGCGAGCACCGTGATGACGGGCAGGGCCATGGCCGCGCCGCGCACGGCGGGGCGATGCCGCGGGCCCGCGAGCGAGCCCAGCAGCTCGATGCTTCGCCGGGCGGCTTCGAAGAGAGCGAGAGCGCCCGCGACCACCGGGGCGCCCACGACGAAGGGCAGGTCGAGCCATCCCGTGGCGGGGTCGCGTGCCACGAGCATGGCGAGGGCGAGCAGGGTCAGGCCGCACAGGGCGATGAGAGCGTGGAAGACGGGGTCGGCGGTGAGCGCGGCACCCGTCCCGAGGGCGCAGGCCAATGCGAGCGTGGCGGCGAGAGGCGCCGACACCCGGCGCGCCCCGAGCCAGGCGGAGAGCCCGAGGCTTGCCGCGGCCAGAGTCATCCACAGCGACCAGTTGAGGCCGATCGAGGCATCGAAGAGCACCCAGGTCCCGAAGCCGGCGACGGCCAGGGACGAGAGCCAGAGGGTGGCGAGGGCGGTCATGGTCATCGGCTCCTCGTGGACGGCGTAGAGACGGCAAGGGGAAGCGTGCCGAAGCGCCGGTCGCGCGCGTGGAAGTCGTCGAGGGCCGCGGCCAGATCGGCGGCGGCGAAGTCCGGCCACATGCGCGACACGAAGCGGAGCTCGGCATAGGCACTCTCCCAGAGCAGGAAATCGCTCAGGCGCTGCTCGCCTCCCGTGCGGATGAGCAGGTCGACGTCGGGCGCGCCCGCCCCGCCGTAGGCCTGGCCGAGGCGCGCGGCGAAGGCCTCGCGCGGCTCGGGTCCCGAGAGGCGCCGCCGCGCGGCGCGCAGGATCATGTCGCGCGCCGAGTAGTCCACGGCCAGGCGGAGGTGGAGGCCGCGCGCGTCCGCCGTCTCGCGCTCGGCGCGGGTGGCCGCGGCCACGAGCGGGAGGGGGAGGCGGTCGCGGCGCCCGATGAGCGAGAGACGGACGTCATGCGCGGCCAGCGCGGTGGCCTCGCGGCGCAGGAACGAGCCCAGGAGCGCCATGAGCCCATCCACCTCCGGCCGCGGTCGCTTCCAGTTGTCGGAGGAGAAGGCGAAGAGGGTGAGGGTGCCGATCCCAAGCCCGGGCGCGGCTTCCACGATGCGGCGGGCGGCGCGGACCCCGCGACGATGGCCGGCCAGGCGAGTCAGGCCGCGCGCTTCCGCCCACCGGCCGTTGCCGTCCATGACGATGGCCACGTGGAGCCGGTCCGAGGGTTCCTGATCAAAAGAACTTTGCGTCATGAAGTTTCACCTCAGAAAAAGGGTGGTCAGTGGCCGAGCGTGCTGCGCGTGGCCCGGATCAGCGCTTCCATGTGGTTGAGGTACCGCGCGAGCTCGCGGCGGCCCAGGGGGGCCAGCCGGTACTCCGTCCGTGGCCGCCGGCCCTCGAAGCTCTTGGTGCAGACCACGTGCTGGGCATCCTCGAGCTTGCGGCAATGGACGGAGAGGTTGCCGTCGGTCGTCTTGAGGAGGGCCTTGAGCTCGTTGAACGTGAGCGAGTCGGCCGCCGCGAGCGCGCTCACGATGCCCAGGCGCAGCCGGTGATGAATCACGCTCTCGGGCGCGAGATCGGTCCGGCGTGCGCCCGGGCGCCGCTCCGCGGGCGCCGGCTCATGCGGCTTGGCGCGGGGACGGCGCGCCGCGCCCGCCTCAGCCACCGTATTGCCTCGCGATCAGGGCACCGAAGACCACGTGAAGGCCGCCGAAGCCGGCCACGAGCAAGAGGTCACCCCAGGCGGCGGGACCGAGCAAGGCGCAGGCGCCGAGGGCCATGAACCCCACGCCCATGACGGGCACGACGCGCACCGAGAACGCCCCGCCGGCCACGACGCCCGCGCCGTAGACGAGAAGCCAGAGCCCGGGCAGGAGACTCCACAGGCCGGCGCGAGCGAGGACGACGGTCAGGAGCCCGCCCGCGATCATGGCGGGAGCCAGACAAAGCCCGAACTTTCTCGCCGGGCCCGAGGCCAGCGGCAGCCCCGCCGCGCGGCTCTTGCGCGCGGTGGCGAGGGCGGCGAGAGGCACCGAGACGCCGGCGAGGGCGAGCCAGAGCAGCAGCCAGCGCTCGCGCGTGCGAGCGAGCGACGCGAGGGTGCCGACGACAACGGCAAGGAGGCCCACGCCCATCAAGGCCCAGCCGGAGAAGGTAGTGACCGAGGCCTGCTCCATGGTCTCGCGGATGAAGCGGAGGTCCGCCAGGGCGCGGTCGTGGAGCGCCGCGGTCGAGGAGGCAGGCATGGGTCGGTCACCCGGCATGATCCACGGATAGCCGGTCTGGCTAGGAGATGTCAAGTACTTTGTTTTGTAGAGGCAGGGGCGCGACATCGCGCTTGGCGGGATGGGACCTGTTCGGATAGTCTCTGCGCGCATGCGCGCTCCCTCCCCGCCGCGGCGGCTTTCTCACTGGTCGGGTGTTTTGCTCGTGCTCCTCGCGGCAACTGGCCAGGCGCTTGCGGCCGAGCATTCCGAGCAGGCGCCACGCGAAGAGCGCGTGATCCAGCTCCCGCCCGTTCAGGTGACGGCGCCGGCGCCCTTGCCGGAGGCGCTGCCTCGACCTTGGGTGCCGGCGTCGGTGGACATCCTGGAGCGGTCAGACATCGGGCCGTCGCGACCTACGGTCCTGCCGGACGTGCTCGAGCGCCTGCCCGGCGTCACTCTCCAGAACGAGCAGGGGAGTCCCTTCCAGCCCACCCTGACGCTCCGGGGTTTCGTCGCCTCGCCGGTGACCGGCCTTCCCCAGGGCGTGAGCGTGTTTCTCGACGGCGTGCGGCTCAACGAGCCCACGGTCGAGGAGGTGAACTTCGACCTGATACCGCTGGAGGACGTGGACCGCATCGAGGTCATCCGGGGCCCATCCGTCCTTTTCGGCCGCAATACGCTGGGGGCGGCGGTTTCCCTGACGACGCGCCGCGGAGAAGAGCGGCGCGAGATCGCCACCGAGGTGTCCGGCGGGAGCTTCGGAAGAGTCGGCACGCGGCTCTTGTTGAGTGGAGAGACCCGCCCGCTCGACTACTATCTCTCGTTGACGGGAATCCACGAGGACGGGTTCCGAGACGATACCGAGAGCAGGTTGTCGCGCGCCTTCGCCAAGGTGGGCGTCCGGGCGGCCGGGCTCGACGCGACCATCTCCTACCAGTACAGCAACAATCGCATCAAGCAGGCGGGGTCGCTCCCGGAGAGCCTACTGCGGCACGATCGGCAGGCCAACTTCACGCCCGACTTCTTCGCGCCTGCGCTGAACCTGGCCATCATCAATGCCAGCTATCCGCTCGGGGAGGCGCTGACCCTCCAGGGAAACGCCTTCGTACGCGCGCTCTCGACCGAGCAGTTCAACGCGAACCTGATCACTGCCAACTCGCGGCTGCTGAACACGACGCTGTCGACGGGTGGGCGAGTGCAGGCCAGCTACCGAGCCACGGTGGCCCGTCGCGACACCGTGCTGATCGTGGGCGCCGAATACGTGCGCGCCCGGGTCACCAGCCGGACCTTCGAGGAGACGGGAGGAGTCGGCCAGTCGCTCGAGGCAGATCTCACTGATGATCAGCACGCCGTGGGCATCTACGCGCAGGACACTCTGGTGCTGGCTCATGGCTTCGCGGGCCCGCGCTCGAGCCTCGTCCTCACCGTCGCGGCACGATGGGACTATCTGCGCCACGACATCGGCGACCGCCTCGGCGGCCCGAGCGCGGGCGCCCACGACTTCAACCGCCTCAACCCGCGAGCCGGGGTCAACGTGAATCTCAGCGAGCGCCTCGGGTTCTTCGCGAGCTACTCGTAAGGGTTCCGCGCGCCCGCCTTCCTCGAGCTGACCTGCGCGGGGCCGGGGGCGGTGTGCCCGGGGCTCCAGGTGGGCGTGGCGCCGGATCCGCCCCTCAAGCCGGTGTCCGCCCAGAACTACGAGATCGGGATGCACGCTCGGCCGTTCAACTGGCTCGACATCGACGTGTCGGTCTATCGAACCGATGTCAACGACGACATCTTCGCTGTCACACCAACCGGCACCACCGGGGTCTTCTTCCAGAACGTGGGCCGGACTCGCCGCGAAGGCGTGGAGGTGGGGCTGCGGGGTCGCATGGGCACGGCGCTCGAGGGCTACGTCAACTACGCGTACACCCTGGCCACCTTTCAGGACTCGGTCGAGCTGGCCACACCGATCCCCCCCGGCCAACAATTCGTGCCCGCAGGCAGCTCGCTCACCCTCGTCCCCCGTCACCGAGTCAATGTGGGGATCGCCTATCGCCCGTGGCCCTGGCTCACGCTCTCGACGGACGCGCGGTATGTCAGCTCGCAATTCCTTCGAGGCGACGAGGCCAATCACCAACTGCCTCTCGCTCCCTACTGGGTGCTCAATGGCGGCCTGACCGCCCGCTGGCGCGGCTTCGAGGCATTCGTCCGCATCAACAATGTCCTCGACAACCGGTATGAGACCTTCGGGACCTTCGCTCCCAATGGCCACCTGGCGGGCAATCCGGTCGAGCGCTTCCTCACGCCGGCCCCGCCGATCAATGTCCTGGCTGGCCTCCACTACACGTTCTAGCGCTGCGGATCGCGGCTCGGTAAGCGATCGTCTCTTCTCGTCCGGCGGCGCTTCAGACAAGGTTGCCGGTGGGCCCGCCCGAGGAAGCTCCCCGGCTCAGATGCACCTTGACAAGACCATGGCCATGGCGCTAATAGGCGTAAGGTTTCCCACAGGTTCGCCTTGGGGCAGTTTGAGCTCTACGCGTTGCGTTACGAGCCAGAGTGGTTTGCTCACGGCCCTTTCCTTCGAGGAGGTCTAAGCAATGAGTGATCTACGGCCGGTCCAACCGGACCACGCTTCGGTCAACCGCCGCCGCTTCCTGAAGGTGGCCGGGGGAGGCGTGGCGGGAAGCTCGCTCCTGAGCATGCTGCAGGCGCGCCAGGCCCCGGCGCAGATCAAGGGCACCACGCTGCGCATACTGCAGTGGAGCCACTTCATCCCGGCCTACGACGCCTGGTACGACAAGTTCGCCAAGGAATGGGGCGACAAGAACGGTGTCAAGGTGCGGGTGGACCACATTCCCCACCTCGACATCCCGGCGCGCATGGCCGCCGAGTTCGCGGCCGGAGCCGGCCACGACATCATCTACAACGGCTCGTCCATCTTGACGCGGCTCTACTACAAGAATCTGGTGGACCTCACCGACATTGCCGACGCGGCCGGGAAGAAGTACGGGGGGTGGGTCCCCGCGGCGAAATCGCTCGTCGAGGTGGAGGGGCGCTGGTATGGCCTTCCGATCTTCTACATCTTGGCGCCGATGCTCTACCGGAAGGACCTCTTCGACGCCAACAACCTGAAGTATCCCGACACCTGGGAGTTGGCCCGAGTGGCCGCGCGCACGCTCAAGGCCAAGGGACATCCCACCGGGATCGCGCTGTCTCAATGCGCCGACGCGAACCTCATGTGGCGGTCGATGTTCTTCAGCTTCGGCGGGACGGAGGCGGATCCCTCGGGCGCGAGTCCCACTCTCGACTCGAAGGAGCTGCGCGAGTTTCTCACCTTCGCCAAGGCGATCTTCAACGAGGGCATGACGCCGGAAGTGTTCTCCTGGGATGACGCCTCCGACAATCGATACCTCGCCTCGGGCGTGGCCTGCTGGGTCCACGACGCGATCTCGGCGTATCGCACCACCGAGGACACCAATCCTCCGGTGTTCAAGAATACCTTCCTCGGGCTCGAGCCCCAGGGGCTGCCCGGCAAGCGGGTCAGCGTGGCCGCGCCCAACGTCTGGATGGTGTGGAAGTTCTCGAAGAACCAGGGGGCGGCGAAGGAATGGCTGTCGTACCTCATCGACAACGATCTGGTGGGTATGACCGAGAGCCGCGGCTACAACATGCCGTACCTCACCGACCGCTACAAGAAGCCGATGCCCGTCATCGGGACTGACCCCAAGCTCCAGATCCTCCAGGACTTCCCGAAGATCGTCGCCTTCTACGGCTATCCTGGGCCGTCGACGACCCCGATCCAGGAGATCGTCAATACCTTCGTCTTCCCCGACATGATCACTCGTGCGTGTCGCGGCCAGCAGAGCATCGAGGACTCGATCAAGTGGGGGGTGGGCGAGTACCGGCGGATCTACGCCAAGCACAAGCAGGCATGACGGCACGCTTGTCGAGCGGCGGCCCGGACGCGGCAAGCGCCCGGGCCGCCGCCATTTCTGTCACCTCCCGGGCTCGTCCCTCCGGGTGGTTCCGAAGCCAGACATCCCGGCGGCTCGGCGTCGGTTATCTCCTGCTGGCTCCCGCGATCCTCTACGTTCTCCTTCTCGTCGGGGTGCCCTTCCTGTTCTCGCTGTACCTCGCGCTGAGCGACGCCAACGTCGGCAACCCCGTGGCGACCTTCGTCGGGCTGGACAACTTCCGGGCCGCTCTGGAAAGCGACGTCTTCTACATCGCTCTCCGAAACAGCATCGTCTTCACCGTGGTGGCTGCGATCTTCAAGGGTTTGCTCGGGACGAGCCTGGCGTTCCTCCTGCTCCAGCCCTTCTGGGGAAGGAAGCTCGTGCGCGGCCTGGTGGTGATCCCCTTCACCCTTCCCGTCACCATCAGTGTGCTGTCCTGGAAGTGGATGTATGACTCCCAGTTCAGCGTCATCAACTGGTTCCTGAGCCGGATCGGGCTCGTCGGGAGCTACGGCTCCCCGGATTGGCCGGTGTGGCTGGGTGAGGCGCACCTGGCTCTGGCCGCCTGCATCATTGTCAACGTCTGGCGCAGCTTTCCCTTCTCCGCCATCGTGCTGCTGGCGGGATTCACGTCGGTGCCCACCGAGATCCTGGACGCCGCCAGGGTGGACGGCACGAGCTTCTTCCAGCGGTTCCGCCATGTGGTGGTGCCGATGATCGCCCCCATCCTCCTCATTGGCTTCCTCTTCGACACCGTGTTCACGCTGTCGGACCTCAGCATCGTGTACCTGCTGACCCAGGGCGGGCCGGCCAACGCCACCAAGATCCTGCCCGTGCTCGCGTACCAGGTCGGAATCCAGGCGGGGGCGCTCGGCCGGGGAGCGGCGATCTCGCTCTTCCTCT